>Ga0187893_10013431_pt1 | contig 11401 bp, 10 predicted proteins | sample MA1701074metaG_FD_139574 | JGI IMG/M metagenome (GOLD analysis project Ga0187893, IMG submission 139574) | White microbial mat communities from a basaltic lava cave in the Kipuka Kanohina Cave System on the Island of Hawaii, USA - MA170107-4 metaG ...
CGATTCTCGTGGGCCCGCCGGGTGGGAGGTCTCCCACGACGAAGATACCGTCACAGCCCTGGATCTCCACACCGCTATCCGTCATCCCGGTTAGACAGGCCTGGGTATCGCCCGAGTCGATGCCCGTCTCCGGAGTGTTGAAGTGGAGCATTAGGTCCTGGTCACCATCGCCGTCCACGTCTTCGATATGACCGGTGCCATGCGCCTCGGTGCAGTCGCCCAGGACGGGGTCCTCAGCGTCCCCAAAGCAGACGGTGGCCGCGTCCACCATCGTCGCATCGAAGGTGTCAGTAGTGAGGATGGCTACAGGGATGACCCCTTTGCTCTTGAGGTTGATGGGATTGGGATCATCGCCCGGCCTGATGTCGATCTCCACCGGGAGGAAGCAGCCGCAGTCTGGGCTACAGGTCAACCCGAGGGGACCGTCGGGGCCTAGGGAGCACTCAGCCCCCGGTGGGTCGCAGTCCTCCCCCGCTTCGACGATGTTATTACCACAGACAGGAGAAGGAGGACCACAATCGCTTGGACAGTTCGACGGGTTCTCACCAAGAGGAATGTCGCAGCTACCGTTGCCGCATAACGGTACGCAACTTCCTGATTCACATATCGCCCCCGGCACGGGAGTGCCGCTCGGACACGTCAATGTTGTTGGCATAAAGCAGCCGCTACCAGGGAGCTGACAGCACAAGGGCGCGCCTACAAAAGCGGCAGCGGTCCGGGGCAGAGCCATCAAGGCGATAAAACAAGCAACAGACCCCCACCAAGCGACAATAAGAAAGGAAACAAAAGGCCGATTCCTGGATGTCATGTTGTCCCCTCCTTTCTCTCTGGCTCGCTGTCCAAACACTTACCCGCTAACTCTGGGTGGTATAAACCCTTTTCTCCCAGAAAGTCAACAGGATTTTGGCCTTGTCGCAATTTGTAGCGGAAGGCGACAGATAGTAGGGTCTTGGTGTCTTTTGTGCATGAACTCAAAGCCCCTCCTGCAGGAGCAAAAGAAAACCTCCTACTGGAGTATTGTCTACTCGTCGTCGTTCTCATAGGCAAAGACGAGCACCCGCTCTGGCGTCAGCAGAAACGCAGCCCCCTTAGATGGGCAGGGTGCAGGCAAACCCTAGAAAGGAGGGATGAGTATGAGATTTTCAAAGCTTCTCAGGGTAGGAACCGTGAGTCTCTGCACCTTGCCCTGGCTGATCGGGCTGAGTACTGGCACAGCCCAGGCCGGAGAGGTGAAATGGGAGCGGATCGTAGGGATCGTCCAGACAGAGGACCTTGTAGGCGTAGGCCCAGTTCAACCCGGCTCAGGTCCAGGCTCAGCCTTCGGTGCGGCCCCGTGGGTTACGACAGAGGGTGACGCCCGGGTCAAGCTGGAGGCCGGCAAGATCAGATTCGATGTCGAAGGATTGGTGCTCGCCGTCGGGAGTTCGGGCACATTCACAGGACTCCCCATCGGGACAGCAGGACCAGTCACCCAGGTCGAGGGAACCCTGGTCTGTGACCTTGATGGCAGTGCTGGTGGTGGTAACTCTACCCTCGTTGACACGCCTGCGGTTGACCTCAGTGCTCAGGGAGATGCTGAGTTTAATGGCAACGTCGACCCCCTCCCTGCGGCGTGCCTTAATGAGCCTGATATTGCCTTCCTTATTCGTATAGTGGAACCAGCTGCCTTCCTTGGCCGCTGGATCGCGTTCGGGGCCGTGCGCATTCCCTAAGGACTGGCGATTCATGAGGGATGCCGTTGGCTTCTGAGAAACTAGATGTGAACCGCTAGCTAGCGGAGCTCTCTGCCGTGTCCGTTTCCAGCCTTGTCTCCCTTCGCCGTTCCGTGTGGCGTGCGGTAGGCGTCACGTGTCCTCGGCTACCCCAGGGGCCGGTGAGAGACTCCTCGCTCTCCTGGCCCCTTTTTTCCAGGGGAGCACGCGGCGCCCCTCGGCGGGTGCGCTTTATGGATGGAAGGCGACAGGGCTAGGAGTGCTCTGAGAGTAGATCGGGATTCTCATAGATGTTACCGCTGACTTCGTAGACATGCCACCGGCACGGATGTACGGCTATGCCCGTTGCTCCTTAATAGATAGAGCGCCCTCCGAAGCATAGCGACATCATCTCCTGCTGTTACTCCTAGTACCCCTTGGCTCCTCCGGTATGAAGAATACCGCTGAGTTGGATGAGCACAGAGTCGGGAATTGGCGCCTGAGCAAGGGCAGCAATGGTCTTGTCGGTGTCATAAAGGAGACGATGAAAATGGATCTCCCCATTTTCCCAGACGACATAACTGGCCCTTGGATCTCCGTGCCGAGGCTGGCCAACACTGCCAGGATTGACGATCATGCTCTTGCCAAGGTGCCGGAGCATTGGGAGATGGGTATGGCCAATGCAGATAAAGTCAGCGTCAATCCCCTGGATTTCTTCTGCCAGGGCTTCGTCGGAAATCTCAGGGCGCAGATACTTGTAGAGATCCCCCGCAGGAGAGGCGTGAGCGAGAAAGAAGGAGGCCCCACCCAACTCAAGGTGTTCGCTCAAGGGCAAGCCACGCAGGTATTCTTTCTCCTCTGCTGAGAGGATCTGGGTATGCCACGCGCGGGTAGTAATAGAAGCTTCCTTCATGATTGGGGAACAGCGGCAATCCACATCATAGGCTAAGGCTTGGTCGTGATTGCCGCGAATCACCTTGAAGGCGTGCTCCTGCACCCAGTGGATGGCTTCCCGCGACCAAGGTCCGTAGTCCACCAGATCTCCGAGACACAGGAGAAAGTCATAGGATTCCTGCACAACCTCAAGAGCGGCAAGGTTAGCATGGACATCGGAGATAATCGCAATACGCATTAGCTCTTCCTCACTCGATAGGTCTCTATGCGTTGCCGAGCTTCCGCCTTTCCCGACCGGTTAACTGTTTTCCTACCGTATCCGCACAACCAGCAGCGCCCCTGCGAGACCTAACACCGCGGCGTACGCGAACCCCGCTATGGGAGTCAGGTGGGTCCATAACAGCCCGACGATGACGCTCGAAATCAGGTCTCCGAGACCATTCACCGTGCCAAGCACACCGTAGCCAAGCCCTCGCACGTCCGGAGGAAGCAGGTCTGCAGCAATCGCCCCCTCTAGAGCATCTTCCACAGCAATGTAGGTCCCCGCCAAGGCGAATAGCACACCCAGGTACCACAATGACGAGACCGGGAATAAAAATCCTAAACACATGACCACGGCAGCCAGATATCCCAGGGCGAGAAGGCCACGGCGACCAACTGTGTCGCTGAGCGCACCGATGGGATACGACGCCAGGGCGTAGAACACATTGCGCAGGGTGAACAGCAGGGCAGCAAGTTGAGCGGCATGGGTGACACCGAACTCTGGCGTGAGCAGCTCTGTTGCCCGGAGGATGAGCAGCGTGTGCGCAAAGTCACCCAAGCCAAAGACGCCCACGCCAATCAGGAACCGTTTATAGTGCTGTGGCAGCGCACGCACACTCGCCCAAAAGCGCAACTGGTGGTTTGCCGGGCGACGCTGTTCGGTGACCATGAACGCAAAAGCAAGTGCTGACCCCACCCCAGGAATGAGGGTGAGCAGAAAGACCACGCGAAACGGTTGAGAAGGATCTGCCTGGGGAGCGGCTTCCAGGTAGCCGATGACCAGGACTGCCAGAAGCGGCCCGAGGATAGCGCCAAGTGTATCTCCGGCGCGATGGAAGCCAAACGCTTTCCCGGTGTCTTCGGGAGAGACCGACTCCGCCAGCATCGCGTCTCGCAGCGGGCCACGAATCCCCCGACCAAACCAGCCAAGCACACGCCCTACGAGGACGAGTGGCCAACTCCAGGCAAAGGCAAAGAGCGCCGTGGCCACCCCGGTGAGAAAGTAACCGGCTACGGCGATAGGTTTCCGATGGCCGATCCGGTCACTGTACCAGCCTGCGCCCAGTTTGACGAAGCTGGCAACTGCATCAGACACTCCTTCAATCACTCCCAGTGCGATCGGAGAAGCGCCGATTGCGCTCAGAAAGGCAGGCAAGACAGCAGTAGCGCTCTCGTGCCCCGCATCGCTGAGCAGGCTGGTGAGTCCCATGCCTGCCACGTTGTGGTTGAGCCACTTGTAGGGTTGCGAAGGAGAAGATGCCTTCGCCGCGTCTGCTTTCAGAAAGGGCAATGGCTTCACCGTACGACCAGAACCGAACAGCGGGCGTGACGCACGACCTTATCGGCGGTCGTGCCAAGAAACGTACCCCACAGACTGGAGTGGCCACTATGGCCAAGCACCAGCAGATCTATCCCTTTCTCGGAGACGTAGTCCACCAACCCGCGGGCCGGGTGGCCGATGCGGATGTCGGTGTGGAGGGTGACACCTTCGCTGTTGGCGAACGCTGCGGCTTCTTTCTGCAGCGTTTGTAAATAGTGGTTGGCCACTTCCTTTTCCTCCTTCACTTCGCTTAGCGCGCCGGGATAGCGCGGGAGTTCTTCAATCGAGATGGCCCACAGTTCGGCTTTCTCCAGGCGGGCGAGCCTGACGCCCTCCCGGAAGGCTTTCCATGCTCCTTCGGAACCATCGAGCGCAACGGCGATTTTTTTGGCCATACTTACTCTCCTTCTTGCTGTGCTGGATACCCAGTGCCGGTGACCGGAGCAGGCGTAGCCAGAGGAGTCTGTCGTGTCCGTATCCCCTCAGCTGCCTCCCACGTGGGCAAGAAGAACGCCTGCGCAATGAGTGTCGGCACGACCGCGCTTAAGATCACCACGGTTACCAGCACGGTGTATTGCTCCTGGTTAATGAAATGATTTTCCAAGCCGAACAGAGCTGAGATGGTGCCGAAAGTCAGCCCCGTAGCCATGAGCAACGTGGTGTAATTACTCTCTCTAGCTCCCAGACCGAAGCCACGCGCGAGCGGCCAGACGCCGACCAGCTTGGTGACTATCTTCACACCTAAGAGCACGATAATCAGGCCAGCACTGGTGAGCAGTGTTGGCAACGAGACGAAGAGTCCAGCCTTGATGAAGTAGAAGGGAGTGAGCATGGTGAAGGCAATCGAGCGCATGCGATGCACCAAAACCTTGTCCTGCAAAAAGACCCCGGCGACCACAAGACCTGCGAGATACGCTGGCAGGACCGCCTCGCTTTTGGCGGTCGTCGCTAGTCCACCGAGGAAGAACAGCACGAGAAACAGGAATTTTACCTCTGGTTCACTCACCCGACTCTCGCCAAAGGACGTAATGATTGCCTTGGTCCAGCGCGGCAGATACCACAACATCACCGCGAGTACGGCGACGAACACGAGCATCCAGCGGTTAAAGTCGGCAAAGAAGGCACCCAAGGCGAGCACCGTGCCGAAGTCGGTGACAAAGCAGGCGGCCAGGATGAGCTTGCCCAGATCTGTGGAACTGAACCCCGTTTCCACCATCACTGCGTACACGACTGCTACTGAGGTAGTCGAAAGTGCGATCCCGGCGATGAGCGAGCCATGATACTCCCAGCCGCTCACCCAGTAGGTAAATGCCCAAGCACCTAGGAAGGGAGCGAGGAACGAGACGGCACCGATCGTCAAGCTTGCCCGCAAGTGGGCACGAAGGGACTCGGGGTCGATCTCCGCACCGGCCAGGAACGTGAGCAGACCAGCACCGAAGGTCGCCAGGAAGTTAATCCACTCGGTGGTTTGAAATCCCAGGAAATTGCCCGCGATCACACCGGCAGCGATCTCGATGAGCGCTACCGAGATCCCGATTCGGATCGAGATTATGCTAGCGACGAACGCCAATCCCATCCACGCTGCGGCCACAAACCAAACATTTTGCATGACTGCGGTCCTCCTTTGCGTTGTGACGCTGAGGTTATCAGTCCACGATGTGGACGGTTCCACTCGCAAGAAGGAGTGCGGCGAACCTCACCGTCAGAAACTTCCTTGCCGCTCCTACATCAATCCTCCGAACATAAATCCGAGGAACACTCCCAGAAAACCTCCAATCCCGATGACCAGATATCCCACCCGTCTGATTCTTCCCTGTTCTCATTGCGCTTCCCCTCCTGTGGTCTCACTAACTAACGCGCTCAGTAATTGGGTACGACCGACAATTCCTACCAGTTTCCTGTTTGTATCAATTACGGGAAACCGTTTGATATGTCTTTCCGCGGACAGCGCCAGTGCAGGGCCGATCGGGCTCTCCGTAGGGAGGGTCACCACCTCGCGCGTCATGAGATCCGCCGCAGTCTTCCCACGCGCTTTTTGCCAGTGCTCGCGCGCCTGGGCGCTGAGCGCGCCTAGGGGCAGCTTGCTGACCAAATACTCCAGCAGACTGGGATGATACTCATGGCTCAGGCGCAAAAACAGATCACTGTCCGAGATAATCCCTACGACATGCCGAGCGGCATCAACGACGACCACTCGTTTGACTTGTGCACCTGCTAAGAGCGCGAGTACATCGGTGAGAGGAGTCTCCGGCGACACCGTAGGGCCGGTCGGGTTCATCACCTCAGCCACCGTCTGTAGTCTGGCATGGGGAGTGCTAACGTGTTGGCGTAGAGCGGCTTGCGGGAGGTACCCCATAGCCAGAGTTGTCAAGATATCAAGACGGCCGAGCACCCCAATCACTCTTTTGTGTTCGTCTACTACTGGAAGCCGCTTGAGCCCGTGTTTACTCATTACGCTGGCGGCTTCACTTAAACGTGCCTGCGGCCCAATCGTCACCGGGTTTGTTGTCATCACCTCAGCGACCGTACGAGGACTCTGTCGGAGGCGGGTAATGAGCATACGGGCGAGATCCGGATCAATCGCTTTCTTGAGGCTGAGGCTGACCTCCATATCACCCCGCTGCAGTAAGTCAGTATCACTAATGATCCCGACCACCCGACCGTTCTCATCGACGACCGGCAGAGCCGTGTAATCTTTATCGAGGAGTTTTTCGACCACTTCCGCCAGCGGGGCGTCAGGATGGATGGTCGTCACCATCCGGGTCATGACCTCTTCAACCCGAACATCGGGTAGCCCCTCTCGCAATGCCGAGGCATATTGGTAGATCTGGATGTCTTCGACAGTAATGAGTCCAGACGGTACCATTTGGGCCAGTTGAGGAAGTACACGCTCAACCCGATCCGAGCGGTCAACCCAGGTCACGACGACAGGTAAATCTAGAGATAGTTCCAAGAGCCGGTGTGTTTTGATGCGGCTGTCGGCACCAAATTCTGCGATCCCACGTTCGACCGTCGCTCCTGCGCACCCTTCGCGGCGAAGAAATTCCAGAATAGCCATGTACAGCGACTGATGATGCCACTGATCAGTTTCGCCGATGTAGATGGTCACGCGCTTCCCTTGGCCGTCCATATGCTTCTCAGCGCAACAAAAAACCCCTACCCGGACAGTGCCAAGTAGGGGTCATCAGCCCTTAAAGGGCGGTTCTACGGCGAACCCCATCGCCTCGTTATGGTCTAGCTATAGCACACAATTCAATCAAAGGCACTTTGTATGCCAAGGGGCTAGGCAGCAATCTGATCGCCTGGTGTTGATCGCCGAATCGACAGCCGTTGGCTCAACTTTTTGCGGAAAGCCTACACGCGCCTCTGGAAAGATTTTAGGAGGTGGCCGGAAGCTACTGACGATGAGACAAAGATGTGTGCGCAGTGTGACACTATTGCATCGCGAAAGGATCTGGGGAGAGGATTGCCAGGGAACTCACTGATGGCGGCAAGAGCAAAAACGAAGAGAATGGAATGGATAGGAAGGGCGAGAGTTCTTCACCTTTATCGCGATCACCGTCCTGAGTTTTTCCTTTGATTATATTCAGGACGGGCTTCGACAAGCTCAGTACAGGCCCCGTCGAAGCACGAACATTATTCAGCGGCCTGTTGGACTCGTATCTTCTCCCGCACTTCTCGCACCATCGCAACCAACACGGTCCGCGCGTCCTGAGCGCTGCGCACTTCGCGGGTGAATGCGAGACGTACTCCTTGGACTCGTTCGCCTGTTCGTATGCGCATACGGAATCCCAAGCGATCCACCGAGGTCATCACTGCTTCCTCCGCTTCCAGGTTGACATACGCTTGGCAGAATAAGCGCAAGGCGTCGGCATGATCCTGGTTCATGTGCTCGATGATGCCAGCAGCAACGTCGGCCAACGGGTCAGGCTCGGCGGCCATGTACTCGGCAGCCGCTACCCATCCCATCGCACCAAAACCCCCGACATAGTACACGTCCGAGACTTCCAGGCGGTAGAACGCGAAATCGTCAAAGTCCACCCATGACGCTGCGTTCTCGTAGCGTGCTAAGTATGCAGTCCGGGCCGATGCTAGATCGGGGGCTAGGAGTTTAGCGACTGTCCCCATCACCGTCGCCCGCGCGCCTGCCAACGGATCACCAGTCCATCCTGGTTGCGTCACCAAGAGGCTCGCCCGCGGGTCGGTCTGTATATTGTGTGTATGCACTGCCATGAGGCTGATCAAGAAGATAGGTCGTCCTTGGGCATCAAGGCTGTAGGGCATCACCGAACTAAACGGCCAGCCAGGATGTTTGCGCGACACCGTCGCCAGTGTCCCAATGTGACCGAGGGACATCAGTGTACGGACACGTTCAGCAAAGGAAGGCTCAGGAACAGGGGAAATAGAAGATGGTGGCCCGCTTCCTGCGTGTTGACTACTGATAGGCTCCTTTTCCATGCAAAACCTCTCTTTCCTTTATTGTAGCCCGGATGAAATCCGGGATTCCCTGCTCACGCTCCCTAGATTCCGCGGAGCCTGTCCTGAGCGAAGTCGAAGGGCTCCATCCAGGCTATACCCTGGTCATCCATCAGCTTCATCGTGACGGAGTACTAGCCCTCTCCCCTCTGGGAGAGGGGAAAGACGTGACCTCCTCATCCGCGACAATGAGCCCATCACGAAACGTGATACGCCGCCGGGCGAAAGCTGCGATGTCGGACTCATGGGTAACGACGACTACAGTAATGCCTTGGCAATTAAGGCCAGCAAAGATCTCCATTACCTCTCTGCCCGCCGTGCTGTCCAAGTTCCCAGTGGGTTCGTCCGCTAGTACGAGTGCTGGGGTATTGACCAACGCGCGAGCGATTGCCACTCGCTGCTGTTGGCCACCAGACAGCTGGCTCGGCAGGTGGTATGCACGGTCTTCTAACCCGACTGCTTTCAACGCAGCCAAAGCGCGTAGATGTTGCTCTTCCAGCGAAACTGCACTGTAGACCAAGGGGAGTTCCACGTTCTCTAAGGCGGTGGTACGCGACAGTAAATTAAAATTCTGGAACACGAACCCTAATTTGCTGCGACGGATCTCGGCGCGTTGGTCGGCATTGAGGGTCGAAACATCTACTCCCTCAAGAGCGTAGCGACCTGAAGAGGGGCGATCGAGACAACCCAGAATATTCATAAAAGTGGACTTGCCTGAGCCAGAAGCGCCCATGACGGCAACGAAGTCACCACGGGCGATGGTCAGCGAGACTCCACGTAAGGCATGCACTTCAACCCCACCGAGACGATATACCTTAGTGACATGATCGATAAGGATGAAATCCAAGAGAGCCATCAGCTTTCAGGAGTTAAGAGTTAAGCATGAAGAGTGAAGAAATAGGAAACTTTCTTCCTTCTGCACTTTTCACTCTTCATTGAATTCGAAACTGACTGCTGACCGCTGAGAGCTGATTGCTGTTTTCCTATCGCCGCCAGCGCATATTAAAACCAGGCAATGTGGTTTGTGAGGGGCTCTCACTGCTCGGCATGCGAACCCCAGTCACCACTAGATCGCCCTCTTTGAGCGAACCATCGAGGAGTTCAGCGAACGTATCATCACTGATCCCGATTTGCACAGGAACAGCAGAGAGCCCCTGCCCATCCATGCGTATCCATACCTGACGCTGGCTTCCTTCCTGTCCATCCTCAGGGGACTGGCCCTTCGGATGTTCTTGCGCCGGCCTCGGAGCACCCTGCACTCCGTTGACACTTCTACGTGGCGGACGGAAACGCAACGCGGCGAGCGGCACCTTGAGAACGTCACCACGATGGGCGCTGATAATCGAGAGGTTTGCCGTCATACCGGGCTTGAGGGCGAGGTCAGGATTCTCGACGCTCACCACGACATCGTAAGTGACCACATTTTGCACGATTTGTGGGGAGTTACGAACTTGCGTGGCCATCCCCCAGAATTTACGCTCCGGATAGGCATCAACCATAAAGAATACACGTTGCCCCTCTTTTACCACGCCAATGTCAGACTCGCTGACGTTGGCATCCACCCGCATCTTGGTAAGATCCTGGGCGATAAGAAACAACACCGGAGTTTGGAAACTGGCAGCCACGGTCTGACCGACATCGACATTGCGTGCAACCACGACACCATCAACTGGAGAAGTAATGTCAGTGTATTCAAGGTTCACTTTTGCTTCCTCTAGTGCAGCGGCGTTCTGTTCAAGCCGGGCGAAGTCAAGCTCAAGCTGTGCCTGCGCCTGGTGGTAATCGCTTTCAGCCGAATCGACCTCCTGCCGGGCAATGAGATTTCGCTCAAACAACTCGCGCGTGCGCTTCAGCACCTGTCTCTTAAAATTGAGATCGGCCTTATCTTTCTCGACCTGCGCTCGCGTCGTCGCGAGGTTGGCCTCCGCTTGTTTGACTTTGAGCAGAAACGGTCGAGGATCGATCTGAGCAACACGCTGCCCTTGTTTGACTAGCGAGTTAAAGTCAACCGCAATCTCTTTAATTGGACCGGAGACATAGGTGCCCACCTGTACCGTCGTCACTGGATTTACCGTACCGGTCGCAACAACCGCGTGCGAGAGTGGACCACGCTCGACTGGTGCGGTTATATACGTAACCGGCGCTTGTGAATCTCGCAGGACCCACCATATGCCAAACGCGAGTCCCGTGCCGAGCACGAAGAGCACGAGCAAGACGTTTGTTTTTTTACGCATATTACTCCAGACGTTGTCCAATCGCTTTTTCTAGCTGAGCTACCGCAGTCTTATAGGAATACAGAGCCTGAACGTTGTTCGCTTGCGCGGAAGTCAGCGAAACCTGCGCATCAGTCAATTCGATGATATTGCCCACGCCGGTTGAGTATCGCCCCTCAGCAATATCGAGATTCTCTCGCGCCTGGAGCAAAGTTTGCTCGCTGATGCGGATGCTTGCCTCGGCTTGACGGAGGTTGAGCCAGCTCTGGCGGACTTCGAGGGCGATTTGTTGGCGGAGATCTTCCTCCTGGGCTTGCAAACCGCGAAGGTTGGCTTGCTCCTCTCCGACTTGGGCCGTTGTCAGGATGTTGTCAAACAACGGCACAGTCAGCGTCACTCCCCACATCCATCCCTGCTGCAGGGGATGCTCTCGGCCAGTCCAATTATACTGCGCATTTCCAGAGATCGAGGGAAGATATTGTTTCTGCAAGGAAGAGACTTGCTCAGCAGTAGATCGTCGCTGGGCGCGGAGACTCTGCAACTCC
>Ga0187893_10013432_pt1 | contig 11401 bp, 10 predicted proteins | sample MA1701074metaG_FD_139574 | JGI IMG/M metagenome (GOLD analysis project Ga0187893, IMG submission 139574) | White microbial mat communities from a basaltic lava cave in the Kipuka Kanohina Cave System on the Island of Hawaii, USA - MA170107-4 metaG ...
GCTGGGCCCGCGCCGCCAAGGAGAAGCTGGATCAACTGACCCAGGCCGCGGCGTAGCGGCCAGAAAGTCTCTCACAAAAATGCGTCCGGAGATTCCGGTTGAACTGTGAGCCAAGACATTATCCGCGCCTGTCATGAGCGTCGAACCGCGGCGGCTGCCGTCCACGCCGGCGATGGGCGGATATCAAGCAGGACATGGCGGTCGGCGGAAAAAGCGGGTGATGGGACTTGAACCCACGACATTCACGTTGGCAACGTGACGCTCTACCACTGAGCTACACCCGCACGGCCGCGGCCGGCCGATCCCCGACCGCCGCGGACAATGGAGGTATCGTATCCGGGTGTACGCCGGCGTCAACGCGCGGGAAGCGGTTCAGGAGCGGACGATCAGGCGGGGGCCGCGGCGGGGGATGAAGCCGCGGCAGCGGCCGCGGGGACCGGCTCGGCGTGCGGCGGTTCGACCACGACGCCCTCGACCTGCGTCGCGCGGGCGAGTTCGTCGGCCGTGGTCAGGCCGCTGAGCACCTTGCGCTGGCCATCCTGGAGCAGCATGCGCATTCCAGCGGCGCGGGCGGCGCGGCGGATCTGGTTGGCCGGGGCGCGCTTGAAGGCCAGTTCGCGCAACTCGTGGTTCATGACCATGATCTCGAAGATGCCCTTTCGACCGCGGTATCCGGTGTTGTTGCAATGCGAGCAGCCGCGGCCGCGGAAGAGTTGCTTTTCGCCGATCTTCGCCGGGTCCAGGCCGATGATGTTGAGGACGAAGGGGTCCGGCGACGGGTCGGGCTCCTTGCACTCGGAGCAGATGACGCGGACGAGCCGCTGGGCCATGACCGCCTGCACGGCGCTGGCGACGAGGAAGGGCTTGATGCCCAGATCGATCAACCGGGTGATGGCCGAGGGCGCGTCGTTGGTGTGCAGCGTGGAGAAGACGAGGTGGCCGGTGAGCGCGGCCTGGATGGCGATCTCGCCAACCGCCAAATCGCGGATCTCGCCCACGAGCACGATGTTGGGCGCCTGGCGAAGCATGGAGCGGAGGATTTTTTCGAACGTCAGGCCGATGTCCTCGCGGACCTGGCACTGGTTGATGCCGGCGAAGTTGTACTCGACCGGGTCCTCGGCGGTGATGATCTTCTTGTCCGGGCGGTTGAGTTCCTGGAGCGCGGCGTAGAGCGTCGTGGTCTTGCCGGAGCCGGTCGGCCCGGTGACGAGGAAGATGCCGTTCGGGCGCTTGATGATCTTCTGAAACAACTCGTAGTCGTCGCCCTCGAAGCCGAGTTGCGCCAGGCCGATCTTGACCGAATCGGGCCGCAGAATCCGCAGCACGGTCGACTCGCCGTGCACGCCGGGGCAGGACGCCACGCGGAAGTCGATGTCCGAACCGGCGACGTTGAGTTTGATGCGGCCGTCGAGCGGGACGCGCTTCTCGGCGATGTCCATGCCGCTCATGATCTTGAGGCGCGTGATGACCGCGCCCTGCATGCGCTTGGGCAGGTTCTCGCGGACGGTGCAGACGCCATCGACGCGGTAGCGGACCTGCACGCGGTCGCCCATCGGCTCGACGTGGATGTCGCTGGCCCGCCCGCGGACCGCCTCGGAGATGATGTTGTTGATGAGTTTGATGATCGGCGCGTCGGTGTCCTCGGCGGCGCCGGTCTTGGGCTTGCCCGTCACGTCGCGGTCGAGCGAATGATCAACCGAAGCATCGAGACTGCGGCTCAGTTCGTCGAGCGAGGCCTCGGGCGAGTCGAGCACCTTGTTGATAAGTTCCCGGATGCGGGCGCGGGCGGACATGACGGGTTGGATGTCGGCCGCGCCGCACTGAAAGCGCAGCAGGTCGAGCAGTTCGAGGTCCAGCGGGTCCCAGATGACGACCTTGAGTTTGCCGTTCTCCTGCGCGAGCGGCAGGATTTCGTGTTTCTTGATGAGCCGTTCGGGGATGAGCGTCAGCGCGTTGGGCGCGAGCATCTTTCGCGTGAGTTCGACGTATTCGAGGCCGTGCTGCGCCGCCAGCGCCCTGGACACGTCCTCCTCCGACGCCATGCCCAGTTCGACGAGGGCCTCGCCGATGCGCTTGCCGGTTTTCTGGGCGTGGGCGAGGGCCTGGTCGACCTGTTCGGCCCGGAGTTGGTTCCGGCCGACGAAGATTTCGCCGAGTTTCTGTCGAAGGCGTGCCATGTCCTGCCCCGAGCGGTTTGCCCTGAACTCGCGCGGCGCCAAGGCCGTTTCGGAGCGGCCCGTCCGGTAAACCGCCGGCGTGGATCGCGATTCCGCTCCGCAGCGTCCCCATGCGCCGGCACGACGCGCGGAAAGTATATCCCGTGTTCTGCGTCGCAGCAATGCAAGGGTGCCGAGGCCAGATCGGGACGGTCCACCCGGGCCCCGACCGATTCTGCCATTCCCGCGCGCGGAACCCCGCGCTACATCGAGAGTAGTGCGTCGAGGATGGGTACCGTTTCCCCCTTCTTCTTGGCCACGAACACCGGCTCCGCCGCGCCATATACGACGCGCTCGGTGGTGTCGCCGACCAGCACCGCCTTGAGTCTCGATCGGCCGCGGCTGCCGATCATGATCAGCGACTGGTCACGGGCCGCCGCCAGGTCGAACGCGACGGAGGCCACGTCGTGCGAACAGGAATAGACCACGTCGAGCGGCACGCCGCGCGGGTCAATGTGCTTCAGGAATTCCTGAATCCGCTCGTGCCAGACCGCTTCCAGGTCGCGCGCGGCCTCCTGAAACGTCCTGCCGGTGTATTGATACCCATAGCCGATCTCGAAGACGGTGTGTGCGACGACCTCCGGGTTCGGCTCGCCCGAGGCATGGGCAATCTCCAGGGCCATGTTCAGGGCCAGCCGCGAATGTTCCGAGCCGTCGACCAGAACCTGGATGCGGCCGAATTGCGGGCGAGCGTTGACGGGGACGACCAGCACGTTGCAGGGGGACTTGCGGACCAGCCGCGCGAAGGGCGAGCCGGCGGCGCGTTGGTCGTGAGGCAGCCGGCGCCCGACGACGATCAGGTCGAGGGACTGGTCCCGGGCGGTGCGGAGGATCTCCCGGACGCCCGTGCCGGCGTGGACTTCGACGCGGGTACGAGGGCGGACGGCGTCGGGCAGCCGCGACAGCACGTTGCGCTGCAAGTCCGCCTCGTTTGGTTTATGGGTGGGCGAACGGTCCTCCATGCCGCTCACGTAAACGCACAGCACCGACTCGGATTGGGCCAGTTCCGCGAAGCGGCCGGCGAAGGCCAGCGCCTCGTCGTCGCCCGGTTGGCCGGCCAGACAGATCCCGATCCTCCGAAACTGTTTCATCTGCCGGCCCTTCGTTGGCGCGCCGAAGCATCCGACCTGCGCCGCCGTCCGCACGCGAGGCGCGGCTGGTTCGTTCGCGCATCGAATCATACCCGGCGCGGCCGCCCGCGACAAACGAAGGCGCGTACCGCCGCGACACCGCGCGGCTATGATGTGGCGACGCGCGCTGTGTTGGACGTTGTGTCGTCGAGGCGGCCCGCGAGGCATCGCATGACCGGATTCTCAGGTCGCATGACGCGCGCCGACTTTCCGACCGCCGAAGGCCCGCGGGGCAGCGCGCAGGCCGAGCCGGACTTTGAGACCGACGCGGAGGCCGAAATCCTTCAACGGCCGGTCCCGCTTGAACAGGAGGGAGAAGGCCCCGACCGCGTCCGGCTCCGTCTGCGCCGGAAACTGCCCGGCCGGCGCCTCGACAAGTATCTGCACGGCCGCTTCCGCCGCCTGAGCCGCACGACCATCCAGCGGCTCATCCGTCAGGGCGCGATCACGGTCAACGGCCGGCCGACTAAGTGCAGTTACGAGATGGAGGCGGGCGACCTGATCGACCTCGTCATCCCGCCGCCAGAGCCGTACGAGGTCATCCCGGAGGACATCCCGCTCGACGTGATCTACGAGGACGAGTGGGTGCTCGCCATCAACAAGGCGACGGGGATCATCTGCCACCCCGCCCGCTCCACGCAGACCGGCACGATCGCCAACGCCCTGGCCCATTTCTGCCGGCGACGGGCCGCGGACGGCGCGGGCCTGTCGCACGGAGAGGACCCGTTTCGCCCCGGCATCGTGCACCGCCTCGACAAGAACACGACCGGCGTCATGATCGTCGCCAAGACCGACGAGGCGCACTGGAAACTCGCCCTGCAATTCGAGCGCCGCACGGTCCGGAAGGTCTATTTGGCCGTCGTCCACGGCGAGGTCGACCGCGACGAGGATGTGATCGACCTGCCCATCGGCCAGCACCCGGCCGTTCACGACCGGTACATCGTGACCGGCATCGCCGAGCGGCTCGGCGGACGCTTTGAGAAGGGGCTGTCGAAGGAGGCCGTGTCGCGCTATCGCGTCCTCGAACGGTTCGCGGGCTTCACACTCGTCGAACTGCATCCGCGGACGGGCCGCACCCACCAACTCCGCGTCCACATGAGCCACGTCGGCCATCCGATGGTCGGCGACCCGTTCTACGGCGGCCGGCACGTCAGCCGCCGCGACCTCACCGGCCGCCCGGAAGACCCGGTCGAGCCGTTCTTCCGCCGGCAGGCCCTGCACGCGTGGCGGCTGAGCGTGATGCACCCGGGCCAAAACAAGCCGCTGGAGATCACCGCCCCGCCGCCGGACGACTTCCGCGAATTGCTCTCGCTGCTTCGCGACCACCGCCGGCCAGCCGCTCCGCGCTGATCGGCCGGCTTGGCAGAAACGTCTTTGCGCCCTAATCTTTCCATGTGATCTTTGAATGGGATCCGGCCAAGGCCGCGACGAACGTCAGGAAACATCGCGTTCGATTGGAGGAGGCGGCTTCGGTTTTTCTCGATCCTCTCGCGTGGACGTTGCCCGACCCGGACCACTCCGAAGCCGAAGACCGCGAGATCACGATCGGCAGGTCCGCGAAACGCCGGGTGCTTCTTGTGGCGCATACGGCGCGAGCCGGGCGGATTCGAATCATCAGCGCGCGGCGGGCGACCCGCCGGGAGCGGAGACAATATGAGGAAGGAATCGACACGCCGACGAAATAGCGGCCTTCGCCCCGAGTATGACCTGTCCCGTCTGAGGGGCGGCGTGCGGGGCAAGTACTACAGGCAGGCGAAGGCGGGGACCAATCTGATCCTGCTCGACCCGGACGTGGCCCGCACCTTCCCCGACAGCACCTCCGTGAACCGGGCGCTGCGCCTCCTGCGGGACATCGCAACCAGAACCTCCGACCGGCCGCCGAAACCGACGCCCGCCCGGCGCTCAGGATGAGCGGGGCCGAAAGCCCCTTATGTCGGCGGCTCGTTGGTCGTCGCGCGCCGGGCCTTGAAGCGTGCCAGGTAATCCGCCATGACCTTCTCGTGGCCGCGGTCGGTGGGGACGTAATAGGTCTTGTCCACGCCGAGATAGTCCTGCGGCGCGACGCCGCCGGCGAAGTCGTGCGCGTACTGGTAGCCCGCGCCGTGCCCCAGCCGCGCCGCCCCGCGATAACTGGCGTCCCGCAGGTGCCGCGGCACCGGCAGCGTGCGGCCCTCGCGCACGTCGGCCGACGCCTGCCAGATCGCCGCCGCCGACGCGTTCGACTTCGGCGCGCAGGCCACGTAGATTGCCGCCTGCGCCAGCGGCAACTGGCACTCGGGCAGGCCGACGAATTCCGTCACCTGCACGGCCGCGTTGGCCAGCACGAGGGCCATCGGGTCGGCGTTTCCCACGTCCTCGGCGGCGCAAATGGCGATCCGCCGCGCGATGAAGCGCGGGTCCTCGCCCGCCTCCAGCATCCGCGCCAGCCAATAAACCGTCGCGTCCGGGTCGGTGCCGCGCATCGACTTGATCAGGGCGCTGGCCGCGTCGTAGTGCTCGTCGCCCGTCCCGTCGTACACGATCGCCTTGCGCTGAATCGAGTCCTGCGCCGCCGCCAGGTCGATGACGATCGGCCGACCCGCCGCGTCCGGCTCGGCCGCCAGCGACAGGACGGCGACCTCGACGGCCGTCAGCGCCCGGCGGGCGTCGCCGTCGCTGGTCCGCGCAAGGAAAGCCGCCGCCTCGTCGGAAATCGTCGCTCTGCTGCCTTCCATGCCGCGCTCGGCGTCGGCCAGCGCGCGGCGGATGAGCGTGGCAATGTCGGCCTCCGACAGCGGCTCGAACTGGAAGATCTGGCTGCGCGACACGAGCGGCGAGTTGACCGCGAAGAACGGGTTCTCCGTCGTCGCGCCGATCAGGATGACGATCCCGTCCTCCACGTCTCCCAGCAGCACGTCCTGCTGGGCGCGGTTGAAGCGGTGAATCTCGTCGATGAAGAGCACGGTCCGCCGGCCGTCGGCGTCGAGGCGCGCCCGGGCGCGGCCGAGCACCTCGCGCACCTCCTTGACGCCCGCGCCCGCCGCGTGCAGCGTCTCGAAAGCGGCCTTCGTGTGGACGGCAATGACGTGCGCGAGCGTGGTCTTTCCGGTGCCCGGCGGGCCGTAGAAGATGGCGCTGACCAGCCGGTCCGCGGCCAGCAGGCGGCGCAGCAGTTTGCCCGGCCCGAGAAAGTGCTGCTGCCCGACGAACTCCTCGAGCGTCCGCGGCCGCATCCGCACCGCCAGCGGCTCGACGCGGGCGCGGGCCGCCTTCCGCTGCTCGGCGAAAAGGTCCACGACGGATATCGTACCGCGCCCCGGGGAGGTCTCGGCCGCGCGCCTGTCGCGCGCCGCTTGGGGAGGGGTGGTTCAGGGGCGATCCGCCCGCCTGAGGAGGTAAACCCGTCTCGAAGAGTTTATCCCCGCCGAATCCTCAGTTGGAGAACGCTCCGGAGTACGATATACTCTTGCGAAGATGAGCAGTCGTACCATAAAGATTATCGTCGAGAAGCACTCCGACGGGAATGTGGCCTTTCCGTTGGGCCTCAAGGGGGTCGTCGTCGCGGAAGGTGATTCGTTCGACGAGGCCGTCCGCGATGTTCAATCGGCGATTCGATTCCATGTCGAGACGTTCGGGCTTGGGTCGCTGCCCTGAGGGACGGCCCGTGCAGCAAGGCGCTCAGGATCACTGAGCCGATGCCGCCGGGTTTCAACGATGGGTCTTTGCATCACACCGCCCGCGCACTTTCGGCACGCTGGCGAACTGCCCGCGTTCTTCGACCGGCGTGATCCGCGCGAGCCTGCCTTCGATGAGCAGGAGCTCGACATCGACCTGCGGGCGTGCGACTTCGTCCGTCCTCCGGCCGCGCTGTGGTGCGCGGTCTACCTGGGGTTGGCATCACGGCGGGGCGCACGAAGCCGGCTTCTGGTCCCCGGCAACATGGGCGTGTGCGTCTACCTGAAAGCGCTCGGGCTCTTCGCCAGCCTGCGCGACTCGGGCGTGGAAGTCGACGATCGCGGCGTGTTCGATAGAGTGGACCAGAACGTGGTCCTGCCCATCACGCGGTTCGCAACGACCGCCGAGGCCACGCGGCTCTCGAATGACACGTTCGCACGGCTCCAGACGTCCGGCCGCGGCGCCGCCAATCTGACCGCCGCGGTGACGGAGTTGTTCAGTGAACTGGCCCTGAACGCGGCTCAGCACAGCGAATCCACGATCGGCGCGCTGGCATGTGTCCAGTTTTTCGAGTTTGAAACGGGTTCCCGGTTCATCTGTACCGTGGCTGATGGCGGGATCGGCGTCTATGCCAGTCTGCGTCGGAATCCTGCGCTTCGGCCACGCGTGGCCTACGACTGGGATGCCCTCGAGCTCGCCGTCCGCGAACGCGTCAGCGGCACCGACGACCCCCACCGCGGAATCGGTCTCTATGGCGTCAGCGAGGATGTACGCCGCCCCGGCGGTTCTCTGTTGCTGCACTCGGGACTCGGATTGCTTCAGATTACGGAGGAACGCGAGAGCCACGCCACGCGAACCCGACTGTTTCCGGGCACGCTGGCATCTCTCGCCGTTCCGGCTTGACCATGCCCACCGTGCGCGTGCGTGACGTGCTGTCCGACAAGATTCTGATCAGCCGCGAGTCCGCGCGCGCGCTGGAAGGCGTCATTCGCGCCCTGTACGAAGGCTCCGACGACACCCGACCGCGCGGCGAATCGTCTGGGTTCGTCGTCGACTTCGACGGCATCGAGGGCATCGCGCCGTCGTTTCTCGACGAATTGCTCACGGTTCTGGAATCCTCTCTGGACGTGGGTTCCAAGGGCGCCGGCCGCTCTATCATCGTCGCGCACCCGCCCACGCGGCTTTCGCTCAAGTTCGAGGCCGTGGCGCGCGGACACCGCATGACGATCCGCGCTCAGCCGGATGGGTCGTGGCTCCTGTCGGCATGAGCCTCCGTTTTTGCTAGTCTACCTGGCATGAGCGCCGTCTCCATCTCCTCGCTCAAGGACCACGTCGGCCAGAGCGTGACGCTTGCGGGCTGGCTCTACAACCGCCGCGACAGCGGCAAACTCCTCTTCCTCGTCCTCCGCGACGGCACCGGTCTCTGCCAGTGCGTCGTCGCCAAGGGACCGGAAACCGAATCCTTCTTCGAAGACTGCCGCAAACTCGGGCAGGAATCCTCCCTCGTCGTCACCGGCGTCGTGCGGGCCGACCCGAAGCAAATCGGCGGCCACGAACTGAACGTTACAAACGCCGAAGTCGTCCACCGCGCCGAAAACTACCCCATCACGCCCAAGCCCCACGGCATCGACTTCCTTTTCCGACACCGTCACCTCCACTTCCGTTCGCGCCGCCAGTGGCACATCCTCCGCGTGCGGGCCGCGCTGATCGACGAAATCCGCGCCTACTTCAACCGCAACGGCTACACCCTCATCGACACGCCCATCTTCGCCCCCGCCGCCGGCGAAGGCGCGCAGACCCTCTTCGCCGTCGACTACTTCGGCGAGCCGGTCTACCTCGCGCAAACGGGCCAGTTATACGTCGAGGCCGCCTGCATGTCGTTCGGCAAGGTCTATTGCTTCGGCCCCACCTTCCGCGCCGAGAAGAGCAAGACCCGCCGCCACCTGACCGAGTTCTGGATGGTCGAGCCGGAGATCGCCTTTGCCGACCTCGACGATGTGATCGCCGTCGCCGAGGACTTCGTCTGCGCGCTCGTGCAGCGAGTCCTGAGCGACCACCGGGTCGACTTGGAGTTCCTCGGCCGCGACCTCGCCGCCCTCGAGCGCGTGCAGAAGCCGTTCCGCCGCCTGCGGCACGCCGACGCGGCCGACATCCTGCGCGGGCCGAAGGCGAGGGAACTGCTCGAGCGCGATTTGTCGGACATGACCGCCCGCATCGCCCAGGTCCGGACGCTCATCGAGGAGAAGGAATCGGCCCAGAAGGCCGCCGGCGTCAAGGAATGGCAGCGCGAGAAACTCGCCGCCGAGGTCCACGACCTCCGCGAGGAACTCGCCGACCTCGAGGTCGACGTGCAGAACATCCCGCAGCACATCCAACTCGCCGCGAACTTCGACCCCGCCGGCGACCTGGGCGGCAGCGACGAAACGATCATCAGCCGCCTGCACGATCGGCCGGTCTTTATCACCCACTACCCCAAGGCCGCCAAGGCCTTCTACATGACCGTCAACCGCGAAGACCCGACGCGCGTCAACAACCTCGACCTGCTGGCCCCGGAGGGCTTCGGCGAGATCATCGGCGGCAGCCAGCGCGAGCACGACTACGACGTCCTGCTCGCCCGCATCCGCGAGCAGGGCCTCGACCCGGCCGACTACGAGTGGTACCTCGACCTGCGGCGTTACGGCTCCGTCCCGCACGGCGGCTTCGGCCTGGGCGTCGAGCGCACCCTCGCCTGGCTCTGCGGCCTCAAGCACATCCGCGAGACCATCCCCTACCCGCGGATGATGGGGAAGATCTACCCTTGAGCGGTCGCTCCGATGCGGTACGGCCGGTACAATTAGCATGAACGCGCTAGATGCCAGAGCGGTGCGAGACCCCGTGCTTACGAAGACGACTGCATTCGAAATCGTTTTGACGGATGGCGCAATCCGGAACGGGTACCTGCGCCTCCCGACCGAGGTAGAAAAGGAGTTCCGCGCGAACGGGACCAACGAACCGCGCTTGAAAATGGACGGCCTTGGAACGGTCGACGGAGAATACGACCCAGCGCGAAGAATGTTTCGATGGAGAGGATGGAAGAAGTTCTACAAGCTGCATAATCTGCGCGCCGGCGATCGAGTTCTCATCACGCGGGCCGACGAAGACACGTTTCATGTCGCAGCGTTACGAACCGACCTCCTTGGAGAAACCCGGTCCGACCCGGCCGACGAGCAGTCAGGAGGGAGGACTTCCGGCCGGGCAAGGCACAGGACCACCGCCGTCAGGAATAAACAGCGGTGCAATGAGCTCGATGGTGCGACGTGGCTCCAACTTTCGCTGAGTGTCTGGAGCGATATCCGCAAGACCCCCGAGGAGGCCAGGTTGAACCACCCCGCCATGTTCCCAAGCATGCTGGTGGATCGGCTGATCCGCACGTTCATGCGGCAGCAAGATCGCGTCGTCCTCGATCCATTCGCAGGTTCGGGCAGCACATTGGTGGCAGCGCGCGAAGCCGGAAAGGACGCCATCGGGTTCGAACTCTCACCGAAATACATCACACTGGCCAAGCGTCGTTTAGACGAACCCGGCCTGAAGGCGGGAGGGCACATCGATCTTCGCCAAGGCGACGCCAGCGCATTGCTCGACACGCTGGAAGCGGGCTCGGTAGACTTGTGCATCACCTCGCCGCCTTATTGGGACATTCTGAATCAGACGCGGTCGGCCGACGGCAAGGCCGTTCGGAACTACGGCAACTTACCCGGTGACCTCGGAACGATCGCCTCGTACGACGGATTCCTAGAGGCTCTCGGCGCGATATTCCAAAGGGTCCTGCGTGTCTTACGCCCTGGTGCGTATTGTTGCGTAATTGTGATGGACCTTCGTAAGCGAGACCGATTTTTCCCCTTGCATTCGGATTTGGCGGAAACGCTAACGCGTCACGGCTTCGAGTTCGATGACCTGATCATCTGGAATCGTGGGCACGAGTACAACAACTTGCGACCCCTCGGGTATCCGTACCGCTTCCGTATCAACAAGATTCACGAATACATTCTCATCTTTCGCAAGTCGGCCTGACAGAATGAAGATTCACGGAATCATCTGCGTCGACGATTACATGGACGAGGATGTAGCGTATCTGCTGGGCATGATCTACGGAAACGGAACGCTCGTTGAACAGGGCGAGACCCGACGCATAGTCATCACGCTCGCTATCCGCCAGCGCCGGCCCATAGAAATGCAGGGGCTTGACGTGGCCGCAATGAACGAGCGCAGCTTGAACCGCGTGCGCCAACGGATTAGTGACTTTGTCTTGGCTCACAGTTCAACCGGAATCTCCGGACGCATTTTTGTGAGAGACTTTCTGGCCGCTACGCCGCGGCCTGGGTCAGTTGATCCAGCTTCTCCTTGGCGGCGCGGGCCCAGCCC
>Ga0187893_10013433_pt1 | contig 11399 bp, 15 predicted proteins | sample MA1701074metaG_FD_139574 | JGI IMG/M metagenome (GOLD analysis project Ga0187893, IMG submission 139574) | White microbial mat communities from a basaltic lava cave in the Kipuka Kanohina Cave System on the Island of Hawaii, USA - MA170107-4 metaG ...
CGTATCTCCACCCGAAGTCGAAGTTGGGGACGACGACACCCGGCGCCCCGCCCATGGTCAACAGGGTGCGGCTGCGGTGGAGTGAGGTCCTGCGACACCACGGCGTGTGCCGTTGCGGGCGCAACCGCACGCAACGGCACACCCGCCGAGCAGGATGTGGAAGCTCGCACTGTGTGTGGAGCATCCGCGACGCCTACGTCGTGAATGCTCCACACACCCCTTCAAGAGAGCCGCACCCATTGATTTGTCTGTTTAAGAGGATTGAGCCGCCGCACAATGCGGGGTGTGTCGGCTGAGTCGTCCATACGACGACCGAGTCGACACGCCTACCGATCATCTGCTGTCCCTATGTGCGGTTGCGGGCGTATACGCCCATAACCGCACACGCTCAGGTACGACTCGCGGCAAAGGGTTGAGGGACCGGAGCACGCGCTCCGGTCCCTCGGTGATGCGTGTACGTAGCCGTTATGCAGCCGGTGCCGCGGCCGGAACCGGGCACTCCGCGGGCAGCGCGGGGTTGTCGTTGTCAGCGATAGCGCACGCGGCGCCGCCACTGGCGCTCGCGCCACCATTGCCACCACCAGCGACCGCAACCTCGTCGTCCGGCGGGTCAGTGGTCTTCGACTTCGGGTCGGTGTCGCGGTCGGCGTAGGCGCTCGCGGGACCGCCGTCGCCACCACTCGCGTTACCAAACCCGTTGTTCTCGCAGCCAGCGGGACCGCCAGCCACGTTGACGCCGCAGACACCGACGCCAGCGGCGAGAGTCCCAGAGCCGCCGGTACCACCCGTGGAGGTGGCGGTGTCGTTGTCAGTCGGAGCCGGCTTCGCGTCGTCCGCAAAAGCGGGAGCGGAGCCCAGCGCCATCAGCGCAGCCAGCATGCCACTGGCCAAGATGTTCCTAAGCTTCATTGCTAATCCCCTCTGTGATCAGCTTGAGCGATCAGCAGTGGCTAGTTCTCGTCAGCGATGGCAATGGCGCTACCGCCGTTACCACCACTCGCGTCGCCGACGCCGTTGTTGGCGCAGCCAGCCGCGGCAAGCACGCTGACGTTGATCAAGCAGACACCGACGCCGACGGCGATGCCGCCGTTGCCGCCGTTGCCGCCGATGGCGGTGGCGACATCGTTGTCCTCAGTGGCGTGGGCCGCAGGGGCGGAACCCAGCGCCATCAGGGCAGCCAGCATCGAGCTAGCAATGATCGTGCGAAGCTTCCGTTGCATTTCTCATACCCCCTAATAGTGGGTTTTGCGGGGGACGGATCACACAAACCAGGCTTTGGGGTGCTTCCGTCTCTTCGGCAACAGGCCGGCAGATTAGCCGCAATCTAACCGGCTGCGGTCTAAACGTACTAGACTACTTATAAAGGGTCAAGAGGAAATTTTGGGCATGACTCGCATAGTACTGAGAGGTGGCGAGATTGGGCGAGCACGCCGCCCGCGCCGTAGTCGCTCCCAGCCCGCCCCGGGAAATCGGTGCGGGCCCGGGCGAGTAAGGATCGCCGGGATCCCACACACGCGCACCCTCAAAAGCAATCGGGGGACCGGAATATCCGGTCCCCCGATGATTCCGGCCTGAGGTGGCCGGAGCTACGGTCTCGCTCGTCGCTTAGTTCTCGTCGGCGATGGCCGTGGCGTTGCCGCCGTCGCCACCACTGGCGTCCGCGACGCCGTTGTTCGCGCAGCCTGCCGGGCCAAGCACGGCGACCTGAATCGCGCAGACCCCGACGGCGACAGCGACGCCGCCGTTGCCACCATTGCCAGCGATCGCGGTAGCGACATCGCTGTCCTGGAGGTTACGACCACCCTTGTCGTCGTCTTCAGCGTGGGCCGCAGGAGCGGAGCCCAGCACCATCAACCCAGCCAACACGGTGCTCGCCAAGACGTTACGAGCCTTACGGTTGCTCATGATATCCCCCGTTACGTGAACGTACGTCTAGTTCTGGTCAGCGATAGCCGTCGCGTTGCCACCGTTGCCGCCACTCGCGTCCGCGACACCGTTGTTCGGGCAACCGGCGAACGAAAGAACGCTGATCTGGATCGCGCACACGCCAACGCCGACCGCGAGGCCGCCGTTGCCGCCGTTACCACCGATCGCGGTTGCAACATCCTCGTCCTGGACGTCCGCGTGGGCCGCAGGAGCGGAACCCAGCGCCATCAGGGCAGCCAGCATGGTGCTCGCAAGGATCGTCCGCGCCTTCTTCATATTTTCCCCCTGTGATGGTGCCATGGTGAGGCTAGCGCACAAAACGGTATTTTCGTGCGTCCACCTCCTTCGTGATGACCGGGAGATTCACCGCATCCGCACCGGTCGGGATAACCGTAACGGAGCACTCATAAGTGGTCAAGAGGAAAATGAGAAGGGTGCGTCGACCTTCCTCGACACACCCGGAACGCAGTGGAGGGACCGGAGCGTTCCGGTCCCTCCACTCCCGGCCTGGTGGGGCCGGAGAACTACCGAAGCGACTAGTTGATGTCGGCGAGCGCCTCGGCGCTGCCACCGTTGCCGCCACTGGCGTCCGCGACGCCGTCGTTCGGGCAACCAGCGTCACCAACAACCGCGATCTGGATCAGGCAGACGCCGACACCGATGGCCGCGCCACCGTTGCCACCGTTACCGCCGACAGCGGTCGCCTCGTCGTTGTCCTGACGCGGACCACCAGCGTGGGCAGCCGGAGCAGACCCCAACGCCATCAACGCAGCCAGCATCGTGCTCGCAAGAACCTTACGGAACTTCATGAACTTCCCCCCATTTGATATGCGCTTGAAGTGCTTGGATCCGGCTGGTGCCCCCACGCGAGGGCACCAGCCGTTGCATCTCGACCGCTAGTTGTCGTCGGCGGTGGCGGTAGCGTTCCCGCCGTCCCCGCCACTGGCGTCCGCGACGCCGTTGTTCGCGCAGCCAGCGTCACCAACAACCGCGATCTGGATCGCGCAGACGCCGATGGCGACTGCGGCGCCACCGTTGCCACCGTTGCCGCCGACAGCGGTCGCGGTGTCGTTGTCCTGACGCGGACCACCAGCGTGGGCAGCCGGAGCAGACCCCAACGCCATCAACGCAGCCAGCATCGTGCTCGCAAGAACCTTACGGAACTTCATGGTATTGCCCCCTATTTATGCGTATGTGCTTGCCCGGCAAGCGAGTTCTGCGCTGGCTAGTGCCCCGCGGAGTGTGCGGTCACGCTGCGGAGCACTAGCCGTTTCAGCGCGGTGAGGTGCTAGTTCTCGTCGGCGACGGCTTTCGCGTCTCCGCCGTTTCCACCGCCAGCGGCCGCGACACCGTTGTTCGGGCAGCCAGCGTCGCCGACAACCGCGATCTGGATCGCGCAGATACCCACGCCGACCGCGAGACCGCCATTGCCGCCGTTACCACCGATAGCAGCGGCGACGTCGTTGTCCTGACGAGGGCCCTTGCCCCCGTCATCGTCGTCATCGTCCCCGGCGAATGCCATGGGCGCGGATCCGAGTGCCATCAGGGCCGCGAGCAGTGTGCACGCAAGGATCTTCTTCATTTGTGATTCCCCCGATTCTCTTGGTTCGCTGCTACTAGTTGATGTCGGCTTCCGCAAGGGCGTTGCCGCCGTTGCCGCCACTGGCGTCCGCGACGCCGTTGTTCGGGCAACCCGCGCCACCAACAACCGCGATCTGGATCGCGCAGATACCCACGCCGACCGCGAGACCGCCGTTGCCACCGTTCCCGCCGACAGCGGTCGCGGTGTCATTGTCCTGCGAAGGGCCACCAGCGTGAGCGGCAGGAGCGGACCCCAGCGCCATCAGCGCAGCGAGCATCGTGCTAGCAAGGATCTTCTTCATTTGTGATTCCCCCGATTCTCTTGGTTCGCTGCTACTAGTTGATGTCGGCGGCTGCCTTGGCGCTGCCACCGTCTCCACCACTGGCGTCCGCGACGCCGTTGTTCGGGCAACCCGCGTCACCAACAACCGCGATCTGGATCGCGCAGATGCCGATGCCGAGAGCGAGCCCACCGTTGCCACCGTTCCCGCCGACAGCGGTCGCGGTGTCATTGTCCTGCGAAGGGCCACCAGCGTGGGCCGCAGGGGCGAGCCCCAGCGCCATCGTGGCTACCATCAGCATGCCGGCGAAGCTCGTACGCATGCTTCGTTGCATAACTTGCCCCCTTTTAGGTACATGATCGAGCGCCTATCACGAGTGGTTTCGTAACCCACCAGCTAGGCGAAGCGGCGTTCCGCGTCCCCCCGACGCTCGCTTGTCTATGGTGTGATGCAGGCAAGTCCGATTTCCTGACCCCACCTGTTTGCACCGTAGCGCTGCTATTTGTCTATGTCAAGAAGAAAAGGCGTTAAGGTAATAAAATAATTTTTAGGAGTATAGCGAAGTAGGACCCGAAGATCCTAAATGCATGAGAGGTCCGAATTGCACCCCTGTTCCGCTTTACCCCGTTCCCCCGATACCCACCTTTAGCACCATAATTCTTTCCCCTTACAGTACACACACTAGAAGTTATCCCCCCAAAGGTCAACTGATTGGCAAAGCTGCGCGTAAACGAGGGAGTCGGATTCGCCGTTACCGACCGTCTCATATGGCAATAAGTGGAAGCACTCCGCCGTGCACTCTCCCCCAGGGGCGCACTCTACGGCCTGGTGACCTGCTGATTTGCGCGTGAGCGGCCCTCAAGTCCCCGGCAGCGTCGTCCATGGTGCATGCCCGTGTTATACGGATTGCCAGATGGCCTCGTAGAGCACCAAAGGATCAGGGTATGCAAGAAAAGCGCATGTTGAGACCATTCATCTCAAACAAGTTGGTCGTCCGCACTACTAAGATATGCCCGATATTTCAAGAGTGCGGAGTTTGCTCAGAGATTCCTGATTCCACATCCGTCGCAGGATCCGCGCTCGGAAAGCGGGTGATCAGGGTGATCACAAGGTGGGCGAGGCCCAAGAAGATCGAGATCGTGAGCGCTGCCTGGTTCTCAAAGGCGAAGATAAACGGCGCAAGGAGGAGAAAAAACCCGAGGAGATAGTCCAGGAGCGCGTGCACTGGGGTAGGAAGCACATCGACCACACCAAGCGTGCCTTTGCTGATGATGGCGATCGCCAGGATGACCACCCCGACTCCCACGAACACGGGAAACGCCCGCCCGTCCTGGAACTGGAAGACGAACGGCGCCAACACGAAGAACACACCGGCGAGGTACTCGATCGCCTCGTGCAGGGCCCATGGCAGCAGCCGTACTGGTGACACCGGTGCACCTTCTTTCAACGTTTCGAGCAAGAAACCAGGCCTAGCCCCTACAGAGAATCCCAGACAGAATGTCCCCCGCGAGATGAGATCGCAAGCATGCTTCCCCGGATGCACGGATCACCCCGAGAGGGGACCGCGAGGCCGCCTACGAGTGCGGCCTCAATGCCCTACCGCTCCAAACCAAAGGAACAGACCCGCGAAGCGCCGGATGGGTGATCGGAGTTTGAGAATGACGGAGATCGCTCCCCCGGGGCTTTTCGACGTGGAGGTCGCAGGTGGCCGGCTGCGCGTCGCCCGTTGGGGAAGGGGATCCTCGGACGGGTTCCCAGTGCTGGCGGCGCACGGTATCACCGCGTCCCACGTCTCCTGGGGGGTCGTCGGTACGCTGCTTCAGGATGAGATGACCCTCGTCGTTCCCGACCTACGGGGTCGCGGTGACAGCAATGGGCTACCCGGCCCGTATGGAATGGCCGCGCATGCCAGAGATCTGATCGCCGTGGCGGACGCATTGGGCATCGAGGGTGCGATCATCGCCGGCCACTCGATGGGCGGGTTCGTCGCCACCGTGCTCGCCGTCGCCGATCCCGGGCGCGCCCGCGCTGTCGTCTTGATCGACGGTGGCCTGCTCACCGGCACGTTGGCCGCGCGCCTAAACCCCGACCGAGACGCTGAACGGGTCCTCGGTCCCGCACTGAAGCGGCTGCGGATGGAGTTCGAGAGCCGTGAAGCCTACCGTGACTTCTGGAAACAGCATCCCGCCGTCATGGGCAGCTGGTCGCCAGCCGTCCAGGCGTACGTCGACTACGACCTGGATGGAGAACCCGGCTCTTACCAGTCGAAGGTGGCCGAGCGCGCGGTTCGTGGCGACTACCACGATATGGATCTGAATCCGGACGTGCGAGGAGCCGCGGAGCAGGTCAGGTGCCCCATGCTGTTCTTGCGTGCGCCGAGGGGCATGCAGAACGAGCCCTCTGGCCTCTATACACCCGAAGACGTCCAAGCGGCGTTGCGGCGGATCCCCTCGCTAGAGGCAGCAGACATCGCTGGCTGCAACCACTACACCATCATGCTGGCAGAAGGCGCGAGTCGTGTCGCCGACCACATCCGCGCGATGGGAGACCGGCTAGTGGGCCTGGGCGACCGCCGGCGCGGGGCGGAGCAGGCTGAGCGCGGATAGTGGGAAGAGCAGGACGGAGAGCAATCCGGCGGCGACGAGGGCGGCGCCGACGGCTGGGGTGAGGAGGCCGAGCTCCATACCGATCTGGGCCGAGGCGACGATGAACGGCAGCGAGGTGGACTGCAGCAGCGCGGCGACCGCGGTGAGGCGAGGGCCGATGCGGCGGGCGTAGAGCAGAGCGGGGAGCCCACGCGCCGCCAGCAGGGCCAGCAGGAAGAGCGGGATGGCCCCAAGTGCGGACGTGTCCGCGGTCAGGGCGGCGACGTCGAACCGGATACCGCTGGTGACGAAGAAGATCGGCACGAACATTCCGTAGCCGATGGCGTCGAGCTTCGCGCGGAACCGGGGGTGGGTCATCGTCTGGCGGTCGACTAGGGTGAGGATCGCCCCGGCGATGAAGGCGCCCAGGATCACCTCCAGGCCCGAGCGCTGCGCGAACCAGATGAACCCGGCGAGCAGCAGGACGGCCCCGCGGACACGGATCTGGGCGCTGGTGTCCTGTAGCTGCGCGAGCTCCGCCGATAGGCGGCTCGAGCGGCCCAGTCGGGCCACCGCCAGGCCGACGATCGCCGCGAGCAGGACCAGCGAGCCGAGCAGCAGCAGCTGCGCGCCGGTGCCCCGAGCCTCGCGGGAGAAGAACAGCGACAGCAAGATGACCGCCCCGAAGTCGGCGACCGAGGCCGCGGCGATCACCTGCTGCCCGAACTCGCTCGCGACCTGGTTCACGTCCTTCAGGACCGGGACGACCACTCCGAGAGACGTCGCGGTCAGGATGATCGCGACGAGCAGCGGCGCGGCGATCAACCCTGCGCTGGCCAGGCCGGCGGCGATGGCCGCCGAGATCGCGAAGGACAGCGCGAACCCCAAGACGGCCGAGTTCAGCGCGCTGCCGCGCAAGTGCGCGAAGTCGATCTCCAGGCCGGCCAGGAACAACAGGAACACGATGCCGATCAGCGAGAGCACCTGCAGCGGCAGGTCGACGCTCACCCAGCCCAGGACCGAGGGCCCGATCGCGATCCCCGCCACGATCTCGAGCACGGCCCCGGGAAGGCGAACGCGGGGGAACATCCCCGCCGCGAGCGGGACGGCGAACGCGACCGCCGCGACGATGGCGAATCCGGCGAAGGACACGTCAGGCATCAGAAGACCTCACACTGGCGGTTCGAAAGCGCACGTCGTGTACCCCCGAGTCCCTCACCGCGCCGATTCGTTACAGCCCGTCGCCTTACTGTGCAGAGTTACTCCGGTATACCGGGGTAACTCTGCACAGTGCAGGAAAAGGCGGGCGGGGAACGTCGGCGCGATGAAACGACTCGGCTGATGAGGAGACAGCATCGCCATGGCCACACCCGTGCTGCCCACGACCCTCAGCCAGACCCGGGATGCGCTGCATCGCGTCGCGGAGCATGTCGTCAGCCCCGCTCGGTACGCCGTCACGGGCCGGATCGGCCTGCGCCCCGCGCCCGGCGGGTTCTCCACACCGCCGTTCGGCGCCGACGAGCGCCTCGTCGCCGTCGACGGCATCGACCTGGTCGTGATCTCGTCCGGCGCCGAGCGGAGGGCGCGACTGACGACGTTGCGGGCCGCGGGAGCGCTCGCCGGCGTCGCACCTGGCGCCCCCGCGCATCTGTACACGCCCGCCACGCCGCTGGAGCTCGACGAGCCGCTCAACATCGATGCCGAGGCGGCGGCGGTGCTCGCCGGCTGGTTCCAGCTCGGAGGGCAAGCCCTCGCTGGCTTCGCCGCCGGGATCGCGGAGGACGAGCCGAGCGAGGCCCAGCTGTGGCCGGAACACTTCGACCTCGGCATCGCCGCCGCACAGGTCAACTACGGCGTCTCGCCGGGCGACGAGCACGTCACGGGCCCCTACCTCTACGTCGGGCCCGATGCGTCGACAGCATCGAGGCTCTCCTCCCCAGCTCCTGCTGGGGGCCCTCACGATGGGCCTCCCCCAGGCGACGAAGGCTTCTGGAACATGCCGTTCGGCGCCACCCGCGCCATCCACGAGATCCGTTCGGTCAACGACGCGGTGGCCTTCTTCCAGGCAGGCCGTGACCGCATCGCAGAGATAAGGAGGAAACGATGAGAGGTCTGCAGGGCAAGGTCGCCGTCGTCACGGGCGGCAGCTCGGGGATCGGCCAGGCGATCGCGATCCGCCTTGGCGAGGAGGGTGTCGATGTCGCCATCAACTACATCGGCCGGCCCGATGGCGCCGAGGAGACGAAAGAGGCGATCCAACACGGCGTCGACATGTGCCTGCGGCAGATGTCGAAGGCGGGGACCCGGCCGATGCTCGCCAAGGCCGACGTGTCGAAGGAGGACCAGGTCGAGCGGATGTTCTCGGAGGTGCTCGCCGAGTACGGGCGGATCGACTTCCTGGTCAACAACGCCGGCATCCAGATCGCCGCGGACTCGCATGCGCTCGCTGCCGCCGACTTCGACAAGGTGCTGGCGGTCAACCTGCGCGGCGCCTTCCTGTGCGCCCGTGAGGCGATCCGGCACTTCCTGAAGGCCGGGCAACCCGCGGCGATCGTCAACGTCTCCAGCGTCCACCAGCTGATCCCCAAGCCGCGGTTCCTGGGCTACTCCGTCTCGAAGGGTGGGATGCAGAACCTCACGCGCAGCCTCGCCCTCGAGTACGCCGGGCGTGGCATCCGCGTGAACGGCATCGGCCCGGGGGCAACGATCACCCCGATCAACCGTGCCTGGGTCGAGGACCCGTCCAAGCGCGCCCAGGTCGAGCAGCACATCCCGATGCGCAGGGCCGGCGAGGCCGGGGAGATGGGCGCGGCGGCGGCCTTCCTGCTCTCGGACGAGGCGGCCTACGTCACGGGCCAAACCCTGTTCGTCGACGGCGGCCTGACGCTCTACCCGTCGTTCGAGTCGACCTGGTCGTCGGAGTGAGGTCGCCATGACCGACACGCGGGTCCCGACCGCGAGCAGCGGCACCGATGGCTGGTGGCCCTCCCGTTACGGGGAAGGCGACCAGGCCGGCGCGCTGAACGAGATCACGCGAGACAAGGTCCGCGACGCGGCGGCGCTTGTGCGGCGGGGAATGGTGTACGACCTCGCGCACATCCTCGACAAGGACGTCCCCGCGTTCCCCGGGCGGACGTTCCGGCAGTACTTGACGACCAGCTCGCACCAGGTCAACCGGCGCCAGCCCGGAGCCGGCACGGCGGGGCTCGGGCGCAACGACGTGAACTGGGTCGTCGAGCAGATCACGGCTACCCAGCAGATGGGCACGCACATCGACGGGCTCAACCACCTGCAGGTCGGGGAGCGCGTCTACAACGGGCTCGCGCTCGCGGACATCGTCGAGGACTACGGCACCAACCGGCTCGGCATCGAGACCCTGCCGCAGATCGTCACCCGAGGGCTGCTGCTCGACGTGGGCCGGCTCCGAGGAGCGCGACGGCTCGCGCCCGGAGAGGTCATCACGCCCGCGGACGCGGAGGCCGCCCTCGCGGGCACTGCAGTGCGACCGGGGGACGCGGTGCTCTTCCACACCGGATGGGGGCAGCTGTGGGGCGTCGACAACGCCGCGTACGCCTCCGGCGAGCCAGGCCCGGGCATGGCCCTCGGCCAATGGCTCGCCGACCACCGCGTCGCGCTGACTGGGTGCGACACCTGGAGCTTCGGGCCGTACCCGCCCGAGGACCCGCACGAGCCGTTCGTCGTCCCGCAAACGCTCAACGTCCGCCACGGGATCGTCGCCGCCGAGAACCTGCGCCTGCACGAGCTCGCCCGGGACGGCGTTCGCGAGTTCCTGCTGGTCATCTCGCACGCCAAGCTCCGCGGGTCCACCGGGGCCTGGGTGGCACCGCTCGCCATCGTCTAACCGCACGGAGGAGAACACCATGTCCGATCATTACGACGTCATCGTCATCGGCTCGGGAGCGGGGGGCGGCACCCTGACCCATGCCCTGGCGCCGACCGGCAAGCGGATCCTGCTGCTCGAGCGCGGCGACTTCATGCCTCGCGAGATCGAGAACTGGAGCTCGCAGGCCGTATGGTCGGACCTGCGGTACCGGAACTCGGGGAAGTGGAAGGACGCCGAGGGGCGGGAGTTCACCCCCAAGCAGCACTACTACGTCGGGGGGAACACCAAGGTCTACGGTGCGATCCTGTTCCGGTTCCGCGAGCGCGACTTCGGCGAGATCACGCACATCGACGGGATCTCCCCCGCGTGGCCGCTGTCGTACGCCGACTTCGAGCCCTACTACACCAGGGCCGAGCAGCTCTACCAGGTGCACGGGGAGCGTGGCATCGACCCGACCGAGCCGCCGGCCTCGGCGCCCTATCCTCACCCTCCGGTCAGCCACGAGCCGCGCATCGCGCAGCTGTCCGAGGACCTGGCCCGCGCCGGCCTGAAGCCGTTCCCGCTGCCGGTGGGCGTCCTGCTCGACGAGGCGGCGCCGCACCTGTCGCGCTGCGTGCGGTGCGCGACCTGCGATGGGTACTCGTGCCTGGTCAACGGCAAGTCCGACGCGCACGTGATCTGCGTGGAGCCGGCGCTGGAGTACCCGAACGTGACCCTGCTCACCAACGCGCTCGTCACGCGGCTTTCCACGGCGAGCGACGGCCGGACCGTGGATCGCGTGGTCGTGGAGCGGGAGGGGCAACGGGAGGAGTACTCCGCCGACGTCGTCGTCGTGGCCTGCGGCGCGATCAACTCGGCGGCGCTGCTGCTGCGGTCGGCGAGCGAGCGGCACCCCGACGGCCTCGGCAACGGATCCGGCGTCGTCGGCCGCCACCTGATGATGCACAACAACTCGTCGCTGATCGCGTTCTCGAAGATCCCGAACCCGACGAAGTTCCAGAAGACGCTCGGGATCAACGACTTCTACTTCGGCGACGGGCCAGGGGGTGCGGGGGAGTCCCCCGACGGGCCAGGGGGTGCGGGGGAGTCCCCCGACGGGCCAGGGGGTGCGGGGGAGTCCCCCGACGGGCCAGGGGGTGCGGGGGAGTCCCCCGACGGGCCAGGGGGTGCGGGGGAGTCCCC
>Ga0187893_10013434_pt1 | contig 11398 bp, 10 predicted proteins | sample MA1701074metaG_FD_139574 | JGI IMG/M metagenome (GOLD analysis project Ga0187893, IMG submission 139574) | White microbial mat communities from a basaltic lava cave in the Kipuka Kanohina Cave System on the Island of Hawaii, USA - MA170107-4 metaG ...
GCGAATTTCCATGTTGAAAATTGGGGTGAGAATTTTAAACGATTGCCGGAGAATCAGGCGGGGCGTCGCGTTCGTCAAAATTTCTGATCGGAAAGTTCTGTTTCATGCTCATGGCGAAAGAAATCCGTTCTGGATATACTTTATGCAGTAAAGTATCTTTCTGCTGAGCCTTCCTCTTTGTCAAACACCGGCAGATACGCCTTGCTCTCACACGAAGGCCACGATTTATTTCCCCGAATGAACGGCCAAACCTTGTTCTTAACCACGCAAAAAAGCGTCTATGATTTCGATCCGCAAACCGGCGCTTTTCGCGCGCTGGAGCCGTTCACGAGATTGGGCGACGTCAAAAGCATTGCGGAGCTATCGGATAACGGCGACGTCGCCATCGTGCAAGGAGTCTTTCAGTGGTGGAGCGACACCGTCATGCTCTTCCTGCCGGAGCAAAATAAGCGCATGTACGGCGCGCGGTTTTATAAGACGCGGTGGAATACCGGCAATTCGTTCAGTTATGGCGAGGCGATTAAATAAGTTTCAGCACGCGGCGAAGTCCAACTGGTCAAAATAATTTGTTAACTTTGCAAAACCCTGTGTCCAGTCGGGCTTCACTTGTGTTTTAATACCCCAAGCGATTGATCGTGACACGGACACCGAGTGTGTTGACGCTACTGCGAGCACCGGAAAACTCTTCATCTGGGCTGCCAAGAACGAGATTACCTTCAATGCTCCAATGCTTCGAGAATTCAAGGCCTGCGCCCAGCGACAAACCGAGGCCATAGGATGCCTCTGAGCCTTCCTCGAAAGGCGTTGCCCACGAAGAAAAGCCAAGGCCTCCTGTTAAATAAAGCGAAGGGCCGTCTGGTTGCAAATAATAGGCGAACCCCAAGCCGCCCATACCATTGGCAATGATAAAGCTTTGATCCTCGATACCGAATCGCGGATCGCCCTCAATTTTCTGGCTGAACCAAGCCACTTTGCTGGTCCAAAAAATTGCGACTTGATTGCTCGGCGCGTAACCGAGCTTGAAGTCGGTCATGATCCCAAATTTATTCATGCGGTCGCCCTCGAAGTCATTCCCGCTTGAAAGCTCGACTTTTGATTTATATGAAGCGAGCCCTCCACCGGCGCCGATTCCGATGATGAAACCCTTGCGCTTGCCGTCTAAAGCTAAGATGCGCGTTGTGCTGCAGAGCGACAGACCGAAGAGCAGTACCCAAAACGTCATTTTGCGAGACATGTGATCCTCCATGATTTGAAGAGAAGTGAATGAGGTGCTTGCGTTATTTAAGAAGCATTTTCAAAAATCAATCAACAGCGATAAGCGATGAATATTGCTGGCGTCGATATCATCGGCGGCGAAGCTGTAATCAACCTGCATATGGGGGATTTTCAACGAAGTTCCTCCCGTCAGCGCTTGATCATTATATCCCACTCTGGTTGCGAAGAATCCCATCGGCCAAATTTCGACGCCGCCATGCCATTGCCTCGATTTGAAATGTCCTTCCGAATCTTCCGTGCTGACGATGTCCGTGCTCACCAGCAGGCGATCATCCAACAGCTTGAGCGCCAGACCAGCTCTGGCATTGAGAGGAAATTTTTCTCGGCGACCGGATTCTGTTTTCCATTCGAGAAATGAGCCGAGGTCTTGCACCAAAAAGCCCAACGACAAGAATTTACTCGGGCGAATTAAAACCGCAGCGTCAAAGCCGTAGCCGGCGGCGTTTTGGTTGACCAGCTTGTGGAGAAGATATTTGAAATTACCGCCGATGGAGAAACCTTTCACAGGCGCAATTCCCAATGAGAAGCCAAAAGCGTTTTCGGCGTCGCCAAAAGTGCCCACAAGATTTTCCGCGCGATCGCGCGCTTCGATTTGATCAATTCTGAAGTCGATGCCGCTCATTCCAAATGATAAAAACGCGCTCACCGGAAACGCCAAACTCAGAAAGCTATATTTTCGATCCAAAGACATGATCGCGTACATGCTCCCAATTTGGCTGGAGCGAAGCTGCACCAGTCCCGCCGGATTCCAGTAGGTCGCGTAAGCATCGTTGGCAACCGCGGTGAAAGCGCCGCCCATACCCAAAGGCCGCGCGCCAACCCCGACGCGCAGATACGCCCCGGCCCGGCCGCCGCTTTGGGAATAAACACTTTCGTTGCTCCATAAGGCCGCTGCGCTCAACAAAAATATGAAAAGCGAATTTCTCATCTTATTCTTTCAAGGTTTATAATCATTCAGAACGGCAATCTTTTTGATCACGGACTTTCCTTGCGCATCAACCCGGCAAAAATAAACGCCATTGGCCACGGTCTTTCCATTTTTGTTTTTGCCGGCCCAATTAACAAAATTTTTCCCTCGGTTTGCAACTCTACGCTCCTCCCAAATCATCTCGCCACTGGTATCGAAAATCTTGATATTTACTTCAGCAGAAGCCGTCAAACTAAAAGTAATTCTTGTGAAACCATCAACTTCAGGAGAAAATGGATTGGGGAAATTATAGACGGTCTGCGCGCTGAAATCTTTTATAATGACTAGTATGCCGTCGCTATATCCAGGCGCGCTCCACAGGCCTGCGCCGTTTTGCGCTTTAACCGCAAAATAATACCGGCGGGCCTCTAAATTGAGTCCCTTGTGCGTAACTTCCGGGATGCCTCCGTTCGAGGTCCAATTAACCACATCCGTTGCGCCTCGGGCGGTGCCAATGGCATATTGATATTCCACAATTCCCGACTCAAATTCTTGCGAAGTCCACATGGCATGGAGTTGCGTACCATTTAAAGTTGAATCGCCGTCATCTGTCACGATCGGAGTGGTCGGTGGAGTGACATCGACGCCAAAGTTTTTGGTTGGACCATTGGATGGATAGCCAATGGCCGATAAAATCTGGTTATATCTGCCAGAGCGATCGGAGACGTACCAGATGGCATTCAAAACATCGGAAGGACTGAAACCACGTTGGTTGGAATAAATAATCGCTTGCCGTTCCCAATAGGCCCAATGGCTGGTGGATTCGCTTGTCCGAGGCGCTCCAAATGAGACGCCAGAACGCGGCGTGCCAGCATGCCGATCGGTACAATATCCCTTAATCAGGTAAGTCCCGGGTTGAAGGGCATCCGTTCTTTCTCCGACGACCATATCTTGCTCATTCGGATCGCAATTGCTCACCACATAGCCTTCAAAATTTTCCCCGGCTTGGAGAATGGTCACGCGCAATGCGCCGGGGCCATAATAACTCCCGGTGCCGGAGAATTGCTGTGAACTGGTGACGGCGACGGCGGTGACTTTGGTAATTCCAAAGGAGCTCGGAACTTTGGTAACGCTTATTACTCCTGGCGCACCCGATTGCGTACAAGTGGTATAAGTTTCCGTGCCGATGGTAACCGACCATTCGATGACCGTGTTGGGCGACCCTCCTGCCACGGTTCCTTGAACTGGTATATCAAAAGTTCCCATGCCGCAAAAGGGTTGGTCGGCAGTCGGCCTACTTATTGTTACAGTTTGAGCAGATGCGAAAGAGTTAAAAACTGCTACTAAGGCAACAGTTATTAAAGTATGCCGTAGTAATATCGCAACAATTTTAGATTTTCTGGTTGACACACCTTTAGCTCCATTTTTTATGAAAGATGGCTTCTCAACAAATTAGCTGATAGAGAATGATCAGCCTTTCCTTGTATGATGAGTTTGAATAACAAATAACCTTGTGTCAAGAAACAATCATTCCTTTATCTGTTTTATTTTCACTTTCACGCTATCGATGAGCTCATCAACAGCATTAGAGTTTTGAAGAATTCTTTCAGAAAGCTGCCTCAACTCAATTAAATCATTTGATGTGTTTGAGTAAAGAAAAGCACATTTTTCGATAAGTGCGTCTCGGTGCTGAATTAATTTGTTTTGCAGATCTATCTTTTTGCGCACCTCGATCTCTTGTTTATGCTTTTCAAGTAATTCTTTATAAAAGGGATCATTTAGAGGACCATCAAAATCGATAATGTTAACAGCAGTCAGGCGTTGTCTTTCTTTGGGAATTTTATTATCCCATATAATTTTGAGGCCTTTTAAACAAGATTGAAGAATTTGCTGTCTTGCGAATGTGAATTCTTCCCCTCGAAGATTCCAATATTTAAACTGCAAGGCATCACCCCAAAATACGTACATTTGGCATGCAGTTTCTAAGTCGATGGGATATTTCAAAGCTTTTTCACAATATTCGACAGTTTTATCCGGGTCTTTCATGCCGTTTTGTGAATAAATAACAGCGATTTCAGTATAGATTTTACCCATCTCTTCAGGTGAATTGAACTCTTGAATTAGCTTTAGACATTCCGATGTCAACTTCTCCGTATCAGTATTCTCACCGGCACGCTGTACATCAATTTCCAAAAGGCTTCGCTCTAAGCTTCTTTCTTGAGCATTTATTAAGCTGTGACAGGTTAATAACAGAATTGTCAATGTATTTAATTTAAAGTTTTTTCGCATTTTCTGGCACTCCTATGATTTCAATTTTGCCAAGGACCACGATATGCAGAGTTTTGGATATTGTTCCCTACTGCTCTCAAGGCACATGCTCCGGTGGCAGTATAAAATCTAGCATGATTGTTTCTAATACCTGACATGAATTCAGTCCATGCACCTAAATTGTTTTTGTACTCAAGAGGAACATTTATTGCAAATGTAAACGTAACATAATTTGAGCCATTATAGAGACGATTATATGGACGAAGAGGGCCTGATATATGATCTGACACTCCACCATTATTTTGTAGTACTCTAAATGGCGGCTGACCAGCCGACACTCCATTGTCATTAGTTCCATCAGGCCAGGTTATATTATTCCCTGGCTTATTTTCTCGAAATTCTACATTACAAAAGGACACGGTAGTAGGCTGTATAGTAACTGGGAAGTAGCGTCCATTACCTATGAATAAATTGGGTGGGCCAGGTATTCGAGGGTAGTCGGGGGAATCTGCATTATCAGGACTATAAAGTATCCCATTAGGGGCAATTACTGTAAAATTCAAAGTACACTCAACTCCTCCAACACGAACACGCACTCTTGAAGTAGAAGGACTTTGGGAAGCCGTAAAAGTTGTGCTGGTTCCCATCGCTGGACTTACTTTACCATTACCTGTGTTTTCAGACCAGTTAGCTGTTAGTGAGGCTGGAATTGATGCTGGAATTATTGAGCACGTTACTTCTTCTCCAATTCCAATTTGGGTTCGGCTTCTATCACTTGGCGTAGTAGCCACAGTTTCAGACTTTACTTTAAAAATGAATATATTCACCTCCGCAGCCACCATTCCACTTTCCCGCGGAAAAAGCGAAACTCTTTTCTTCACAGGTGAGCGAGAAGATGGCTCTTTCTGAAGCGAATCTTTAGGCGAATAATGAATCTCCTGTGCCATGCCTAATTCTACCATCAGGCAATTAAAGGCCATCACAATTATACTTACGACTGTTTTACTTTTCGTCATTTGACTTGTTCCAATTTCTCTGGTCATGAAAAAGAAAAAAACGTCAAGGAATTTATTAAGATGATTTCAGCCTCACCGCGACTCACCCTGTTTCTTCCACTTTTCATAAGCCTTGGCTTTGTTAATCCCATCGCTCAAACGAATGACGCCGAAAATAAAAGCGCCGGCCCCGATGCCGAGCTCAACCGCGCCAAGGGTATGAACTTGGTCAATATTACTGGTGCAGAAGACATTAGGGCCGCGAAAGTCGTCACAAGGGTCTTTTTTATTTAAATCGATGACGCCAACAATCGCGCTGCTGCCGCCGAGGATCATGGCGATTATGCCTTGTGTCTTCTCAGAGCTACCGGATGGCGGCTTCGACATCAGCCACTTCCTTCTTTTGGTTTCTTCGGTTTGCAGCGAATCTTTTTGCTGCGCCCAAACCGCCTGCGTACCAAACATCATCATGCCAAGAAGCATGACTTTAACGAATTCATTCACACGCGGAAATCTCATGGCTTATTGCTCCTTATTTTCCAAACGGTAAATTCAAAGTCACAAGCAATAGGATAAAACGTAAATCCGAGATAAAATGAAAGCTTTATTGGCCGGCACTCGACTGCTCTGGAATAAGCTGCACCGGCAAAACATGGAGCTTGCCCTGATCGTCCCGGCCTTGCAAAACCACATAGACGTTTTCATCACCCATGGAATCCGTAAACTTCGCCAAGGTGATGCTAAGTTCATTGGGTTTCAGCTTTTTGGCCGCGCCGTTGCTGAAATCAACAATCAAACCAATAATCCCACCGAACACGAGGTTTCCCCAGACCCAACCATTCGAGCCGTGTTCCAAGCTCACTTCCGCGGTTTTGTAGCCGTTCAAGGAGGCAGTCACGAGATATTCGTATTTCCTTTTTAAGGAGACCGTTGCAGGCGCCTCCCCCTCCCATTCGACGACTTTGGTTTGAGTGGCACCTGTCCGTTCGATTTTGACTTTTGCGCCGGTAGGTGTAGAACTTATGGCAATTTTTTGTTTGGTGCCCGACACGATTGAGGCACAACCGATAATCGCCAGCACAAAACCAGCCATGATGAACCAATTAATCCGTTGAAGAAATCTGCTCATATTTTACCCCTTTCGATTGAGGTGATAAGGTTAATTTTAGGACGCATTTGAAAAGAATAGGAAATTGTCGAAGCATCCTATTACTTGTGACCTTCAATTTTGGGAAATATTGCGACATCCGCAAATTGAGTACAATTGGCTTTTTCTGGAGCAAATTTACTGAGAAATTTTAATTAATCTCTTCGCATCCTCGGCATTTATTTCGATTTCATTCCTTTTTTGATGGCATTGAACACATCCGCTGCCACCCAATCGGCAAGCTGTTTCATCATCTGGCCGGAACCCGCCGTAGCCCAGCCTCCAACGCTGAGTGGATCACCTTCTGCCGATCTGGATTTGGTAAAGCTCATCAACTTGTTGTTGTTTTTCCCACGGATTTCTCCTGTGACTTCAAAGCTGTTTTCTCCATTCCCAAGCATGGCGCGACTTCCCCAACTTCTCTTACCAATGCTCGAAATTGAACCGGAGATCACAATCTCTGTAGAATCCGGCATTGCTGAGCCTACTGTGACAAGAGGAAATAGGCCCGATTGCAAAAGTTTATCAGCCAAAACCTTTGCGAAGTAAGCGCCAACGGGTTCGTTGTCAATTTTGTCCGACGAGATATAGTCATTGAATGGCGTGACGATCACTCTCGAATGCTTTGGAATTGGCACAAGCACCTCTTGCGAGCCGAAAGAATTGGACATGAATTTTGGGCCGACGCATCCAATGAGGGAGAAAACACTCATAAGCATGATGAACAATCTAACTGAAATTATTGTTGCTTACCCCTCATTTAAAAACAAAATCCTTACTCAACTGACCGCAAAGGCATTTTTTAAGATAACTTCAACCTCTTTCTTCCACCTACATCAATACAGTCGCCGCAACCGCGATTTTGTGACAGACATTTTTTAAATTTTTTTCTAGCGGTTGAATCCCTACCCCAATTAAAAACAAAAATGTCATATAAACAACTGGCCGAAAGGGTGGTTTTTCAACAGGTCGGTGAATAGGGGTGAATAGTGAAGTGGAGTTTGAAGAAAGAGATAAGAAGTGAGGAAGGGACCGGCGCGGCAGGAGGGTACTGAGAGCCACATAATGACAAACTAAAGTTTGTCATTCCGAGGCTGGTTTTGCATATATTTGCGCATGGCTTCGGCCCGGTTGGAGACTTGCAAGGCTCGATAGATATTGCGGATGTGGAATTTTACGGTCGCCAAGTCAATAAAAAGCTCTTTGGCGATGACTTTATAGCTTTTGCCTTCGCAGAGCTTGTGCAGTGCTTCGCGCTGGCGAGCGGTTAATTGGTTGAAGCACCCATCTTTGTGAAAGAAGTTGGTGACCAACCGCGCGATGGACATGCTCATCGGGGAGCCGCCGTTGTGGATGGTTTCGATGGCGCTCAACAATTCGGTTGGCGGCACCTCTTTGACGAGATAACCATTCGCCCCGTTCTGCAGCGCCGGAAACACGTCTTCAGGCTCGTGATGCGCCGTCATCATGATGATCTCCACCGGCGGCAGCGCTTCTTTGAGACGCCAAGTCGCTTCAATGCCGGACATTTGGCCGGGTGGAAATTCAATATCGAGCAAGATAACGTCCGGCTGATCCGCGGCGATATGCTCCAGCGCGGCTTCGCAATCGTGATAGGAGCTGACGCAGGCAAAACCTGGCGCTCCCCCCAAAAGTGACGCTAGGTCTTTGCGCAACTCGTCATTGTCGTCAATGATTGAAACCTCAATCATGATGGTCTCGCCAACTTTATTCTATTAAAAGTTCATTCGTTGCAAAAAAAAGCAAAGATTTTCTACACGGAGAAAACAGAGTAAACGGAGATTACAAAGCAAGAAGGAGTTTTCCATACATGCCTATCTCTGTTGGCTCAGTTTTCTCCATCTTTTTTGAGGCGGCAGCTCAGGCTTGCTCTGGCCAAAAGCGGCGGAATAAGCGCAACACCTCTTTCAAGTTAATAATTTTTTTCGCCGGCGCAACTGGCCTTTCGGGTAGTTTTCCGATAAAACGCACCGTGGTGCCGCCGGTTTTTTCTGAAAGAATCTCCAGCCTGCCGCCGAGTTCTTGCGCGCGCTGACGCATGTTTTGTATGCCGTTGCCGCGACGCCCGTTGGCAACGTCAAAACCCTTTCCATCATTCGTCAAACAAACCTGCAAAGAGCCATCGCTTAGCACTATCGCCAGCGTCACGTTCTTGCAGTGGGCGGCGTGTTTAATGACATTGTGCATGGCCTCTTTAAAAATAAGATGCAAATGCTGTTTCCATTCCAGTGGCAGCCGCACGGTGTCAAATTCGGGCGTCAAGCCGGCAAGCTGGAAAGCGATGTCGGTACGATCAAAAATCTCGCCAAAATTTTTCCACTCCTCGGCCAGATGATAGAGCGTATCCTTTTCTGGATCGATATGCCAGAGAAAATCTTTCATTAGTTGCGAGAGCGCGGTTGCATGGCCGGCGATTTTGTCCAACGTTTCAAGTGCGGGCGCCGGCAGTTCCGGCGCTTGTTGTTTCACGCGGCCGCTCGCCAGCGAAATTTGTGACAACTGCGCCCCGAAATCGTCATGGACATTTTTGGCGATAGTCTTCTGAGTGATTTCACGTTCGCGAAATTTGGCGCGCTTTAAGGCGAGCTTTTGCTGCATGCTATAATGGTGCAGCGCGATAAAAAAACTCGCGGTTGTGGCAAGCGCCAGGAGCGCAAACCACCACGTTCGCCAAAACGGCGGCAGAATTTTTACGCCGATAAAGATGCCCTTTTCGTTCCACACGCCATCGCTGTTGGCGGCTTTAACACGAAACGTGTACGCGCCGGGATCAAGATTGGTGTAGCTCGCTTCGTGCCTGTTGTCGAGGTGAATCCAATCATGATCAAAGCCTTCCATCATATAGGCATAACGATTCTTCGTCGGATTTTTATAATCCATGGCGGCAAACGCGAAGGTGAAAAATTTGTCGCTATATGAAAGCGTAATTCGTTTGAGATCGGGCAACGGCGTATCGAGCAAAACCTCTTTATTGAATTTTTTGAACCCCGTGAGCACGATTTCCGGCGGCGCCGTGCTCAGCTCAGCCGGGCGAAAACAATTGAAGCCGTTGTTCCCGCCGAAATACAATTCACCATTCCGAGCTCGCAAAGCCGCGCCGAGATTGAATTCATTGCCTTGCAAGCCGTCGGTAACGTCGAAATTTTGAAAACTTTCCGTGCGCGGATTGAATTTGGAAATTCCCTTGTTGGTGCTCAACCATAAATTGCCGGAATCATCGGGCAAAATAGCGTAAACGACATTATCGGCAAGACCATTACGCGTTGTGTAATGGGTCACCAAGGCGGTATTCGGATCGAGTTTATCCAAACCGCCGCCGTCCGTTCCGAGCCAGACCGCGCCGGCGCTGTCCTCATAAATAGAAAAAATCGTGGCGCTGCAGGGCGAGTTGGCATTCGTAGAATCAGGCGCGTAACGCGTGAAGCTTTCGCGCTGCGGATCAAAGCGCAGCAATCCTTTGCTCCAGGTTCCAAGCCACAGTTGGCGGCTCAAACGGGAGGGATGAATCGTAGTCACCCATTCCAGGCGCCCATCGGCGCCATTGCTGAGACTAAAGTAATTTTTAAATTGTACGCCGCGTGTTTTTTCTTGCCACATTTTTGCCAAGCCGCCGCCATGGTTGCTGTTCATGCCGATCCAAAGCGTTCCGAGCGAATCGCCGTAAAGAGCATAAATAACGTTGCCGGCCAAACTATTCGGATTAAGGGAATCGCGGGTGAAAAAAGTGAACGTGCCGCCGGCGCGATCGAATTTGCCGAGACCGCAGCCGACGGTCCCGATCCACAATGTTCCCGCGCGATCTTCACAAATGGCGCGAACCTGGGAACGGCTGACGTCGGTGCTTGTAACCGTTGGGAGCGCAAAATGCGTAAAATTTCCCTGGGCATTATTGAGGCGCTGATTAAATCTGAGGAGAGTGCTATCAGCGCCAATCCAAAGCGCACCGGCGCGATCCTGGTAAAACGCCCAGACGTTGTTGTTCGGCAACCCCGCAAGATTTGCAGACCCTTGCCGGTAATGGCGAAATCCGGTTTGCTGCGGATCGAATTTGTTAATACCGCCGCCGTTGGTGCCCACCCAGATCATGCCGGTGCGATCTTGATAAATCGACCATACATCGTCGTCGCTAAGGCTGGCCGGGTCCGTCGGGTCATTTTGATAGCGGATAAATTCGGCTTTGCCGCGCTCATTCCAAATAAGCTTGCACAAGCCCCCGCCGGTGGTGCCCACCCATAGTGTGCCGGCTTTGTCAACGAATACCGTATGAACAAAATTGCTGCTCAAACTGGAGGGATTGGAGGGATCGTGGACAAAATGTTCGCAATCAACAACGCGATCGTCGAGCAAACGCATGCGGCAGAGGCCGCCGCCATGCATGCCAAGCCATAAGATCTTTTCATGGTGGTCATCTAAGGACTGAATGCTAAAAACCGTGGATGGCGGTAAATGATTTTTATTTGCCGGATTATGGTTGAACGGCGTAAACTGCCAAAGTCCTTGCAAGTTTTGAAACAGCCTTAAAATTCCTTTATCATCCATGCCAAACCATATCGCGCCGGCATGGTCTTTAAAAAAAGACCAAGGCAAATCGCCGCTCAAAAAAGAGGCGCCGGGGGCGGTGAGTTGTTGTACAATTTTATCTCCGGCGGAATCGAATTGTGAAAAATTATATCCGGCGCCCAACCAAAGCCGGCCATGATCATCCTCACAAATGGCTGAGCCGGTGATGACGTAGTCGTAGCGAATGAACTTTTCGTTTATTTTGTCTTCCCGGTTCAGCCGGCA
>Ga0187893_10013435_pt1 | contig 11397 bp, 7 predicted proteins | sample MA1701074metaG_FD_139574 | JGI IMG/M metagenome (GOLD analysis project Ga0187893, IMG submission 139574) | White microbial mat communities from a basaltic lava cave in the Kipuka Kanohina Cave System on the Island of Hawaii, USA - MA170107-4 metaG ...
CTGCGGATTGATCGGAAAGGAAAGCTCCGCAAGGGCCTCCAGGAGGTCTTCGAGCATGCGGGCGTCGACGGTGATGCGGACGGCTTTCAGTTCGCCTTCGGGTGAGGCCAGTGGGACAGTGTTGGGCCACGCGTTCACAAATACCTCCACGCGAGTGGCCTGAAACACAAAACCCCGCCAAGTGCGGGGTCGTCGCCGGGGCAACTCGCCTTTAGCACTTTTTTTAACGTGGCTGCAATTAGCCGGCCCGCCTAGCGTGCGGCGAACCTAAATCATTCCACGCACTATTCAGAATAGCAGAAAGCGAAGCGGATTGCAATCGAATATTCAGTCGCGTTCCAGGACCTTGGCGCCCACAACGCCGCCCAGAATCGGAAGCGATGCGAAGAACAGGAACCCGAAACACAACGATAGAAACACGATAACGCCGAGGCCGGCGGGTGTTTCGAGAAATCGCAAAGCTTCTTCGAGCGCGGGCCCCTGGATCGCCTGGCTTCGAAACTGCTCCTGGAAGAAAGCGCCGAGATCTTTCGTCACGGCGACGGAAACGAGAGCGATCGTCGTCAGAACGGTTGTGAATACGAACGAGAACACTCCCGTGATCCATCCCATGCGGGCGCCTTCACGCGACGAAAGCGCCGAACCGGTGCGTCGCTGATAAAGGTACACGGCGAGAAAGCCGGCCGCGGCCAGCCGGACAAACGTCCAGAACATCATCAGCGGCAATTGGACCAGTCCGAGCGCCGTGCCGGCGGCTGCCGCGAACAGTCCGATGCGAACGGCGACGGGATTACGGAAGTTGCTCCCCGGCGGCGGGGCTGCGGGAATCGGATCCGGAGGGCCTTGAACCGGCGCCGGCTCGTCGATCTGCTGCAGTTCAACCTGCGGCTTTCCACACTTATGACAGAATCGCGCTTCGGGAGGAAGGACTGCTCCGCAGGTGCATATTTCGCTCACAATTTCAGTGTGACACTTTCGGTCGCGGCCGTGTGGCGTGTGGCGCGCTTAGCTGAGTATTGTGGGCGGCCTGCCGTGCGCCAGGCTTTAACCCGGTCCGGGGCGAACGCGCCGGCTAGGCCCAGAGCTCTTCGATCGGCCCGTAGACGTCGTCCCGGGCGAACGGCGTGTATTCGTAGCCCCTGCCGAGCGGATCGTCGTAGCGGATGGTGGTCCAGTTAATCCCCAGCGCCGAATGAACCGTTGCTTCGACGTCCTCCATGCGAACGTCGCGTTCACGCGACCATCCGAACTCAGACGTGGCCGACCCGGTATCGTCGGTCGCGCCGATCGTCTTGCCGCCCTTGACGCCGCCTCCGGCGAACATGACGAACTGCTGCAAGTAATGGTCGCGGCCGGCCTGCGCCGTCAACCCCGCGGGCGTGCGACCGAACTCGCCCATCGTGACGACCAGCGTCTCGCCGAGCCTCCCGCTGTTTTTCAGGTCGGCCAGCAGCATCGAAAGGCCGTTGTCCAACTGCCGGGCTCGCGCCGGGAGGCTGTTGTCGGCGTAGATATTCTGGTGATCGTCCCAGCCGCCGAAATTGATCAGGACGAACCGGGTGCCTTGATCGGCGTTGATCACGCGGCCGGCCACCAGGCAGGCATTGCCGAAGCCGGAGGAGCCATACGCGGCGCTTTCGGCGGCCGTGAAGCGGAACGCCTGGTCAACCGCCGGGTTGTAGCACAGACCGCGCGCGGCTTTGTAGAAGCCCTCGTAATCCTCCATCGCCTTGCCGTACGGTGAGTTGGTGCGATTCACACCGTCGAGCGCCGTCAGCAGCTCGAGCCTCGAGTCCAGACGCGCCACGCCATCCGGATTCGTCGTGTCGGGAATGCCGCTGTCGGCGACGTCCAGTTTCATCGGCGCAAACAACGACGAAAGGTATCCGGATCCTATGGCCCCTGCCGCGTTCAAAGCGAGGAAGGTCGGGAAGACCTGTCCGGCCCGCCGCTCGCCTTCCTTCTCCAGAGCCACCACGCTGCCAATATTCGGAGAGTAATCGCCGAGAGCCGACGCCGGCGACCGGCCGATCTGCGTCCACGCCTGTCCCAGTTCGTGCTGCAAGGCCCAGGACCGCACCGAACGCACGATGGCCATATCCCCGAGCTGCTGCCCCAGTTTCGGCATCAATCCCGCCGGCCACAGGATGCCGTTAATCGTTTCCGGTGCCAACGAGGTCGGCGTCACATTGGGCGTCACCTTCAGATCGAACGTGTCGACGTGGCTGGGCGCGCCGGCCAGTGAAATGAAGATCACGTTTTTCGCCGTATTCCTGGTGACGACATCTCCCTGCCAGATTGCCTCGCTGGATCGAAGGCGGCGTGCCAGGAACGACCCGGTCAGTCCCGCCCCCAGGACGCGGAAAAAATCGCGTCGCGTGGCGTGAGGCCGGGCCACCGCGTAGGCGTGAGGATGTGGATGCCGGCGGATGAATCGCTCGAAATTATCTCGCCCAGTCATGGTAATTCCCCGTTAATAATTGAAGAAAAAGTCGGTCTTGTTGTACAGTACCCACAGCAGGTCCTCGCCCTGCTGGCGGCGCGCGCCGGTCGCGAGCGTCGCTCGCGCCTTCGTACCCTCGTCCGCGGTGGGATAGCGCGAGAGCACGGTCAGCCACATCTGGTTGATCATCTCCTCATCGGAGAGCGACAGCAGCTTTTGCAGGAGACTGGCCGCGTCGCCGGAGCCCGTAGCGCGGACGCGGCTCATGACGAAGGTGTCGTTCATGAGGTTCATGGCTTGCGTGGCCGAGCCGTCCGGCCGGCGCTGCGCGTCATCCCGATTGCCCCGATAGAAGCTGTCCAGGAACTGGAGGACGCCCGCGCCCCGGATGTTCATGCGAGGCTCGGGGAATTGCATCGCCCACCCGATCGTGTAATTGCCGCGAACGGTGTCCGCGATCGGGTACGACACCGGCAGCCCGCTGGTCTGCACGATTGCGTCGTGAATCTCCTCGCCCCATAGGCGCCGTACGAACTTCCGCGCAAACAGAGGCTCCCAGGCCGGGTTCCACTCGCCATCGAAGCGCGCGGCGAGCTGGTACGTTTCCGAGTTGACGATCTGCCGCATCAGCGCTTTCAGGTCGTAGCCGCCGTCGATGAACGCGCGCGCCACTTCGTTCAGCATGCGCGGATGCGTCGGCTGGAGAGTCCAGGGCTCCGGAGGAGGATTATCCGGATCGAGCCGCGCGGGGTCGAACTGGTTCGCCGGCTCCACGAGGCCGCGCCCGAAAAACTCCCGCCACAGATAATTTACGATCGCGCGGCCGAACTGGATGTCGCCGGTGAGCGAGCGCGCCAGGGCGACGCGGTAATCCTCGCCTTGTTCGGGCGCCTGCCCGCCGAAGGGATACACAGGCGAGGCCACGCGTATAAAGCCGATCGCGGTGCGGGGCGGCCGGTTCCCGCTGCTGGTATTGAGCTGATATTCGGTAACTCGGCCGAGCGGCTGCAATCGCCAGTAGTAGGGGAAATTGTTGGCCCCCACCGGCGTGCGACCCAGGTTGACGCGCGAGAAAAATGCGGCCAGTTGATAGCCGTCCAGCCGGATCGCGTCCTTGCCCCACAGATTCAATGTGTCGAGGTGTTTGCGCCCATCATGGCACAGGATGCAGTTCATGGGCGCCAGGCCGAGAAACATCTCCGCGGCGTTGGCCCCCATCAGGTCCCATTGATCCTGGACAGGGCCGCCGCCCATGAACCCGCCGACCAGCCAGTTCAGCGGCCCGTCTTCATAACTGTTCTGGCCGGTGGCGGTTAGAAGCTCGGTTACGAACTGGTTGTACGGCTTGTTCTTCGAAAGTGAGTCCTTGATCCAGAGGTAGTACGCGTTGCGGCCCTCCGGGAAACGGAAGTTGTTGTTGTTGACGGCGTTGTTCTTGAGCAGATCGCCAAAAAACACGGTCCATCTGTCGACCCACTCCGGCGACGCCAGGAGCTCATCGATGAACGCCGCTCGTGTCTGCGGCGTGTCGTTGGCCGCAAACGCAAGCAGTCGCGCTACCGATGGGACGCGGCCGGTGAGATCCAGCGAAACGCGGCGCGCGAACTCGAAGCTGTTCGTTTTGGGCGCGGCGCCGGCGCCTGCCGCCTGGATCGCCTCGTAGATGTGCCGGTCGATCGTGTGCAAGCCGTCGGGATTCTCGAAGCTCAGCTTGCGGATCGCCGGCTTACTCTTGGAGATCTGACTGACGACATTGCCGGTGAGCTTCGTGAGTCTGCCCAGGCGGCGCTTCTCACCCTCCTGGCCGCCGTCGAGGATCTGCTCCCGCTTGGGCCCGAACAACTCGCATTCAGCGTGGTTGTATTGAGCTCTGGAGGTCGCCGAAAGAAAAAGGAAGACGAAAGCCCACGCGCAGGGCGGCGCGACGAGCTTAAAATGAACGCGAACCATGCGATTTCCCCGAGAATGGAACTAAACTCATTCTGCCTGAATAAACCCGCGCCTACCAGGAGAGTTTCTCGCATTCGTTTTCAGAGAAACCCCTGACCGCCCTTAGTGAAACCGCTCAGTTCGAAGACGGGTGCGTGTACTCCTGGTACTTAGCCGCGATCCCCGCCGAGGCGGTATCCCCTGGGTGAATAAGGATGCGATACCGGAAACGGATACTCTTGCCGGGCTCGACAGTCACGCCTCCGTCGCGTGTTTTGTCGCTGAAGAAGTCCCGTTCGCCAAAGATGTTGGCGGCGAACAGGCCGTAGGCGCGAGAGTGCCAGTACGTGGGGTGTTTGGGATTCTGCGGATGATCGAAGATGGCCACGCCGAGTGCTTCCCCGTCGAGCGTTCCGCTGTAGTCCACCCAGGGCGACGGTTTGCCCCACACCTGCTTCTCGCCCGCTGCGCCGCTCGCGTTCGTCATCTTACCTCCCTTTCGCTCTTCGAGCGCCGTGGTGAGACGGAGGGCGAACGATCCTTCTTTCGTGTCGCCGAACTTGACCGGGCCGACGGCCGTGAATCGGATGTCGAAGTCGATCATTCGCAGCGTGGGGTGCGAGTGAAACGTCATCGTGCGGTCCTCGGTCAGCAGTACTTTGCCCTCGGGATCGCGCCATTCGAAGGTGCCCGTGATCGTGCCGCTCCGTTTTCCGCCGTTCACTTTCATCGGCGGGCGGTGCACGATCTTTCCTTTGCGGCTCTGCCCCTGCTGCGTTGCGTCGTTCGCCCAGAAGTCGATGCCGTTGACATCGCCATGCGTGAACCACATCGATCGCTGGTGGATATGATCGCGCGCTTCGCCCGGAAGCGTTTCCATCGGATAGCCACGCGTGATGATCTTGCCCGAAGCCGTGCGCAACGGGTGCAGATAGGGCTTGGTCGTGTCTTCCCCGAAAAAGAACGTTGTGAACGGCTTGCCGTCGATAATGACGTCTATGGCCGGGCCGCGCGGGGTGATCGCGACCTGCGCGAATGCGGTGGACAATGCGAGCAAACAGAGGGCAGCGATTTTCATGCCCCAAGTACATCACAGGCGGTAAACCCGCCGCAAGGTGGCGCTGTCCGCCCGGAAATCCGAAATTAGAGTATTGACAACGTCCCCACACTAGTACTAGTGTATTAGTATGCAACGGCGTCAAGCGCTCGGCGCACAGGAGCTCGCGATCCTCAAAATCGTCTGGAGCCGGGAGACGGCGACCGTACGCGACGTCTACGAGGCGCTCCTCGAGCGACGCAAAGTGGCTTATACGACCGTGATGACGATGATGAACATCCTGGAGCGCAAAGGCTACCTCAAGCGATCCCTCCAGGACCGTGCCTACATTTACCGCGCCGCGAAGCCGCAGAAGCAGGTTTTGCGCGGCATGGTCCGCGATTTTGTCGACCGGGTATTCAACGGCGCCGCCGAGCCGTTGCTCGTGCACCTGGTGGAAGACCGGCGTCTGAGTGAGCAGGATCTGGAAGAGGTCCGCCGCATGATCAGGGGGAAGTCGGCATGAGCCAGGCGTGGATGCTCGACAACCTGTGGGCGTGGAGTCTGCAAGCCGCGGCGATCGTCGTCGCCGCCGGCCTTCTGGCCTGGGTTTTCCGCCTCCAGGGGCCCCGCGCGCGTCTGGGCTTGTGGCGGATTGTGCTGCTGGCAATCGTGGCCGCCTTCTTCCAGCCGCGACAGCGTCCGGAAGCCGAAGCCGGCGCCGTCTCGTTCACTATGGGCCCTATGCAGACGGCCGCCGCACCGGCGACGAGGGCAATCGACCCGCGCGTCATGATTCCGTCGCTGCTGGCGTTGGGAATTCTCCTCCGTTGCGCATGGATCGGCCTCGGGCTCCTCCAGTTGCGGCGCTACCGCCGCCGCTCGAAGCCGCTGGCGCTGCCGTACGAGATCGAAGATCTCAGGCTATGGCTGGCGCCTGGATGCGAGGTCCGCTCATCCGGTGACATCACCTGTCCGGTGACGTTTGGGTGGCTCCGTCCGGTGGTGCTGCTGCCGGAAGCCTGCGAACACATGCCGCTGCCGGCGCGACGCGCCATGCTTTGTCACGAGTTCGTTCACGTGCGCCGGCGCGACTGGCTGCACACGATACTGGAATCGCTGGCCGGCGCGGCGTTGTGGTTCCATCCCGCCGTCTGGTGGCTTCTGTCGCGCATTCACATCTCACGCGAGCAGGCCGTCGACCAGGAGACGGTCCGCCGCACCGAGGCGCGCCAGGAATATCTGGAAGCATTGCTGGCGGTCGCCAGCGCGCAAATGAAACCGTCTTGGGCGCCGGCGCCTCTGTTCTTGAAAAAACGCCACCTCGCCGAGCGCGTGGCGGCCCTTTTGAAGGAGACTCCTATGAGCAAGACCCGTCTGCTCGCTTCGTTCTCGATGATTCTGAGCCTGCTCGCTGTTGTCGCCCGCGTGGCCGTGCTCCAGTTCCCGATGCGCGCGCCGGCGCAGGAAATCCGCCAGGGCGGCGACCGTCTCCTGCATCGGTCCGCGATTCATTATCCGCGCGAAGCCGTCGAGAAGAAGATCGAAGGCACCGTGTTGATCGAGGCCACCATCGACGAGAAAGGCGTGGTAACCGACGCGCGGGTCCTCAGCGGCCCACAGGAGTTGCGCAAGGCTGCGCTCTCGTCGGTGCTGAACTGGCACTACTCGAAAGATGTTCGCGGTCCCGCCACGGTCCACATCGCGATCGAGTTCAAATCGCCGCCATCAATGACGGCGCCGCTGGCGGCCACTACGCCCCCGCCGCCTCCACAGGGCACCAACCTGACCAGGATCCACTTCTTCGGTATCTCCGAACAGATGAAGCAGGAGATAACCTCCCGTCTCCCGGTGCGTGAAGGCGCGCCGATTACCAACGACGACCTGAACACCATACGAGCCTTTCTCAAGGAGATCGACGAACACGTGAATGCGAGTCTTATCGTAAAGTTTGGTCCCGCCGGCCACGAAGGGCAGTTGATCATCGGCTTGCAGGCGGAAAGCGCCGGAGCGAGGGTGGGGCTGGCGACTACGGCTCCTCCGCCTCCTCCTGCCGATGGCGTCACGCGCATAAGGGTCGGCGGCAACGTCCAGCACGCGAGGCTTACCTACCAGGTGCCGCCGGTTTACCCGGCGCTGGCAAGACAGGCCCGGATTCAGGGAACGGTGCAATTTACCGCCACCATCGAAACGGACGGGACCATGAAACACCTGGAGCTCGTTAGTGGCCACCCGCTGCTGGTTCAGTCCGCTTACGACGCCGTCAAACAGTGGACCTATGCGCCAACGCACGTGAACGGCCAGCCGGTTGTGGTGGTCACGACGATCAACGTGAACTACACGCTCACAGAGTAATGAGCCGGCCTACAGCAGCCGCAGCAGGTCGAAGTCGACTTTCTCGTTCCCGCGGAGTGTCAGCGCAGTGGCCTTCAGAAGATATACACGGCCGGCGAGCGTCAGTTTTTGTTCACCCGGCTTGTTGAAAAATGTCCCCACGGCGTGAGGAAACGGTGCGATCCGTTTCCGGAACTCCGGCTCGGCGATCTCCGGCCTTTGCACCGGCCATGCCCCCGGCGCGGAGCAAAGATAAAGACGGAAGTCCTTCTTTCCGGTCGTCACATCCGTAAGGTACGCCCATACTCCCTTGCCGAATGCCTCCGGTACTCGCGCGTATCGTCTCTGAAACAGTGTGAACTTGTGCTGCACCGGATCTTTCATGGGCAGGTCGAGCGTCCAGACATAAGTCCACTCCGGCAGGCCCGACTTGATCGCCTGGTTCGCGAGTTGCACAGCTTCCGGATACGTCAGGTGTTCGCCAATCACCACGGTGTGAGGGTCGCCTGACTTCGGCGGCTTGAAAATCTGGGCCGAGTTGAAACCTCTTCCGCGAACCTCGTCTACGGCGAGCTTGGCTTCGGCATCCGTGCGATATGAGCCGGCCACGACGAAGTAGTCGCGTACCTCACCCGGACCCAGTACCGATTGCCAGATTTGCTGGAAGGCACCCACCGGCGCCTTCTCGTACGTCTTCGCCTGGTTGTCAGAGGCCTGGACGGAGGATGGCGTTCGCAACCACGCCATCCCGCCGCCGCCCGAGCCCTGGGGAACCGGCGGGGGCTTCGGCTCCAGCAGCGCTTTGGCGGCCGCCAATTGTTGTAGCAGATCCTTCTTCTGGCCTGCGCCTCGCACGTCGGCCATCACGCCGGTAAGCAGCGACGGCACCGCCAGCGAAAGCTGGAATAGCTGCCAGGGGTTCTTCTCCGATTCCTGAATGGCGGCCAGGTACCCGCAAATCGGAATCAGCAGCAAAGCCATGATGGCGGCGCGTTTAAAGTCCGGATCGGCGCCCTGCACCAGCGCGGCGAACAATCCGGCCATTGCGATGATCAGCCCTCCCATGGCGCCGTGAAAGAAGCGGACTTTTCCGTTCATAACGGCCCCATTATAGTGGAGCGCGCGGGTCTGCCCGTTAAAAGGTCAGCCGCAAGCCCAACTGCACCTGCCGCATCGGCCCGGCGGTGGTGATCCGGCCGAAGTTGGTGCTGTTGTTCTGGCCTGTGCCGGGGTTCGAGAGGTTCACGAGGTTGAACGCATTGGACATTTCCGCGCGAAATTGCAGGCGCTTCTGCTCGTGCAGCCGGAAATCACGGAAGATCCCGAGGTCGACGTTCTTGAGCCCCGGACCGTCGATGATATTGCGCCCTGCGGTTCCGGTGGTGCGATCGGCGGGCTGTGCAAAGGCCGTGGTGTCGAAGAACCGGTCCACAAGCTCGTTGCGGGGGCGATTCGATTCGAGGCGCGGATCGCCGATCAGATTGGCGCGGTCATTGGTATTGCCATCGAGATTGCGATCGTTGCCCGCTGTGATAGTGAGCGGCGTGCCGCTCCTCATGCTGGTAATGAACGATAATGACCAGCCGCCCGCGACGGCCCGCACCACGCCCGGCATCTGGCCGACATAGTTCAGCCTCCAGATCCCGTTCAGAACGAAGCTGTGCCGCCGGTCGTTATTCGCGCGACCGCGATCGAGCGCGAGATTGTTCCAATCAGTCGCGCCGCCCGTGGTGCTGGCCTGCGTGTTGGTCACATCCAGGCCCTTGCCGAACGTGTAATACCCCTTGAGCGAGATATTGCGCGAGTAGCGCTTTTCGCCCGTAATCTGCAGTCCGTGATAGGCCGAATTGAGAATCGACTTCGACATGGTGATGGACGACAAGGTGCCAGGCAAATAGGGGCGGCGGGCGTTGGCGTTGGCGGTCGTCGCCGTAGGCGTGATGAGCGGATAATTTAAGTCCACGCCGATGGGGATTCGATGGGCGAGCGTGCTTTGGTAGGAGACCGTGAAGCTGGTATCCCGGCCGACCTGGCGCTGCACCGAGAAGTTCATCTGGTAGCTGTACGGCCAGCGGTAATCGAGACTGATTCCGGCGACGGCAGTGGGCGGAACGAACCGCGGGGCCGATGGCGTAAAGGAATACGGGAACGGGGAAAGTCCTCCGGGTTGCAGCCTGTATGGATCGGAAAGCGAAAAAACATCATTGAACTGCTGCCGGATCGCGAACGGCTGGTTGTCGGTGGAGCCATTCCACTGGTTTCCGGATGTGCTGCCGCCGAATATGCCGAATCCGGCGCGGATCGAGGTCTTTCGATCACCGAACGGGTCCCACGCGATTCCGAGACGCGGGCTGAAGTTGTTCTTGTCCGCGCGAACAATGCCGCGTCCGATGCCGGCATCGCCGACGAACTGTAAACCGAGCGGAGCAATGGGAACGATCCTGGACTGAACGCCCGGAACGAACGTCAGAAAACGGTCGAGAACGTCGGTGATCGGCGGTTGCAGGTCGTAGCGCAGGCCCAGGTTCACGGTGAGACGCGGCGTCACGCGAATGTCGTCCTGGAAGAAGAATCCGAAGTACCAGCTATTGTCGATTTTGGTCGCCGGTGCATCCTGGTTCATGGTGCTTGGCATTCCCAGGATGAAATCGGCGGTCGGGTTCCTGGACCCCCGCGGATTGTTCGCGTTGAAGCTGAAGACACCGTAATTGTTCAGAAGGGTGTCGTGGATCATTTTTTCCAGTATGATTTCGCCGCCGAGTGAAATGGAATGCTTGCCTTTGGTGATGTTCAGCGTGTCGCGCAACTGATACTGATTACTCCCGGCCACGGGTCCGGCGATGCCACTGGTCAGATTGAAGCGTCCGGTGACGGCAATCTGTGGGAGCGACGGTGCGCCCTGGATTCTGTAAGTGGAACCGAGATCGCCCAAAGAAATCGCCGGGAGATTCACTCGTCCACCGAAGTTGCGGTTGTACTGCAAGTTGAACTGGTTGATGCTGCTCGGCGAGACGATCCACGTATCCGAGGCGATCCACTTGTCGATGTTCCATTTGAAGTTGCGGGTGATCCAGGGAACGTTTCCCTGCAAGCCCACGGCATCGACCCCGGTGCTTCGGAAATAGCTGCCGGTGAGCCTGTGTGCGGGGTTCAGGTGGTGATCGCCCTTGAGTTGAATCTCGTTGGAGTCTTTCGGGCGTGGCACCTGCGCCTCATACCGGCCGCCCGGAAGGTTCGGAAGCGGGATGAACTCGTTCAGGATGCGCCTGGCGACCGGGTCGATCTGAGTAGCCGGAATGATGCGGCCCGGAAAGGGCTGAAAATTGTTCAGGGGATCCTGTGGCGCGTTGCCGCCGCTGGCCGAAAGATTGCCGGCGCGCTCCTGTTCGTTCAACGGCGTGGCTGTGTTGGCAAAGTTAGTCGTCCGCTGCCGCAGTCCGGAGTAGCTGAAGAAATAGAAGGTGCGATCGCGGATGATGGGACCTCCCACGCTTCCGCCGAACTGATTGCGCCGGAGCGGGTCCTTTTGCAGCACGGATTGTCCGGGCAGCCAGCGATTCGCATTCAGTTGATCATTACGAATGAACTCGAACAGGGAGCCGTGGATCTGATTCGTGCCGGACTTGGTGACGATATCGACGACGCCACCTGCGAA
>Ga0187893_10013436_pt1 | contig 11396 bp, 15 predicted proteins | sample MA1701074metaG_FD_139574 | JGI IMG/M metagenome (GOLD analysis project Ga0187893, IMG submission 139574) | White microbial mat communities from a basaltic lava cave in the Kipuka Kanohina Cave System on the Island of Hawaii, USA - MA170107-4 metaG ...
AGGAGTTGCCGTAGCTCCTGGATCGTGGCGGGCTTGGGTAACTCCGCCATCAGACACCGCTCGTAGAGCACTACTGCAGCGGTCAATTGTGGGTGCTCTGGGTGTGTCAGGCTAAGCGCCTGACCGACGAGGGAGGGAGACAACGGGGCGAAATCAATCTTCGGGAGGCGGCGCAGCAGCGGCTCGCTCACCTCCCGCTCGTCGTTGGAAGTGAGGAACACGGCCAGGCGGTCCAGCCGCGCCGTGGTGCTACGACCGTTAAATCGTATCCTCCCTGACTGTAGAAAGTCAAGGAGAAACGAGTCCGCCGATGGGCGGGTCTTATCCCACTCATCGAGGACCAGGATCACCGGCTTGCGCCGGCTCTTGTGGGCGGCTTCCAGGACCGGACCGTCTACGGCCATGATCCCGCTCGGACTCTCTTCGTGCGGGATCAGCTTTACGAGTAAGTCATCCTCGCGCGTGCCGGGGAAGCACTGCGCAAAGACAACCTCGCGATCAAGGATTTTCCCGGCTACCTGCGGTAACTCAGATTTCCCGCAGCCAGCCGGGCCAAACAAAAACGCCCCGGCAACCGGACGGGTTGCCAGGGCCACGTTGAGCGAGTCCACGAGCTGCTGACTCGCAAAATACCCGCGCTCACTGAGCGCGGTCTGGGACAACAACATAGTAGCTCTTTACCTTCCGCAGGACGCCGGGCCTGCGCACCGCCATCAGAATACGCTGGTGGTCGTTTATAGCTGGGGGACAAAGCATAGCAGCTATAGCTATTTTTTGCAAAGATCGTAGATACGGCTTCTTAATAGATAGCACGCCACGACGGCTCCGGGGGGTGGCTTTAGTCGCCCGCGAGAAAGGCTTCTAAATCTTCGCGGGATGCTTTTTCCACGATTGCACGCAGATCGTCGCGTGTCCCTGTACACTCAAATTCGCGCACGGTCACTTGGTGCGCGAAGGCGGGATATTTCGCATCTCGCCCGTAGCCCTCGACCGCTACGCGCCAGACCAGCGCGTGGCGTGCCGGGGTGGCAGACCCGGGGACGACGAGGCCGGGGGCAATTTCGTCGTCGGTTGCTGGTACGAGGATCGTGCGGGCACCTAGGATTGTCATACTTTCCATCTTCCTTAATCCTTTCCCCCCGGATGCACCGGGGGCGTGCGGGGTAGTTTAGTTTAAGAAAGGCTATCTTAATGCTGCTATATTCGCTGCGGTGGACTCCGCATATTCACTGAGCGCATCCCAGATATCGCGATAGCCGCGGCCAACCTCATATACGCCATCGTCGCAGAGCGACGATGGATCTTCGTATGCCAGCTCAAGAGCTATTTTCCGCTCCGGGCCATTCCAGCAAGCGTCGAAATCCCAGTTGTCGAGAGCTTCCCCGATACACTCTTTCAGTTCAGCGACCGTAAAAATCTTCTGCTTTTCCATACTCTCCTCCTCCCCCGGAACGCGCCGGGGGTCGTTCGTGATTTTCTCTATCTTAGCGATGATCTTATATATTGTCAATACATTTTATGGATTTATTTTCTCTTGTTTTTTTCAATAGTTACAAGATTTTACAATAAAAGTATTGCGCTTTGTCGCATAAAGTAATAGAGATAAGGAATATGGGCGTTAAGCAGGGACAGAAGCGGTGGTGGAAGGCGGGACGGAAGAAAATTACAAACGGTGATCTGGTGTCGTACACGCTGCGCCTCACCGAAAGACAAGTTGCCTTTTTGCATGAGCATCGTCCGAATGCATCTGCGCTCCTGCGTGCGCTGCTCGACGCAGAAATAGACCGGCGCGAGAGGAAAGACAAGGGGAAGTAATTGACCAGCGCCTCCGTGCTCTACTCTGCCGCCGGTTCCCCGCCAATGTCAGGTACGGCGGCTGGCTGCTGTCGTACCTGCGGGGACAACGGCATCGGTCTGCCGTTTGATACCTGGGTCAAGGATACCTTCACTAATTTCGACTGTCTCTTTCCTGGCGATATTGTTTGCCATGCCTGCTTGTTCGGGTTTGATGAGGGCTCGGAATTACTGCGGCAACGAGTCGGCAAGGACAAGCCCCAGCGCATGCGCAACTACTCACATTTTGTGGCAGACGGCGCATGGCAACCGGTGAGCAAGGGCAACAAGCGATATATGCGCGATCTCCTCATGCAAGAGCCGGAGCTTGCTGTGATTGCCGACTCAGGACAAAAGCATATTCTTTTTCGCGCACGGCCAGGCTTTTGGCAGTTTGAAGAGCAGAAGCTCACTCCCTGCCCCCATCTTCTCAGTACGCAACTCCTCCCCGCTATCGAAATCCTCTATAATGCAGGAGCGAGCAAGAGCGAGATCGAAACGGGACACTATGCACAGAAGAGCCTGAGCAAGATCGGGATTACCATATGGCGCAAGCAGGAGCAGGAACTCCGGAAGCATCGAGGCGGTCTCCCCTTTTGCCTCGCCATTTTCCTGGCACAGAAGGACGACGATGACACACGAACAGATAGCGAATGATTTGCTTACGCCCCTGTGGCGAGGCATTGCACCGGAGTACAAGAAGAAATATCGGATCGACATCTGGGAGCAATTCACCAATCGTATTCGCTCCGCTTCGTATACTACCGCACGGCTGCCGGTATTCTTGGAGACTATCACGACACGCTTGGGCATCTCCCTGCATGCTACGGACCTCGAAAAAGTGATGGCAATCATCCAATCACTAGAAGCGCCCACTATTCTCACCCTTCTGCGCAACGACACCGTACTGCTAGTAGCATTGGTTCGTCTCGCAAACGAGGAGCGCAAAGAGCAGTGGGAAAAAAAGACAAAGCAGAAAAAGGAAAGGAGTTCGGATGCAAACGCTGATCTTTGAAGGTGTGGTCACTGCGCTCTCGTCTGTCTCTCACAATGGGGGACAGGTATTCGGCAATAGCGCTCCCTTTCGTCGGGAGAAATTCAAGTTGCGCACGGGTGAGACCGTCCTGATGCCAGTCGTGTCTGGCAACTCCATTCGTGGGGTACTGCGAGACCGAGGCATGTTGCATATGTGTCGTCTCTTGGGGTATGGCGTGGAAGAGGAAGGATTTCAAGAGACGGCAGAGCGCGTGGCGGTCGCATCGGAGGAGGGGGAGCGCATCCGGTTGGATGCAGCAGAATCGCACGCCGTACGGCGGAGCGGCTTGTCACTCCCCGCCTTCCATTTCCTCTTTTCCGGCGGCGCGCTCACAAGCGAAGGCGGCAAGGCCATCAATATTGAGAAGGCGCTGCGTATTCGGCGCGTCCTTCCGCTTGCCGGCGTCTTTGGCGGGGCGACGGGAAACATGATTCTCCCCGGGAAATTGATCTGTCATAAAATGATCCCCATTTGTGAGGAGACTCTGCACCTGCTCCCCCGGCGGTTTCACCCCGCCTGGTGCGTGTTGCATCAGCACGTCGCGCCACACTGCGGATGCACGCCACAGGCCACCACACAATCGATCTGGGAATATCTCCAAACCGAAACCTATACGCGCCGTGATGATGCGAAAAACCCACATCGGCATGCGCTGCTCCAGGCACAAGCGCGTCCCCAAATCGCCGGGCCGCAACCCACGCTCTTACCGACAGACGTCGAACCGCCCGACGATGATCCGCCAGGCTCTGGGCAAAAACAGCAAATGATTTACGAGATCGAGACTCTGTGTGCTGGAACAGACTTGCACTGGAAGATTCTCCTAGACGATGTCTGGGCGATTGAATTTGAGTCCTTTGCGACGGCGCTGCGGGAGTTCAGCCGGCGACCGTATATCGGAGGGAAATCCGGCATTGGGCATGGAGAGGTCAGCGTCCACCTGGATCGCTGGATGTCGATTGACTCGCGCGTGCAGGTGGACAGTACGGATGTCGCCTTCCCGTTGGGGACGGCATATGCTCAGCACATCCAGCGGCACGGGGCAGTAATGCGGGAGGAGTTAGCGAGGATGATATGAGCGAGGTCTTGCACCAATGGTATAAGACGACATTCGCCGCTTATCAACAGCGATACCCACTGGAACGACGAGAATGGCACGCTTGGTGTGGAGCGATTCGCTCGCCAAGCCTTGATCTCGGCTGTGGCATGACGAAGAAACCCCGTACTATTGGCGTTGATCTAGCCTTTGGTGATGCACGCGCCGATGCCTTGCTGCTGCCTTTTCGTAATCAGTCCTTTGCCACAGTGATTGCCTCACATCTGATCGAGCATGTCGACCCCTACAAACTCATAGAAGAAGTCCGACGTATCCTGAAACCCCCCGGCTGTTTATTGATCGAAGCGCCTAATTTGGTTGGCCCTTCGCGGGCCTTGCGCACATATCATGCGGGAGGCCGAGACGCTCGGTATCCCTTAGGCGCGCGCACCTCGTGGGAGGCGATATTGCGCGGCGTACTTGCGTGGCGCTATTGCGGACGTATCGTCACTCGCACTCCCTATCTCGTTGAACATTTTCCAGGGAAAGACCCGGATGCTGTTTGGTGGTGTAACGGCTGGGCAATCGTGGCTCTGCTGCACAAGTACGGATTCTCAGTGCTCAGGGCGGAGGGATGGTGGTCTCATACTTTTCGTTGTGAGGTGACTCTTGCGTGATGTCACGCGCAAAATGCTGCTGCTCCACTATCAAGTGACGGGATGTAGGAAAATGGCACGGACACAAGAGTGGATACGCGCCTCGATACGGCATCCGTGTAGCGTCTCGGTTTCGTGGGGCAAGGACAGTACCGTTGCCCTATTTCTTGCTCTTCCAGCTTTGACCTCCGAGGATTGGATTCTCCATGTGTCCCCCGGCGAGTACGATTTGCCTGATACCCCCGCTGTCCGCGATATCTTCTGCGCCCGGTTCCCCCTCCCTGCGTATCGTGAGATACCATCGCGGGACTACTTTGATGCGGCAAGAGCATACGGACTAACGGATGTACTGATAAAAGCTGGGGCTGTGCGGCGTGCGAAGAAAAAAACGGACCTGTTTGCGCAGGGAGAAGAAGGAGCGGCGATGCGTATATGGGGCAGCCGTGCTGAAGAAAGTGGTGCACGAAAAATCTACGGGCGGGCCAATCGTGCGTTGTTCTTTAGCTCCACTATACAGCGACATATATTAAGCCCCCTCATCTGGTGGACCTGGCAAGATGTCTGGTCAATCATGGTTGCAAACGATCTTCCGTATTGTGAAGTCTACGATAAATATGACGCGATAGAACAACTCAACCGTGGCCGTGCTGGGGCATGGGCAGGAACACGCGCTGCACCGTATGGCAGGATTGCTTACTTGAAACACTTCTATCCAAATTTATATGCCCGCTTTGTCCGAGCATTTCCAGAGATTTCCGCCTATGTTTGAACCCCTCAAGATCACCGCCTGGCTCCAAACCCGCGTACAAACAGATGGCTATCTGCCATTGGATAGCGTCCTCTATTATCTGGTGCACCGTGAAATGATTGGCGAACAAATAATGACGCTCCCCGGTCAATCGACTGGCGGGGCAGGACAGCACCCGCTCCCGCTCAAGCAAATCAATAGCGATACACGCCAGTGGTTCTACGCCTGCTCGTTTGCGCAGTGGCCCGCACATACCGAACCGTGGACGGACCACTGGAACAAGCGCTTTGATCTGGGACTTACGCATCTTATCGACTGGCGAGGAAAGAAAGCCCGGGTCGATATAGGGAGTGGGCGTTATAAGCCCTACCATATGCCGGTCTTCGGCTTTATAGCACTATCGGTCAGTTGGTATTGCGTGGGCGATAAAGTAGCAATAGGGCGACTCCTGCGATTTGCGTTCGCGCTCGGCAAAAAACGGAGTCAGGGAGAAGGCGCTGTGCTGCGGTGGGACGTTGAGTCGTTCCCTGAAGACTGGAGCATCTACAGCAGTACGGGGCGGCTCATGCGCGCGATTCCTACTGATGATCTCAAAGCCCCGCTCTACGGTCTTCGGCCTTCGTACTGGAATCCCAAGCACCAGTTCCCTTGCCGCCTGCCGGAGGTGTCGATCGGTGCGACGGTGGACCGCTGAGGAGTTTGAGTTTGCCGTCAGTCATTGTACGGTGTGGAGTCGTGCAGCGATCGCGCGGCATATCGGTCGTACTGCTATTGCGGTCAGACAGAAGCTCTGGCAACACCACCAAGCGCCAAGCAAGCAAGACCTGCTGACCTCTGGCCAGCTCGCCGCGCGTATGGGCATTTCGCAGCAGTGGCTCACCCGATTAGCGAGGCGAGGGAAGTTGAAGGCGCGACGCATCCCACGGGGGAGATGGTGGTTATTCCCCCATCCGGGGGAGTGACGCAACCGTTGCCCCATTATCAGATGGTGCAAGCGGCAGAGCCGGCGTACAGCGCAAGGCCATTTAGGCGTATCAAGAAACCATCATCTCCCTCCCCCTCTCATTATTTTCTTCGTCTGTTGCTTGATCTGCTCCATTCTTTGCAACTCCTCTTTGGCCGTTTCCTTCACATCTTCTCGCGCGTGCTCTTCATCTTCCTGTGCTTGCCTTACGGCTTTTTCTTTACGCTCAGCTTCTCGCATGACACGTTTGACTTCGGACTGACTATTCTGCAGCTCCCGCTCGATATACCATTGCCACCACTTCTCCTCACTCCAACCGGAATCCGCTGCTGCCTCTTGCGCCTGCTTTTTTGTTGGCAAACTCTCTTCATCGTCGGCAAGACTCATCGTCGGTCCCAGTGTGTCCTGTGCAGGCTTATATGCAAACACCAATAGCCAGAAAATAAGAAGAAGCATCGGCATTTTCCCACTCACGGCGTCACTTGTTCCCCCAAGTTTTTTCACGAGCCATTCCAACTGCCGGAAAACTGCAGCATAGAGTGCCAGCGTGCCTGAGCCCGATAACAGCGCATTTTTGACCATCACCTTCACTGGGATGGGAATTTTTTCCACTTCCACATAATCCCAAAATACAGAAAGCACGAATGCGATACTGCCGCCAATGATCGGCATGGTTTCTTCTTGCCAGCCGTGCTGTTTCCCTCGAGTGCGCCAAAAGGCACGAGTAAAAATCGTGGATACAAGAATCACCTGGAGTTTCAGGCTGAGTAGCCAGCTGAGAATCTCCTGTTGCAAGTCGAAAGGGGGAGAAGGACTCAAGGGTTCTCTCCCGGATCACATCCATGTGCATCCGCAGGTACTGTGGGCTGAGGCGTGAGCGGTGCGCAACCGACAAAAGCGGTCAACAGGGGAAACCAATACGTCATCTCTTCACCTCTTCCGTCAGACTATTTTTGAGCTTCATCTCTTAGCACTCCTTAACCAGCAACTCTCCGCATACTGCCACTATATCTCCTTGCACTGTGGTTCCTACATATTTGGTATGATACAGGGTCCCAGCCTCTCCACCGCTGATGCGGACCTGTACGATCTTATTTCCTCCTCCTAATACCGGCGCACCAGTCGTTAACCCGTCAGGCGTATACGAGGGCGTAAAGGAGATCAGGGTATCGCCGGTAAGAAGACGATTGGTGAAGTCAAAGTCATAGACGAAGCTTTCCTCAAGGATTTTTTCATTGAGATTAGCCATGTACCTACTCCTCGCTCCATGTCGTATGCCGGGGTTCCGCTTTCCATTGCGTCGCTCGTACTTCCGCCGTCCATTTTTTATCGTTCCCCTCCATAAACTCTAAAATCGGATATAAGAAAGCTAGCTGGTAGCGGTCCCTTTGACTAATGTCTCCATCCGGCATCGGCAGTAGCCCGCGCCAGGGAGAACCAACGTTGATAGCATACATCCTCCCCAAATGTGTCTTTGACATAGACGATACAGGTCAAAGGAGTTTCGGTTGATGGGTTGACGATCTGAAAACCAAATTCAATTTGTTGAGAGACGCGCGCGGTGCAAAACCAGTCGGAAGAATAGTTTTTGTGTAGTCGGGGAGTGTTGTCGGTTGTGACATGTTGCGCTTTCCTCTTTCTACAGTTTGCGAATATTCATTTCTCAGCAATCTTTGACCACCAATTCGCCAACCTCTCCTAACGTGACATTCTCATCATCGGTTGGGGCCAGGCACTTCACGCAATAGGTTCCAGGCGTGGCGCTTCCGATACGCACCTGCACAATCTTATTGTCTCCCCCGACCACTGGAGTCCCGATAGTGAGTCCTGATGGCGTAGCGGTGACGACAGGCGTTCCACTCAGCTCGACGGTACCGCCTACAATTTCCTTGCGCCGACTGAAGTCGAAATCGAAGAGGAGGCTTTCGCCTACAAGTAGTTCCTTTTGTCCTGCCACGCCTACCTCCTATTCACTCCGCCAGTCTGTTGACTTGTTTCGTGAGGCCCACGTGGTCGACCGCTCTGAGGCCCACGTGGTCGGGCGATCACGAGAGAACCACACCAGTTGATTGCTTGGGACAAAGACCGGCAGCAGTTCCCCGCCTTCGGGGAAATATCTGTCCGGGAAATACCGGGTCGGGAAAAATTTCTTGGTAAACATCGCTAGCTCAAATCATAGGTAAAGGCAGTTCTGTTCCCATCTGCGGTCACCGTGACAATAAGGCGGTCGGCATCGTCGGCGACGGCGTTTCGTATGGTGATCATTGTCCCTTCTGCTCCTGAGAGTTTCCCGGCCAAGACGGCAGAGACGAGCCGCATTGCCTGTCGGAACGTGAGTCCCGTCTCTATCGCATTGGCGGCGTCGAAGAGCGCAGCCGCGATGCTGTCGCGCTCGCCAGAGGTGAGGGCATAGTTAGTTTTATCTGCAACCACCTCGGCCTTCGCCACAATGCGGCCACTATCGAGAGATGCCGGCAGTCTGCTCTGCACGTCTTGTGTGTCGGTCTCGATGGCCGCGGTCTGCGTTTTCACGGCAGCAATATCGGCGGATACCGATGCCCCGGCGGGAGCACCCACGCGGTCATAGATCGCAGTGGTTGCAGCGATGACAAGGGATTGATCTGCTGGATCACTGGGCAGATTGTCCGTCTTGGCTTTAATGGCATCAACGACAGTATCCACCGTGCTGACGGGCGCATCGAGGTTTCCAATGTTCGATTCAACGGCATCCGCCGCGGCTGTGCTTCCTGAAATCGCGACGGCATCAGAAGACATACGCCCAGCAACCAGAGCAGCCGGGAGCCGAGATTGAATATCCTGGGTATCGGTCTCCACATCGGTAGCCGTCTTGACCGTCGTGCCGGACAGGCCCTGCGTCGTCGTAGGATTGCCAATGTTGCCCCAATCGAGGCCCGCCTCGCCCCCTGAGGAGACATCAAGCGTGCGGTTATCGACCGTAGGTTTTAGTGTCTTATTGGCTAGAATTGTTATGGTATCGCCTACCGCTATCGTAAAGATCGCAGGGTCATTGAGGAGTGTGACAGTCTTAGTCGAGCCAGTATAGGCAGAGATAACACCTACAGATTTCTGCGCGGCTGTGGCCGAATCCTGAATAACGGCAACGGCACCATTGTAGGCGTTATTATCAGCTGATCCTGCGGTGAGCGTGAAACTCGTTTGACTAGCGAGAGTTGCAATAGTCGTCCTTTGGAGTATCTCTCCGTATCCGGTGCCATCGAAATAACTTTCAGCATTATCGGCTGCGACAGAGTCATCACTAATCCGCAAGACATTAGCAGCAATGTTATTGCTGCCATCGAATGTGAGTTTGTCAGTCTGGGTCTTAATAGCAGCTACCTCAGTATCCACGAAGTCATCAACCGTGTTAATTGCATTCTTAATGGCGGTGAGTCCATTAGTGCCATCTTTCAGAAGGGCGAGGATGCCACCTGAGCGTTCGACGCTGAATTGAGCTAGGGCGGCGTTGATCGTTTTACCGTCGATTGCAGCCCCTTGCAGGACAACCATGTACTCATTGCCTGCTGCATAGAACCCGGAATCTGTATTGTCTGAGAGATCGATGTTGCAGTGATGGACGCCTGTGAGGGAATCAAAGTCTTCGGTGTCTGTTATACCGTTCGCCGATGAGCGCTCTGTGGTCGAGTTATTTTTATAAATTCGAATCGAGCCGTTCGTTCCGCGTGTGATCGACTCGCCTGCTACCGCATTGGTATTCCACATGAAGCGTACTATTGCGCTTGTGGGATAATCGCCAAGGTACATCATCCGAGAAGTCCTCCCTGAATGAGCGAGCCATGTATAATTTTTCCGCCGAGCAAATGGGATGCGCCCGTAGCGGCCAGAGCTATATTAATCTCTATCCACGGATTATCATCGCCCGTATCCGCGTCAGAGTTATCTAGGTCATTTGCTGCGGCGTCTCCAATACGCACGGACCCATCATGGTTGCCGCTTATTGCTATGTTTGTACCACCAAGCCCTATTTCTATGACCAATCGAAAATTTTGACTAATTACTGTGTCAGAAATCGATGCTGACAATGAGCGACTTTGCAACGTCCCGCTAGTTGTCGCCTCAGTGTTGTCTCGTGTCACCGCAAGCAGAGTGGCGAGTACGCTTGATCCATTTTCTGATACTGCTCGTACTCCAACGGCCAGGAAAAGGTTGTTATTGGGGAAAGCTTCCCGGCAGCGCACGACGCAGACAATAGTTTGCGCCGCGACAGTTTGCGCCGGCAAAACGTTGCTCACCCACTGCCCAAAAAGCATGTCAGCGTTAGTTGAGCCTGTCGGCGTATCTGCCGCTGTCACACTTGCCATCGCCGCCCCACTTTTGACCGTATCGGTGGGGTATCGGGCCGGAGAGACAGTGCTTGAATCTTCCCAGCCTGAATCAAAAGCAGGAGAGACAGCAGCGGCTCCTGTACTCGGCAGATAATAACGGACAACAGCCATATCTTATGTACTCTGCCTATTCACCTGAAGAGAGAGACTCGTTTTCTACTTGCACACTCCTGCGAGCCATGCCGAGATGCTCCCGGTTGTCCATGCGGAAATCCGCGCCTTGATCCATCGATAGGAACAGATGATTTCTACCGAGCCATCCGCTGTCAGACTGCCTTTTTCTATGCCATGATCCGTTGCATCCGGTTGCGTGGGTTTATTACTGACACACACCTTCACAGTTGCCGTTGTGATGCCGGATATTTGGACTGAGAAGGCACTAAACCCCGACACGTCGAACCACTCGCCGTTACTGGTTGCTGCCACCCCGTCCAGTAGAACGCCCCGAAGGACAAGGATACCCTCGGCCTGGTCTACCTTGAATTTTGTTACACTTGCAGCCATTACGCCTCCTCAAACACCAATCCCTCGGGTCGCCAGATCTTCGTGCCTCGTAGTCCAATAGAGCCGGGATTAGCAAAGAACCCGTAGAGTGTCGTACGATCGATCACCGCTTGATTACTGTGAGCCGGAAAGGGAATGAGCCAAAAGTGTTCATGCATGCCGACCTCGGCCTGCAAATCCCAGAATGCCCCTAATGCTTCGATCTCCTTTTCTGGTCCGAACGATTGATGCTGATATGAGACGCGCCACCATTTACCC
>Ga0187893_10013438_pt1 | contig 11395 bp, 13 predicted proteins | sample MA1701074metaG_FD_139574 | JGI IMG/M metagenome (GOLD analysis project Ga0187893, IMG submission 139574) | White microbial mat communities from a basaltic lava cave in the Kipuka Kanohina Cave System on the Island of Hawaii, USA - MA170107-4 metaG ...
ATCAAGCTCTCCCAGCTCGAGCTGCAGCAGGCGTTCCACGACCGCTACGACCGCCACTCGGGGACACTCCTGCTCGTGCCGGCCGCCGACACCGGCCGCTCGAGCGGCGACGAGCCGACGCTGCGCCGGATCTACGAGGGCTACCGGACGCGCATGGCGAGCGGCCCCCGCACGCAGCTCGAGGTGCTCGGCATCCCCAAGACCTTCTCCGAGGACGAGGTCAAGGCGGCCATGGACATGGCCACGAGCCTGTTCGAGCGGGCGCAGCGCGGCGAGGACTTCGGCCAGCTCGCGCGCGACTACTCCGAGGGCCCCAACGCCGAGCGCGGCGGCGTCATCGACCGCTGGATCTCGCCCAACGAGCTGGGCGGCATGGTGGCGGCGGCGATCCAGGCGAAGAAGCCGGGCGAACTGATCGAGCCCATCCGCGAGGGCGGCCGGGTGATGCTGTTCAAGATCCTGGACCCGGCCCAGGACACCTCGCGCACGAAGACGCCGCCGCCCTATCCGGGCGCGGTCAAGCTGGCGCAGATCCTGGTCAAGGTGCGCCCGTCCCCGGAGTCGCAGCGCCAGCAGCTCCGCGAGGTGCAGGCAATCGCCTCGAAAGCGCGCTCGGTGGGGCTCTCCAGGGCGGCCACCGAGAAGGGCCAGTCCACGTTCAAGACCGGCATGTACGATCAGAGCAACGCGCCGCCGCAGCTCTTCGCCGTCCCGGAGGCCGCCGAGTGGGGGCTCGCGGCCCGGCAGGGCGAGGTGAGCCCGGTGTTCGAGGGCGGCGACGCCTACGTCGTCGTGCAGGCGGTGCTGCAGCACGCCGCGGGGCCGCCCACGCGCGAGGCGCTGGGCGAGCAGCTCCGCATGGTGGCCGACGCCGAGCACCGCGTGGACCTGGCGAAGCCGCGCGCCGACTCGGTACTCGCCGCACTCAGGGCCGGCCGCACGCTGGAGCAGGCGGCGACCGCGCTGCGGCTCACGCCGGCGCCGGTCCAGACCTCGCGCCAGCAGCCCGACCCGCGGCTCGCGGGCAGCCCGGAGATGCTCGGCATGCTGCTCGCCGCCCCGCCTGGCAAGCTGATCGGGCCGGTGCGCGCCTCGCAGGGCTGGTGGTTCGCGCGCAAGGACGGAATGTTCGCCTCGCCGGACTCGCTCCTGAACGACCAGCTCAAGGGCCAGCTCACGAGCGAGATCCTGAGCGCGCGCCAGCGCCGGTTCTTCGACGGCTACATCCAGGGCCTGCGCAGCCGGTCCGACATCACCGACGCCCGGAGCCCGGTCGGCGGGATGTGACGCGCGGCCGGTGCCCGTGCGGGCACCGCGCCGGCCGCGCCGGGCGCGTCACTCGATGGGCTTGTTCTCGTTGCCGCCCTTCGGGGCAGGCGGCGGCTCGCGCTCGAGCTCGTCCCCGATCTCGCGCTGGGCCTTCTTGAACTCGCGGATCGCCTGGCCGAAGCCGCGGGCCATCTTGGGGATCTGGCTCGGTCCGAACAGGAGCAGGATCACGAGCACCACGAGCATGATCTCGGTTCCGCCGAAGTTCACTGGGGTTCCTCCGTGTGACGGGCCGTCTTCAGGGCGAGATCCGGAGCCGGCTGCGGTCGCTGCCGATCAGCACCGACACGTCCGCGAGCTCCGAGCTCCACGCCTGCCGCACGAGCGGGGGCCCGCCGAGATAATGCGCCACTTCGCGCGCGAGGGAAAGGTCGGCCCGGCGCGCCACCACGAAGGTGGCGAAATGGTCGTTCCGGTCGGCGTTGCGGACGTCGGTCACCTGGAAGCCGCCCGCGCGCAGGTGGGCCGCCACCCGCGTGCCGAGGCCGGGCTCGCCGGAGCCGTTCAGCACCTGCACCCGCACCACGTGCCGGCCGCTGCGGCGCGCGGCGGGCGTGGCCGGGCCCCACAGCGACCAGCCCCACGAGACGACGAGCGCGCCCACGACGAGCGCGAGCACCCAGACGGCGAGCCGCCCGCCGCCGGCCTCACGCCGGGGCACGCCGCCCCTTCCCGCCCGCGCGCTCGCGGCGGGCCGGGCGCTCGAGCGCGGCGATGGTGCGGCGGAGCCGCGTCCAGGTGTCGGCGAGCGTCTCGGGCAGCACGCGCGTGCCGGCGGTGACCGGCATGAAGTTCGTGTCGCCCTCCCAGCGCGGCACCAGGTGCACGTGCAGATGCCCCGGGAACCCGGCGCCGGCCACGCGGCCGAGGTTGGCGCCCAGGTTCAAGCCGTGCGGCCGGACGGCGGCGCCGAGGGCCCGCTCGCCGAGCGCGATCATCTCGAGCAGGTCCTCGCGCTCGGCGGGCGTGAGCGCGCCGAAGGCGCCGGCGTGCCGGGTGACCGCAGCCATCAGGTGGCCGCTCGCGTACGGGTAGCGGTTGAGCATGAGCAGCGCGTGCGGCAGCCGGGCGAGCACCAGGTCGCGCCGGTCGGCGCCCGCGGCGGCGACGCGACAGAAGAGGCAGCCGGACGACCTGGGCGCGTTCTCGAGCCACGCCATCCGCCACGGCGCCCAGAGACGCGCCGCCCCCGCCTCGGGCGCGGCCTCGCGCCGGTTCGCGCGCCGCACGCGGGCGACCGCCCGGCGCACGCGGCTGGCGGTGCGTCGCGAGCGCGGGGCCGCTCGCCGCTCCCGGTCGGCGGCACGCCGGGCGCTCACGAGGCGCGCTCCCGGCGCATGGCGAGCCAGGCCTGCTCGGCCTCGGCGAGCTGCTCGAGCGTGTTGATGCCGAGCAGCTCGCGGGCGTCCTCGGCGCACCACACGGCCGCGCGCGCGCCGCGCGCGCGCAGCAGCGCCACGGTGTCGGTGAGGTAGTATTCGCCCTGCGCGTTGTCGGCGGTGAGCGCGTCCAGCACGCCGGCGAGTGCGGCGTGGTCGAACGCGTAGATGCCGGAGTTCACCTCGGCGATGGCCTTCGTCGCGGCGTCGGCGTCCTTCTCCTCGACGATGCGCTCGATCCCCGCCCCGTCCGGGGTGCGGACGATGCGGCCGTAGCCCCCGGGGTCCGCGAGCCGCATGCTCAACACGGTCACCTGCGCCCGGGCCTCGGCGTGACGCTCGAGCAGTGCGTGCAGCGTGCGCGCGGTCAGGAGCGGCGTGTCGCCGCACACCACGAGCACGGTGCCGCGGAAGCCGCGCAGCAGCGGCTCGGCCATCATGCACGCGTGTCCGGTGCCGCGCTGCTCGGCCTGGATGGCCCACTCCAGCCCGGCGCGGCCCGCGAACGCGGCCTGCACGCGCTCGCGCTGGTGGCCGATCACCGCCACGACGCGGCCCACGCCCAGCTCCTCCAGCGTGTCGAGCACGTGCCCGAGCAGGGGCTTCCCCGCCATCTCGTGCAGCACCTTGGCCATGTCGCTCCGCATGCGCTTGCCCATGCCGGCCGCGAGCACGAGGGCGACCACGTCGGGATGGCGGAAGCTCACCGGCCCCTCCATGGGAAGTTGTCGATGAGCCGGGCCGGCCCCACGTGCGCCGCGACCGCGACCAGCGCCGGCCCGCGCACCTGCTGGAGCGGCGCGAGCGTCTCGGGGTGGACGATGGCGATGTAGTCCTCGCGCACGAGCGGGTAGCCGTCCCATTCGCGCCGGATGGCGGCGGCGAGCCGGGCGGCGCTCCGCTCGCCCTCCTTGAGCAGGATCCACGCCGCGGCGAGCCCCTGCGAGAGCGCCACCGCCTGCTGGCGTTCGGCGTGCGAGAGGTAGGCGTTCCGGCTCGAGAGCGCGAGCCCGTCCTCCTCGCGCACCGTGGGCCCGCGGCAGACCGCGACCGGCAGCAGCAGGTCGCGGCACATGCGCTCGAGGACGAGCGCCTGCTGCGCGTCTTTCTGTCCGAGCCACAACACGTCGGGCTGGACGGCGTTGAGGAGCCGCGCCACCACCGTGCACACGCCGGTGTAGTGCCCGGGGCGCGAGGCGCCCTCGAGCACCTCGGAGAGCCCGTCCACGCTCACCCGCGTGCAGTCGCCGGGCGGGTAGACGTCCTCCACGCCCGGCTCCCACACCAGGTCCACGCGCTCGGCCGCGAGCAGCGCGCGGTCGCGCGCGAGCGGCCGCGGGTAACGCCGGTAGTCCTCGCGCGGCCCGAACTGGAGCGGGTTCACGAACACGCTCACGACCACCCGCTCGGCCGAGCGGCGCGCGAGCCGCACCAGGGACAGGTGCCCCTCGTGCAGCGCGCCCATGGTGGGCACGAACGCGACCCGCTCGCCGCGCGCGCGCAGCCGGGCGAGCGCCTTCCGCAGCGAGGCGAGCGAGCGCGCCCGGGCCAGGCGCCTCCCTGCGCGGGACCGTGGGCCAGCCGGCACTAGTAGCTCTCCGCGTCCGAGGGGAAGCGCCGCGCCTTGACGTCGGCCACGTAGCGCGCGATCGCCTCGCGCGTCTGCTGGCCGAGCTCGGCGTAGCGACGGACGAACCTGGGCTGGTGGCCGTGGTAGAGCCCGAGCAGGTCGTGGAACACGAGCACCTGGCCGTCGCACTGGACCCCGGCGCCGATGCCGATGGTGGGGATCGCCAGCTCGCGCGAGACGGCGGCCCCGAGCCGCGCCGGGATGCCCTCGAGCACGATCGAGAAGCACCCGGCGGCCTCGAGCGCCCTGGCGTCCGCGAGCAGCCGCTCCTGATCGGCCTCGCCGCGCGCCTGCACCTTGTAGCCGCCGAAGGCGAGCACCGACTGGGGCGTGAGCCCCAGGTGGCCCATGACCGGGATGCCGGCCTCGACGATGCGCCGGACCGCCTCGACCACGCGCGCGCCGCCCTCCAGCTTGACGGCGTCGGCGCCGCCCTCCTGAACGAACCGCCCGGCGCTCGCCACGGCCTGCTCGACGCTCACCTGGTAGCTCATGAACGGCATGTCGCCCACGATGAGCGCCGAGGGCTTTGCGCGCGCGACCGCGCGCGTGTGGTGCAGCATGTCCTCGAGCGTCACCGGCAGCGTGCTGTCGTAGCCGAGCACGACCGTGCCCACCGAGTCGCCCACGAGCAGGATCTCGACCCCGGCCTGGTCGGCGAGCCGCGCCGAGGGGAAGTCGTACGCGGTGACGACGGTGATGGGCTCGCCCTTCCGCTTCAACGCCACGATCGCCGGCGCCGTGACCTTGGCGCGCGGGGCGCCGGAACCCACCCTGGCCTCGCCGCTCATGCCGCACCGCCTTTCTCCAACGGCGTGTAGTACAGCGTCCCCTGCCGGTGCGACAGGATGCGCTGCAGCAGGTCCTCGAAGTCCTCGAGCTGGTTCACGAAGTCGATGCGGTTGGTGTTCACCACCAGCAGCGGGGTCTCGAGGTAGTGGAAGAAGTAATGGTTGTAGGCCTCGTTCAGCCGCTCGATGTAGCCGCGCTCGATGTCGCGCTCGAACGAGCGGTCGCGCCGCAGGATGCGGTCCATGAGCGTGTCGGTGCTGGCCTGGAGATAGACCACGACGTCGGGCTTCACCACGTCCAGCTCGAGCCAGCCCACGAGCCGCTCGTAGAGCGCCAGCTCCTGGCCCTCCAGGTTCAGGCTCGCGAAGATGCGGTCCTTCTGGAACAGGTAATCGGCCACCAGCTTATCGCTGAACAGGTCGGTCTGCCGGAGGTCGCGCTGCTGCTGGTAGCGGCTGAACAGGAAGTGCATCTGGGTCTGGAACGCGTAGCGGGCGCGGTCGCGGTAGAAGTCCTTCAGGAACGGGTTCTCCTCGACCTCCTCGAGCACGAGCCTGGCCGAGAGCCGGTCCGAGAGCAGGCGCGAGAGACTGGTCTTGCCGGCGCCGATCACGCCCTCGATGACCAGGTAGCGGTTCTCGCCCGCGCTCACGCGCGCCGTCCCTCCGTGGACGCCGTCACAGCGCTAGGCTCTGTCTGAGAACGCCACGCGAGCGCGTGGGTGGCGCCGGCGGGCCAGTCGCAAGGAGCACCGACGAGGCAGTGTTCGAGCACACGCCGAGGAGGTGCGACGCGGCGAATGGCCCGCCACCGCCGCCCACCCGAAGGGCCGGGCCGGAAAGCGCCCCCGGGCTGCGTCACTCGTCGTCGATAGCCGGGACAAGGCTCATCTCCTCCTCGTTCCTTGCGCGCCGGCGCTTTCCGGCCCGGCGCGTTCGTGTGGCGTTCTCGGACAGAGCCTAGTTCCAGATCCGCGTGCCGTGCTTGACGAGCGGCCGGTCGCCGAGCCGCTGCAGGATGGACAGGAACGTCTGCCCGGTCACCGGATGCGTGGCGAGCGGGTCCAGCTCGACGAGCGGCACGAGCACGAACGAGCGCTGCGTCATGCGCGGGTGCGGGAGCGTGAGCTCCGGCTCGTCGAGCACGAGGTCGCCGTAGAGGAGCAGGTCCAGGTCCACGGTGCGCGGCCCCCAGCGCTGCGTGCGCACGCGGCCGAGGCGGCGCTCGATCAGGAGCAGGTTCCACAGGAGCTGGCGCGGCGGCATGTGCGTCTCGATCAGAACGACGCCGTTCAGGTAGTGCGGCTGCCCGGGCGCGCCCACCGGCTCGGTGTCGTAGAGCGACGAGGCGCGCACGATGGTGGACTCCGGCAGCGCCGCGAGCTGCTCGAGCGCCTGCCGCAGATGGTGCTCGCGGTCGCCGAGATTCGAGCCCAGTCCGATGAACGCCTTCACACCTTCCGCTCCCTCACCACCTCGATGACCGCGCGGCCGCCGGTGGTCCAGCCGAGGTTCTGCTTGGCGATGCGCACCGACACGCGCCGGATCGCGAAGCGCTCGAGGATCGTGTCGGCCACTGTCGCGGCGAGCGCTTCGAGCAGATGGAAGCTCCGCTCCTCGACCACCTCGCGGACGGTCCGGTGGAGCATGTCATAATCCACGGCGTCCGCGAGCCGGTCGCTGAGCTCGGCCCGCTCGTCCATGGGAAGCAGCTCCAGGTCCACCTCGAGCCGCTGGCCGGCCTCCTTCTCGTAGGGCCGCGCGCCGTGATGCCCGAAGACCGAGAGCCCTTCCAGTCGGATGGTGGCCAAGTCGTTGTCTCCGATGGCGCTGCGTGGGACGCTTCGCGTCCGCCATGAGCTTCGGAACGGGCCGGAGTCTAGGAGCGGCCCCGGGGAGGGTCAACCGTCGTCTGCCGGATCGCTGAACGCCATCTAGCCCGACCTATTCATGAACCGCCAGCCGAGAGTGCGGGATGTGCACCAGCCGCAAGGAGTCCGGCCGGCCGCGACGCAGTCGTGTCGGTGGACACGTCGAGGAAGCGGCCGGACGGACGACGCAGCGGATGGTGTGCAGACCGCGCTCGCAGGCGGCGGGCTCATGAATAGGTCGGGCTAGACCGGCACTCCGAACTCGCGCAGCGCGTCGTTCAGGCTGGTCTTCCGGTCGGTGCTCTCGCGCCGCCGGCCGATGATGAGCGCGCACGGGACGCCGTACTCCCCCGCCATGAAGCGCTTGGGCCGCGTCCCGGGGATCACGACGCTCCCCGGCGGCACGACGCCCTTGCGCTCGACCGGCACCTTGCCGGTCACGTCCACGATCGACGTGCTCATGGTGAGCACGACGCCGGCGCCGAGCACCGCGCCCGCGCCCACGCGCACCCCCTCGACCACGATGGCGCGCGAGCCGATGAACGCGTCGTCCTCGACGATCACGGGCTGGGCCTGCGGCGGCTCCAGCACGCCGCCCAGGCCGACGCCGCCGGAGAGGTGCACGCGCCTCCCGACCTGCGCGCACGAGCCGACCGTGGCCCACGTGTCCACCATGCTGGCCTCGCCCACGCGCGCGCCGATGTTCACGTAGCCGGGCATCAGGATGACGCCCTTCTCGAGGAAGCTGCCGTAGCGCGCCACCCCCGGCGGCACCACGCGCACGCCGGCGGTTTCGAGGTCGCGCTTGAGCGGCACCTTGTCGAAGAACTCCAGCTCGCCCGCCGTGACCGGCCGGCTCACGCGCATGCGGAAGTAGAGCAGGATGGCCTGCTTGAGCCAGGCGTGCGTCTCCCACTCGCCGCCGGGCTCGGCCGGCGGCGAGGCCACCCGCAGCGCGCCCGAGTCGAGCGAGGCCACCGCGCCCTCGACCGCGCCGCGGAGCGCCGCGTCGTCGAGCGGGCGGACGCCGGCGAAGCCCTCCTCGATGGTCGCGCGCCAGCGCTCGAGCGGCAGCGCGTCCACGGGGGTCGCGCGGCTCACGCGCGCGCTCCCGCGAGCTGCCCGAGCCGCGCGATCGCCTCGCGGCACTGCTCGAGCGTGGGCACGAGCGCCCAGCGCACGTAGCCCGCGCCGCCCTCGCCCAGGAACGAGCCGGGCGTGGCGACGATGCCGAGCCGGAGCAGCGATTCCACGAAGCCCACGTCGTCCGCCGACCCGTCCTCCGGACGGGTGCCCCAGGGCACGCGCATCCACAGGTAGAACGTGGCCTCCGACGCCTCCACCTGCCAGCCGCGCCGCGCGAACGCCTCCAGCATGAGCTTGCGCTTGGCGGCGTAGACCTCGCGCGTGCGCGGCACGTGCGCGTCGTCGTTCCAGGCGGCGATGGCCGCGTCCTGGATGAAGTCGGGCGTGGCCACGCCGACGCTCGGCCGGAACCGCCGCAGCGCCTCGATCAGCCGCTCGTCACCGGCCATGAAGCCCGAGCGAAAGCCGGTCATGGCCGAGCGCTTGGAGAGCGTGTAGAGGCCGAGCACGTTCTCGAGCCCGTGCCGGAGCAGCGTGCCGGGCGGCCCGCTCTCGAACCACAGGTCGCCGTAGGCCTCGTCGCTCGCGACCCAGAAGCCGTGCCGCCGCGCGAGCCCCACGATGCGCGCGCCCGTCGCGTCGTCGAGCACGGCGCCGGTCGGGTTGTGCGGCGAGTTGAGCCACAGGAGCGCGGTGCGATCCCAGACCTCGTCCGGCACGCGGCCGGGGTCGAAGCGCCAGCCGTCGGCGCTCCGGAGCGGCGAGAAGAACGCCCTCGCGCCGGCGAAGCGCGCGCCGCCTGCATAGACGGGATACGCGGGACTCGGGATGACCACGGTGTCCTTCGCCGCGCCCGGCGGGACGAGCGCGAGCGCGAGCGAGAACACGGCCTCCTTGGTGCCGTTCGCGGGCAGCACGTGCTTCCCGGGGTCCACCTGGACGCCGTAGCGGCGCCGCAGCCACGCCGCGCACGCGGCGCGCAGCTCGGGCTTCCCGACCGTGGCCGGATAGCTCGAGACGGCGGGCACCGCGGCGCGGAGCGCGTCGCGGATGAACGCGGGTGTCTCCTCGCGCGGATCGCCCATGCCGAAGTTCACGATGGGCACACCGGCCGGCGCCAGCTCGCGCCGGCGGCGGTCGAGCTTCACGAACGGATACTCGGCGTCGCCCGTGAGCAGCGGGTGGAGCGGGCCGGGGACGCCGCTCACGCCGCGCCCTTCGCCAGGAACGCGGCCAGCGCCTCGTAGGCCGTGCCGAGGTTCACGATCGGGCACGACTCGTCCGCGCGATGGCACAGGTCCGGGATCCCCGGCCCGTAATTGAACGCCGCCACCCCGAGCGCGGTGAAGCGCGCCACGTCGGTCCAGCCCTGCTTGGCGCCGACCTTCGCTCCGCTCTGGCGCACGAAGCGCTGGACCTCCGGGTGGTCGAGGCTCACCGCGCCGGGAGCCGCCTGGTCCACGACCTGGAAGCCGAAGCCCGCGGGCACGAACGTGCGCAGGTTCGCGATGGCCTCCTCGAGCGTCCGGTCGGGCGGGAAGCGGTGGTTCAGGTTCACGACCATCTCCGGCGGCACCACGTTCCGCGCGGTGCCGGCGCGCAGTGTCGTGACCTGGAGCGTCTCGCGGAACTCGAGCCCCTGGAGCACGTGCTCCTTCACCTGCACGCGCGTGATGTCGCGCAGCCAGTCGGCGCCCTCGGCGACCGCGTTCCGGCCCTGCCACGGCCGCGCCGAGTGGGCCGCCACGCCCGGCACGCGCACCTCCACGTTCAGGAGTCCGTTGCAGCCCATCTCGACCGCGCCGTCGGTGGGCTCGAGGATCACCGCGAGGCTCGCCTCGCGGAGCCACGGGTTCTCGGCCAGCACCCGCTTCAGGCCGTTCCCCTCGGCCGGGCCCTCCTCGGCGTCGTAGAAGACGCACGCGAGGTCGAATCGCAGCGCGTCGGGGTCGAGCGACTCGGCGAGCGCGAGCATGACCGCGTCTCCTGACTTCATGTCGGTGGCGCCGAGCCCGTGGATGCGCTCGCCCTCGCGGCGGGCGGTCGCGTTCCCCTGCGGCGGCACCGTGTCCACGTGCCCGGCCATCACGAGCAGCGGCCGGCTGCGGCGCGGCCCGCGCCAGACGAGCGAGAGCCCGTGCCGGGACAGCTCGCCGCGGCCCGTGGCCGTGAGCCGCCGCGCGATCCAGTCGGAGATCTCGCGCTCGTTCCCGGTGACGCTCGGGATGTTGATGAGCTGCTCCAGCAGCTCCGCCAGCGCGACCGCCGTGACCGGTGCCAGCTTGGCCTCCTCCTGTGAAGAGAGGCCGCGAAGCTAGCAATTACCTGATGCTTGCGCCATGCGCGGCCCCCGCCTAGCGTGGCCCGCATGACGACTTCGAGCGCGCTGCGCCTGACCGGCGCCGACGTGCTGCCGCTGCTGCATCGCGTCACGAGCCAGGCGCTCGCCGACTTCGCGCCGGGCGGCGCACGCGCCACGCTCTGGTGCGACTTCCGCGGCCGGCTGCTGCATCGCGCGGTCGTGGCGGTGGCGAGCGACGGCGCGGTGTGGCTGCTGCGCCACGACGCGCCCGGAGCGGAGCTGGCGGTGGTGGTGGACCGGAGCGTGTTCCGGGACGACGTGAAGATCGAGGACCGGTCGGCCGAGCTGCCGGTCGTGCTCGCGCCCGGCGACGCCGGCGCGGGCGGCGTGCTCGAGGAGTCGGCCGGCGCCCCGCGCGTCGTCGCGACCGGCGACGGCACGCGACTGGTGGTGGGCGCGGGCGGCACCGCGCCGCTCCCAGAGCGCGAGCGCATCGAGTGGCTCCTCCCCCGCCACGGCCACGAGATCCGCGAGGACTTCAATCCTTTCGAGGTCGGCCTCGCGCGCGACGTCCACCTCGCCAAGGGCTGCTTCACCGGGCAGGAGGCGCTCCAGCGGCTCATCACCTACGACAGCGTCCGCCGCCGGCCGGTGCTGGTCCGCGTGCCGGCGGACGCGGCCGCCCCGCAGGACGTCCTCGCCGCGGGCGGGCGCGCGGGCGTGCTCACGAGCGTGGCCGACCGGCTTGGCTTCGCGGTCGTCAGGCGCGACGCCGTCGCGCGCGGCGACACGCTCACGCTACCGGACGGCTCCAGGCTCGAGCTCTTGTCGGCGCCCGAGCCCGCGAGGCCGCTCGGGCGACCGTAGGCTGCACCCGCGGATCGGTCAGACCATATGGAACGACCGGCTCGCGATTCGTAGGGTCGGACTTCTCGCGAGAGAAGGACGACGGGTGGCGGACGGGCCGCCACACTCGATCGCGGGTTAGCGCCAGCGGCGCCAGAGCC
>Ga0187893_10013439_pt1 | contig 11395 bp, 8 predicted proteins | sample MA1701074metaG_FD_139574 | JGI IMG/M metagenome (GOLD analysis project Ga0187893, IMG submission 139574) | White microbial mat communities from a basaltic lava cave in the Kipuka Kanohina Cave System on the Island of Hawaii, USA - MA170107-4 metaG ...
AAGCCAATGCCAGGAAGGCCATGCAGACCTTGAGGGACGCGGAAGGTGAGTATTTCGAGCAGGACCTCGACAACAATGGTGAAAGGGATTTCATCGATGAGATAGGGGCTTTTGGAACGGTCCCATCGCTCCGTGACCCGGAAGGAACTGGACTTGAGGTAGACGCTCTTGTAGACAGCAGCTTCGAGGCCGCAGTAGGTGCGGGGTGTGCCGATCCGAAGGCTGGATACTGTATACAGTTCGATAGCACAGAAGTTACAGCTAACGGTGCCGGTAATTTTGATGACTTCGGCTGGCAGAACAGCATGACGAGCTTCAACAAGACCGGCAGAAGGGACTTTTCAGTATACGCAGACGGCGCTCTAAGATGCACGTTAAGTACATCCGCGACAGGAGCCGCTGGAACATTTGAGGCTGATCGTAGCTCACCTGGATGCGATTAATTCTAATAATCAACAGAAAGTAAAAACTTAAAACGGCGGGCTTGGGTTAAACCCGCCGTTTTTTATTTCCGAGACAATATACTGTTACTCCGATCGATAACAATTGTTCTATTTGATTGGTTCATGATTCCCTTGCACAACTTCCCGCTGCGTTTTGAAGAAGTATGCTATACACCCATTACATCTTCGACCTACCCGGATAACAGAAATTGCATCGCCATGACAAATATTGTCAAGTCGTTTTCTGAAGAAGCATACTATTTGAATATTATAATCTTCTGTACTGTTTTGAGAATTAGTTTATATAATAATGAGAATAGCTTACAAAAATATATGAGCCGATTATATTAATGCTGGTTCTGGTATATATATTGCTATTAATTATCTATAGAGGGCATAGATATGAGCAGGATGAGAGATGGAAATCTTAAAAACGGTTTTACCCTCATCGAGCTGCTCGTAGTTGCGGCTATTATCGGCATCCTGCTCGCTATAGCTATACCTAACCTGTTAAAAGCCCGTATCTCCTCAAACGAGGTTAACGCGCGGAAGGCCCTGCAGACCCTGAAAGACGCCGAGTACGAGTATTTCGAACAGGACCTGGACGATAACGGTGACAGAGACTTTACAAACTTAATCGGAACACTCGGCACCGCGGGAACACTCAGAGACCCATCGGGGACGAGCGTCCCTGATGATGCATTGATAGATTCTACTTTTGAGCTCGCAGTCTCAAGCGACGGCAGCCCTTCGAGCTCCGCCGATTGCGCTGATCCCAAAGCCGGGTACTGCCTCTCATGGAGCGCTGATGCCGGCACCGACGCTCAGTCGCTCAAAGGAGACTTCGGATGGGAAGCTTCTATGACAAGCGCGAGGGTAAACGGCAGGAAAGATTTTTCCGCGTTCACAGACAAAGTCATAAAATGTACGGTTTCCACACAAGGCAGCGGGCAATCCGGCACGTTCGAGTCGGGCAGCGGTGACACCGCATGCGACGGTTAGTACTCAGAATTGCCAATAAACCACTTTTTGTTTCGTCCGCCACGAAGTCCAGATGAAGATATTGCCTCCCGGCATTGATTAACATATATTTAGATGGCCGATTATGTCAGAAGCAATACTCAATATCACGAACCTTGTTAAGGATTTCAAAACCGGATTCACGGGCAAGAAGACGCGCGTCCTGAAGAACGTATCCTTCGACGTCCATAAAGGCGAGGTGTTCGGCTTCGTCGGGCCTAACGGCGCGGGGAAGACGACGACGTTCAAATCGATACTCGGGTTCGTCACTCCGACCGAAGGGAAGATAGAGCTCCTCTGCCAGGAGCATTCGAACTCCGGGGCGAAGGGCAGGATCGGCTACCTGCCGGAGAACCCTTACTTCTACGATTACCTCACGGGGGAGGAGCTACTTTACTACATGGGTGAGCTCCACGGCCTCAGGCGGAAATATCTCCACGAGAAAGTAGAGGAGCTCCTCCGGAAAGTCAGCATGGAGCACGCGAAAAAGGTGCAGATGAGAAAATACTCGAAGGGCATGCTTCAGCGTATCGGCATCGCCCAGGCCCTCGTGAACGACCCGGAATTCTTAATCCTCGACGAGCCTATGAGCGGGCTCGACCCGATAGGCAGGCGGGAGATAAAAGACCTGATACTCGAAGAGAAACGGAAAGGAAAGACGATACTCCTGAGCTCCCACATGCTCTCGGACGTCGAAGCGCTCTGCGACAGGGTAGGGATAATCATGGGAGGGACGGTCATAAAGATCGGAAAGATCGGCGACCTGCTTAAAGAGATCCACACGGACTACGAAATGCATCTCGAAGGGTCGGGCGACGAAGTAAAGCAGTGCGTAAAAGACCTGAGGGTGGAAATGGACAACAGGGCCGGATACATAGTGCTCAAGTTCGACGAGGACATCAAGCGGAGGGTCCTCGATGCCGTCACGCGCACATCGGCCGAGATAGTATCTATCCACCCGCTCAGGAAATCCCTCGAAGGGCTCTTCGTAGAGGAAGCCAAAAAGGGGAACCCGCAAAAGGAACAATAAAACTCCGGTGTCAGTCACACGAATAATATAAGATGAGAAGAATACTGAGCGTCGCGCACAATACGTTCATAGAGGCAATCAGGGACAGGGTCCTATACAGCCTGATTCTATTCGCGATAATAATGATCCTGAGCTCTCTCGTATTCGCCAGCATATCGGCCGAGCAGTACAACAAGATAGTCAAGGACCTGGGGCTCACCGCAATATCAATAATTGGAATACTGATCTCGGTGTTCCTCGGGATAGGACTCGTCTATAAAGAGGTGGAGAGAAAAACCGTTTACAACATTTTCTCGAAACCTATAAAGAGATACGAATTCATTTTCGGGAAATATCTGGGCCTTTGTATCACACTTTTCGTAATCACGCTCGGCATGGCGCTTATCCTGTTCCTGCTTGTGCTGTTAATAGAAATCAGATACGAAGGGCTTATAAGTTTTTATTACGGGGGACACTACTACGCGGAGTTTTTTAACGCGGTATATTTCGAATACCTCGAATTCCTCGTCGTAATCGGCATTGCGCTAGTATTCTCGAGCTTCACGACCCCCGTCATGAGCGCATTATTCACTTTCTTCGTCATCGCGATAGGCCGCTTCTCGAGCGATATCAGACTGTTCGCCGAGGAAGTGAAAAGCCCCTTCACCGCGCTCTTTTCAGAAGCGGTATACAGAATAATCCCCAACCTCGAGAAATTCGACGTGAGGAGCGAGGCCGTTTACGGAGGTATCGTCAACCCCGATCTGATTCTGTACACGACTGTATATGCGGTCATCTATACACTCGCGCTCCTCATACTCGCGACCATCATATTCGAGAGGAAAGAGTTTAAATAACTGATGTCAGTCAGAACCGCGATAAAACCATTGATCGCCCTGGTTATTCTTGCCGCTCTCGTTGCGGTATCGATCCCGTTTCAGATAAGGATCGACGAGATAAGGGGCAGGTTCCGGTCAGTCGAAGAGAGCCTTTACATATCGTCTTCATCCCTTAAGAAGCTGTCCCTCGGCTACGACGAGCTCCTCGCGGACATATACTGGATAAGGGCGCTCCAATACTTCGGCAGTAAAAAGCCGGAGGAGCAGAACCCCGAGCTCCTCTATCATTACTTCGATATTATCACGGACCTCGACCCCCGGTTCGTGAACGCATACAGGTACGGGGGCACTTTCCTCGCTGAGCCGCCGCCTTTCGGGCTCGGGGAAACAATGAAGGGGATCGAGCTCCTCGATAAAGGGAGGAGGAATAACCCCGAAAATTACAAGCTGCCGCTCGAAGAAGCATTCATCTACTATTTTTATCCGAAAGACTACGAAAAAGCCGCCGGGCTGTTCAGGGAAGCCTCCGAAAAACCGGGCCTCTCCCCGCTGAGAAAGGCCTCGATGAAAGGCATGGCGGCGTCCGCACACGCGAGAGGAGGGAACAACGAGCTTTCGAGGAAGATATGGGAAATCATTTACGAAACGAGCCCGAGCGACGGGAGGAGGGAATTCGCGCTCAGGAATATAAACGAGATAGACACGATGGCCCTCGAGGACAAGCTCACGGAATCATTAAAGGAGTACGTGAAGCGCTATGGAGGGCTGCCGTCGTCCCCTGAAGATATGGCCCGGTCGGGCGTAGTCAAAAACGGAATTCCGGAAGCGCCTATGGGCGGCAAGTTCATTCTCGCTCCCACAATAGAAGCTGTAAAAAGCTCCGAACTCTCGAAGCGGAGAATTCAGGAGGCGATTGCATTCCTGAACGCGAAGTCCGCCAGATACAAAAAGCTATATGGAGATTTTCCGAGGAGCCTGGATGAGCTCAGAAAATTCATCGAGCTCGAGACGACTGCGGTTTTCCCCGCTCATCCGCTGGGCGAAGAATACATATACGATCCGGAGACGGGTAAAGTGGAATCAGGCATAGTAATCGACTGAGCCGTGCGGGAGCAGGCTCAGCTTATCTCCAGAACGACGAACTCCCTTACGCCTCCCGGGGCATGGACCTGAACGTCGTCGTCCACCCGTTTTCCTATGAGCGCCTTCCCGATAGGCGAAGTGATCGAAATGAGGCCGTTATCGGGCTCGGACTCGTCGGGACCCACGAGCTGATACGTCACCGTCTCCCCGGTCTCGAGGTTCTCGAGCTTGACCCTGACCCCGAACGTTACCCTGTCCTTGTTCCTGAGCTCGGCCGGGTCGATAATTTCCGCCCTGCTGATCTTACTCTCCAGCTCCTGGATTCTCCCTTCCACGAATGACTGCCTTTGTTTCGCAGTCTCGTACTCGGCGTTCTCCGACAGGTCCCCGAGGGACCTCGCGAATTCGATCAGCTTTATCACTTCCTGTCTTTCTACGGTCTTCAGTCTGCGGAGCTCCTCCTGCATTTTTTTATATCCATTGGGAGTCATCGGCACTCTTTCTACGGTCATACTAAAATCCTCCTGGAGCTGTTAAAGGAGCGGAAAAGGAAATCTTCTCGAGCGGATTAAATTACATTCGGATAACATAAACATGGCATTCAATTATACAACACTTAATAATAGTCCTGAATAGCCTTGACGTCGAGACCTTTCCTGATAAGCACCTCGATTGCGCCTACCGCGGCCCTGGCCGCCGAAATAGTCGTAAAATAGGGGACCCTGTGGACGAGCGCAGTCCGCCTGATAGGGTAGGACTGTTCCACCTCATTCTGCCCGAATGTCGTGTTCACGACGAGATGGACATCCCCGTTCTTTATATGATCGACCACGTGCGGGCGGCCTTCCCTCACCTTCTTCACGACGACGCATCCGACCCCGATGCCCTGGAGATATGCGGCTGTACCGGCCGTAGCCATAATATTAAAACCGAGACCTTCGAGGCCCTTTACAAACTCCGAGAGCTTGGGCTTGTCTTCGTCCTGGACGCTTATGAAAGCCGTCCCGGCGAGCGGGAGGTCGCTCCCCGCTGCAATCTGCGCCTTAGCGAATGCCATGCTGAGGTCGTTATCGATGCCCATTACCTCTCCCGTGGACTTCATCTCGGGGCCGAGGATCGTGTCTACGCCCTGAAACTTGATAAACGGGAAAACTGATTCCTTGACGCAGTAGTGCCCGGGGACTATCTCCTTCGTAAACCCGAGCTGCCTGAGCGATTTCCCTATCATGACCTTGGTCCCGAGCTTGGCGAGCGGGACGCCTATGGCCTTACTGACGAACGGGACGGTCCTGCTCGCGCGTGGGTTCACTTCGAGTATGTAAACGATATTGTCCTTTACGGCGAATTGGATATTGACGAGTCCTACGACCTTTAACGCGAGGGCGAGCTCTTTTGTCTGACGCTTAATCTCTTTTATCACACGGGCTTCGATCGAGAAAGGGGGAAGGACCATGGCGCTGTCCCCGGAGTGGACCCCGGCCTCTTCTATGTGCTCGAGCACCCCCCCGATGACTACCGTCCTCCCGTCGGACAGGGCATCGACGTCGACTTCCTTGGCGTCTTTTAAAAACTTGTCTATCAGGACGGGACGGTTGGGGGATACCTTTACCGCCTCTCTTATGTACCGCCTGAGCGAATCCTCGGCATAGACAATTTCCATTGCGCGGCCCCCGAGGACGTAGGACGGCCTGACGACGATCGGATAGCCTATATCGTTCGCTATCCTGACAGCCTCTTCCTGGCTCCTCGCTATACCGCTCTCGGGCTGCCTGAGCCCGAGCTCCTCGACGAGGTCCCTGAACCGCTCCCTGTCCTCAGCAAGGTCGATGCTGTCGGGCGATGTGCCGATGATTTTCACGCCCCTCTCCTCGAGCGGAATAGCGAGCTTGAGGGGGGTCTGGCCGCCGAGATGCACTATCACCCCTTCCGGTTTTTCCCTCCCGATTATGGAGAGGGTATCCTCGAGCGTGAGGGGCTCGAAATAGAGCCTGTCCGAGGTATCGTAATCGGTGCTCACGGTCTCGGGGTTGCAGTTCACCATTATGGCTTCGTAACCCTCCTCCCTCAAGGAGAACGAGGCGTGCACGCAGCAGTAATCGAATTCGATGCCCTGCCCTATCCTGTTAGGGCCGCCGCCCAGTATAACGACCTTGGGCCTGTCCGTAGGCTGTGCCTCGTCTTCCGTTTCGTAGGTCGAGTAAAGGTAAGGCGTGTACGCCTCGAACTCGGCTGAGCACGTGTCGACCATTTTGTATACGGAGCCGATATTATTCCCGAGCCTCGATTTCCGCACGTCGTCCTGTGACTTCCCCGTAAGCTCTCCGATCCTGATGTCGGAAAACCCGTACTCCTTGGCCTTCCTCATGAGGCTCCCGCTCATCTTCCGCGCGGAGGACCCGAGCCTCTCCTCCATTTGAACTATCTGCTCTATATTCCGGAGGAACCACCTGTCTATGTATGTGAGGCCGTAAATTTCCTCGATATCCATCCCGCACCTGAAAGCGTCGGCGATATACCAGAGCCTGTCCGGATTCGGGGTCCTTAATTTTTCGGTTATGAGGCCGTTATCCGCGGACCTGGGCTCGAATCCCGAGGAATCTATCTCGAGGGACCTCACGGCCTTCTGGAGCGACTCCTTGAACGTCCTCCCTATCGCCATGACCTCGCCCACGGACTTCATCTGCGTCGTGAGTGAGGGATCGGTCTGCGGGAATTTCTCGAACGTAAACCTGGGTATCTTGACCACGACGTAATCTATTGAAGGCTCGAAAGACGCCGGGGTGTACCGCGTGATGTCGTTCGGTATCTCGTCGAGCGTGTAGCCGACCGCGAGCTTGGCCGCGATCTTTGCTATGGGGAAACCCGTCGCCTTCGACGCGAGCGCGGAGCTCCTGGAGACCCTGGGGTTCATCTCTATGACCACCATGCGCCCGTCCTCCGGGTTGAGCCCGAACTGAATATTGGAGCCCCCGGTGTCGACGCCGATCTCCCGTATTATCGTGATCGAGGCGTCCCGCATCTTCTGGTATTCCTTATCCGTGAGCGTCTGGGCAGGCGCGACCGTTATGCTGTCCCCCGTATGTACGCCCATCGGGTCGAAGTTCTCGATCGAGCATATTATCACCACGTTATCCATAACGTCGCGCATGACTTCGAGCTCGTACTCCTTCCATCCGAGGACCGATTCCTCTATCAGAATCTCGCTCACGGGGCTGAGATCGAGTCCGGACTTGGCGAACTCCTCGAATTCCTCTTTGTTGTAGGCGACGCTCCCTCCCGAGCCCCCGAGTGTGAAGGACGGGCGGATTATCACGGGGAACCCGAGCTCTTCGATTACCTTCCATGCATCCGCCATCGTATGAGCGACGCCGCTCCTGGGGACTTCGAGCCCGATTTTCAGCATCGCTTCCTTGAAGAGCTCCCTGTTCTCGGCCTTTTTGATCGCAGGCAGCCTGGCCCCGATCAGCTCCACCCCGTACTTGTCGAGCACGCCAGACTCGGCCAGGTCTACGGCGATATTGAGAGCGGTCTGCCCGCCCAATGTCGGGAGGAGCGCGTCGGGCCTCTCCTTCTCAATTATCTTTTCGACTATCGCGGGTACGAGGGGCTCTATGTATGTCCTGTCGGCGAACGCGGGGTCGGTCATTATGGTGGCTGGGTTCGAATTCACGAGCACGATCCTGAAGCCCTCTTCTTTTAGGGCTTTACAAGCCTGGGTGCCCGAATAGTCGAACTCGCAGGCCTGCCCTATGACTATCGGACCCGACCCTACCAGCAGTATGGTTTTTATGTCTTTCCGTTTAGGCATCTTAGCAAATAGGAATAAGAGTAAATATCTGATTAAACGAGAACATCGGGAAGTACGAGTGACAACTTAACCCCCGACTATGAAGCACTTGATTTATACCTGTGAATTTAGAATCTAGCAAATTGGACAGCCCCCGGATTGTAAGATAAAAGCCAATAACGACAGGGCGCTAATCCCCGTGCCCATAAGGAAAACAAATGAAATTTGATGGGTTTACGGGCAGTCGGCGGCGGGAAGGATGAGCCGGGCCTGTCTAGGGGGTCCTCTCCGACTCGATCTTCCGTTGCTCGTCCCTCTTCCTTAGCTCGGTCATTACGTGGAACATGCGCTGGACTGAGGTGTAAGATGAAAAGACGAGCATTAATATAAGCGCGAGCTTCAGCAGATAATCGTCCGGTCCGAGGCCGAAAGCCCCGGCAATGATGTTGCCCAGGAAATTAAAGACCGAGAGCACCCCCAGGTAAACGACCCTCTCCGCCCTCTGCATGACGCCGACTTCGCATTTCACGCCGAGTCCTTCCGCCCTCGCCCGCGTATAGCTCACCATCGTTGTGGAGACCAGTATCAGGAAAACGACATACGAAAAAATTGAGTCCCGGAAGAAACTGAGAAGGCCGAGATAGATGAATGCTTCAGAGAATCTGTCGAGACAGGAATCGAAGAAAGCCCCGTGCTCGCTGCTCAGACCCTGAGCCCTCGCGACGCGCCCGTCGAATATATCGAACGTCGATCCGGCAAGCACAAGGACTCCGCCTGCAAAAATCCATCCGAAGTGATATGATATCCCCGTAATAACCGCGACTACGAGCGTGGACACCGTAAGGACGTTGGGATGGACCCTGATCTTGAGCAGATAGTCCTCTATAGGAAGCATGAGGAGGAGCCACCACGTCTTTATGCCGCTTCCGACCAGCATCGTGGACTCAGGCCTTTTTTTGTTTTTAGACCTTTCCGTTATCTCTTCAGGGTGGGTCATAATACTCCGTTCCATAAATAAATGATACGACAATTTCGGGAATAACAATATCCGTTTTGGCTTTTTCAAGCAAGGAGGGCCGATGTTAGAAGGGGGTGTCGCCCGCCGGGCATTCGGTTGACAGGGATCAATCGTCCTCGGCGACGTAAACGGTCTTTATACTTCGCTCTTTTCTTTTTAAGTTTTCTCCGAACGAGGCCGCCTCCTTCCTCGTTCCGAACCGGCCCACCCTGACCCTGTACCACGTGCCCTTTCCGGGAAGCTCGGCCTCGGCCACGAACGCCTGATAACCCTTTCGCGTGAGCCTGTCAGCCAGTTCCCGGGCATCCCCCTTTTCTCTGTAGGAAGCCACCTGTACGGTAAACTTCCCGCCGGGCGGAGGCCCGGCAGGACTCCGCAACCCCGGATCAATTACAGCGTCCGGGATTCCGTCGTCAGACGAACCGCCTGTGAATGAGGCCAGGAGCTGGCCTTCGAGCACGGCCGCCGTCGAGCCGCCTGGAACGACGCCTGGGACGTTTTCAACACCATTTCCGGGAGCGGAGAGGGCCGGGGATTCTTCTACCGCGACCTTTTCCGGCCCTATCTCGATCGCGGTTTCTTCCAGATATTCGCCGGTCCTCGCAGGCGGGGCGCTTTCCTGCACCACGGCCCGGGTATCCGCTTCAGATAAAGCGGGAGCTGTGTTTATCGAGCCCTCGAGAGAGACCCGGGATTCCATTTGGCTCGCGAGTATTATCCTCATCTCCTCATTCCCGCTGCCGGGTACAGAAGCCCGAGACGGCTCCTCAGCCGCGCGCACCGAGGGCGGCAGATTTTCCTCCGCTTTAATGCTCCTGAACTCGAGAGACCGGGTGGTGGGAGGGAGCTCCCTTTCCGTAATACCCGGTTCCGGCAGTCGCTTTTTGCTCACCACGGAAGCCGAGGGACCTGTCGGGGAAGCGGTTCCGGAGCCGCTCACGACAGGGACTGCGTCCCCCTCGCCAATCTTCAAGACCTGAAGGCAGGTGAAAGGCCGCCTTACCTCCACATTCCGCTCGACGAGCACGACCTCCACAGATCCAATTACATCCGAGGGGCTCTCAAAGACGAGCTTCCTCGGGGACTCGGCGATGACGTTTGCCTTTTTATTCCCGATCTTGAAATCGGTCGTCGCGAAGTCCCCGTCGAAGGGACCTTTTATTTCAACAATCCTTCCCGCCTGACCTACCAGCGGGCACTGGTAATCATTGGGTGTCGGCGGCCCCTCAATCCCGCGCCCGGAAGAAGACAGGCTTATAGGCACCGAAGCGCTGTCGATTGTCTTCATCGAGGCGTCTCTCAGAGTGAACTTCATATCGGTACCGGCCGCGTTCCTCGGGACGGTAATTTTAATAGATTTTTGACCGGCGGGGACCTTGAAAAAGCTCGTTTCGATAATGTAGCCGCTCAGTATCCCGAGGTTGCTATCCATAACCTCGCGAGTGACCCCTCCGGGGTAAAGCGCAATCGAGGCTGAAACGGTGTCGCCGGCTGATATATCGTCTGGCAGGAATACCTTTATGAGCCCCGCCTTCGCTTTTAACTCGACAATATGTACGCCCTTAGCCGCATCGTCCGAGAACAACGGGGCGGCATAGCCGAGGACAAGATAAACGAGCAGGGGACCGAAAAGCATTACGAATCGAATAACCTGACCTCCTGTCATCGTGACCTTTATTCCGAACAGGGACGTCTTCATAGCGGCGTTAGTTATTCACAGTAATAAAAACAAATTTCACGCCCGGCTCCGATTTTTTGAGCGATTCTCCGAAGGCTTTGGCGGCTTCGATATTGCCGAAGGTCCCTACCCTGACCCTGTACCAGTTCTGATTATCAGGCGATTTCATGGATTTTATAAATACCGGGTACCCCTTCGACTGGAGGGTGCTCGCAAGGCTGTTCGCCTGCTTCTGATCCTGGAATGAACCTATCTGGACGGTATATAAGCCGTCCGGATCGACCCGGGGCAAAGTCGATTTAGCGGTCTCCGTCTCTTTCTGTATATCATTCCTCTTATCAGGCCGTTTTTGCTCAAGCTCGCGTTCGATTTCACGTGTGATCTCGGCCAGCCGTTCGTCTGGCTTCGCCGGAGCGGGCGTATCGGTCTTTTCAGGGGCTGTTGTTTTTATTTCCGCTTTCACGGCGTCCGGTTCTTTCCCGACGCTCTTCTTTTCAACTTCCTTCTTTTCATCTTCG
>Ga0187893_10013440_pt1 | contig 11395 bp, 18 predicted proteins | sample MA1701074metaG_FD_139574 | JGI IMG/M metagenome (GOLD analysis project Ga0187893, IMG submission 139574) | White microbial mat communities from a basaltic lava cave in the Kipuka Kanohina Cave System on the Island of Hawaii, USA - MA170107-4 metaG ...
AGGGTCTCTTCGACCGCGACGTTCACCGCGTGGAACTGGTGATAGCCCGCCATCTTCTTCGCGAGCTTGCCGCCGCCTGCGTCCTCGAACACGATGAAGTGACGCACAAGGTCGAGGAACCGGTGCTTCTCGAAAACGCCTTCGAGCACGACCTCCAGCTCCGGCATGGCCGCCGGCGCGTCGCCGCGGCCGCTCACCGTCCGCCAAGGCTTGAACCACTCCCTGCCCGCACCCAGCGCACCGATGCGCGCCTGCACGCCATCGGACACGACGAGTGCCGCGTTCGCGGCGAAGAAAGCCGGAATCTGCGCCTGGTAGGTCTGGAGCTGCTGGAACGCCGACCAGACGGTGGCGTTCTCGTCCGCCGCGTTCTTCAGCTCGATCACCGCCAGCGCGAGGCCGTTGACGAACAGCACCACGTCTGGCCGGCGCGTGTGCCGGCCCTCGGAGACGCTGAACTGGTTCACCGCGAGCCAGTCGTTGTTCGTGGGCAGCTCGAAGTCGATCACGCGCGCCTGCGCGCCCGCGATCGAGCCGTCGGCGCGGCGGTACTCGACCGTCACCCCTTCCACCAGAAGGCGATGCACGGCGCGATTGCGCTCGATGAGCGTCGGCGCATCCACGCGCGTGAGCTTGCGGTAAGCGTCCTCCAGCGCCTCCGGCGGCAGCTCGGGGTTGAGCCGGGCGAGCGCCTCCCGCAGCTGCCGCTCCAGCACCACGTCCCGATAGCCGGGGTCCCGGCGCTCGGCGCCGGGTTCGCCGGCCGCGATGTCCGGCCCGTGCAGGACCGAGTAGCCGAGCGACCCCAGCCACCCGAGGGCAGCGTCTTCGACGACGGACTCGGTAAACGCCGCCATGGTTTGGGCTTAAATAAGAAACTCTATCCGTTTCAGTCGGTTAGCGAGTGCGGGAGGCTCCCGACCCGTGGCCCGCTTAAACGAAGCATTCCAGCCACTCGTCGCATCCCACTTGTCTCCCTGCAGGTGTCCCCCCAGAATACGGTCCATGGGCTGGTCACTGCGTAGCGGGGGCCGGCTCTTTTCATTTGGGCAGTACGACGAGGCCGTATCCGTCCGCCCGGCCGTGCGGGCTGCGGCGGAACTTTTCCTCGATGACCCGGTAATCCTCCTTCACCGGTTTGCCCAGGACCTTGCGGCCGATGGGTGTTACGACGAGGTCCGCGAGCTGCAGGGCAGCGACATTCGCCGTCTTGCTGCGCAGATTGAGCCCGGTGATTCTGCGCTCGATGTCCTTGGCCTGGATGAACCGCGTTCCTTGCACTTTCAGATTCAACCAGGCGATCTCCAGTTGGCGATCCAACGTCGGATCGCGCTTCTCGGCAACGATCACGCCACCGCCTTCGAGGTCGCCGATTTCCATGCAGAATCGCTCGACCAGCACGTCCAGACTCAGCATGTAAGGATCGAGGGCCGCGACACCGTATCGCGCCAGATGGTCCTGCTTGCGGATCACGCAGGCAACGACCTGGAACTGCAGCCCACGCAACAGGGCATTGAGCTCACGGTAAAACCTGTCGCGGAACGCTGCGTTCTTGAGCCGCTCGAAGCCGTTGCGATTGCGCGTGATGTCCGACGTGTGGAGCACCAGATCGTCGCGGCCGAACAGGTGCCGCTTGAAAGCGCGGACGGCGTCCTCCATAGGCCCCGCCGCATAGGCCTGATCCGCGATCACGCCGCCAAGAACGAACAGCGGGTAGGACGGGTCAATCACCGACAGGTTGTGGTCCCCGGACTCGTCGAGGAACAGAACCTTCACGCCGCCGCCTGGATGGATCGCACGGTATCCTTCAGCCCCGGCTCTCGGCGGGGCGCTCCCTAAGCGGCCCGATCCCGAGCAGATTCGCCAAGCTCACCGGCATCCCCCTTGATGAAGAGCCTCGGCTCGCGCGCGACGCGCGCCACGAAGCGGTGGCGCGCCTTCAGCTTCGCGCGAAACTCCTCCGGCGCCATCACGACCGGGTTGATCTCCCTTCGCAGCCGCTCCCGCACCGGCCTCAGCGCCTCGACCACGCGCTCGAAGCGCGCCGACCCGAGCACCATCACATCCACGTCGCTCGTCCCGCGCTCCTTCCCCTGCGCGACCGAGCCGAACACGAACGCCGCCCGCACGCCCCTCCCGAGCGGCTCCAGCGCCTCGCGCAGCACGTCGGCGAGCCCCGTCGTCTTGCGGAAGATCCCCGCCAGCTCCTCGAACAGCGGGCAGCTCCGGTCGGCCTGATAGCGCACCTGGTTCCCCGACGCGCTGCGCGTCAGCAACCCGGCCGCGGTAAGCGCGGTCAGCTCCCTGTGCAGCGACCCCGACGGCACCCCCGCCACCCGCATGATCTCGCGCACATAGAAGCTCTGCTCGGGATGAAGCAGCAGCAGGCCGAGAATGCGGCGCCGATAGGCGCCGAACAGCAACTCGATCAAGCGCGGCCTTTCAGCAGCCCTGGAGACTCTCATATTGAGAACGAGTGTACCTACTTTGAGAACGCCGCGCCAGCGCGCCGCTCACCTCGCCGGCGCCGCGCGGCAGGGCATCGCCGACCCGCTACTTCTTCGCAACCAGCCGGACGAATCGACGACGTTCACGCGCGCTCGTCCTCGCGCCGCACGCCGGTGTCGATGCCCTTGAGAAACCCGCGCATCTTCTTCAACGGCCGCTGCGGAATCAGCTCGATGCGGTTCTCGTACGCGATCGCCTGCAGTTTCTGTCCGGGAGCGAGCTCGAGCCGCTCGCGGATGTCCTTGGGAATGACGACCTGGAACTTGGGCGAAATCGTGACGGTCTGCATCGCGCAGCTGTCGATCAACGAATCGTATGACGGTTATCGTATCGATCCGGGCGCGGGTCAAACCGGTCGATCCGCGTCACGCGCTGGTCACGCGCAGCCTGACGCGCGTCCTCCTCTGCAGCGCCTGCACGATATCGAAGAAGTTCTCGGTGCTCGGGTTGCCGCGCTCGGCGAGCATGCGATGCAGGCTCTTGGACGGCTTTTTCACCTCTTCGGCGAGCCCCTCGAAGCCGATGGTCGCGTTCACCAGGTCGCGCAGCATCGCTTTGCCGGTGCTCGTGTCGCCGGAGAGGTAGGCGTCGAGCGCCTGGGTGAACATCGCCTCGCGGAACTTCGCGTCGCGCCGCGCGCGCGCCACCACCGTTTCCCTGAAGTCTCTCGTCAACGCCATGTTCCGCCTCTAGCCTAGCTCCGCTTGCGCGCCTTGTACTCCTGCCACACGCGCCGCCCGTCCTCGGCGTCTCGCTGGGCCTGGCCGACGTGGTCTGCGGGGCGCCGCATGCGCTCGCCGAACCTGCGGAAGTCCTGGAGCAGGCCCGGGAGATCCAGGCTGCCCGCCAGCAGCGCTTCGTTGACTGATCAAGGTTCACGGAGTCGATGACATCAACGCCCTGCGGCGCTCCGCGGCGTTCAAGCGGTCGAACCTTTCCCGATCGGGAAAGATACGATCGCTGCGAAGCTACGAATGCCCGCGAGGGCGTCAGCCCGAGCAGGTCTAGCTCCGGTTGCGAGCGCTGGCTGAGCGTCGTCTCTTTGGTTGAGGTCGAGCGGCACGGGACGGTCTTCCACCGTAGCTGGCGGACGTCTGTCGGGCTGTGTCGGCAAGATCAACCAGGGAGATATCGTGCCGGTCACGGGAGTTCTTGCTGGATACAACACCTAGCTTGTGAAGCTCTTCCGTTGACCTGAGGCTGACAAACCGATTAAGCGGTTCGAGATGCACCGCGACCGGCTTCCCGTATGCCAGGAGATTGCGAACGTTCTCGAGAGTGCCTCGACTTTTCCCGTCCCAGATCATGAAACCATAGGACGCGTCCTTTGCCATTTCTCTGTCTTTCGCGGAATAGAGATTGCATCCGCGAGCGCCCTTAGGGGCTTCGACAGAGCGCACTTCCCAATGCCCGACATTATTCCGGAGCATGCCCGCCACCGAATAAACGACTACTCGCTCGTAACCTCTACTGGCCAAGTGCTCCTGGATTGCACGGTCCGCGCCATTGGCATCGCCGACGAGCATCCAAAGGCCACGAGCGACGAGCTGGTCCAGCTTGGTTCGGATCCTTTCGTCCAGCCGTGCTATCCGGCGAGAGCCACCGAGAAATACTGCCTCCATGCTCAGCTCCGAGCCCTAGTCAGCGCCAGCGCGAACACACGGGCAGCACCTCCGCCTTCTTCACCAGACGCGCGACTGCATTGAGGGTAGCCCCGGACTGATAGAGATCGTCAATAAGAAGCACCCGGCGATCCTTCAAAGCGTTGCGCTCGATCGAGTGTACTCCCACGAGGGCGTCGACGCGCTCGGCGAAGTCGAGGTTCTTGAGTTCCGGTGTCGGCTTAACTTTCCGCACGCTCGTCTTATCCACCGGAAGCTCCAGAAGTTCCCCCACCGCGTCAACGATCTGAAACAACGGCTGGACCGCTCGAGGTTTGCTGGCGGGAGCAGGAACGATCACGTCCAATCTAGGCTGCCAGTCGCGGATGAAGTTGCCTGCGGTCCGTGCAATGGGCGCGATGACGGATTGATCGCCTTTGTACTTGAGTCTGTAGAGAAGCTCGCCCAGCTCGGTTCGTGTGGTATCGAACTGAGGATGCCCATACTCGTTGTAGCCGAGGAACTCGCTGCTGCTGACATGGCGATCGAGGGTGCGACCATCGTCCCACGATCCGGACATGGGTCTAGGGCTCACCCCCATCGACAGTTCCCAACCTGCACTATCCGACGCGAGCTGGAGCTGCTTGCTGGACGCCTGCCACAACGACCGCCGGGACGCCGAAATCCATCCCAGAAACCCGAAAGGCCGACTCCACCCGATCGTCGGAGCGCGTCCCGAACTTCTCCGCCGAGATGACCATTCCCGCTCCAGACTTCGGGTCCCACACGACCTCTCGCAGCAGTCTAACGTCGTCCAGGTGGCTTGACCTTGCGCCCTTCTCCTTGAATGAGACCATGCCCTCGAAGAGACGTATCTCTCTCCTGGGTCTAAGGTCGTGAACAGCGCGCAGCAAGTACAGCGCTGCAACCATCACGCTGCTGCCCAGTCCCACGTACCAGTATCGCGTCTGCTTCTCCCTTCGTTCGAAAGATCGGCCGGTTGGATTGCCTGCAGAGCTGAACGCAACCGAAAGGGGCGCCTCGAGCAGCAGATTGAGTGGACTCCCCTTTGACCGCGCGTTCGAGCAAAGCCGATCGCGAAGGTCTGCGAACGATAACGCTTCGGGCTGTCCGTCACCTCGAAGCAGCCCGCAGCTTCTCGCGCGCTTGGCGAATCCGACATCCACAAACAGCCACTCTCCCGAGTGGCGAGATACTTCCACCGCACGGCCGGCTCTCATCATTGGTCAGGCCAACTCAAGCGTTCGCGAGGCGAGCGCTCCGTGCGAGCAGCGCGAAGCGGCGGGCTTCTTCGAGCCAGCGCAGCTTGGCGATCGCGGGCGGCGCGCCGTAGTAGCGCAACTGCTCGTCGCTCAACTCGCAGCTGTAGTCGTAGGTTTCGATGCGCACCGGCTTCCCGGTCAACACGACCATATCTTGAGGGGCGAGGACGCTGACGGTCAGGTCTTCCAGCTCGACGAGCAGTCGGCGCGCGTAAACCTCCTCAAATGAGAGCGCTTCATGGACGACGACATCCACTGATGGGTTGTCGATCTGGGGGCCTCGAAACCGCATTGCTGCGCCGTAGTCCTCGCTGACAGGTTTCAGGGCAAGCGCTCGCGCTGTCGCAACGAACCGCGCGAGATTCGCGGGCTCGAAGTCGACCATGAGCTCGATCTCCATCGTCATCGGCTCGGCGCCGTGCAGGATCCGGGCGACCCCGCCCGCGGCGAGGTAACGAACACCTTCGGCCTCGAGCGCGCGGAACAGGTCGAGGTAGGACATCAGCCCCTGGGCCTGCGCTCGGCGTCGAGCTTGACGACGAAGACGATGTGGCCGGCCAGCCGCACCAGGGCGTCGCGGATCCCTAGAGCACCACCTCAAGCGGCGCGTCGCGCAGAGCGCTGACCCGCATCACCGAGAAGCCGAGCACGTTGCCCTTCTCGTCCACCTTCTCCATCACGTGCGGGTTCGAGGTCTCGCGAAAGGATCCCGCGCGCTGCTCGAACATGACTTCGAGGTAGTCGCCCTCCTTGTCGTACCAGATTCTCAGTCGCTTTTCGGCCATAGCTGCCTGCCTCCCGCCGGCTTGTTCATCAGGTACGCCGTCAGGACGAAGGCGTCATTGTCCGCCACCTTGACCACGACGCAAGGGTGTTTGTCGCCGACCCTGGTGCCTACGTAGAACCGGTAGTAGAGCCGCGCCTGGGGGTCGCTGAGGGACTCCAGGACCATTTCCGGGCTCCTGATCGTCTCGTCGATTCGCGCCTCCATCCCCTGCATCTTGGGGGTGCTCGAGGATGTGCGCGAGCCGCTCGTCGGTGAGCCGGATCGCGCGCCCTTCGTGATCCGTCAGGATCTGGACCTGCTGGGTGATCTTGCGGCTCGAGGTCGGAGAGTCGCATTCCCTATACCATTCGCCCAGCGGCGTTGGGCAACTTTTCTCTGACGTCCTGGCGGCCGCCCTCTGGACCGCGCACCGAGGATGAGCAGCCTTTACGAGAGATACGTCCTTCCGCGGCTCACGCACTTCTGCTGCGGCCTGAAGGCGGTCATGCGCCAGCGGCGCAAGGTCGTGCCGCTCGCGCAGGGGCGCGTGCTCGAGATCGGGATCGGCTCGGGCCTCAACCTCCCCTACTACGACCGCACCCGGGTCACCAAGCTCTGGGGCCTCGAGCCCTCGCCCGAGATGATGGCGCTCGCGCGCAGGGCGGCGCGCGCCGCCGGCTGGGACGTCGAGCTGCTCGAGCTCGCCGCCGCGCAGATCCCGCTCGATGACGCCAGCGTGGACACGGTCGTGATGACCTACACGCTCTGCTCGATCGACGAGACCATCCCCGCCCTGCGCGAAATGGCGCGCGTGCTCGCGCCCGGCGGCAGCCTCGTCTTCTGCGAGCACGGCGCGGCGCCCGACGCGAGCGTGCGGCGCTGGCAGGACCGGGTGAACCCGCTCTGGCGGCGCTTCGCCGGCGGCTGCAACCTGAACCGCGACATCCCGGCGCTGATCCGCGAGGGCGGCTTCGCGATCCCGCAGATCGAAACGATGTACCTCCCCGGCTGGCGCCCGGCGACCTTCAACTACTGGGGCAGCGCGCGGATCGCTTGTCCTTAGGAGTCCGCGGCCTTCAGCAGGCCGGGATTATTCCCGATCGGGAATAAAGGGCGCCGGTTCGGGCTCGCGTGCCTGCACGACCTTCGCGCGCCTGGCGAGGAGCGTGAAGCGGCGCGCCTGGTCGAGCCAGCGCAGCTTGGCGATCGCGGGCAGCGCGCTGTAGTAGCGGAGCTGCTCGTCGCTCAGCTCGTAGGGGTAGTCGTAGTTCTCGATGCGCATTTCAGTCGTCGCGCCGGCGGCTGTCGAGCGTCTCCAGACGTTGCAGCGCGCGGATGTCGGCCTGGTCGATCTGGCGCCCGGTGCCCGATTTTAACGCGATGAGATCCTGCGCCGCGGCGACGTTGACCGTCACGTCCTCGACCTCGATGCGCAGCCGGCGCGGATAAGCCTCTTCGAACGACACCACCGGCTTGACGAGGATGTCCACCGAAGGCGCGTCGATCTGCGGACCGCGCAGCTGCAAGGCGAGCATGTGCTTGTCCCGTATCCAGCCATCTACGGTGGCTGCATCGCAGAACTGCTCGAGCGTGACGGGCAGGACGGCGGGCTTGAGCGAAAGGGCGCGGGCGGCCGCGAGGAAGCGAGTCAGATTCTCCGCATCGAGGCCGAGCATCAAGTCGACGTCCATGGTCAGGCGCTCGGCGCCGTGCAGGTTGACCGCCACGCCGCCGACCAGGAGGTAGCGCACGCGCTCGGCCTCCAGCGCGCGGAAGAGGTCGAGGTAGAACATGGAAAACGTGGTCTGACCCTGAATTCAGCCCCCGGGCTTGCGCTCGGCGTCGAGCTTGACGACGTTCTGGGGGGCGGGCTCCTCCTCCAGCTCGGCCTGCTCGATTTTCTGGAACTGCTGGGTGATCTTGCGGCTCGAGGTCTGGACGTCCTCGGCGTCCTGGTGGGCCTGGCGGATGTGCTCGGCCAGCTTGCGCATGCGCTCGTCGAAGCGGCGGAAGTCCTGGCCGAGGCGCACCAGGGCGTCGCGGATGATGTGGATCTGCTTGCGGGTCTCCACGTCCTTGAGGACGGCGCGGGCGGTGTTGAGGACGGCCATCAGGGTGGTCGGGGAGACGATCCAGACGCGCTTCTGGATGGCGTAGTCGACGACCTCGGCGTGGTAGGCGTGGATCTCGGCGAAGACGGCCTCCGCCGGGACGAACATGACCGCGCCGTCGGAGGTTTCGTTGGCGATGATGTACTTCTTCGCGATGTCGTCGACGTGCTTGCGCACATCCGCACGGAACTGGCGCTTTGCGGCCGCACGCTCGGTGTCGGCGCCCTCGAACATGCGGTTGTAGTTCTCGAGCGGGAACTTGGAGTCGACGCACACCAGGCCGGTCGGCTCGGGCAGGCGCAGCACGCAGTCCACCCGGGCGCCGTTCGAGAGCGTGTACTGCATCGAGAAGGCGCTCGTCGGCAGGACGTTCTTCACCAGGGCCTCCAGCTGCACCTCGCCGAAGGCGCCGCGCGTCTTCTTGTCGCCGAGCAGCTCCTGCAGGCTCACGACGCTGCCGGTCAGCGTCTCGATCTTCTTCTGCGCCTCGTCGATGGTGGCGAGGCGCTGCATGACGCTGACGAAGGTTTCGTTCGTCTTGCGGAAGCCCTCGTCCAGCCGCTCGTTGACGCGGTGCGAGATCTGGTCGAGGCGCGCGTCGAGCTTGCCGGCGATCGCCTCGCGCAACTCGGTGAGGTGGCCGCCGAGCCGGTCGCCCTGCTTCGTCAGCCCGTCGTGCAGGTCCGAGAGCATCTGGCGGTGCTTCTCGTCGAGCGTCCTCTGGACCCTGAAGACCAGATAGACCGCAACCGCCAGGACACCGACGGCGACAACGAGCGCAATCTCGGCCATCCGGCGATTCTAAATTAGAGATCGGTGGGCCAGGCGCGGGCGGTATGCAGGACCCGGAGGATCTCCACGTCGCGGCCGCGCACCCGGTAGGCGACGATGTACGGCAGGTTGCCGATGACCAGCTCGCGCGTGCCGAGAACCCGGCCGGGCCGGCCGATCGCCGGATGCTCCGGCAGCAGCGTCTGCGCCTGGTCGATCAGCTCGAGGACGACGCGCGCAGCGGCCGCCGGATTGTCCTGGCCGATGTAGTTGCCGATCTGGTCGAGGTCCCGCTCAGCTAGCCGGGTCCAGCGCAGCCGCAAGCCGTTTCTCCCACTTGGCCTTCAGCCTGGCGTGGTCGATGAACTGGCCGCGGTTGGCTTCCCTGACGCCCGCCTCGATGGCTGCGATCTGCCACTCGTTCAGCTCGAGGTACTGGCGCACCGCGTCGGCCGCCAGGGCCGCGCGGCTGCGCTCGGTGGCCTTGGCGAGGCGGTCGAGCCGCTTGCGCGTGGCCCGGTCCAGCCTGAGCGTGACGGGTTCGGTCATTGCAGCGGCCTTTGTGTACAAAGAATACATTGTCTCGCGGCCGTCCTCCGGGTGTCAACGGCAGCCGTGCTAGGCTGCCCCGCACTCGATGAGACGGCGCATGGTCTTCTGGATCCTGCTCGCGGCAGCGGTGGCGTGGCTCTTCTGGTTCATGGTGGCGACGCCGGGCGAGCCGTACCGCGGCGCGCTGCCGGCGGCAAGCGAGGACGAGAAGCGCCTCGCCCGGGCACTGCGCAAGCATGTCGAGGCGATCGCGAGCCGCGAGCACAACCAGTTCAGGCCGGCCGAGCTCGAGGCGGCCGCGCGCTACCTCGAGGACACGCTCTCGGGTTTCGGATTTTCCGTTCAGAAGCAAGGCTTCAAGGCCTCGATGGGCGAAGTCCGCAATATCGAGGTCGAGATCAAGGGCGGCGAAGAGATCGTCATCGTGGGCGCGCACTACGATTCGGTGCACGGCGCGCCCGGCGGCAACGACAACGGCTCGGGCGTCGCGGCGACCCTGGAGCTCGCGCGCGCCCTGCGCGACGCGAAGCCCGCGCGCACGCTGCGCTTCGTCTTCTTCGTGAACGAGGAGCCGCCCTTCTTCGAAGGACAGGACATGGGCAGCCGCCGCTATGCGCAGCGCTCCAGCGAACGCAAGGAGCGCATCGCGGCGATGTTCTCGCTCGAGACGCTCGGCTGGTATTCGGACGCGCCCGGCAGCCAGCGCTACCCCTTCCCGCTCGGCTTCTTCTACCCCTCGACCGGCGATTTCGTCGCCTTCGTCGCCGATCTCGGCTCGCGCGCCCTGCTGCACGAGGCGCTCGGCGCGTTCCGCCGCCACGCGAGGTTTCCCTCCGAGGGCGTCGCGGCACCCGCGATCATCCCGGGGGTCGGGTGGTCGGACCATGCCTCGTTCTGGGAGCAGGGCTATGCCGCGCTGATGGTCACCGACACCGCGCCCTTCCGGTATCCCTACTACCACACGGCGCAAGACACGCCCGACAAGGTCAACTACGAGCGGCTCGCGAAAGTGGTCGTCGGCCTGGAGAAAATGCTAAGAGACATCGCGAAGTAACCCGCGAGCAGCGGAATCGGGCCGGGAGTAGACTGCCGCCCGTGCGATCCGCCCTCCTCCTGCTTCTCGTCACGCTGGCCGCCGCGGCGCGTGCGCAGGGTCCCGTCGTCAAGCAATGCATCGAGCGCCATCCGGCCGGCGCCGCGCGCGCGCAGTGCGTGACGCCGTGGCTGGACGGGATCGTGATGCGCGAGGGCGTTCGCGCGGCGGCCGGCGCTGCGGAGGGCCTGGTGACGAGCGGGCACATACAAGGGCGCCGATGCGTATGCGCGCGTCGCGCCCAGGCTGTGCGAGGGTGTGAAAGGGCGGCTATTGCCGGAGTGCGCGCGCGCCGTGGGCGGCGGCGCCATGTTCGCGAACGGCCACAACCCGGTTCCGGCCGGCGCGCTCTGCAAGCGCCTGCCGCCGGAGCAGCGCGGCCGACTGCGAACGCGGGGTCGACTACGAGTGGCAGCTGATCTGCAAGGGGCTCGACGCCTCGCTCGAGCCCTGAGCCGACTCGCCGGCGAGCCGGCTCCCGCCTAGACCGAGTCCCTAAGCGTCAGCGCCGGCGAGGCCGAAAGCACCTTGCGCGCCGACAGCCAGGCGTTGAGCGAAAGGAGCAGCACGCCCGCGAGCGGCCCGGCGATCCAGAGCTCCGGGCTCGGCGGCAGGTCGAGCTCGAACACGCGCCGCGCGAGCAGCTGGCCGATCAGCGCGGCGCCGAGCGTGGCGAGCACGCCGGCGAGCAGGCCCATCGAGAGGAACTC
>Ga0187893_10013441_pt1 | contig 11394 bp, 10 predicted proteins | sample MA1701074metaG_FD_139574 | JGI IMG/M metagenome (GOLD analysis project Ga0187893, IMG submission 139574) | White microbial mat communities from a basaltic lava cave in the Kipuka Kanohina Cave System on the Island of Hawaii, USA - MA170107-4 metaG ...
ATCCGCGAGGGGTCCCCGATCTGGAGCGTGGCGCAGGCCTCCGGGAAGTGGCCGACCGTCTGGCCGTGGCTCGCGACCGCGTCCGGCTCGACGCCGGCGCTCGCCGCGACCCGCAGCGAGGCCGCGGCAAAGCGCTCGCCGAGCTCGACGTCGAGCAGCGCGAGCTCGCGCAGCGCCTCCCCACCCGGGACGCGCCCCGCAGCCAGCCGGTGGATGCGCTGCTGCAGCTCGGGGGCGAAGGGCTCCTGCGCGAAGGCCAGCAGCCGGAAGGGCCGCGCCGCGGCGCCCTCGGGCCACTCCACGAGTGCGGCATCGATGCCGTCCGCGGAGGTCCCCGACATCAGTCCGATCACGCGCACGCGCGGGATGGTAGGAGCGACCCGGGCTCTCGGGGAGAGCCGAACGGGGTCTCGAACTGCGTTGACACTCGATCGCGCGGCGCGATACTCCGCCCGCTTCGGCCGCGCCTGGAGGACGAAGCGCGCACATCGGGAGTGTGCGCCGGAGGAGCCGCATGACCGATTCGTCCAGGGCCCAGGGCGGCCTGATCTGCGTGGGCGTCGCGGCGCTCGCCGGGTGTTTCCTGTTCGGGCTGCTCCAGGAGAGCTACTGGGCGCTCGCGATTCCGGTCGCCGCGCTGGTCTTCTTCGTTCTCGGCCTCGCCTTCTGGGTCGGCTACACGATCGCGACGATCCAGGTCGAGCCGGAGCCCCCGGCCGAGCCGGCCCCGCCCGCGCAGAACGCGAGCCCCGAGCGCCGCTGAGGCCGGCGCCGCAGCCATGCGCATCGCCCTGCTCAGCTATCGCGGGAATCCCTACTGCGGCGGTCAGGGCGTCTATGCCGCCCAGCTCGCGCGCGAGTGGCAGCGCGCGGGCCACGAGGTCCACGTGATCGCGGGGCCGCCGCTGCCCTGGCTGGATCCGGGGATCCCGCTGCACGTGATCCCGAACGAGAACCTGTTCGGCGTGAAGCACCCCGACTGGGCCCGCCGCGAGCGGCCGCTCGCGCTGCTCAAGCCGATCGAGCTCTTCGAGCTCGGCGTCTCGCGATTCGGCGTGTTCCCGGAGATGCAGAGCTTCGGGCTGCGGCTGCTCCTGCGCTGGAAGGCGCTGCAGCAGCGCCACCGCTTCGACGTGATCTTCGACAACCAGAGCCTTTCCTGGCCGCTGCTGGCGATCCAGGCCACCGGCGTCCCGGTCGTCTCGGTGATCCACCACCCGCTGCACATCGACCGCGAGGCCGACTTCGCGATCGACCCGGCGCTCGGCCGCAAGATCCGCCGCACGCTCTACTTCCCGCTCTTCATGCAGCAGTGCGTCGCGCCCCGCCTCGCGCGCATCGTCACGGTCAGCGAGGCCTCGCGGCGCGAGATCCAGCGGCATTTCGGCATCGCGGAGAAGCGGATCCCCGTCGTCTACAACGGGACCGACAGCGAGCTCTTCCACCCGGTTCCGGGCGTCGAGAAGGACTGCGACCTGCTCTTCGTGGGGCGCACCGAGGACCGCAAGAAGGGCGTGGGACAGCTGCTCGAGGCGCTGCGCTACCTGCCCGAGCAGGTGACGCTCAAGATCGTCGACGGCAGGATCCCCGACGACGGCCTCGTGATGCGCTTCCTGCGCCGCGATCGGATCGGCCACCGCGTGCGGCTCGTGCGGCGCATGCTCGAGCTGCCCGAGCTCGTGCGCGAGTATTCGACCGCGCGCGCGGCGCTGGTGCCCTCCTTCTTCGAGGGCTTCGGCTTCCCCGCGAGCGAGGCGATGGCCTGCGGACTCCCGGTGATTGCGAACGCGGCAGGCGCGCTGCCGGAGGTCGTGGGCACGGACGGCAGCGCCGGGCTGCTCGTGCCGCCGCGCGACGCGCGCGCGCTCGCCGCCGCCGCGCAGAAGGTGCTCGGCACGCCCGGCCGCGCGGAGGCGATGGGCCGCGCGGCGCGCCAGCGGATCCAGCGCTGCTTCCAGTGGAGCCGCGCCGCCGCGGAGATGGCCGAGGTGCTCGAGGACAGCCGGCATGCTGCTCACCGTCGATCTCGAGCGGCTTAGGCTGCGGCCGGGCGAGCGCCTGCTCGACGCCGGCTGCGGCGAGGGGCGCCACTGCTTCGGCGCGCTCGAGCGCGGCGTGCGCGTGGTCGGGCTCGACCTCGACCGGGACGCCCTGCGCCGCAGCGTCGGCCGCCTGCGCGAGCGGGCGCGCGCGCTGGGCGGCGCGGGCGAGATGCTGCAGGGCGACGCGTTCCGGCTGCCCTTCCCGGACGCCTGCTTCGACAAGCTGATCTGCTCCGAGGTGATGGAGCACGTGCACGACTATCGCGCCGCCGCGCGAGAGCTCGCGCGCGTGACGAAGCCGGGCGGCCTGCTCGCGGTCACGATCCCGACCGCGACGAGCGAACACCTCTACCTGCGCACGGGCGACGACTACTTCGAATCGCCCGGCGGGCACATCCGGATCTTCCGGCCGCGCGAGCTCGCGCGCGGGCTCGCCGCCGCGGGCTTCGCGACGCAGGGCATCGGATTCGCCCACGCGCTGCACACGCCCTACTGGGTGCTGCGCTCGCTGGCCGGGCTGCCGCGCGCCGACGAGAGCCGGCTCGTGCGCGCGTACCGCCACTTCCTGATCCGCGCGACGACCTCGCCCTTCCTCGCGCGGCTCGAGGGCGTGCTCAACTACTGCTTCCCGAAGAGCCTGATCCTGTACGCCGAAAAGCTCGCGCGCGGATGACGCATGCGGGATAGGCCGCTGCGCATCGCCTTTGCCGCCTATCGCGGCAACATGCGCTGCGGCGGCCAGGGCGTCTACCTCTGGTTCCTCGCGCGCGAGCTCGCGCGCCTCGGCCACGAGGTCCACGTCTACGTGGGCCCGCCGCATCCGGATCCGATGCCCTTCGCCGCGCGCGTGACCGAGATCGGCAACGATCACCATTGGGCGCGCTGGTTCCTGAACGACTGGGGCAGCCTGCTCGGGCGGCCGGGCGCGCTGCGGGTGTTCCAGCCGCTGCGCTTCTACGAGCTCTTCTGGAGCTGGTTCGGCTTCCTGCCCGAGCCCCTCGCCTTCAGCCTGCGCGCGCTCTCGGCGATCCGCGCCGATCTGCGCCGCGGCCAGCGCTTCGACCTCGTGCACGACGTGCAGTGCCTGGGCTTCGGGCTGCTCTGGCTGCGCGCCGCGGGCGTGCCCGTCGTGAGCACCGTGCACCACCCGCTCAGCGTCGATCGCCGGGCGTCCTTCGCGCGCGCGCAGACGCTCTCCGAGGCGATCGGGACGATGACCTTCTACCCGATCGGGATGCAGTCCCACGTCGCGCGCCGGCTCGACCGCGTCTTCACCTCCTCGCAGGCGAGCGCGCGCGAGATCGCGCGCGATTTCGGGGTCGATCCCGCGCGGCTGCGCATGGTCGCGAACGGTGTCGACACCGAGCTCTTCCGCCCGGACCCCGAGCAGCCGCGCGCCGAGCGCGAGCTGCTCTGCGTCGGCCGCGCCTCCGATCCGAACAAGGGCCTGGGCACGCTGATCGACGCGCTCGCGGCGCTGCCGCGCGACGTGCGCCTGACCCTCGTCGACGATGCGAGCGGCGAGAACGGCGCCGTGAAGCGCGCGCGCGCGCGCGGAATCGGCGAGCGCGTCGATCTGGTCGGGCGCGTCTCGAGCGAGCGCCTGATCGAGCTCTACCGCCGCGCGGCGCTGGTCGTGGTGCCCTCGCGCTACGAGGGCTTCGGGCTGCCGGCCGCCGAAGCGCTGGCCTGCGGCACGCCGGTCGTCGCGACGCGCGCGGGCGCGCTGCCCGAGGTCGTCGGCGACTGCGGCGTGCTCGTGCCTGCGGACGATCCGCACGCGCTCGCGGCCGGAATCCAGCAGCTGCTCGACGCACCCGCGCGGCGCGCGGAGATGGCCGCGCGCGGCCGGCGCCGGATCGCCGAGCTCTACTCGTGGCCGCGCGTCGCGGCAGCGACCGCCGAGGTCTACGCCGAGCTCGCGTCCCGCCGCGGATCCGGCGCCGCGAGCGGCCGGCCGACGAGCAGCACGACGTCCGCGAGCCCCGGGAGCCTGCGCGCGAGCGCATCGAGCCCCTGAAGCAGCGGCCGCCGCAGCGCCTGCGGCAGCGCGGCGAGCCAGCGATCGACGCCTTCGAGACCCCAGAAGAGCGAGACGCCCGACACGGACTCGAGCGCGAGGCAGCGTCCGAGCTGCTCGCGCAGCAGGGGCAGGTCGTAGCGCGTGAAGTGGTCGTGCGGGACGTCGTAGTGGCGCCGCCCGGTCCGCGGCGGGCGCGCGAGCCAGACCTCGCAGAAGGCATCGCGCGCGCGCGCGAGCCGGCACGCGGCGGAGTCGAAGTTCGCGACCGCCAGCACCACGCGGCCCTCGGGACGCGTCACGCGCGCCATCTCCGCGAGCGCGCGCTCCGGCGCGTCGAAGTGGTCGAGCGAGCCCTTGCAGACCACGGCGTCGAAGCAGGCCGATCGAAAGGGCAGCGCGTCCGAGAAGCCGCGCACCGGAAGCGGCTCCGCGGCCGAAAGGCCCGGCCGCCGCCGCTCGGCGGCGAGCAGGCGCGCGAGCGCAGACATGCGCGCCGAGGGCTCGAGCGCGACCGCCCTGGCCCCGCGCCGCGCGAGCGCCGCGGCGTCCTGGGCGAGGCCGCTCGCCACGTCGAGCACGAGCGCGCCCGCTGCGGGAGCCGCGAGATCCAGCGTGCGGGCGGTCATGCGCTCGAACAGGAACTCGCTATGCGGAGACGTGGCCGTCGGGATCACGTCGCGCATGTCGCGGTCGAGGTCGGCCACACGCATCGCGCGGCGGTGTACCGCAGCCGGCCGCGCGGCGCCCATCCGGACCGGGGCCGGTATGCTGTGCCGGGATGGCCGCTCCGCCCAGCCCCCCGCTCCGGCGCCGCTCCTTCGCCGCGATCGCGCTCGCGGTCCTCGCCGTCTCGGCCTCCGCGATCGCGAGCCTCGCCGGCGCCCAGCTGCTGCTCGAACGCGAGTTTCGCGCGCGGGTCGAGCGGGCGATCCGGGTGCGGCCCGAGGACGGCCCGATCCGGCTCCAGATCCAGGCCCGGGTGCGCGCCGAGACCGAGTCCTCGGTCTGGACCCGCTGGCTCGGGCTGCAGGTCGTGCCCTTCGTGCTCGGGGCCAACGGCAGCGCGCTGTACCAGCCGGGCACCGTGCCGCGGCCGCAGAGCCTGCGCGATCCGAGCGCCCCCTTCCGCGAGGCCGCCGAGCTGCTGCCCGCGAGCGCGAGCGTCTACGTCGAGCTGCCGCTGACCTCGCGGCTCTCCGGCGGCGTCCTGCTGCTGCACGCCGCGGCGCTGCTCCAGATCCTCTCGGTCCACAACCGCCGGCTGCTGCGCAGCGAGGAGCGCAGGATCTCCGCCGCGATCGCCTCGCGCAACGAGACCGCGCAGCGCGCCGAGAAGATCGAGCTCGAGCTCGCAGAGGTGCGCTCGCGCCTGACCGAGCTCGAGCCGAGCGAGAAGGCGAAGGGCGAGGAGATCCGCGCGCTCGAGCAGGAGCGCGCACAGCTCCAGGCCAAGCTCTCGGCGCTCGCGCTGCGCGAAGTCGAGCTGCGCGCCGAGGCCGAGCGCAGCACGGAGCTCGAGAGCGAGCGCCAGGCGCTCGAGGAGCTGCTCGACGAGGCCGTCGCCGATCTCGGCCAGCGCAACGCCGAGATCCAGCGGCTCGAGGAGAGCCTCAAGCGCGCGAGCCGCGCCGCGCCGAACCCGAAGAGCCGGAGCCGCGCGTCGGAGCAGCTGAGCCGGCGCTTCTCGCTCTTGTACCGGAACCTCGACGTCGACGATCGCGCGATCCACGATCTCGTGGCGCTCGGCGACGAGCTGATGCAGTTGCGCGCCGAAGAGGTGCTGAAGCGCCTGTGCGACGCGCCGGACCAGGCCGGGATCCGCCGCAAGGTCGGCGGTCTGCCGCCGCACCTCTCGATCTTCGAGCTCGGCTTCGCAGGCAAGGGGCGCATCTATTTCACGCGCGCGGAGAACGGCCGCTACCGCGTGCTCGCGATCGGCGCGAAGAACAGCCAGAACACCGACCTCGAATACCTGAGCCGCTTGAGCTAGGGCCTCGCTAGTCGCGTCTTCCGCCGCGCGCGAGCGCGTCGCGCAGCGAGCGTTTGAGCTCGGCGTCCTCCCACGGCTTCGGCACGAGCGCGAGCACGCCCACCCGGGCGAGCTCCGCGGGCGGGATCTCCTCGGTCCAGCCCGTGAGCAGGAGGCGCCCCGCGGCCGGCCGCACGCGCGCCACGCGGGCGAGGAACTCGATGCCGCTCATGCCCGGCATGCGCTGGTCGGAGATCACGAGGTCGACCTCTCGGCTCTCGACGAGCCGCAAGCCCTCGCTGGGGCCGTTCGCACAGAAGAGCTCGTAGCCCTCCCGGCGCAGGCTCCGGCGCAGCGCGGAGAGGATGCGCTCTTCGTCGTCCACGAAGAGCAGTTGCGGGCTCCGCCCCATGCCTCAGCGGACCGCGGTCCCGCCGGGACGCCCGCGCGCGCTGGCGCCGCTCATCGCTCCATGCCGTCTTCCTCGAGCGCGAGCGGCAGCTCGACTTCGAAGACCGCGCCTCCCGCAGCGGAGTTCTCGGCGCGGATCCGGCCGCCGTGGCGCTCGATGATGCGGTAGCAGGTGGAGAGTCCGAGACCGGTTCCCGCGCCGACGCGCTTGGTCGTGAAGAAGGGATCGAAGATGCGCTCGAGGTTCTCGCGCGGAATTCCGGGGCCGTTGTCGCCGATGCGGATCCGGACGCCCTGCGGCAGCGCGCGCGTCTCGAGTCGGATCCTCCCGACGCCGCCCCTCGGCGCCGCGAGCTCCTCGATCGCCTGGTACGCGTTCACGAGCAGGTTCATGAAGACCTGCTTGAGCTGCATCGGCCGGCACCAGACGGCCGGGAGCTCGCCGTAGTCCCGCACGAGCTCGACGCGGTGCTTCATCATCGGCCACACGATCCGCGCCGTGGACTCGATGCACTGGTTCACGTCGGCCAGGCTGCGCTCGGCGCCGTCCAAGTGCGAGAAGTCGCGCAGATCCTGCACGATGTGGCGGATGCGCTCGGAGCCCTCCTGGGACTCGCGAATCGCCTTCGCGAGATCCGAGAGCAGGAACTGCAGGTCCTTCTCCTCGCAGGCCGCCGCGAGGCTGCGCGCCTCCCGCCGCGCGGCTTCGACCGCGCCTTCGCCCGCGAGCTTGATCAGCACGTCGACCTGCTCCCAGAGCCCGCGCAGGTCGTGCACGTATTCGGCCATCTGGAACAGGTTCGCGTGGATGAAGCCCATCGGATTGTTGATCTCGTGGGCCACGCCGGCGGCGAGCAGGCCGATCGAGGCCATCTTCTCGCGCTGCAGGTCGAGCTCGTCCGTCCCGCTCCGCGCGCTGCGGCTCCGCGCGAACTCGCGGGTCAGCACGGCCGCGAGGTCGGAGCCTCCGGGCGCGGCCAGCGAGACGCAGTCGCGCGCGCCCGCGCGAAACAGCTCGAGCGCGCGCTCGCCCGGGATCGAGGCCCCCACGACCACGACCGGCGGCCCGGTGTCGCGCAGCTCCGCGAGCAGCTCGCGGCAGGCCGCGCCGAGCTCCGCATCCACGAGCACGGCGTCGACCTCGGAGCGCCGACACGCGGTCAGGCAGGCCGCGCTCTCGTGCACGATGGTCGCGGTCGCCGCGAGGCCGCTCAGCGCCGAGCGCAGCGCCCGCGCCGACTCCGGCGCGCGCGGCAGGAGCAGCAGCAGATTGTGGGAAGGACTGGACAAGCGGGCCCCCGTTCCCGCGCCGGACGCCCGGCCGCGGAGGCCGAGGTCGCGCGCGCGACCGCATCGGATCGGGGGGAGCCCGAGACTAGCCTGGATCCCCGAAGCCCGGGACCGCCAGCTCCCCGCGCAGCTTCTGGAGCCGGCGGTAGAAGGTGCTGCGACCGATCCCGAGGCGCCGCGCGGCCTGGCGTGCATCCCCACGGGACTCCGCCAGCGCGCGCTCGAGCGCCGCCCGCTCGTAGGCCTCGAGCGAGAGCGGCAGCTCCGCGGTCGGCCCCGCAGCCGCGCCCGCAGCGCGCCCCTGCGGCAGGTCCTCGAGGCGCAGCAGGGGTCCCGAGGCGAGCGCGAGCGCGCTCTCGAGCGCGTTCTCGAGCTCGCGCACGTTGCCGGGCCAGCTCGCGCTGCAGAGCCACTCGAGCGCCCGATCCTCGATCTCGCGCGGTCCGCGCGCACCGGCGTGCTTCTCGAGGAAGTGCTGCACGAGCAGGGGGATGTCGTCGCGGCGCTCGCGCAGCGGCGGCAGGTCGATGCGCACGACGTTCAGGCGGTAGAAGAGATCCCGGCGGAAGTGCCCCGCCTCGGCCATCTGCGCGAGGTCGCGGTGCGTCGCGCTGATCACCCGGATGTCGACCGGCACGGAGCGGCTCGCGCCGACCGGCCGGATCTCCTTCTCCTGCAGCGCGCGCAACAGCACGGCCTGCACCTGCAGCGGCAGCTCGCCGATCTCGTCCAGGAACAGCGTGCCGCCCTCCGCCATGCGGAACAGGCCGCGCGCGCCGAGCGCGCCCGTGAAGGCCCCCTTCTCGTTTCCGAAGAGCTCGCTCTCGATGATCGTCTCGGGCAGCGATCCGCAGTCGACCGGGACGAAGGCACCCGCCGCGCGCGGGCTCGCCGCATGGATCGCGCGCGCGACGAGCTCCTTGCCGGTTCCGCTCTCGCCGTGGATCAGCACATGGCTCTCGCTGTGGCGCAGGCTCGCGAGCGTGCGCAGCAGCCGCCGCATCGGCGCGGAGTTTCCCACCAGGCCGCGCTCGCGCGACTGCAGCTCTTCGCGCAGCGCGCGGTTCTGCCGCAGCAGGTGTCCGCGCTCGAGCGCCTTGTCCACCGTGTTGCGCACGCGGTAGACGTCGTCGAAGGGCTTCTCGAGGTAGTCGAAGGCGCCGCGGCGGATCGCGTGCACGGCGCTCTCGATGGTGCCGTGGCCGGTCATCACGATCACCTCGATGCCGGGCCGCTCGCGCTTCACGCGCTCGAGCAGCTCGAGGCCATCGCTCGCGCCGAGGCGCAGATCGCAGAGCACGACGCCGAGCTCGGGATCCCGCAGGTGCGGGAGCGCCGCCTGCTCCGAGCTCGCCTCCACGATCCGATGCCCCGCGCGCTCGAGGATCCGGCGCAGCGAGCGCAGCAGCAGCGGCTCGTCGTCCACGATCAGCACGAGGCCGGGCTGGGCCGCGGCCTCCGCGTCGATCGCTCCCCGATGCGCTGCGCCCCTGGCCTGCATGCGCTCGCTATCGGTCCCGGAAACGGGACACTTGAATGCCCCGGCTTGAAGGCCCCGGAGCGCGCCCTACACTCCGCCCGGCCCCCCTCCGCAACGCGGAGGTTTCCCCTGCGCAAGTCCAGTGTCCTGGTCGTGGACGACGAGGAGCTCTACCGAAACGCCCTCGAGCGGATCCTCGCGCGCGTCGGCCATTCGGTGCTCTCGGCCCGCGATGCGAGCGAGGCGCTCGAGCTCGTCTCGGCCGAGAGCCTCGATCTCGTGCTCTGCGACCTGAAGCTGCCCGGGCTCTCCGGCCTCGAGCTCGTGCGCCAGATCCGGGAGCTCGAGCCGGACCTCCCCTGCATCGTGATCACGGGCCACGGCAGCGCAGAGCAGTCGATCGAGGCGCTGCGCGCGGGCGCGTTCTGGTACCTCGAGAAGCCCTTCGAGCAGGCGAGCCTGGACGTGATCCGCCGCCTCGTCGATCAGGCGATCGAGCTGGGCCGGCTGCGCGCCGAGAACCGCATCCTGCACCGCGAGCTGCGCGCGCGCTATCGCTTCGACAGCATCATCGGCTCGAGCGCGAGCCTGCGCCGCGTGCTCGACGTCGTCGAGAAGGTCGCCGACAGCGACAGCACGGTGCTCGTCACGGGCGAGAGCGGCACCGGCAAGGAGCTGATCGCGCGCGCGCTGCACTGGAACAGCCGCCGCGCGGATCGGATGTTCGTGACCGTCAACTGCGGTGCGATCCCCGAGCAGCTGCTCGAATCCGAGCTCTTCGGCCACGTGAAGGGCGCGTTCACGCACGCGGTCACGCACCGCGAGGGCCGCTTCACGCTGGCCGATCGAGGCACGATCTTCCTCGACGAGATCGGCGACATGAGCCCGAATCTCCAGGTCAAGCTGCTGCGCGTGCTGCAGGACCGGACCTTCGAGCCCGTGGGCTCCTCGCGCTCCCAGACGGTCGACGTGCGCGTGATCGCCGCGACCAACCAGGATCTCGAGCTCGCGATCCGCAGCGGGCGCTTCCGGCAGGATCTCTTCTACCGGCTCAACGTGATCCCGATCCAGGTGCCGCCGCTGCGCGAGCGCCGCGACGACATCCCGCTGCTCGTGATGCACTTCCTGAAGACGGCCGCGGAGAAGCAGGGCCGCCCCGCGGAAGGCGTCTCGCGCGAGGCGCTCGAGCGGCTCTGCGCCTACGACTGGCCCGGCAACGTCCGCGAGCTCGAGAATCTGGTCGAGCGGCTGGTCGTGCTCGGCGAGGGCGAGATCGGCGTCGGGAACCTGCCCAGCGAGCTCACGACGCCGCGCGAAGCCGCGGGCCTCGCGCCGCGCGTGCCGCGCGGCGGCCTCTCCTTCCGCAGCGCGGTCGACCGCTTCGAGAGCGATCTGATCCTGCAGGCGCTGCAGCAGACCGACTGGAACAAGAACCGCGCGGCCCGCCTGCTCGGCCTCGGCCGCACCACGCTGATCGAGAAGATCAAGCGCAAGGGCCTCGAAGAGGCCCCGTCGGCAGGTACCGAAGCGTAATTGCGCCGACGCTTCGCGTCGGTTTGCTGACGTCTCCGCGCTTCGAGCCCGGCGCCCGCCGCCTTCTGCGGCACCCCGCGCGAGCGCTCAGCTCCGCGCAGGTCCCCGCTGCAACCCAAAGCCCTGACTGGCGTTTCTGGTTCCACGCGGAGCCCGCGGCCCGCGCTGCCGGCGACTCGGGCGAAACCCGGCTGGCTTGGCACGCGCCCTGCTAGCTCCGAGAGCCCGTCGGCGCCCGCTGCCGGGGTCGCATCACGGGGGGGATGGAAACCGCATGGACATGGAAACGCTCCTGCGCGAGGCCAAGCAGTCGCAATCCGAGCTTCCCGCCGAGCTCAGAGAGCAGATCGTGCTCGAGCACACGCCGCTGATCCGCTACATCGTGAATCGCATCGCCGTCCGCCTGCCCTCGCACATCGACCTCGACGATCTGCACAACACGGGCGTCATCGGCCTGATGGACGCGATGGAGAAGTACGATCCCGAGAAGAACTGCAAGTTCAAGACCTACGCCGAGTTCCGCATCAAGGGCGCGATCCTGGACCAGCTCCGCTCGCTCGACTGGGTGCCGCGCAGCGTGCGCCAGAAGAGCCGGCGCCTCGAGCGCGCCTACGGCGAGGTCGAGCAGCGCCTCGGCCGCGGTGCC
>Ga0187893_10013442_pt1 | contig 11394 bp, 10 predicted proteins | sample MA1701074metaG_FD_139574 | JGI IMG/M metagenome (GOLD analysis project Ga0187893, IMG submission 139574) | White microbial mat communities from a basaltic lava cave in the Kipuka Kanohina Cave System on the Island of Hawaii, USA - MA170107-4 metaG ...
AGCGAGCCGGGCCGCGGCAGCCGGTTTTGCTTCACTGCGCGCTTCGGCCGCTCGCTCAAGTCGCGCACGGGCACGGCAAACTTCGTCAATCTCCGCCAGCTTCCCGTCCTCGCCGTCGATGACAACGCGACGAACCGGCTCGTCCTCGATGAACTTCTCACGCGCTGGGAAACGCGGCCCTTGCTCGTCGCCAGCGCCAGCCAGGCCCTCGCACAACTGGATCGCGCCGCCGCGGCCGGTGCGCCGTTTCCGCTGGTGCTGCTCGACGCCACCCTTCCCGGTGACGACGGTTTCGCCCGCGCGAGGGAAATCATGGAACATCCCGGTTTCGCCGGCAGCCTTGTCATGATGCTCTCCAGCGCCGCGCAGCTCGAAGACGCCGCGCGCTGCCGCGCATCGGGCGTGCCCGTTCACATTACCAAGCCCGTTCGACAATCCGAGTTGCTCGACGCCGTCATGACGGCCCTCGGCAACGCCCGCAGAGGCCGCCATTCCGCCGCAGCCGGACCGGAGCCAGTCCTGCGCAGCGCGCGCTCCCTTCGCATCCTGCTGGCCGAGGACAACCTGGTGAACCAACGGCTGGCCATGCGCCACCTGGAAAAATGGGGCCACAGCGTCGTCACCGCCGGCAACGGACGCGCTGCGCTCGAAGCCTGGGAGAAGTCCCTCTTCGATCTCATCCTGATGGACGTGCAGATGCCGGAGATGAGCGGCTACGAAGCCGTTGCCGAAATCCGCCGCCGTGAAGCCAATCCGAATTCCGAAGCCCGAAATCCGAAGGCCAGAATCCCCATCATCGCCATGACCGCCCACGCCCTTGAAGGCGACCGGGAAAAATGTCTGGCCGCGGGCATGGATGATTACGTTCCCAAGCCGATAGATCAGCGGAAGCTTTTCGATGCGATCGAAGGGCTTGTCGCCGGAACGCCGGCGCCGCAAAGCGCGAACGTGCCAATCCTCGAAGACAATTCACTTCAGTTCGATCCCGCCGTCGCCCTCCAGCGCGTGGACGGCGACCGCGAATTGCTCAGGGAGGTCACGAAGCTGTTCGTCGAGGACACTCCCGCCCAGCTCGACCGGATTCGCACTGCCATCGTGCGCGGCGACACTCGCGAAGTCGAACGCGGCGCCCACGCCCTCAAGGGCGCCGTCGGCAACTTCGGCGCGCGCGCCGCGTACGAAGCCGCACTCGCCATCGAGAAGATGGGCCGCTCCGGCGACCTCGATGGCGCGCCCGACACTTTCTCCCGGCTCGAACGACAACTTCGCCTCCTGGTCCCGGCCCTGGGCGCGCTCGCGGACGAAAAGGCCCCATGAAAATCCTTCTTCACAGATTCTCGAAACGGGCTTTCGTTTCTGCGCTGCGTTCGCGGCCGAAAGCGCCAGAGGACTGGCGCAGTCCAGGACGCTGGCGCGCAGACCGGCTTCCATTCCTCGCGAAGCGTCCTGGACTGCGCCAGTCCTCTGGCGCTCTGGCCGCTCCTTAAGACTTCGCCAAACCGCATGAAAATCCTCATTGCTGAAGATGACGCTGTGTCCCGCCGGCTGCTTCAGGCCGCGCTGACCAAATGGGGCTACGACGTGACCGTGACAGTGAACGGCGAAGCCGCCTGGCAGACGATGCAGGAGCCGAACGCTCCGCCGTTGCTCATCCTGGACTGGCTGATGCCGCGCATCGACGGCGTGGAGATTTGCCGCCGCGCCCGCGCCCTTGGCGCGTTCAAAACCGCCTACATCATCCTGCTCACCTCGCGCACGAACAAGGACGACGTGGTCGAGGGCCTTCAAGCCGGGGCCGACGATTACGTGACCAAGCCCTTCGATCACGCCGAACTGCGCGCCCGCGTCCAGGTCGGCGCGCGTGTCGTCCAGCTTCAGGCCGCGCTCAGCGACCGCGTGCGCGAACTGGAGGACGCCATTTCCTCCGTGAAGACGTTGCAGGGCCTGCTGCCCATCTGCTGTTACTGCAAAAAAATCCGCGACGACGGCAATTACTGGCACCGTGTCGAGAGCTACATCACCGGCCACGCCAACGTCCGCTTCAGCCACGGCATCTGCCCCGACTGCGAAGGCAAAATGAAGGCCGATCTCGGCATCTGATGAAAATCCGAAGTCCGGAGCCGGAAATCCGAACCCGGGAGCACGCGCGCCCTCGCGTGTTGCCGACCGGCGCCCTCGCCGGTCGGCGTGAGATGAACTTGTTCGCAGATGCGTATGCCGCGTATGCCACGGTGATTTTCCGCGAGGGCGGGGAAAACAGCACGCGCTGGCGCGTGCGCTCTCCCGGATTTACATCGGTGTTCCCTGTATGAAACTCGCACATCCCAAGACCGTGTTCATCGTGGACGATTCACCCATCGTTCGCGAACGGATCGCGCGCATGATTTCCGAATTGCCAGGCGTCTCCGTCGTGGGCCAGGCGGACATCGCCTTCGAGGCCGTCCAGGGGATCCGGCAACTGCGGCCTTCGTTCGTCGTGCTGGACGTCTCGATGCCTGGCGGCAGCGGCATGTACGTCCTCGAAACGATCAAGCGCGACCGTCCCGCGTCCACGGTCATCATGCTGACCAATTTCACCCACGACGAATACCGCCAGAAATGCCTCCGGCTCGGCGCCGACTTCTTTTTCGACAAGACCGCAGAGTTCGAAAAGATGCTCGAAGTGCTCAAGGAAGCCGGCGAGACGAAGCCTGTCGCCGCATAAACCAACGCCCGCATGGATCGCCCTCGCACAGAAATGGACCGCTTCTTCGACCTTTCGGTCGATTTGCTCTCCATCGTCTCGTTCGATGGCACGATGCGCCGCGTGAACCCGGCGTGGGAACGCGCGCTGGGTTTTCCCGCGAACGCCGTGGCCGGCAAGCCGCTGGCCACCTTCATCCATCCGGCCGATTGGGAGGCCGCGTGTCCCCTGCCCCGACTCGCGCGCCGTCCGCGCCCGGCGACCTTCGAGTGCCGCTGCCGCACGCGCGCGGGCGACTGGCGCTGGTTCGAGTGGAACGTCGCGCCCGCGCCCGCAGAGAAACTCTGGTACGCCACCGCCCGCGACATTACGGACCGCAAGCGCGCGGAAGCCGAAATTCAAAAGCTGGCGGCCTTCCCGCGGATGAGTCCGTACGCGGTCTTTGAATTCGCCGACGACGGACACCTCTCTTACTTCAACGACGCGGCGCTGGAACTCGCCCGCTCCCTCGGCGAGGCGCATCCGTCGAAGATTCTTCCGCCCAAGACCACTGAGATTGTCTGCGCGTGTCTCGTACGCGGCGAGAGCCGTCATCGCGTCGAAAGCACGTTCCACGACCGCGCGCTCGTGTGGACGTTCCATCCGGTCGCCGCCAGCAGCGTCGTCCACTGCTACGCCAGCGACATCACGGAGAGCCGGAGCGCCGGCGAACGCATCCGCGAGCAGGCCGCGTTGCTCGACAAGGCGCAGGACGCCATCGTCGTGCGCGATCTCGAACACCGCATTCTCTACTGGAACAAAGGCGCGGAAGGCGTCTTCGGCTGGAGCGCGGGCGAGGCGATGGGCCGCAGCGCCTTTGAACTCCTTTCAGCCCGGCGCAACGACGCTTCCCTGGCCGCGCTGCGTCGCGTCCTGGAGACTGGCGAATGGAGCGGCGAACTGACGCACGCCACCAAGTCCGGCAACGAGATCGTCGTCGAAAGCCGTTGGACGCTCGTGCGCGACGCCGAAGGCCGGCCGCGGTCCATTCTCGTCCTTTCCACGGACATCACGGAAAAGAAGAAGCTGGAGACGCAGTTCCTCCGCGCGCAGCGCCTCGAAAGCATTGGCACGCTCGCGAGCGGCATTGCGCACGACCTGAACAACATTCTCGCGCCGATCATGATGTCGGTGAATCTGCTTCAGGATAGTCTCACCGAGCAAGACGACCTCCGTCTTCTGGAAACTCTTCGCCTCAGCGCCCTGCGCGGCGCGGAGATGACGAAACAGATTCTTACATTCACGCGCGGGCAGCAGGGTGACCGCGGCCTAGTGAACCTCAAGCATCTCGTCTCGGAAATCAGCAAGATCGCCCGCGAGACCTTTCCGCGTTCGATTCAGATTGAGACGAACACCGCGAAGAGCCTTTGGCCCGTGCTTGCCGACGCCACGCAGATGCATCAGGTGCTGATGAACCTTTGCCTGAACGCGCGCGATGCGATTGTGCCGCTCGGCCGTGATGGGAAACTCACGGTCGCCTTGGAGAACGTCACGCTCGCCGAGAAGCATCGTCCGCTTCACCCGGATGCGAAGCCAGGGCGCTACGTTCGCCTCATCGTCACCGATACTGGCACCGGCATCGCGCCGGAGAACCTCGACCGCATCTGGGACCCGTTCTTCTCGCTGAAGCCGGAGGGCCAGGGCACAGGACTTGGTCTGTCCACGGTGCAAAGCATCGTGCGGGCACATGGCGGCTTCGTCCACGTCGAGAGCCGGCCCGGACAGGGAAGTTGTTTCGAGGTGTTCCTCCCGGCCGCCGATATCGCGGCGGTTGCGGCCCGCGCGGAAGCGGCGCAGTCCATTCCGCCGGGCCGCGGCGAAACCATCCTCGTGGTCGATGACGAACGGGCTTTTCAGGAAATCACGCGCGCCATCTTCGCCAAACACGGCTACCGTGTCGTCACGGCCAGCGATGGCTCCGAGGCGCTGGCGCTCTTCGCGCAGCAACGCGACAACATCAGCCTCGTCCTCACCGACATGATGATGCCCTGTCTCGACGGACCCGCGACCATCCGCGGCTTGCACCGGCTCAAGCCCGGTCTGCCCGTCATCGCCACCAGCGGCCTGATCGAGAACGAAGCCGTCGCGAACAAGTTTGGCCGGACGACGTTTCTCCTCAAGCCGTTCACCACCGAGAAGCTGCTTCACGCCGTGAGTCACTCGTTGCGAACTCAGGCGCCAAGATGAAACGACGGATTAAGATTAGGATTACGATTAAGATTATGAGCCGCGCGCCGCTTCCTCATCATCGTAATCTTAATCCTAATCGTAATCCCCTTTGACCATGTTCAGCATCCTCGTCATCGACGACGAAGACGTCTTCCGCGAAAGCACCGCCATCGCGTTGCGCAAGCGCGGCTACGACACGTTCGAGGCCGACAATGGCCGCGCGGGGGCCGAACTCGCCCGCAGCCAGCTTCCCGACCTCGTCTTGTGCGACGTGAACATGGAGCAGATGAACGGCTTCCAGACCCTCGAAGCTCTTCGCCGCGAGCCGGCCACTGCCACCATTCCCTTCATCCTTATGACCGGCATGGGCGACACCGCCGCCATGCGCAAGGGCATGGACCTCGGCGCCGACGACTACCTGCCCAAGCCCTTCACCGCGCCGCAACTCCTCAGCGCCATCGAAGCCCGCCTCAAGCAACGCGACGTGCTGCGCAAGAGCGCGGAGAAGAAACTGGCCGACCTTCGCGCCAGCCTCACGCTTGCGCTGCCGCATGAAATGGTCACGCCGCTCAACGGCATCTTCGGCATGGCGCAATTGCTCGTCTCCGAATCTGCCTCCCTTACGCCCGCGGAAGTCGCCGAGTTCGGCCAAAACATTCTCGATTCCGCCGAGCGCCTCCAGCGCACCGTCCAGAACTTCCTCCTCTACGGCCAGCTTGAGATCCAGGCCACCGACCCCACGAAACTTGCCGCCCTTCGCGCCGGACGCACCGATCAACTCCAGTCCGTCATCGAAGCCCGCGCCCGCCACCACGCCGCCTCCGCCGGCCGCGATGCCGACCTGCAATTCTCCCTGGCCGACGGCAGCGCCGCGATGGCGCCCGATCTTTTCACCCGGCTGCTCGATGAGGTTTTGAGCAATGCCTTCAAGTTTTCCATTCCCGGCCAGACCGTGCGCGTCACCAGCGTTGCCGACCCCGCGCTCTACACCTTTGCCGTGCAGGACCACGGCATCGGCATGACGCCCGAACAGATCGCCAACGTCAGCGCCTACACGCAATTCAACCGCGGCCAGCGCGAGCAACAAGGCGCCGGTCTTGGCCTCGCCATCGCCCGCCGCCTCGCCGACCTCCACGGCGGCTCGCTGAAAATCCAGAGCGAACCCGGCAAGGCCACGACCGTGAGCGTGAGCCTGCCCGCGAACTGAGCGCCAGCATCGTCGCGCGGGCGCAACGATGCAGGTGGAATTCCGCGGCCTCCCGGCGCGCGCAGCCGAAGGCGAGCGCACGGTGACGGCGGAGGACGGAAAATTCACCGTGAGGGCGTGACAGCCGGCGGCGAACTTCAGTTTTGGGTCGAAAGAAACGCGGAAGGTTCTGGGTGACTAAGGTGCGGTAGCCGCCTCTGCCGGTTTCTCGAAGAAATGCCCGTGGGCGCGGAACTTCGCGTAGCGCTGCTTGAGCCGTTCGGGCACCGGGACTTTCAGCAGCGTGTCGAGATTCGCGAGGAGATGTTCTCTGAGCGAGGCGGCGATGGCGGCGGGGTCTTGATGCGCGCCGCCGAGGGGTTCGGGGACGATTTCGTCGGCCAGCTTGAGTTCGAGCAGGTCCTTCGCGGTGATCTTGAGGGCTTCGGCGGCTTTGGCGGCGGCGGCGCGGTCCTTCCAGAGAATCGCCGCGCAGCCTTCGGGGCTGATGACGGAGTAGTAGGCGTTTTCAAGGATGAGCACGCGGTCAGCCACGCCGATGCCCAGCGCGCCGCCCGAACCGCCTTCGCCGATGACCACGGCGATGATGGGCGTCTCCAGAAGCATCATCTCGCGAAGGTTGACGGCGATGGCTTCGGCGATGTGTCGTTCCTCGGCGCCGATGCCGGGATAGGCGCCGGCGGTGTCGATGAGCGTGACGATGGGAAGGCTGAACTTGTCGGCCAGTTGCATCAGGCGAAGGGCCTTGCGGTAGCCTTCAGGGTGGGCGGAACCGAAATTGCGCCGGATGTTTTCCTTGGTGTCCCGGCCTTTCTGCGTGCCGACGACGACGACCTTGTGCTCGCCGAGTTTCGCGAAACCGCCGACGACCGCCTGGTCTTCCGCGAAAAGCCGGTCGCCGTGGATTTCCTGGAAGTCCGAAAACGTGCTGGCGAAATAATCGAGGGTGAAAGGCCGCTTCGGGTGTCGCGCAAGCTGGACCCGCTGCCAGGCCGTGAGGTTCGAGAAGATTTCCCTGCGGGTTTCCTCGATCTTGACCTCCATGCGGGCGATGTCGTCCTGGATATCGACGGAGATGCCGTGGGCCTCGCGGTGCTTGCTGAGTTCGTCGAGCTTGCGCTGGAGTTCGGCAATGGGCTTCTCGAAGTCGAGCTGGTGCTTCACGGGCGGGAGTGTAGGGGGCGGCAGGGAGCGCAGGCAATGGGTTTTGGGGCCTGGCGGTTCGGGTCAGGGCAGGTATTTCTTCGGCCTTCTCCGGGATTGCCTTTCTTCGGCGGGTGTGGTTTTCTTTGGGCATTCCGCCTCCGGTGTCTGGAGGCCTAAACTATCCACCAACTCGAAATTGTATGCGTGTCAACTTGGTTCGATTCGTCCTGGCGGTGAGCGCGGCGGCCTGTCTGATGACGGGGGCGCGGGCTGCGATTTTAGTGGGCCCGGGGGGCGCAGGCCCGCTGACCTTTGATTCAGCGCCGACGGGGACGGATTTCCTGACGGCCTACTTCGGCGGGGACGGAACCACTTACGCGACGACGCAAGACATCGACGCCGATGTGCAGACGATCCCCGCGGCGGCGTTCCAAGCGAACTTCGTCCTGGCGCAATCGGCTACGCAGCCTCCGAGCCCCTATGCCTACGGCTTTCGCTACAACACGGCCGGCCTTTTCCTCCAATCGCGGGCGACAACGGTCAGCGGGGCGGCCACGAATCCCGGTTCGGCCGCTGTCGTAATGCTCGGGACATTTCAGAACGACACTGGCGCTGACCAACCTGTGATCACGCTTTCCTACAACATGACCACCAACACGCCCGCGGTCGGGGAACTGCCCGGCCATCGCGTGTACTTCAGCGTCGGCGGCGCGGCGGGAACGTGGCAACTCATCCCTGAACTCTCCGGCATCGAAACCAACGGCCTCCTGAGCGCCGCGTTGAACTTGGGCGCTTGGCCCAACGGCGGCTTGCTGTATATCTTCTGGTTCGATGACAACGCCAACACGGTGTCGGACACCTCCTACGCGCTCGACAATCTCGCCATCCAGATCGGCTCCGGTCCCGAAGTGCCCGCCGAAATCACCGACGATTCCGCGCTCACCAACCGCACGGTGCCCGAACTCGCGTCCCTCACCCTGTCCATCACCGCGGTCGGCAATCCCATCAGCTACCAGTGGTTTCATGACGCGACGCCCTTGGAGAATTCCACCAACTGCAACAACGGCAATCGGCGCGTCATCTCCGGCGCGCGCTCCGCCACCTTGCGCATCGACGGCGTGGAAACAACCGACGCCGGCTTTTATTACTGCGCCGTTTCCAACGCGCTGAACGAGGCCAACAGTGTCGCCGCCGAAATCACGATCACGCCCGACACGGTGGCGCCCCGCATCATGTTCGCTTCCCTCGGCGCGAACCCCTCCGAGATTGTTCTCCAACTCTCCGAGCCGCTCAACGACAGTTGTCTGGACGTGGGCACCGGGGGCGCGGTCTCCGACCTGAGCACCTGGGTGGTCGAGGAACTCGTTCCCGGCGCGGGTCCACAGCAGTTGGGCGTCGATTCCTTCACCAACACGCCCAGCATGACGGGCGCGCGGGTCATCGGCCTGAGAACGTTCCTGTCGCCCTCCGATCCGTCGAATCCTATCCGCATCACCACGCAGACCGAACTCTACGACACCTCGGCGGCCCAGAACATTCTTCCCGCCAACACCGTCATCTTCGTCGCCAACTCCTCCAACGAACTGGTCTCCCTCAACGCCGTCTGGCGCTACAACGATCAGGACGTCGATCCCGGCCCCAACTGGTTTCAGCCGTCTTTCGACGCGAGTTCCTTCCCGCAAGGGCCCGGCCCCTTCGACGCCAAACGCGATCAGCCCGCGCCCGGCGGCCATTGCCGGCCCACCGCATTGCACGGCTTGGGCGATGTCGGCACTTGCATCAACCTCACTTCCCCGGTCACCGGCACGAACCTCATCACCGCCAACTTCTGGACGCGCTTCAATTTCAATGGCGACCCGGCCACGTCGCTTCTCCGTCTCAACGGCAAAGCCGACGACGGCGCGGTCATCTACCTGAATGGCCAGGAACTTCAGCGCATTCGCCTGCCCGCGGCCCCCGCGCCCATCACCCGCACCACGTTCGCCAACGCTGCCGTCAACGATCCCGACCCGCAGGACGTGTTTGATTACCTCAGCCCCGCATCCCTGGCCCAGGGAGAGAACGTCCTGGCCGTGGAGCTTCACCAGGCCAGCCTCACCAGCAGCGACTATACGCTGGGCCTGCACGTCTATGCCTTCACCGCGCCGCTGCCGCGGTTGACCATCACCCACAACGCCGGGAACGTGACCCTCACCTGGTCGCCTGAACTGGGCGAGCTTCAATACACCGACAGCCTCGAGCCGGCCGATTGGAACCCGATAGCGAACGCGACCAGCGGTTACAGCGAGCCGGCGAACCAGCCCGGACGCTTCTACCGCGTGGCGCTGCCGTAGCGCGGCAGAATGGACGTACGGCATCTCGATCCGATGGCGCAGGATTTCCGCGCCGCGTTCGGCCTCGGCGAGAACGACCCCACCATCACCACCGTCGATGCCGACGGCGTGGCGCTGGCCGCCATCCAGGGGTTGAACGCGAAGCTGGAGGAGAAGCTGCAACAGAAGGGAACGGAGGATCGCGGAGTTGAAGAAGTCGGTGGCGGAACTGAAGGAACTGGTGGGCAGACTGACCGAACGCTGGAACTCGACTGGCAGGGAAGACGGCTCACTTCCTGGGCGGAGCTTCTTCGATAGCCGCGACGTGGAGCGGGTCGATCTTGGTTACGGATTCGTCCGGCCCGATGACCAGCACCTGTCCCGGCGAAACCGCCACAAAATCCGCGTGCATCACTGAGACCCGTGTCCCCTCGCTCAGTCGAAGGACGAACGGACTGGGATCGCTGTTGACGCGCTGCCTGATGAGAGTGCTGTTCATCAATGACCGGAGTGTAGCTGTGTGCTGCGCCGCTGGCAAGGGACTCGCGGCGAATCCTGACTGACAACCGGCGGCAGTTCGTGTTTGTCTTGCGCGGCATGAGTCCGCACGCGGCGCCGTTGCTCACCGGTTTGTTGGAACAGGTCTCGCGCTCGTTTTACAAGACGCTCTGGGTGTTGCCGCGCGCGGTGCGGCCGCAAATCAGTCTCGCCTATCTGCTGGCGCGCGCGACCGACACCATCGCGGACTCGGAATTGGTGGCGGTGGAGGAGCGGCTGGAGGCGTTGCGGAGTTTCCGCGAGCGCATCGCGGGAGGCGGCGGCAAGCTGCGGCTCGGCGCGCTGGCGGCGCAACAGGGGACGCCAGCAGAGCGGGTGTTGCTGGAGCGGGCGGAGGAGGCGCTGGCGTTGCTTGAGGCGTGCGAAGCGGAAGACCGGCGGCGCATCCGCACGGTGCTGGAGATCATCGTGAGCGGACAGGAACTGGACTTGCAGCGCTTCGGCGGGGCTTCGGCTGAGCGGATCGTGGCGTTGCGCGACGACGCGGCGTTGGACGATTACACGTATCGCGTGGCGGGGTGCGTGGGGGAGTTTTGGACGGAGTTGTGCGCGGCGCACGGGCTGGGAGCGACAGGCTTGGTCAGCGACGAAGATGTCGCCGAGTCCGGCGCTCCGGCGGAGGATTGCCTGGAGCTGGCCGTGCGTTTCGGCAAAGGCTTGCAGCTCGTGAACATTCTTCGCGACCTGCCGGTGGATTTGCGGCGAGGGCGCTGTTATTTGCCGGAGGAAAAGTTGCGCGGGGCCGGTCTTGCGCCGGCGGACTTGCTCAAGCCGGAGAACGAGCCGCGGTTTCGGCCGCTTTACCATTCGTATCTCGACCTGGCGCACGGGCATCTGGCGGCGGGGTGGCGATACACGAATCTCGCGCCCCGCTCGGCGCGGCTGCGGCTGGCGTGCGCGTGGCCGGTGCTCATCGGCGCGCGGACGCTGGCGTTGCTGCGGGCGGGGAAGGTGCTCGACCCGGCGCAGCGCATCAAAGTGCCGCGCGGCGAGGTGAAGGCCATCGTGCGTCGGTCGTTGGTGGCGCTGCTGGCGCCGTCGTGGTGGAGGAGGCTGTTCGAGAAGGCGGGAGGTGGAAGTTCAAAGTCCAAAGTTCAAAGCTCAAGGGAAGTTCAAGATTCAAAGCCCCAATGACGACCGGGGAAGCCGGGATTTCCTGAAAAAGGCTCTCAAGCGAACGTTCCCTCCGGCCGATCTGTCCATTGTTGGGCGCAGTCGGACATTGCTGTTGCCTGAGCCGAACCTTTGAAGTAAGCAAATGCCATGAAAAGCTTGAAACG
>Ga0187893_10013444_pt1 | contig 11393 bp, 8 predicted proteins | sample MA1701074metaG_FD_139574 | JGI IMG/M metagenome (GOLD analysis project Ga0187893, IMG submission 139574) | White microbial mat communities from a basaltic lava cave in the Kipuka Kanohina Cave System on the Island of Hawaii, USA - MA170107-4 metaG ...
CCGGCCGCGCCGCGCCGGACGAAAGCCTGCTGCGCGCGCCCAGCGAACCGCTGCCTCGCCAAGTTTCACCCGCGCAACGCAACTACGTCCCGCTGCTACTTGGAGTCATCGGCGTCCTCGCCGTCGCGTTGTTCGCAATCGTTCTCTGGCCGCGCTTGCAAACTCCCCCGACGTCGCCGGCAGCTTCGCCTCCGCCTTCGTCGGCCTCCTCGCCGCCATCAGCAGAGCAGCCTTCTGCGCCCGCGACCATCGCTACTGCACCGACTGCCAGCCCTGTGCAGGCTTCGCAACCGGCTGCTTCGTTGCCCGCGCCTCAACAAAAGGCTCCACCATCCCGCCCGTCACAATCAGCTCTGCCTTCTCGCGCAGCCGACGCGCGATCACTTCCGGCCCCCGCCACGCAGCCGCCTGCGTCTTCGGCTGCGACCGCACCCGCCGCGTCTGCCACGCCTCCCCCCGCGCGGATCTATGTGGACGGCCCGGTGCAACATGCCAAGCTGATTTCCGCGCCACGCAGGCCTTATCCGCCGATGGCTGCGCAAGCGAACATCCAGGGAACCGTGCGGATGAAGGCCGTCATCCTCAAAGACGGAAGCGTCGACCATCTCGAAGCCGTCTCCGGCCACCCGCTCCTGCTCCCAGCCGCGCTCGATTCCGTGAAGCAGTGGCGTTACCGGCCAACGCTGCAAAATGGCGAGCCCGTCGAAGTCGCCACTACTATTGATCTGCATTTCCGTCTCGAATCCGACGCCGCGCCGGCGCCCGCGTCTGCCGCCGCGAAATCCGCACCCGCGCCAGCGAACGCGCAACCCACCGCTGCCGCGGCTTCTTCTTCCACCCGGGCGCCAGCGTCTTCCACGTCCGCCGCAACTCCGGCCAAGGCCGAACCCGCACCCGCGCCGGCCAAAGTCGAATCCGCGCCGCCCGCCAATTCCGCGGCCAGCGGTCCGCCGTCGCTCTACAGCGAGGAATCCAAAGCCACCTTGCGCATCCTCGCGCCCGGCCTGCCGCGCGATGTCGAGATGCGCGTGCTCATGGGCGACGAACAAATCTACCAGCGGCTGCCCGCCGCCGGCGAAGGCACGCGCGACGCCACCACTGACCGCCGCGTCCTCCCCGGCCAGCGCACCTTCCGGGTGATCATGAAGCTGAGCGGCTCCAGCGCCGAATCCTCCAAAACCGCGCGCGGCGAGCTCAAGCCGCGCGGCTCGCACATCCTCGAAGTCGAGATCCGCGGCCTGGACGACAACGGGCTCCCGCGCTTCAACGTCAAACTCAAGTAGAATCACTCTGGATGGCCACGCCCGTACAAATCGGCCGCTACGAGATTCTGGAAGAGCTGGGCCACGGCGCCATGGGCTCGGTGTACAAGGCGCGCGACCCGCTGATGGACCGCACGGTCGCCGTGAAGACCGTGCTGGCCTCCGCGCTGGCCGGCGCATCGGCCGCCGAGTATCGCGAGCGCTTTTTCCGCGAGGCGCGCGCCGCCGGCCGCTTCAATCATCCCGGCATCGTCACAGTGCACGACGTGGGCGAGCATGAAGGCTCGCCTTTCCTGGTGATGGAGTACATCACCGGGCGTACGCTGGCCGCTTCCATGGAAGCCGGGGAGCGATTCAGCTTCGAGCGCATCTACGAGCTGGGCCGCGAGATCGCCGAGGCGCTGGGCTATGCGCACGCGCACGGCGTGATCCATCGCGACATCAAGCCCGCCAACATCATGCTCGCCGCCGCACCGCGCGGCGGGGAGCGCGCCAAGGTGACCGACTTCGGCGTGGCCAAGCTCACCGCCGCGCAGGTCACCGTCACCGGGCAGTTGCTGGGCACGCCGTCGTTCATGCCGCCTGAACAGTTCACCGGCGCGCCGATTGACGGTCGCTCCGACCTTTTCTCCTTAGGCGTGATCCTGTATTGGATGGCCACCGGCGATAAGCCGTTCACCGGCGATACGATCACCGCTGTCAGCTACAAGATCGTGCACACCGAAATCGTGCCGCCGCGCAAGATCAATCCCGCCATCCCGCGCGATTTCGAGCTGGTGATTCTCAAGCTGTTGCAAAAGGATCCCGCACAGCGCTACGCCACTGGGGAAGCACTGGCTGAGGATCTTGCGGCATTGCGCGCCGGGCGCACGCCTGCTGCTGCGGAGGCCACCGCCATAACAGGGCCTTCCGCCGTCGCCCGAACTTCTCGCGAGCACGACCCAGACGCTACTCTCGATATCGACGCCGCGCCGCCCTCACGGCCTGCCGCGCAGCGTCACGCAACACAGTCGCGCGTTGTCCAGGCCGAGACTCCGCCCGCCGCGCCGGCCCATGCCAGCACGGTGGTGCAGCCCGCTTCCCATTCCGGCCGCTGGCAGACGTTGCTGCTTGCTGTGCTCGTCGTGGCGGTTCTTTATCTCGTTTGGCGGCAGGGAGCTTCGCAGCCGCCCGTTGTGCAGGCGCCGACGGTCGAGACTTCGCCCCAGCAGCCCGCGGACACCGCGCCGAAAGAACCGTCCACGCCAACCGATGCGCAGTCCGCTGCAAAGCGTCCCGACTCAAAGCCCTCGTCGAAAGAGGGAGAAGGGAACCGCATCCTTGCTGGGAAGTCGCCGGTCAATCCTGACCCGCAGCAGCCGCCCAAGCCCGCGGCCATCCCGGGCATGCCGGACACGGAAAAACTCAATCGCGACGTGCAGGCATTTGTCGCTCAGGCCATGAAGGATGCGGCCAATGCACAAAACTTTGCCAAGAGCCAGCAGCGCGGGATTCAAATCAAGCGGCTGCGTGACGAGCCGCCCCCCGCAGGGAAGGCCCGCCTCATCATTGACGCCTCGCGCATTTCACCTTCTCTGCGTTTCGCTTTGGAGGTGGATGGCGCGATCGTCTTCCAACATACACCCGGTGCAGAGGCGACTCCCACTGGCCCGCAGGTGTACAGTCACTTCGTCGACGCGGGCTCGCACCGCATCCGCGTGCTGGCCGGTCCGGAGGAGTCGCGCCCGCTCTCCTCGAATCTCGTCGCCGGCAACTTCGCCGCGAGCGGCCACCGCCTGCTGATTCTTCAGAACCGATTCGAAGTCCGTCCACGCCGCTCCGCCGCGGACAATGAACAAGCTTCTGCGCGCACCGCTCTCCTCATCTCTCTCCAGTGATTTGCGAGGATCGGGCTGGCCACTCATCCTCCAATCACCACCGTCCACTCGCGAATCTCCCAACCCTTGATCAATCCGTTTTTCACATACGGATCGGCTTTCACGAATTGCTCCACTTCCGAGGCGCTCTCCACGCGGAACACCAGCAGCGTCCCGACCGCCGGGTTGAACGCGCCCGCCATCAGCAGCTTGCCCTCGGCGTGCCACTGCTTGGCCAAATCGAGGTGCGCCGCGCGGTACGGTTTGCGCTGCTCCGCGTAGTTCTCCACCACCGGCTCATACGTCAGCGTGTAGTACATCGTTCCTCCTGCGAGTCTGGAATCGTGTCACACCGCCGCGGCCCCTGTCCATGAAGCGCCTTCGCAAGTACAATCGCCACGGAGTGGCAACGGAGAAAAATCCATGGTGCGCGCACGCGCAGTTCATCACGGTTCACTCGTCATCTTGCTGTTGGTTTGCCTGTCCTCGCCATCTGGGGCGCAAACGGCCAACCCATGGCCGCAACGGCTGACATACGCCGCCGGCCTCACTCCGCGCGGGCTGAACCCGTTGCTCGACCGCAATGGCTGGAACGAAGTTTCCAGCGCGATCGTGAGCCGGCTAGTGCGCCCCGATCACAAAGGCGGAATCGAAGGCGACCTTGCCGAATCGTGGAGCGTCAGCCCCGACGGCCGCACCTACACTTTCAAGCTACGCCACGGCGTCACCTGGCACGATGGCGCGCCGTTTACCTCCGCCGACGTCGCGTTCACATGGCGCAAGCTGTTCGACTCCGCCACCGAGTCCACGCTCGACCTGAATCAGGCGAGCCTGGCTTCGCATCGCGCGGTGGACGACTTCACGGTCGAATTCGTGCTGAAGTGGCCGGACACGGGTTTTCTGGCGGCGGTGACCGAGATCGGCATCCTGCCCGCGCACAAGCTGCGCGACGCGGACATCAACGGCGACGCCTTCGACCGCGATCCGGTCGGCACCGGCGCTTACAAGCTGGTCGCGCGCGAGCGCTGGGATACCGCGGAACCGGCCGCGCTACTGGCCCGCCACGAGAGCTATCACCTTGGCAAGCCCGCTTTCGCCGAGCTGCGCATTGGGGTAATTGCTGACGATGCCGCGCGCGCTCGCGCCATCGCCGAGGGCCGCGCCGATTTCGGCAGCGTGAAGCCGCCCGAAGTTGCGCTGCTCCGCGATGCCGGGCGCCGCGTCTATCGCATGCGTACCGGGGCGTGGCGCGGCATGCCCATCAACCTTGCCAACCCTGCGCTGCGCGACCGCCGTGTGCGCCAGGCCATTGACCTCGCCATCGACCGCGAGGCGGTGGTGCGCGAGGCGCTGCAAGGCTACGGGGAAGCGGCGTACAGCCCGATCCCGCCTGCGTCGTGGGCGTTCCGCCCGGAGATGAACGAGAAGCGCTACAACCCGGCCCGCGCCGCCGCCCTGCTCGACGAAGCCGGGTGGAAGAAGAACGCCGATGGCGTCCGCGAAAGGGACGGCCGCGTCCTGCGCCTGCGCTGGATTGTTTGGAAGGACGAGTTTTTCCGCCGCACCGCGGCCCAGCTTATCGAGCAGCAGTTGCGCCCGTTCGGCATCAGCGTGCAACTGCATATGGTGGACAACTCCGCCTACAACCGGCTGGCGGAAAACATGGGCGCGGACTACGACACGTTCATCGGCGGCTGGGGCGGGCTGCTGGACCCCGGCGACAATCTCTACAAGAAATATCACTCGCGCGGCAGCCAGAACCGCACCGGCTACCGCCACGCGGATGTGGACCGCTGGCTCGAACAGGCGCGCCGCTCCACCAACCGCGGCGACGCGGTGCGGCTCTATCGCCGCATCGTCGCGCAAATCACCGCCGACGCCGTCTTTCTTCCCATCGCGTATCCCGAGTATCTGTTTGCGGCCCGCGCGGATCTCGCCGGTGTGGAGGACTACACGCTGGATAGCTGGTACGAATACACCAAGTTCGCCGCCGAGTGGAAACCAAAATGAGTTTCACTGAGGAGTGAGGAGGCGACGAGAAATCACCTTTTCGAACTTCAACTTCCAACATTCGTTCAACGCCACGCCAAGGTCAGTTTCCTTTCAAACACACCGATGCCGGAGCCTTTGCCGAATTCGACGAGCATGATGCGCGTCGCGCCCTCGGAAAAACTGCCGCCGATCTTTTCCTCTCCGCGATACTCGCCCCGATTGGCTCGCGCCCGCACGGTGAACACGTGCTGTCCGGTCGGAACGGCGACCGTTCTCCGCACCGTTCCGGAAGCAACGGTCATCACGCCCAGGTCGCGCACGTCGCCGCGCAAAGCCAGCGTCGTAAGCTGCTCGCCATCCATCAGCACTTCCAGCGTGCCGTCCCTGAAGTTGTGCAGGCACTCGATCACCAGCGTGGCCGTCGGCCCCGTCGCGCGTCCCGGCCGGCCGCGCCCCTTGCCTGGATTGCTCTTCACCGGCGGCGCGGCTTCCACCACGGGCTCCGCGGGCGGAGGCGCAGGCGTGGGCGTGGGCGCCGCCGTTTCCTCTTTGCGCGGCGCTTCTGTTTCTCGCGGCTGATTCGTCCGGCTGGCCGCGCTGTTCCACTGCGGCCCCAGCCACATTCCGCCCGCGACCAGCGCCAGCAGCAGGGCAGCCAGCGTAGCCGAGAAAATCGGGCGCGCGCGCAAGGCGGCGAAGATTCCTTTGCGCTCCTTCTTCTCTGTCTCCGCGGGCTTTCGCTCCATGCGCGTGGTCGCGGCGGTCAGAGAGACTTGCGGGGTATGGGCCACCGCCCCCGTCACCGAAGCGATTGGCGGCACCGCGACCGTGCCGCCCATCCCCGCGGCGATGGGCACCGCCGCCACGGCGGGCGCGTTGACGATGGTTGCTTCTTGTAACGGCAGCGGCGTGGCTTTGATGGGCCTGCCCAGCTTGATGGCTTCCAGGTCTTCCGCCAGCTCGCGGCACGAGGCATACCGCTCGAGCGGGTTTTTCGCCAGGCAGCGCATCAGCACGGTGTGCAATTCCGGCGGCAGATTTGGATTCACAGTGTTCACGGGAATGGGATAGGTGAACACGATGCGGAACGAGACCGTGGTTAGCGTGTCGCCGCCGAAAGGCTGCTGCCCGGTGAATGCCCAGTACAGCATCGCGCCCAGCGAAAACAGGTCGCTGCGCGCATCGATGGCGCCGCTGCTGAACTGCTCCGGCGACATGAACGCCGGCGTGCCCAAAAAGCTGCCGGTCTGCGTCAGCGTCACGCCGGAGATTTTGGCGATACCGAAATCCGCGATCTTGGCAACGCCCTCGCTGGTCACCAGCACATTGGCCGGTTTTACGTCGCGATGCACCACGCCGCGCTTGTGCGCGTAATCCAACGCATTGGCCACTTGCACGCCGATGTCGAGCGCTTTTTCGAGCGGCACCTGTTCATCGCGCCCGCGATGGCCCTCGACGATATCTTCCAGCGTCGAGCCTTCGACGAACTCCATCACCAGATACGGGTGGCCGGATTCGTCTTCGGCGATGTCGTGGATGGTTACGATTCCGGGGTGCGACATTTTCCCGGCGGCGCGCGCCTCGCGGTAGAAACGCTGCTTGTAGCTTTCGAGGTCCTTCGGTGAAAGACCCTGTGTGAGGATGACCTTGATGGCGACAATGCGGTCGATCTGCGGGTCGCGTGCCTGATAGACGGCGCCCATCGCGCCGCGCCCCAGCTCCAGCAGAATTTCGTAGCGGCCGATTTGCTGCATAGCTCACTCGTGCTTGGGCGTAATCTGCACCAGCATGGTGGTGCCGCCGATGCGGAACTCCGAAAGATGCTGCAGCTCGGCGTTGCGCACGCGCTCGTCTTCGATGTAGATGCCGTTGGTGGAGTCCAAATCGCGCAAACGCACCACTTCGCCTTTCACTTCAATCGAGCAGTGGTTGCGCGAGACTTCCGGGTCGTTGACTTCCACGTCGCACCCCGAGCGGCCGATCACCACGCGCGGCCGGCCCATTTTGTGCACCAGCCCCTTGGCCGGCCCGGCGATCACCGAAATGCTGATCACTTTGTCGGCGGGCAGCGAGAGCCCCGCATACTGGCTGACGATGGTGCCGCTCATCGCCGAGCCGCCTCCGCCGCCGGTACGCGCAAACGACGGCATAGGCGAAACTGCCTGCGTCGCCTCCGGCGTGCGCGCTGCTTCCGGGTCCGGCGCTGCGGGCGCCTTGGTATCGAGCACCGTGGTCTTTCCGCACTTGGCGCACTTGAACTGCACTTTGGCGTGCTGGGCAACCTTCTTGTCGTCCAGCGTGTACTTGGCGCCGCAATGCTGGCAGGCAGCTTGCATAGTCGCCTAATTTACCTCTCAGGGAGGAGAGAATCCATAGTACCGGGGTCACAGGGTTTGCAAAGCGGAAAGGGCACTTGGGGTCGGATTACTTCCGGGCCGCGGCCCAGCGCAGCGTGAGTTGCTTCCGCGGAAACTCCGCAATCAGCCTTCGCGTTGCGCCCGCTTCGAAACTGCCTTCGATCACTGCTTCCTGATCAAAAGGCTCTTTCACATCGTCGCTCACTATGCGGACACGGACCTGGTGCGGCCCGGCGGGAACTTGCCCCGACGTGCGATAGGTCCCGCCGCGCGAGCGGAACATGCAGAATTTTCCTTCCAGCTTGGCGTCCACCACTTTCTGGGAGCCGAAGAAGACGTGCATCGCCGCCATGTTGAACGGGAAATCGCACTCAATCTCGAACGTGGATGTCGCTGAGGCGGCGGGCGCCGGAGCGGATTCCGCCGGGACAGGCGCCGGTTCCTTGGCGGTTTCGCCGCCCAGCGGCGCGGCCGCAGTTGCTGCCCCAGCGCCGGCTGCGGGAGCGGTGTTGCCCGGGTTCTTGGCAGCGGTTGGTGCTGGGCTCTTGCGCGGCTGCAGAGTCTTGCTCGACCTGGGCGGCGCTTCCGCCGGTTGCGCGGGCATGGTGAACGGCACATACACCACGCGCTCCTGCGGCCACAGGAAGTACGCCACCACAATCACCAGCGCGGTAGCGACGCCCGCCAGGACAAATCCGGTGCGCGGCGGCCGAGCCGGAGCAACCTTCATCGGTTCGGCCAGCACCGCGGCGGCTTTGCTCACCACTGCCGCCACGCCCACTTGCATCGTGCTCACGGTCGGCTCATCCGCATTCTTCGGCGCGGCTGTGGTGGCAATGCGCTTGCCCGCGCGAATCGCGGCCAGGTCGTTGGCCAATTCCTTGGCATTCTGGTAGCGGTCGCCGGGATTCTTGGCCAGGCAGCGCGAAATCACTGTGTCGAGATCCTTCGGCAGGTCGGGAGCGATCTCCGTCGGCTTGGCGGGGTCGGTGTACACCACTTTGAACGACACCGAGGTGAGGTCCTCGCCGGGGAAGGGCTTCTGTCCGGTGATGATCCAGTAGAGCATCGCGCCGAGAGAAAAAATGTCGCTGCGCGCGTCGATGTTACCGCCGCGCAACTGCTCCGGCGCCATATACGCCGGCGTGCCAAGCACCGTGGTGGTGCGCGTGGCTTCGGCGTCGGTGAACTTGGCGATACCAAAATCCGCGATCTTCGCGCGCCCCTCCGCCGTAATCATGATGTTGCCGGGCTTGATGTCGCGGTGCACCACTCCCTGGCGGTGGGCAAAGTCCATGGCTTCGGCCACCTGCGCGGCCAGGTCGAGCGATTGATCCAGCGGCAGCCGCTCCGGCAGGTGACCGCTATGGCCGGGGCGCAGCATGCGGTGCAGGGTGACGCCGTCCACAAACTCCATCACCAGATACGGCTGGCCTTTCTCGTCTTCCGCGATGTCATGAATTGTGATAATGCCCGGGTGATTCACCTGGCCCGCAGTTTGCGCCTCGCGGTAGAAGCGTTGCTTGTATTGCACCAGCTCGTCGGCGGAAAGCCCTGCGGTGAGGATGGTCTTGATAGCGACGGTGCGCCCGATTTGCGGGTCGCGCGCCTTGTACACCGCGCCCATCGCGCCGCGGCCCAACTCTGCCAGGATTTCGTAGCGGCCGATGCGCTCCATAGGACGGCTGGCTCCCTAGCGCGGCTGGATGGCCAGCCGCAGGCGCGAATTGCCCACGCGAAACTCCGCGTCGTTCAGCAGGAAAGAGGTGCGGATGCGCTCGCTGCCTACAAATGTGCCGTTGCGCGAGTCCAGGTCGCGCAAGCGGATTTCGTTTCCGCGCACTTCGATCACGCAGTGCCAGCGCGAGATTTCCGGGTCGTCAATCGCGAAGTCCGCGCCCAGCCGCCCGATGATGATGCGCGGCCGGTCGAACGTGAACGACTGCCCCTGCGACTTGCCATCAAGCACCGTCAGGGTGATGGTCTTGCCATCGGGCAGCCCCAGCCCGATCTGGTCGCTCACCGCCGTAGGCTCGACAAACACCTCCGCATCGGCACGCACCGATTGATCCAGCCGCTTGGGGTCTTTGGCGATTTCCACACGCGTGACCTGCCCGCACTTGCTGCAACGGAACTTGGCGCGCAGGCTGCCGGCAATCTGCCGGTCGTCCAGCACGTGCTTGGTTCCGCAATGGTCGCAGGTGGCCTGCATGGGGGAAGAATGTATCGAGTTGCAGTGGCAAAAAGCAACTGCGAGCGCGCCTTGGACCGGCTCTCGGACTTGCCTTCGGTGCGCAACCGAGTGAAAATCACGGTCAGTTTTTGGAGGCGGTCATGAATAAGCGCGTTTCGTGGTTCCTGGTTGTCCTGCTTGCTGCGGTTGCCCTTACGCCCTTTGCCCTCTCGCAAAACGGCGACTTGCCCAAGCCGCCGACTACCCGCACCGACAACGTCAAGGACGTCCTGCACGGCGTGGAACTGGTGGATCCCTACCGCTGGCTGGAAGACCAGCAGGCGCCGGAAACCCGTGCCTGGATTGACCAGCAGAACGCCTACTCGCGCTCGTTGATTGACAAGCTGCCCGCGCGCGAGGCGCTGGCCAAGCGGCTGGGCGAGCTGCTGAAAGTGGATTCCATCGGCACGCCGCGCTTGCGCGGCAATCGCTACTTCTTCAGCAAGCGCGCCGCGGATCAGGATCTCTCGGTGATTTACATGCGCGAGGGGCGCATCGGCAAAGACCAGGTGCTGATCGACCCGCACACGCTGAGCGCGGACCGCAGCCTGAGCGTCGGGCTGGGCAGCATCTCCGAGGACGGCAAGCTGCTGGTCTACACCATACGCAAGGGCGGAGAAGACGAAGTGCGCGTCAAGCTGTTCGACGTCGAAAAGCGCAAAGATCTGCCCGATGAGATGCCGCGCGGACGCTACGGTGTCTCGCTCAAGCCCGACGGCAGCGGCTTCTACTACACGCGCTTCCTGAAAGAAGGCTTCCGCGTGTTCTATCACGCCATGGGAACGCCCATGGAGCAGGACAAGATGATTTTCGGCGAAGGCTACGGGCCCGAAAAAATCATTGGCGCGGGCTTATCTGAAGATGGCCGCTATCTGCTCATGTCTGTCATTCATGGCTCGGCGGCCGATCAATCGGAAGTCTATCTTCTCGATACGGTGAAGCCGGGGCCGATCGTGACCGTGACCAAGGAGCTGAAGGCGCGCAGCTTTGCCGCCGCCTATGGCAACCGCCTTTACATCCAGACCAACTGGAATGCATCGCGCGGGCGACTGATGATTGCCGAAGTGGGCAAGCCTTCGCCGGAAAACTGGAAGGAGTTGATCCCGGAGAGCGACGTGCCGATAGAGGGAATAAGCTTCGTCGGCAGCAAGATTATTGTCACCTACTTGCGCAACGCGGTTTCGCAGGTGCGCATTTTCGATGCCAACGGCAAGCACCTGCACGATTTGCAAACCTCCGGGCTGGGCTCCGTCTTCGGCGTCAGTGGCCGGTGGAACAGCAACGAGATGTTCTACACCTTCAGCTCGTTCCACGTGCCTTCCACCATCCACCGGGTGAACCTTGCCTCCAATCAGAGCGAAGTGTGGGCACGGCTGGCGATTCCCATCGCGAGCGACCAGTTCGAAGTGAAGCAGGTGTGGTACCCGTCGAAAGACGGGACCAAGGTGCCGATGTTTGTCGTGCACAAGAAGGGCCTGAAGCTCGACGGGTCGAACCCCGCGTTCCTCACCGGCTACGGCGGCTTCAATGCCAGCCAGACGCCGGCGTTCTCTGCGCGCGCGGCGCTGTGGATCGAGCGCGGCGGCGTCTACGCGCTGCCCAACCTGCGCGGCGGCGGCGAATTCGGCGAAGAATGGCACAAGGCCGGCATGCTGGAGAAAAAGCAGAACGTGTTCGACGACTTCATCGCCGC
>Ga0187893_10013446_pt1 | contig 11393 bp, 9 predicted proteins | sample MA1701074metaG_FD_139574 | JGI IMG/M metagenome (GOLD analysis project Ga0187893, IMG submission 139574) | White microbial mat communities from a basaltic lava cave in the Kipuka Kanohina Cave System on the Island of Hawaii, USA - MA170107-4 metaG ...
GGCATCACCATTTCTTTTGAGACTCCTGCCACCAGCTGAATCAACTTGCTGTTGGCGCTATCTCCCGGCTGAATCACGCGGCCTGAATTCCCTCCCAACATCGCGCTCTTCTTCTGATCGAGGCGAAAGCTGCTCATCTGCATTGCCGGACCGTGGCAGGGATAACAGTTCTGGCTGAAAATAGGCTGAATGTCGCGGGCAAAGTCTGCTTTGAGCCTGGCGGGAGGCGGAAGGCTGACGGGCTCCGAAGTGGCTGCCTCTTGAGCCGGGTAGGCCGGGCAGGTCAGCAGCAGCAGACCCACACACAGGAGCATTTGCCCCAAGCGAACATTCATCATCGCTTCCTCCGAAAAAGCCCGACGTTGAAATCTCATGATGACTCCCAAGTAGGCTCCTACCAATTCTATGATCGGCAGGTGAGACTATCATACAGGTCACGGAGGCACTTCGGGTACCCTGTGCCTAATTTTCCAGGCTGAAGGTTCGAAAACGGCCCAGACACAGGATGTTCCGATTCCAGTTCGAAGTGCCGCGGCACTCTCCAGTTCCGAAGTTTACAAGGGCCTGCCAACGTGCTAAGTTGACGGACGTTACGCCTGGAACGCACGCCAAAAAAGGGCTGGCGTGAACGAAATGATTCTCCAGAGTGTATGGAAGGCACCTGGGCGTGCCGGCAGCTGCGAGCGCTTTTCGCGAAAGGCGTTTGGCTGCCCAACGTCAACCACAGCACGAAATGCCCGCTTGTTGAAATATTCAGCCGGAGTGGCGGAATTGGCAGACGCACTAGACTCAAAATCTAGCGATGGTCACCCATCGTGGGGGTTCAAGTCCCCCCTCCGGCACCAGATTGATACGCTGCGTTCATTTTGAAGGCAGCGTTAAGAATCGCTGGTGTCATTTGGTTGTACTGGAACCAAGCGCTCCGCGTTCGATTCCCATTAGGGACTATAGCCCCTCTCCCAGACTGACCTACTTAGATCCTCGCTGATACTTGAAGGAATAGTACCGTTGAGCGACTCGCCCGGTTCGGGCATCCCATCTCCAGGCCAGGCGAGTTGTCTGCTCGATGAGGCTCCGTTCATCCTCCGAGCAGTCCCTTGGGCGCGGTGACGCCCATCCTGAACTAACGGTTCTTAAACGAGGCACCGGCCGGGTGAGCAGTGGCGATCAGAGTCCGCCGCGGCGGAGTCGCGCAGACGTTCCCTTTGGGAAAGCAGCCCGGCAAAGTGCGGCCGTCTAATGCCAGCCAGGGACAGCGGCAGGCACGCCGCGGGCGCAGCGAACGATGACGAACTCAGACATCAGAGACGGGTCTCTGCGTCTACCGTCAGGCAAGGAGGAACAGCAATCCATGGAGAAGCCGACAGAAAGCACTCCCACCCGGGTCGAGTCTGACAGTATGGGAACGATTCAGGTGCCCTCCAATGTTTATTGGGGAGCTCAAACGGCGCGTTCGTTGATCCGCTTCAACATTGGCCGTGACACGATGCCGCCAGAGATGATCCGCGCTTTCGGTATTTTGAAGAAAGCTGCTGCACTGGTGAATGCAGAGCTGGGCAAACTACCGGCAGAGAAAACACGGCTGATCGTTCAGGCGGCTGACGAAGTGATTTCTGGAAAGCACAACGATCAATTCCCGCTGCGTATCTGGCAGACGGGCAGCGGCACGCAAACCAACATGAACGCGAACGAAGTCATCGCCAATCGCGCGATTGAGATCTCCGGCGGCGTGTTGGGTTCCAAAGTCCCGATTCATCCCAACGACCACGTTAATCTCTCGCAGTCGTCAAATGACACGTTCCCCGCGGCCATGCACATTGCGGGAGCGGAGCGTTTGCAGAATGATCTCATCCCGTCCGTCCGGCGCGTCCACGACGCCATCGACGCCAAGGCAAAAGAGTTTGCTCAGGTGGTGAAGATCGGGCGCACTCATCTTCAGGATGCCACTCCACTCACGGTCGGACAGGAAATGTCGGGCTGGGCCAATCTGCTGGCCCGGAACATCGGGCGGCTGACCCACGCGGTTGACGGCCTGTACGATCTGGCAATCGGCGGATCGGCTGTCGGCACCGGTCTCAACACCCATCCAGAGTTTGCCGAACGCGCGGCTGGCAAGATAGCCGAGTTGACCGGGCTTCCGTTTCGTTCTCACCCGAACAAGTTCGCGGCTCTTTCCGCGCACGATGAATTGGTTTTTGCACATGGAGCGCTCAACACGCTGGCAGGGTCGCTGATGAAGATCGCCAACGACATTCGCTGGCTGGCATCGGGCCCGCGCTGCGGTTTAGGAGAGCTGAACATCCCTGAAAACGAGCCGGGATCTTCGATCATGCCGGGAAAGGTCAATCCAACCCAGTGTGAGGCGATGACAATGATTGCGGTGCAGGTTCACGGCAATAACGCAGCAGTCAGTTTTGCCGGCTCGCAAGGCAACTTCGAGTTGAATGTTTTCAAACCCGTCATGATCCACAACTTCCTCCATTCCGTCACTCTCATCCGTGATGCCTGCGATAGCTTCGTGGATCATCTGGTGAAGGGCATCAGCCTCAATAACGCCCGCATCGACTCCTACGTTAAGCGCTCGCTGATGCTGGTGACTGCGCTAAGTCCCAGGATTGGGTACGACAAAGCGTCGGAGATTGCCCACATTGCGCATCAGGATGGCAGCAGCTTGCGGGATGCTTGTATGAAGCTGGGGTATCTGACTGGTGAGGAGTTCGACGCAATTGTCCGCCCGGAAGCGATGACGCATCCGTAGGGAGGCTCTTAAAAAATCGCGCTTCTGCCTGTTCTGTCAACCCGCAGATGCTCGTGGTGTCAACGCCGGTGCGGCGCCTAAGAATGAACTTAAGAATGAAATAGAAGGATTACGGAAACCCAAAGCTCACCGTGACATCACGGAAAGGATAAACCAATGATCTTCATATTGTCTTCGCTAGTAGCAGTTGTGGCATTTGTGGCCTGGTCGTCACTGCGTAAGAAGGTTGTGACACCAACAGCAGCGATGGATGACTTTGAACTGCAGAAAAACATGGCGGTCCGCAGTGCCATGCTGGTCAGCGGGAGCCTGGCTGGTGCCGCACTGCTCATCGCTCTTTCCCAGTGCTTGACACAAATTCCCGCCGGTCATGTGGGAGTCATCGATTTCTTTGGGCGCGTTTCCGACAGGACCTTGAAATCGGGAATCAACCTTGTCAATCCAATGGCGCGGGTCATCAAGATGTCGGTGCAGACCAAGGAACTGCGGGAGCAGATGCAGGTTCTCTCCAAGGAAGGATTAACCATTGCGCTGGAGATCAGCCTGCTCTACCGGTTGGAACCCGAGTCAGCAGCCAATGTCTACCGGACCATCGCAGGGGGCAACTTCGAGGAAGTCATCCTGATTCCCCAGTTTCGCTCGATCAGTCGAGCCGCGACCGCCAGTTTCCAGGCCAGCGCCCTCTACTCTCAAGAGCGGGAACAATTGGCCATCCAGATTCAGCGGGAATTGGCAAAGCTCGTGGGGGCACGCGGAGTTATTATCGAGTCGACTCCTTTGCGGGGTGTCGGCCTGCCGCCCCAATTGACCGACGCGATCGAGCAGAAACAAAAGGCCGATCAGGAAAGCCAGCGAATGGAATTCATTTTGACCAAGGAGAAGCAGGAGGCCGAACGCAAGCGCATCGAGGCCCAGGGAATTGCCGACTTTCAGAGAATTGTGGCCGCCGGAATCAGCGAACAACTCCTGCGATGGAAAGGAATCGAAGCCACCCTTAAGATCGCCGAGTCTACCAATTCGAAAGTCGTCGTCATCGGCAGTGGTAAAGACGGGTTGCCGATCATTCTCGGCGACAAATAGAACGCGACACAGAGCAGCCAGGCAGAGTGCCGTGGACGCATGGATGAAACACCGAGGCCGGCGGAACTGCGTCCGCGGGAGCATCCTCGGAGCTCTGACCAGGGCCCAGGAAAAGGGCTATTCCCACATGAAGACCAGGACCTGACCTGAAAGAGAAGCAGTCTGGATGGTATCGAGCGCCAAGCCCCGCTACGTCACGCGTGCTAAGATGGAACCGATCTGACTCGTTGAGGTTTCCATCTGCCCGACGCAAACTTCCCCCCAGTTGCAGTCATCATTCCCGCAGTGAATGAGGAACAGTCGATTGGCCGAGTGGTCAAGGAGATTCCAAGTGGCGTTCGGTGGATCATTGTGGCCGACAACGGCAGCACTGACGGCACGGCTCAGGCAGCCCGCGAGCAAGGGGCTCAGGTTGTGTGGGAGCCAAGGCAGGGCTACGGCTATGCCTGCCAGGCAGGCATCGCGAAGCTGCCCGCTGCTGCCGAGATTGTGGTCTTCATGGACGGAGACTATAGCGACTACCCTGCCGAGTTGAGCGGTCTGGTGTCGACATTGGTTGAGCACGAGGCGGATCTGGTGGTGGGCTCCCGGGTGCTGGGCAAGCGTGAAAAGGGCTCGCTGACGCCGCAGCAACGGTTAGGAAACTGGCTGGCGACCCGGCTGATCAGCTTGTTGTATGGGTTTTCTTATACCGACCTTGGGCCCTTTCGCGCCATTCGAGCTGAAGCACTGCGGCTATTGGACATGCAGGACCGCACCTATGGTTGGACAGTTGAAATGCAAGTCAAAGCCCTCCAGCATCGAATGAAAGTGATAGAGATTCCCGTGAGTTACCGCAAGCGTATCGGGAGATCGAAGGTTTCGGGAACCGTCGCCGGCTCAATCAAGGCGGGAGTGAAGATCCTGTGGACGATTGGCAGTCTGGCGACGAAGCCGAGCCTCGTGGATCGATCGAGAGCACTGAAATAGCGATCCTCCGCTCGCCCAGTTCGAAAGGATATGAAGATGGAAGAATGCCTGAAATATTACGCCGCTGCCTGCCAGACCGATCTGGCGAGCCCTCTTAATCGGGCAGAGATGAAACGCAACACGGAGCGCATGCTGCAAATGATCGATCATGCGGTGGTCGGCTACGCTCCATTCATGCCCGTCAAGCTGGTCGTCTTTCCCGAGTTTGCTCACTCGGCGCCGGCGTATTCGACACTAAAAGAGTTGCGCGAAAAACTAGCCGTTCCCATTCCCAACGCGCACACCGGGAAGCTTCACGCCAAAGCCAAGGAGTACAATCTATACATTCAAAGCGGCAGCATGTTGGAGACGGACGCCAAGTGGCCGGGTGCTGTCTTTAATACGACGTGTTTGATTGGTCCTGACGGGATCGCGTACAAGTACCGGAAGGTGAATACCTGGATTCCCTGGGAAGTCCATACCAGCCCGCATGATATCGAGGGCTATGATGAAGCCCTGTTTCCGGTCGCTCAGACGCCCATCGGCAGCATTGGCACGGCGATCTGTTATGACTGGCTTTTTCCGGAGTCTTTACGCCAGTTAACGGCCAATGGTGCCGAGATCCTGGTTCGAGTTTCAGCTTACATGGACCCGTTCGGAAGCACCGAACCCATGGATTGGTGGACGGTGGTGAATCGGTGCCGCGCCCTCGAGAATCTTGCCTACGTCGTGGCTGCCAACCAGGGGGCGAGCTTGAAGCACTATCCGCCCTTTTCGTGGCCTGGCGGCAGCATGATGGTGGACTATGATGGCCGGCTCATTGCTCAGGCGTCACCGGGGCCTGGAGAACGCATCGTCGTGGCTCCGATCAACGTTGAGATGCTGCGTTACGAGCGCAAGATGAGGCGGGCGCACCAGATGGTGGCGCAGCTCAGAACAGAATGCTATCCACTTTATCGCCGGAGTTTTCTTGGTGGATCGGGCGTGACTGCGCAGTCTGAAGATCGAACGATTACCGACCAGGAAACGCGGATTGATGAGGCTAAACGGAGGATGGGTTATCTGGGTGAGAAAGAAATTGCGCCAACGCCGAATATTCAGGACCTTCTAGATTCTTCAAACGGGCGCTCAAAATAAAGGGGACGCACGCGGCGTCCCCTCCAACAAGAATACCAGCTTATTACCATTTGTCGCCGTTCTTTCGGGTCTTCATATCGTAGATAAGGCCCGCGACGCCGCCAGAAATCGCTCCGATGGCCGCGCCCTTCTTGCCTCCGGCAATGGCTCCGATTCCCGCTCCAGCGGCAGTGCTGCCTCCGATAATGATCGCTTCTTTCTGCCAACTGCGTGTTCCTGAATCCGACTCGCGCGAGCGCACGACCTGACGAGGACGGGCAGCCGGCTGAGCCGCAGCGCTGTGGACCATGGGCCGGTAAGCCACGGGCATGGTTTGGGGAGCAGTCTCATGACCCAGGGGCGCCGCCGCTCCTACGTTAATCACTACCGGTGTGGGTCGTCCATCGGCGCCGATGGACGGCACTACGGAAATCTGCGCGCCGTTGGCATTCACCAGAACCGGAGACTCTCCCGGTCGCAGGTCTGAGGAAAACTGATTGCTGGCTATCGGGTTACTAATGAAGCTAGACAGGAAGGCTCCAGTCGCCAGCAGGACTAAAGCAATCACGGTCATTCCAATCGTACGTTTCATGGTGTGACTCCTTTCGTGGTCTATTGCATCGTTTACCCAGTATGAGAAGCGACCGTACGATGGGAGGTTGCATTAAAAATCGCCGCGGTAAAGCTTTCAGCCGAAGTCCTGAGCGGTCAGCTGTTTCTCAGGGGTTGTGGCAAAGCGGGAGAAAACGCAGGGGAACAAAGGAGTGGTTAAAGTATAGCAAACAAAGAGATTGACCCAGAGAGGGGGCCAAAATCGCTAAGATGGCGTTAAGGGCGAAGGTCGGATGATCCTGCGGACTGACTTGGTCGCTTCGGGTACCAAAAGAGCAGAGCGCTGCTGCGCATCCTACAAGCCTCTGCAACGACTAGAGTTCCAGCTTCGTGAGATGCTGCTGCACGACCGGGGCGAGTGTTGTGGCGATTCGAAAGTTTTCCTGCTCTCCCAGACCCGACACGAAGAACCCCAAGTGTTGGTTCGTCTCAAAGCCGGCAACCTGGAACCCATCCAACGAACTCTGGTGCAATTTCCCGGCAAACGACGCAATGTTTCCCGCTGCGGCTGGGTAGCTTTCTCCCTGTTTGCGGGTAAGAATCACAGACACAAAGCCTGTCGACTTCTTCAAAATCAAGTGTGCGAACGGCCGCCCCCCGACGTTACATTCATGGGCAGCCGTTAACGCATAGCCTTCCGGAGCGTTCGACTTCAGTTCGCGGGCGACTCCGTAATAGCCTTCTCCGAGCAACTCAGACATCGTTGCCTCACTCAACGAGCGTTCATGGAATCGATGATTGATGGCGCATTGGACATGATCGCCCAGTCCAATCCTCAACACCCGCATCGCTTGCTCTGAGACCTCGGACAAGCGGGCGTGTTCCGTTGCCGGGGAGAAAATTCCCGGGTTCCGCAGCAGGGCATACCCTCCCACCAAGAGAACAAGGGCAGCTGCCGCGGCCATCGGCCAGGCCTGCCAGGATGGTTTCGGCTTTCGGGCTTCAGTCAGGTTGTTCCTCAGGCGGTGTTGCAATCGAGCTTTCAACTCCGGCGCAGGCACATCGTTCGCGATCGCCCGTTGCAGAAGTGCTTTTACCCGGACCCTATTCTGCAGTGCTGCCGAACAGGCTTTGCACTCTTCCAGGTGTTGAAGAACCTCGTGGTTGGTTTCAACCAGCAGTTCACTGCTGAGATACGAATCCAGCAGACTCAAAATCCGTTCACACTTCTTCTGCTCGAAAGAAACAGGCTTCATGAGCTTTGTACGGCCTCCTTGACCTTGATCCCGTAAGACTCTGCCAGTCCCGCCAGCTGCAATCGCAGAAGCTTTCGCCCTCGACTTAGCCGCGACATCACTGTACCGACGGGAATTTTGAGCGTTTCTGCCACCTCTTTATAAGCGAACTCCTGAACATCAGCCAGCAGAAGCACCTCGCGGAAGTCAGCAGGAATCTTGTCGAGGGCCGCCAGAACGTCTTCGTCAGTCAGGTGCTCTGGAATTGGAGGTTCGTACGTCAGAACCTCTTCCAGGATCTCTTCGCCATCCTTGACGAGACTAAGCGAAAACCATTTTCGGCGATGATGGTGGATCACATGAAATAGGATCTTAAACAGCCACGCGCGGCAGTTGGTTCCTGGCTCAAAACGATGGAACGACTTCCATCCCTGCAAGTAAGTCTCTTGCACCAGATCCTCCGCCTCAGTCCGGTCGCCAATCACACGGGCTGCCGTGCGGTAAAGATCGTCGAAATGCGGCATTGCGACTGCTTCAAAGTCTTCAATCCTGATCCTTTGTCCTGAAAGCACAGTGGCTCCTTACTGAACGGATGAGGCCAGAAGCTAACTTGGGACTCTACCCTTCACAATGCCCCGGCCTTCCGGTTTTATTCCCAAACCTTGCTTTTCTCCAAAAAAAAGGCCAGGAAAAATCCTGGCCTTCGATTGCATTGAGACGTCTAAGAGAAAGAGGACCTACTTCTTGGCTTCGATCTTTTTTACGGTGATGCTGTCGCCATCCGCCGCACCTTCAACAACCACTTCATGACCAATGTGCTCTTTTGCCAGAGCCTGGTTGTCCAACGCGTAGGTCTTCTTGTCTGCTGTGCTGTACAGGACCAGCTTCTGTCCGCCTTCGGCGCACTTCAAGGCGCAACTGGCATGTTCTGCCTTAGCACCGTTGGCACCGCACTTCGCATCCGTGATCCACCCGGTATGCTTGTGATGATCTGCCATCAAGGAGACACTGAATGCCAGGACCAGGCACAGGCCCAACAAGACGGCAAGCTTGTTTCTCATTTATTTCCTCCTTTGGGAAATTGTCAATGACATATTCAATAGCACAACAGAGGCGAAAAGCAAGGAGTTTGTTTTGGCTGCAACCCTCGCATTCTGGCACGCACCAGACATTATACAGTCGATCTGGATTTCTGGATGGCTGGATTCGGCGTGAATCGACGATCTCTTAAACAGTCGCCCAAAGAAGACGTTCTTAGGGAAACCAAATTACTGGAGGGGACGTCTTATAAGTCATATTTGACTCATTCCGGTTTCAAGCGTTTCGCTCAGAAGGAGGCTCCCATGGTTCACTGTTTCATTGTGCCCCATGTCATCCAGCTGTTTGTGTTGACAGTCACTTCAGTTGCCCAACAAGGCTCTCCTCCGGGACAAACCGGCTCGGCTCAAGCGGCAGACAAGCCGGGAGCCATTAAAGGCCGTGTCGTAGCCGCCGACACCGGCGCCGGGCTACGCAGGGCTCGCGTGATGCTGCGAGGTTCAGAGTCGAGGCCTGGAATGAATCCGCAGACATCCCAAACGAACGAAAATGGGGATTATGAGATCAAGGACGTAAAGCCCGGACGCTACACGCTGATGGCGATGAGGAACGGCTATGTGCCCCAGACCTACGGGCAGAAATCGGCCGACCCGATGTCGCGGGCGCAGGGCACTCAGCTCACCATCCGCGCGGGAGAAACGCTCAGCCAGGTTAATTTTCAGATGATCCGGGGTGGCGCGGTGGAAGGACAGATCACCGATCAGAACAACGAAGCGCTCTCGCGAGTGAGTGTCCTACTGAGCCGTTATCGAACCATGGAGGGAAAGCGGAGCTTGATGCCGGTGAGCTTTGGTCAGACGGATGATCGCGGGAATTTTCGTCTCTTTGAGATACCACCCGGTAACTACTACTTGAGTGCTAGCTACCGGTCCTTCGGCTTTCCTGATGGGGGTGGAGCTTTCCCGCCCACCTACTACCCCGGAGTGCTCAGTCCTCAGGAAGCCAGCAAGATCCAAGTAACTCCGGCTGCCGAGATCACCGGGATGAACATGGCCTTGTCGGAGATGGCGAGCTTCACAATTAGCGGCAAGGTCATGGCCAGTGATGGGAAACCTGCATCGGGCGCGAGGGTCATGAGTATGCGCCATCCCCCGGAAGCCGATTTCGGAATGATGTTTGGAGGAGGAGGCGTCGACCCTGAGGGAGCCTTCAAGCTAGGCAGTGTGCTGCCTGGCAAGTATCGGCTGACAGCCAACGCGAACCGCGATGGGAAGACGGAATCCGGGAGCATCATCGTTGAGGTGGGCAGCGAAGACCTCCAAAACGTGTTCATTGTGCTTGGGAATGGTGCGGAAGTCTCAGGCAAGATCGTGGTGGAAGGCCAGTCCAGTCAACCCATTGAACCACGGCAGATTCGGGTCATGTTGGTTCCAGACGGTGGCCCGATGATGGGAGGCTTTTTCGGCGGCGGCCCGCAAGAAACCAAGGACGACCTGACGTTTAGCCAAAACGTGCCTGAAGGATCAATGCGCTTCAACGTAAATCTTCCCTCGGGCAATTTCTACTTGAAATCCATCCGGATGGAGGGCCGGGATGTGACAGACCAAGCCGTCGATTTCAAAAACAACGATCGGTACCACGGCGTTGAGGTTGTCATTTCCTCTCAAGGCAGCCAGCTGAGCGGAGTCGTCCGCAAGGAAGAAGGCGGTGAAGTGCTAAGAGGCGCGACCGTCCTACTTTTTGCCGCAGCCCCCGAACGCCAGGGCAGGACCCGGTTTGCCAAGATGGTGCAAACCGACCAGCAGGGATCCTTTGCCGCCAAGGGGATCGTTCCCGGAGAGTATGTCGTGTGCGCGCTCACCAATCATGAAGCGGGAGCAGAAACCGATGTTTCTTATCTGAAGGAAATTGAAAAGCTGGGGAAACGGGTGGAACTGGCGGCGGGCACGACGAAGACGGAGAACCTGGTGGCTGCGGCAGGGCCTGCTTCGGAATAGATGGTTGGTTGGGATCACTGTGGAAACGCAGAGAAACCTGTAGCGCAGACCTGACGCAGTCAGGCAGGTCTGCGGCAGTTCCTGTATGCGACACGAGAAGCTGTACCGACGCGAGAAGCCGCACACCGCAAAAGCACGATCTGCGCTACCTAAACGTCTTGGGCGAAGCGGTCTGCATCTCTCATAGCACCGACTTCAGAATCGCCGCTACTTTCTCCGCCGCCACGCGGTTGCCTTCCAGGTTGAGGTGAACATTATCGGTCGTGTGCTTTTCGGGAGCGATCCAACCGGTCGTGTCGATATAGCGAATCTTCGCATCGCCTAGCTCGCGGACCACGCCTTCGATGCCACTGGCGTGAGCGCCATTGAACGGCCGAAGGCAGAAAATCTGTGCCGCCGGGTAGGTCATGCGGATTAAATCTAGGTAAGCCTTGTAGAGCGGTCGGAACACTTCGTGCGGGATGCGCTTTCCGTCGTTGGTCCCCATGTTAACGACCACGGCATCCGGCAGACGGGTCTTGTCGATGGGCGCTCCGGAATAGACGAACGGGAAGCTGTGCAGTGCCGGCGGCACGCCTCCGTTGGCATGGATGCCGAGGCCTAACCGTCCGAATCCCACGGTGCGCGGCTCGGCGCCCGCCAGCAGGGCGCTCTGATACGCCCAGGAAC
>Ga0187893_10013448_pt1 | contig 11392 bp, 11 predicted proteins | sample MA1701074metaG_FD_139574 | JGI IMG/M metagenome (GOLD analysis project Ga0187893, IMG submission 139574) | White microbial mat communities from a basaltic lava cave in the Kipuka Kanohina Cave System on the Island of Hawaii, USA - MA170107-4 metaG ...
CGGCGACCAGCCGACGCTCTACATGAACATGGGCCGCCTCGGTCTTGCGTGCCGGATCAACGCTGACACGCCCATTCCGCACACACTTCTGATTGAGAACGATCAACCCATCCTCATTCGAGTATTTAGGAGCTTGCCCGCGATTAAAATAGGCAGCGAGCATTCCTATCGGAATTGGCGCTTTCCCAATCTCGGAAGCCGCATCGAAGAGGGTCATACCTAGCTGACGCTCGGTCGCCGCGATGCGTTCGTTGACCGCGATCTTGTCGTCCAGAGCCCCCAGTACCGCTGCGATGGCATGCTGCTCTCGCAGCGGCGGGCGCGGGACAAGCAGGTTTCTGATGACAGAAAGAGAATTAGCCAGGCTTGGAACTCCAGTAGTGACGACATGAGCAAGAAGGCTCTGGCGGCCGAATGGTGAAACGAGCTAGTAGTAGTAGAATTCTGCTGAGGCGATCGACGAGTTCAGGCGGGCCTTCATCTGACTTCCCGAAATCACGTACCTGCCAAACCGCGGCAAACGAGGAATCATTGACACTTGCCCAATAGTCCCCTTTCGGGTGAAAATTAAGTCTCCGGGGTGCGCAAGCGCCGATTCAATCTCATCAGCTTTGTCTTCTGAGATGAAAACAAAGTCGTCATCAAAAAAACGCGCGCGCGAGATTCGCGCCTCGAATGAAAGGGATACCCTCGTGTCGATAATCGCTCGTCGTGACCTTGGAGCCAAAAGATCCGATAGCGAAGGACCATCGATCAGCGGACGCCAAGCTCTCGAACTTCACCTCGGGCCACTTACTCATCCGATGCCCCCCAGCTGCTCGCGTACGACCGCTTCCAGCCGCGCCGATTCATCGAAGTGCTTGTAGAGTTCTTTCGTCAGCCGCGCGATCCGTTCCTCCAATGGCTCGGCGTCCGGATCTTCCTCGGCATCCGCCGCGCCCACGTATCGACCGGGTGTCAGGATGTGGTCGTGCTTCTCAATCTCCTGTAGTTTCGCGGAGCAGCAGAAGCTGGGCACGTTCTCGTATTGTAGGTCCTTCGTCTTGGCGGATTTCGTGCCGCGCCAGGCGTGGTATGTATCGGCGATCTTGGCGAGGTCGTCCTCGGTCAGGACACGCTCGGTGCGATCGATCAATGTGCCTAAATTCCGGGCATTGATGAAGAGGACTTCACCACGGCAGTCGGTGAGCGCTCTCGCGCCCTGTGGGGTCTTGTCCTTCGTCAGGAACCACAGGCAGGCAGGAATCGCGGTGGTGCGGAAGAGGTTGCTGGGTAAAGCCACCATGCAGGCGACCAGGTCAGACTCGACCAGTGCCGCGCGGATCTCGCCTTCGCCGGATTGCTTGGTGGACATCGAGCCGTTGGACAGCACCACGCCCGCGCTGCCGCGCTCGCCGAGCTTGGACACGATGTGCTGGAGCCAGGCGTAGTTGGCGTTGGACTGCGGTGGGGTGCCGAAGCGCCAGCGTTTGTCGTCCGCCTTCCGCACCCAGTCGGACATGTTGAATGGTGGGTTGGCCATGATGAAGTCGGCTTTGAGGTCGGGCCGCTTGTCATCCGTGAAGGTATCGGCCCAGCGGTCACCGATGCCCTTGGGTCCATGCCGTGGATGGCGAGGTTCATCTTTGCGAGCCGCCAGGTGCGCTCGTTGGCTTCCTGACCGTAGACCGCGATGTCGTGGCTATGGTCGCGGCCTCGGCGCTTCTGCACGAACTTCTCAGCCTGGACAAACATGCCGCCTGAGCCACAGCATGGGTCGTACACCCGACCTTCGTACGGCTCCAAGACCTCTACCAGCAGCCGGACCACGCTCGCAGGGGTGTAGAATTCTCCGGCACGCTTGCCTTCAGCGCGGGCGAACCGCTCCAAAAAATACTCATAAACTTCTCCGAGTACGTCCTGTGCCGGGCGGTCGCCGTGGCCGGTAAAGCGGGCGTCGCTGATGAGGTCGACGAGTTCCTTGAGGCGCTTCTTGTCGACGTTATCCCGGTTGAAGATCTTCGGAAGGACGCCGGTCAGGACCGGGTTGGCCTTCATCACCTCGTCCATGGCATCGTCGAGGAGTTTGCCGACACCGCCCGCCGCGCTCAGCGCGTTCTCGGCGAGGTAGTCCCAACGGGCGGTCGGCGGAACCCAGAAAACGTTCTCACTGACGTACTCGTCCCGGTCGTCGAGGAAAGCGGCGCGGCGCTGCTCGGGGATGTCGGCCAGGCTCTCGGCGATCTGGGCGCGCCGCTCAGCGAAGGCGTCGGAGACGTACTTGAGGAAGACCAGGCCGAGGACGAACTCCTTGTACTGGGCTGCGTCCATGGAGCCGCGGAGCTTGTCCGCGGCCTTCCACAGGATGTCCTGGATCTCCTTGGTGCTGGACGCGCCGGGCAGCTCGCCCTGGCCTGCGGTTGCTCGCTTGCGTGGAGGCATTGGTCCTCTTCTCTCTGCCTTCTTGTCGAGAACGCATTGGTTGCTGTTACGGGTGGTGGGTCAGGAGCGGTCGATGGTCAGGGTGCCGTCGGCGAGACCAGCGACCGTCAGGCGGCGTACCTCGGCGAGTGCCTCGTCCTGCGAGCGCAACAGCTCCTGCCTTCTTTCGATGTCGGCGAGCAGGGCGTCGAGTCGCTCAATGTCCGTTAGGTTCAGGTCCGGGATCGCGAAGTCCTCGATCCGCCGGGCTGCTCGCACCGCGCTGGGGCTGCGTTCGGTGTTTCTGGCCGCGCCGAGCAGGGCGGCGAGGACGCGGGGGGTGAGCGGGCGTTCGGCGTCGGGGTTAACGCGCAGGATGCGGGCGGGGAACGCGACGACGGAGAAACCGTCGTGATCAACCATCAGGCTGAAGTGGGGTGTTGTGGTGTAGACGATGTCGCCGGGCTCGGTGAAGGCGGCGTGCTCGTATGTCGCAGCGAGGACGGCGCGGTCGATGCGTCGCGCACCGACAGGGCTGCCGCCGCAGGCTTCCTCGGGACCCAGCACCTTGTGGTGGCCCTCGGGCAGGACGTGCTGTGGGTCGAGGCGGTGGCCCTTGATCTTGGTGACGTGCCCGGCCGCGATGAACGCTCCCAAAGTGGTGGGTGTGGGTAGCTCCCCGGCGCGTCGTACGACATTGCCGCGCAGGTGGCCGTGCTCTTCGACATATCGTCGGGTTTGCTCGCTGGCCTGCTCCAGTTGGCTTCCGCATCGGCGATCAGCGCGGGGCGTTCGGTCACCGTGCGGCCCAGGAGCTGGGAGAATGGCGGCCCAGGCGGGATGAGGGGGCCGCCGAACTGCTTGTAGAGCCGCGCGATGGACACGATGCGGCCGTAGCGGGGGTCGTGGCCGTCGGGGCGATGTCCTTCGGCCCGCCAGAGCAGGACGTCTTCAGCCAGTCGTGTCCGTACCCGTTCGCTCAGCGGTTCGGAGCTGGTGTCAGCGAGCAGGACGTATCCGCGGGCGGCCTTGACCGGGGCGTGGGTGAGTACCCACAGGGCACAGCGATATCCGGGGCGATATGGGATCACGCCGCCGGGCAGGTTGACGACGGCCTCAAGGAGACCGCTGCGCAGGAGCGCGGAGCGTAGCTTGGCCTCGTCAAACGCCGGGTAGTGCGTCGACGAGTGCGTCGGCGGGGCCGAGGACGAGAGCGGTGCAGCCAGGGCCGAGCAGGTCACCGATCCTCTCGATGCTCTCCAGCGCGGCAAGCTTCGACCGTGTCTCGCCGGCCTGGTAAGGGAGCTGGGTGACGATCAGGTCGGGGTTTGCCAGCCGTTCCTCCAGATCGATACCAGCTTGGACATCGAGGGCGAGCTCGTGAACCCCGCCGATCAGCAGGCGGCGGCGAGCAAGGCGGGCAAGCCAGCTCTCGGGTTCGGCCGCCAAGGCACCCACCTGAGCGGGATCGTCCACCGCAAGAACAAGTGCTGCTAAGAGGTCCCCGTCGCGGGCATGGGGATCGGCGACGGTGATAGGCCCGCGCTGCTCGATCCGAGGCCGAATATCGGCCAGCTGGACGAGTAGTTGCCGAAGTTCCGAGGCGAGGACATTGGCGGTGAGCTCGGCGAGGTTCAGTCGCGTCCGCGAGGCCAGCAACCATTCGAATGCACCTCGGGCGGTGTAGGCAGCCTCGACCAGATCCTCGGCGAGACGAGCCAGGACTACGGCCGAGCTGTCGGCGGCCCGCAGCTCCCGGAGGACGAACTCGTCATCCGGGTCCATCCGCTCGGCTCGGTGCAGCAGCGCGCCCCAGACCTCGCCCGTACTTGCCGGCGTACCGCTGCCGTCATCGAGGAGCAGAGGCTTCTCGTCGAGATGACGCAGGCAGAGCAAGCTACCGACGATCTCGACGAGGTATCGCGGGCCGAACCGGTCCGCGTACGCCACGATGCTGTGCAGGGCCAGCTCAGCACGCAACTGACCTGAATCGACGTTACCCAGTCCCGTAGCGACCAGCCACTCCACCACCTCCTGGCCGTGGAACTGCGGCCTTCCCCCGTCCTCGGGGACGGCTGCGGGGAAGTCCGGATGCCGGCGACGCCAGTTGGAGACCACCGGGCGCTTGACCTGTGCCATCGTGGCGATCTCGGACATCGTGAGCAGGAGGACACCAGAGGGTAACTGCATTGGTCCACTCCCTCCTGTCGGCGTGGGGCTCAAGATGACCCAGGCCGCGCACTCTACGTTACGAGAATATCTGATAACGGGGGTTATCAAGTTTTTGCTTGGTCGATGACATACGGTGCGCCACCCTTCACTCCGCGCGACATCCTGCTGTACACCTCGCATCGTCTTCCAGGAGAAAACTCATGACGAACACCCAAACCCAGGTCAGCCTTGTCCGGACGGCCGAGGATGCCCAGCCGCACACCAGGCGCAGCACAGTCCATCTCCTGCAGGACGTCCTGCCATCGAGCGAATCGTTGCGCGAAGCGCTGAACCTCAGGTACCAGGAAGAACACGGCTTCGAAATCCAGGACGTGGGCATCGGCCTGTCCCGAGGCCTGCTCTACACGGGTGTGATCGGCCGGGATGGTCCGCCCGAGTGGGCCGACGCCGTGCACAGACTCACCGACGTGTCCCCCGTTGTGGAGAACAAGACCGCGGCGGGAGCGCTTCTCGTGCCCGTCGACGGCCAGGTCTTCGCCATCACCTTCGGCATAGGGCATCTGCTGCTCAACCAGGCCCGCGTGACGCCGGGCTTCGGGTTCGGCTTCGCACTCCGAGTGCTCAAACCGGATGCCGTTCGCCAGGTCACCCACAGCATGATGGACGCCCGGGGACGTACCGATCGGAACTCGGTAGCCCAGGACCAGCACATCCAGGGCTTCGGCATCGAGGAGTACGGGGAAATCGTCAGCCGACTCGCAGGAAAACTGGGCGAGACGTCACTGACTCTCAGCAAGGGGCGCAAGCAGTCCTTGCAGATCTCGGGCACCGACGCCCTCAAGATCCACCTCGGCGCGGAGTCAGACGATCTGCTGACCGATCTCACCGAGATCAACCGCATCGCCATGACGGAGTCGCCGGCCACGGAGTTCGATGCGATTGCCAGAGTCCGTCCACTGAAGGCCACGGACGAACGCTGGCCCGAACTCGACCGGCGACTGGAGGCCCTCCTCGGGGATCCGTCTCTCGGAAGCATCGCGGTGACGGTACCCACGACCCTTCTGGATGAGGAGGACGGCGCGATGTCGTTCTGGGTCAAAGTGGGTCGGCAACGGGAGTCCGTCCGCGAGCTGGATCTGGAGCACATCCTGATGAAGACCCGCTGTCTGCCGGAAGGGGATCGCCTGTCGGCGTTGACCAAGGGCTACATCCAGATGTGCCGGGACGCCGACGGCAAGGACGTGGCGAGCCCGAGAATTCCGGTCCATAAATGGCTGGCCGCAGAAGTCTCCCTCGGAACGAGTCGCTTCTTCTTCCATGAGGGGCGCTGGTACGAAGTGGGTGACCGGCACCTGGAGAGCATCCAGCAGCAGGTGCGCGAACTGCTGCAGACCCCCGCCGGATTATCAATGATCGACTGGACCGCCGATCTCAAGGACGAAAAGGACTACAACCGGGAAGCCGCAAAGCACGGATACGTCTGCCTGGACCGGGCACTCATCACAACGGACCTGCACCCTCGCGGCTTCGAAGCCTGTGACCTGTTCGGCCCAAGCAACGAACTTATTCATGTGAAGCGAGCCAAGTCGACCGTACCGCTCAACCACCTCTTCGCGCAGGGGCGCATCTCAGCCGATGCGCTGCGTTGGGACAGTATCGCCCGTAGCAAGCTCCTCGCCCGGGTGAAGGAGCAGGATCCTCAGCACCCCGTGCGAGACGATTTCATGCCCAAGAAAGTAATTTACGGTATCTCCCTAAAGAGCGGCAAGCCGCTCACCGTAGCGAACCTGTTCACGTTCGCACAGGTTTCGCTCCTGCAGGCCGCTGTCGCGCTTCGGAACTCCGGCATCGACGTGGCAGTGGTAAATATCCCCACTATTAATACCTGACCATGATGGTCCAGGGCGATCGCAAAAGCTGATCGAAGGCTCATTCGCCGGATCTGTTAGCGGTCAGGTGGGCGCGGGCGCCGCGCGCGCCACCCTTCACTGAGGTGGGGAACGTGGTTGAGTGTGCGACCTGCTCGGTGGGCGTGATGCCTTGCACGAGTCGATCGCGCTCTAGGAGGACAACTCTTCGATGTCAGCCGACCGTAGCCAAACTTTAGTTTCGTGTGCATATAGCACACGAAACTAAAATTCACTATGAGGATAGTCGCTGATACAGTAGAATGCGCTGTGCTCACCGGGAGAGGTCCACGGGACCGGCTCTGGCATGTCGCCAGCTGTCAGCGCGGCCACTTCACCGCCGGCCAGGCTCTCCAGGCTGGCTACTCGTATCAGTCACAGCGGTTCCATAAGCAACGGGGCAACTGGATCCAGATCGACCGTGGCATCTACCGCTTCCGCGAGTACCTGGACCTCCCCAGCCAGGACACGGATCACTTCGTGCGCTGGTCACTCTGGAGCCGTGAGCGCGCCGTCGTCTCCCATGCCAGCGCACTCACCGTTCATGACCTCGGCATCGCGAACCCCGCGGAGATCCATCTGACGGTACCGTCCGGCTTCCGGCAGAAGGACAGCGCGGTGGTGCTGCATCGCTGCGAGCTGACCGACAAGGACATCGAGCAACATGAGGGCTTCCGTGTCACTACCCCGCTGCGTGCTGTCATCGAGACGGCCGTGTCGGGGGCGGACCAAGACATCGTCGACGCTGCGGTTACCGAGCTCCTCGATCAGGGAGCAGTAAGCCGCCGACGCCTGCTGCACGCAGCGCAAGAGTTGGGGCCACGAGCCGAACTGGGCGTGGAGCGAGCCTTGCGGGCGGAGACGAAGCGTCTTATCCGTCCATAAACATCTTTGCCCGCTCCAGGAAATCTTGCACCGCAGGAATTTTGGCGTACAGCTTCAGCTGGTGGTGGAGATCCCTGAGATGACCGGCGCCTGTGTGTGAATCCAGGCTCTCTGCCAAGTCGATCGACTGCATCCCCAACATGGCAGCAGCGTCTAAGTCGCGTTGCTTTCCCGGCTGGGCCCGAGCATCAGCCAAGCGAGTGAGGTAGAGCTGCCGGTCACGGACGAACGATTCGCTGAACTGGGCGATACCCTCCTCAAGCAAGGCTGCCGCCTGGTCAGGTCGGCCGAGCAACAGGAGACAATTTCCGGTTCCGACTGCGATAGCTGCCGGGTCCAGCCAATAAAGCCAGGACGGGTCGTCGGCTGGCTTGAGCTGTTCAACTTGGGTACGAGCCTGGGAGAGCGCGGCAGTGCAGGCTGAGGTGTCACGTAGGGTAGCGAAGGCATATGCCTGTCGGAAGTACACCTCGGCGAGCAGGGCTGGCGTTGCCCGCCCGCGCGTACCCGCCAGTGCGGTCTCGATGAACGTCACCGCGTCCGCGGGGTGCCCTTGGCGAGCGGCCTGGTTGGCCATGGTCGCCAGGATGTGGGCACCGAATGGCCGATCATCGGCGGTATGGGCGGCTCGCAGGCCCGCGATGTAGTAACGCTGCGCCAGCCCGAAATCCCCGGCATCATAGGCCGACCAACCACACAGCTGTCCCATCTCGGCCAGCACGACGTACAGCGCTCGGCCGGTGCGATCGTTATACCGAGCTTGGTCGAGCAACCCCGCGACCCACGCGAACGCTTGCTGAGCCATCGCTAGCACGCCGCCGCCACCGGCCGCGTCGTCCATCCGGCGCAGCTCGGCGACCATGGCGCTGAACCGGCCGACCAGCTGGCCGGACACCCGGCGTCCGGCCAGCCCGGACAGCAGCGGCTCGGGTTCGTGCACCAGCCACTGGTGGGCTGGTGCGGTCAAGGCCGGCCCGCTCAGGGACACGAACACTCGACGTTTCACCGGGCCACCACCGCTCAGTACGACGACTGCTTCGACGGTACCTCGGTGACTCCAGGGGGCGACGAGCACCGGATCATGCTCGGGATCATCAGTGTGGTCACGCCGGTCCGAGTCGGGATGCGCACCATTGGGCTGTGGCCGAGGCTGCGATTCAAGCACCCCGTTCGAGCCGGACACGGCGAGATCGGCAGTCGTCAAGCCGGTGGCAACGAGCTGACGCTTCTCCCCCGGCATGGCGAACCAAAGCAACTCAGCCGGTATCCGCAACACCCGAGCCCAGTGTCGCAAGGTATCGAGATGTTGGAGAGGCCCCCCGGTCTCGAATCGGCTGACCTGGGGCTGCCGGAGTGCCAGCCACTGGCCGAGCAGAGTTTGTGAGATGCCGCTCAGGCCGTAGACGGCATAGTGGTACGGGTGCGTGCGGTAAGCCCGGGCCACCCGGCCCATGTGCTGGGCGGCGAAGGCCTCGCGGAACTGCTCAGTCTCCCAGAACTCAGCCGGCACCTCGGGCGGGGCAATGAGCTTGTCCCGGGAGGCACGCTGGCAGCGGGCGCACTGACGTTCAGTGTTGTCTTTCGCCAGGTGCGTGCCACACCTGCAGTAGTACTGCCGCGCTCGCGAGTCCATCGCTTCCCTCCAGGTCCTGACCAATTCGGGAAAGTGTAACGGGCCTGTCATGCCTCATGATCGAGGCATCGGCCCGTACAGAGGGCAACCTCGCTTCAGTGTAGTGGATACGCCTATCCAATCGGAGGAATAAGCATATCCACTGCCTGGCATACAGGATGGCGAATATTCCACTTGGGGTGATCTTCAAGGCCCCAGGGCCGGGATGAAGGCCGGGGACGTCAGTACCGTTGCCTGACCAATCCCGGCAGCTCACCGACTCTCTCTGGGCGCCGTCCATACGGCCATGACGAGCACACCAGCGGAGTAGCAGGCGTGGAACGCGAGAACGATGCGGACAAGGGCTGACCTCGCCGAGATCCGGTTACTCGGGCAGCGGTGGCTAAGGCAGCAGTGAGCAGCGTGGGGCAGGCGCAGCACCGGCTCTGGGCTGAGCAGCTGGAGAGCCTCCTGAGCGGCAGGCATGGTTCGCGGGAGCTCACGGCCGAGCAGACCAGGCGATCGGTCATCGCCGCCTACGTGGTGCTCCAACTGCACCAGGTCAACAAACGCGGGCAGTGCCGGTACTGCTGGCGGTCAACCCGGTGGCCACGGCGTCGAAAACCCTGCACCGTCTACCTGACCTTCAAGGTGGCGATGACCCAGCCACTCAAGATAGTGCTGGGCTGGATGGAAGATCATTAGCCCTGATGGGTCCGCGCACGGCTGAGTCTCCACGACCCACCTCCGGCGCAAGCCAAGTCCAGGGGTACGCTGCGATAAGTACGCGGCAGAGAGGGTGAGTGCGATGATCAGAACTCGGGTGGCGGGTGAGGACGCCGAGCTGGAGGCCGCAAGCGTCGAGCGCGCCGTTGCTGGTGTGGATCCCGAGCCCATCCGCGAGCACTACGTGGTGATCGGCCGGCGCCGGTACCCGCCGAAACAGGCGCTGGCAGCCGCGACGGGGCTTGACCGCGGCGACTTCACCACTCACCAGGCCCGATCGATCCTGCGGCGGCTCGGGTTCGGCGTGCACCGCCGAGGGCACGTACCGCCACCTCGGGACGGTGACATGAGTACGTGGCCGCACCAGGGGGCCGAAGCGGCCGCCTTGGAGCCATACATTGGGCGATGGATCGCCCAAGACGGCCTTGAGGTGCTCTACGACGCGGACTCGCCGTACGACGTGGTGCGCTGGCTGCGCCGAAACGGTCTGCGCGCGCGGGTCTGGCGGGTACCCGCAACACCAGAAGAGGCCGGCTCGATGCTTTCCCACCCATGATCTTCCCCTTCGTCGAGCTGCCGCACCTTCCGGGGGGCTGGCCGCGCCCGATGTTCGACGTCGTCGTGGGAAACATGGGTGAGGTACTGATGCCGTGCCTCGTCGACAGCGGCGCCATAAACACTCTGCTGCCCAGCTGGGCTGCCGATCTGGCCGGGATAGACTGCGCGGATGCACCAGCGAAGGCCCTCGGCATCGCCGGTTCCAGCACCAAGGCGCGGATGGTGCAGACGCTGCTGACCATCGGCGAGCACAGTTGGGAGGCCGAGGTAGGTTTCTGCGACCCGTGGCCGCACGGCTTGGGCCTGCTCGGCCAACTCTCCTTCTTCCGCTACTTCGTCGTGACGTTCCGAGCAGCTGACTTCGAGCTTGAGATCAATCCAGCGCAGCGTTGACGCCGGGGTTGGTCAGTCCTGCTGGCTGCGGAGGATGCGGCGGAGCTTGGGTAGACGGTCGGCGAGTGCGCGTTCTGCACCGTGGCTGCTGGGCTGGTAGTAGTCACGGCCGACCAGATCGTCTGGCGGGTACTGCTGAGCCAGCACGCCATCGGGTACGTCGTGGGGGTAGTGGTAGCCCTGCGCGTGGCCGAGCTGAGTCGCGCCCGCGTAGTGGCCGTCGCGCAGGTGTGCCGGGACCGGGCCGGTGGCGCCGGCCCGGACGTCGGCCTGGGCCGCGTCGATCGCGGTGATCACGGCATTGGACTTGGGCGCGGTGGCCAGGTGCACGGTGGCCTGGGCCAGTGCCAGCCGGCCCTCGGGCATCCCGATGAATTGCACCGCATGAGCGGCGGCCACGGCACTCTGCAGCGCGGTGGGATCGGCCATCCCGACGTCCTCGCTGGCGTGCACCACCAGCCGCCGGGCGATGAACCGGGGGTCCTCCCCGGCCTCGATCATCCGGGCCAGGTAGTGCAGCGCGGCATCCACGTCCGAACCGCGGATCGCCTTGATGAACGCGCTGATCACGTCGTAGTGCTGGTCCCCGGCCCGGTCGTAACGTACTGCGGCCCGGTCCACCGCGGACTCGACTGTGGCCAGGTCCACCTGCGAGCCGCCGGCTGAGGTGACGGCTTCGGCGGCGGTCTCCAGCGCGGTGAGCGCGCGGCGGGCGTCCCCGGCGGCCAGCCGGACCAGA
>Ga0187893_10013449_pt1 | contig 11392 bp, 10 predicted proteins | sample MA1701074metaG_FD_139574 | JGI IMG/M metagenome (GOLD analysis project Ga0187893, IMG submission 139574) | White microbial mat communities from a basaltic lava cave in the Kipuka Kanohina Cave System on the Island of Hawaii, USA - MA170107-4 metaG ...
GTAGTAATACAGCTTGGCTCAAAAAGAAGTACCGTGCCATCCTAAATAAAGAGATTGAAATCAGAAAATAAACGGATAACCCTGATGCCTCGGTTCGGTTCATGTCTCGCCAACCGAAATGTGTTGCAATAAAAAGGTTCGTGAGACACGAACCTTTGCGTTAGTAGACACTATTACTATCATTGCTTTCCTATTCACCATTCACTATTCACAATAATACTTAAAATCCCTTCTTCTCATTTGCTTTTTGCATCGGGTTCACGCCCTGGCTTTGACCACGGGCAGCGCCGGTTTTTTGTTTAAAGATGGTGAATTTGGAAGGTTCAGGTATTGTATTCCAGCTATTGTTAGCGGTATCAATATCTGCAGTTTCACGCATCGGGTCAAGTTGTATAGATGCTACTTCTTTATTCTTCACAAATGTTTTCGTCACCTTTTGTTCATTCAGGCGCCATACCTGCGCAGGAATGCGGTCAATTTCTTTTGTTCCGTCTTTATATGTCCATTCAACAATGATGGGCATTACTAATCCACCTTTATTACTAAGTGTAAGTTCATACATGTAGCGGTCTGCATATTTGCTTTTTTCTTCTTCTGTTAATGCATCAGGATTGTTGGCCGGTATTTTTATTTCAACTTGCGAAGAATCATAAGGCTCAATTCCCCTCGCATATCTCCAGTAAAAATCACGCAGTGTAGTATCGGCATCTGTTTCAAAAGTAATTGACTTATCCTCACGGTTGCGGGTTTTAGAAACATCAACATCATACTTTGATTGCATTGGTTTGTCAACGCTCCGTTTGATCGTTCTGTCTTGTTCATCCGGTGGTGCCGCAGCCAGGTCAGGCTTTGCATATTTTACGCTATCAAGAGAAATATCACAGGCATCAGTGCCGTAAAACCATCCTCTCCAAAACCAATCGAGGTCTTCACCGCTGGCATCTTCCAGTGTACGGAAAAGATCAGCAGGCTCCGGATGCTTGAAAGCCCATCTTCTTGCATATTCTTTAAAAGCATAATCAAACAACTCACGGCCCATGATGGTTTCTCTCAGCATGTTCAAACCTGTTGCCGGTTTGGTGTAAGCATTCGGTCCAAAACCGATAATGTTTTCTGAATTACTCATGATCGGTTCCAGTTGATCTTTGGGCAACTTCATATAATCAACAATAGCCCAGGCCGGGCCTTTGCCTCTTATCGGAAATTTATTATCCCACAATTCTTCTGTCAGGTATTCTACAAACGAATTCAATCCTTCATCCATCCAGCTCCACTGGCGTTCATCGCTATTGATGATCATCGGGAAAAAGTTATGACCTACTTCATGAATGATTACACCCAGCATGCCATATTTAATGCCTTCGCTGTATGTGCCATCTTTTTCTGTGCGGCCATAATTGAAGCATATCATTGGATATTCCATACCATTGGCAGCTTCTATACTTTGCGCAACAGGATAAGGATAAGGAATGGTGAATTTGGAATAACTTTTAATAGTATGTGCTACAGCTTTGGTAGAGAAAGGACGATATAAACCATAAGCTTCTTTACCGTAAAAGCTCATGCACATGATCTTCTTGCCTTCTACTGTTACAGGCATTGCATCCCAAACAAACTTGCGACTGCTTGTCCATGCAAAGTCACGAACATTATCAGCTTTGTATATCCATGTTTTTTTGCGATTCGCCGAAGGCGAAGAAGCAATCTTTCCATTTTTCTCGGCGGCTTTTGCTTCATCTAATGTCACTATTTCAACAGGCTCTTTACTGGTTTGTGCTTTTTTCCAACGAGCTTGTTGCGTGGGTGAAAGATTAACTGCATAGTTCAGGCATTCACCTGTAGAACCTACCACATGATCAGCAGGCACTGTCATTTGCACTTTGAAATTGCCGAATGTAAGAGCAAACTCACCACGTCCCGTAAATTGATGGTTTTGCCATCCCTGGAAATCGCTGTACACACAAAGACGGGGATACCATTGTGCCATCGTAAAAAGATAATTGCCATCTTCAGGAAAATATTCATAACCACCGCGACCACCCATGTTCATGCGATCAGATATTTTATAATCCCAATCTGCTTTGAAAATAAAACGCTGGCCGGGTTTTAATTCAGCAGGCAGCTCAACACGCATCATCGTTTTATTGATCGTATATTTTAATGACTTGCCTGCAGCATCTGTCAGTTTATGAATATTAAATCCGTAGCCATTATCTTTTTTAGCATCAGCCGCCATATCCAGTTGCTGCGGGCTGACCTGTGTTCGCATTTTATTGCTGTTTTGATAATTGGCATTGTTAACGGTGCTATGCTCATTTTCATCTAACTGCAACCAGAGATAGGTTAATGTATTGGGTGAATTGTTGAAATAAGTTACAGTTTCCGATCCCGTAAGCTTTAGATTTTTTTCATCCAATTCACATTTGATGTCATAGTCGCACCGCTGCTGCCAGTATTTAGGGCCAGGTGCGCCACTGGCTGTGCGGTATTCATTGGGTGTTGGTAAAATGCTTCCCAACTGTTCAAACTTGTTGCCATGATTGCTGCCCGGATTGTTTTGAATGTTTTGCGCATAAGCGGCAGAAAACATTCCGGTAAGCATCAACAAAAATGGAATGATCTTTTTCATGTGATTTATTGTTTATTTATTGTTGTTTTCGTTTCCTAAGCTACTTATTGTTTATTTTTTTGATGCCAGCGACATTAACACAGATGATAGTCTGTTGCGTCGCACACTTCATCGTTCCGTTTCCATGGCATCTTTTTTCATTTCAAACTGAATTTATAAGGTTATTAATTCAACAATACCTCTCTACAATTCTGCAGCCCGTTCTACAGTTATTTTTAATGCTAATCCAAATACAGCGGCTGATAAAAAAATAACCCAATCTCTCCTGTTTACTTTTGCAAGGTTAACGATAATATGAGCAATGATAAGCAGGATCAATACTACTATTATCTGCCCCACTTCAAGCCCAGCATTAAAACCAAATAAACTCCATCCCAGGTTCTGATCTTTTGCAAGCATAAAACGCAGCGTATTAGCAAACCCCATTCCGTGTATCAAACCAAAAAAAAGAGCTAAAAAATAATTGATGCTTACTGAACGGGCTGTAAATTTTTTTTGAAACAAATTGGAAAAGGCAGTAATAACAATCGTCAAAGGAATTAAAAATTCAACCCAGTTGCCCGGAAATCGTACAATGTCCAATACACTTAAGGCAAGCGTTAATGAATGACCGATAGTAAAGGCGGTGACAAGGATCAACACCTGCCTCCAATCATTGAGCAGGTAAATAGCGGCCAGCGCTGCAATAAAGAGCTGATGATCCAATGCATCCGTGCTTATAATATGCTCCCAACCCAGCCAGAAATAAAATCCGAAATCTCCCATGTTTTGTTTAAAGAACGGTAACTGTCAACCGTTCCTGTATTTTTAACGTCGTGTTGTTGCGGGGCTTCAAAATAAGCCAGACTTTTGTAACCAAAAAAATTATTCTGCCAATGGCAACAGGATTCAATAAATGGCTTTTTATCTTTTTGATGCCCTCATTAATATACATGGGCGGCAAATTGAACAAGACGGAGGCAAAGAGCATTAGTGCAAAAGTCTTTCATCCCATTCATGTCAGCGTGACGGAGATCAATCACAACGCAACCGATAAAACACTTGAAATAAGCTGCAAGCTGTTTACCGATGATTTTGAAAAAGTATTAGCACAGAATTATAAAACAAAGGTTGACTTGATCAACCCGCCCGACCGGGCTGCTATGGAAAAACTGGTTAGCGATTTTATACAAAAGCATTTGGTAGTGAAAATAGATGATAAACCGGTTACGCTAAGTTATCTTGGTTATGAAAAAGACAATGATGCTGTGTATAGCTATTTGCAGGCCGAAAATATTTCTGCGGTAAAAAAAATAAACATCACCAATAACATTCTGCATGAAATGTTTACCGACCAGATCAACCTGATGCATGTTATTGTAGATGGAAAAAGAAAAAGTGTGAAGCTGGATTACCCGGAAAAAGAAGCAGCGTTTAATTTTTAGTTTAAGAGGTTTAAAAGTTTAATAGGTTCAATAGGTTCATCTGATAAATAAACAACTTCTTAAACCTCTTAAACTCCTGGAACCTTTTAAACTGGTTTACTCTTCCATTTCTTCCCTTAATGACTTACTGATCTTTACCAACACTTTGTCAATGCGGTGTCCGTCCATATCTATTATCTCGATAGAGAAACCTTTCCAGTCAAATTTATCACCGGTATGCGGTATCCTTTCAAGACGATGCAATATAAAACCTGCCAGCGTATCAAATTCCTGTTCTCCTTCATGCATCCATTCTGCTTTTTCAAAATGAGTTAAAAAATCATAGAAGGGAATTTGAGCATCTACCAGGAAAGAGCCATCTTCTCTTTCTGTTATTGCATAGTCGGTAAGATCCGGCTGTGGCATCTCCCCAATGATGGCTTCGAGAATATCATTTAATGTTATCATGCCGAGTATAGTACCATATTCATCTACTATAAAACAAGAGTGAAGCTGTGATTCTTTGAATTTTTCCATTACCTGGAAGGCGGTATTATTTTCCGGTACAAATAAAGCCGGACGCATCAGGTCTTTGAACTGTACATTATTGGGGCTTATATAAAGATCTTTGATAGCTACAACACCTTTGATATTATCAATAGTGTCATCACAAATAGGATAAACAGAATGCGGCTCACTCATGATCTTTTCTTTGATCGTTTCTTCCGTATCGTCTAAATTAAACCAGATGATATCGCTCCGGTGCGTCATCAGCGATGTGATATTACGGTCGCTTAAATGAAATACTCTTTCAATGATCTCCTGTTCGGTTTCTTCAATAGTGCCCTGCTCGGTTCCTTCGCTGATGATCGCTTTGATCTCTTCTTCTGTTACCTGTGTATCCTTCGGTTTTAAACCAAATATTTGTACGATGACATTACTTGATTTACTTAACAGCCAGATAAATGGATGAGTAATGGCGCTGAATATCCGCATGGGCGTAGCAGCGTTCTTGGCGATAAGTTCAGGCCGTGAAAGCCCGATGCGTTTAGGCACCAGCTCCCCAAATATGATAGTGAAATAAGTTACAATGATAACAACGATAGCAGTGGCAATTCCATGACTATACGGCTCAACGGTGGGCCAGCGGGATAACCAGGCTGCAAAATTATCTGTTATTTTTTCCCCGGAATAAATACCTGTGAGGATGGCAACAACAGTGATACCCATTTGTACAGTAGAAAGAAATGTTTCGGGTTTATTGGCCAGTTTGAGAGCTTCTTCAGCTTTTTTATCTCCTTTGTTTGCCTGTACTTCGAGCCGGGATTTTCTTGCAGACACCAACGCAATTTCAGCCATTGAAAAAAGACCATTCAGCAGTATCAGTCCTGCCAGTATAAGTATTTCCATTAAGAAGATACAGTTGATTCTTTACCGAAGATAGCGAATCCATACCGCTTATTAAAAATGATACCGGTGACTGTGCCAAAAAAAACTCCAAGCAATGCACCGCACAACACATCAAAAGGATAATGTATGCCAACATATACCTGCGAATAAGCCACCAGCGCTGCCCATAAAAAGCCGATCAATGCCCATTTTTTTATCAACGGCTTTGCAGTGAGAAAGAAAAAACTGGCCATGCCAAAGTGATTGGCAGCATGATTAGAAACAAAACTTTTGCCTGACGAACAATGATTGACCAGGAGACGAACATGCATAAAAAAATCAGGATCGCCGCAGGGACGTATCCTTTCGAAATTGTGTTTGAATAAATATGTGCCGGTCATGTCGGTAAGAGCGGCGGTAGTTACAAAAAATAATATCCACCAAAGGCCTTTACCTTTGAAGTTTAAAACAGCAAAAGAAGCGAGGAACACATACAGCGGTATCCAGTTCATGGAGTATCGCATAAAAGGCATAAGGCTGTCGAAGAAAGGATTGGCGGAGCCGCTGTTGATCTGAATAAATAACCACTGGTCAATTTTTTCCAGTTGTTCCAAAATGCCGGATCGCAATAAAAAAAACATGGCCGCAAAAATACAATAACCATTCAAAGAAAGATTAACAGCCGGGAATTGAAGAAGTCACTCAAATTGTATTGCTTTGTATGTTTTCAGTGTTAACTAATTATAGTTTTCTTTCATGTTGAGAAGATTCAGGATACCAAAGACGATCTTATGGGTCAGCAACCTGTTCCTGGTTTTTCTCTTGATTTTTACTTTGTTCCGGCTTGCCACTTATTTTGCATTTAAGCCCGGTGGTATTTCATTCACCGATCTCATTCCTTCTTTTTTATTGGGCATACAATATGATTTGCGATGGATCGCCATTATTTTATTACCCATTGTTGTTATTAGCATGTCGCAGCGGCTATCGCCTTTTTATTCTGCTCATAATAAAAAATGGTGGACATGGTATCTTGCCGTAGTTACATTTATTGTCTTTTTCTTTTTTGCCGCAGATTTTGGAAGTTTTTCTTACAACCAAACAAGGCTTGATGCCGGCGCTATGAATTTTGTAGAAGACCCGGGTATTTCCTTTCGCATGATGTGGCAAACCTATCCCCTGTTCTGGATGTTGCTGGGCCTGCTGGTGTCTATGTTCTTTTTTAGATGGATGTATCGTAAAAGCCATTGGCGGGTGATCAACAGCACCGATGGGTTAAAAATTCCATACCGGAGAAAATTTTTTGTTTTTGCCGCCATTATTCTTGTTGCACTTATATATGGCCGCTTTGCACTCACGCCGCTTAGCTGGAAACAATGTTTTGTTTTCCAGGATAGCTTTAAATCTTACCTCGCATTAAATCCATTGCAAAATTTTTTTGCTACGCTAAAACTTCGCCGTCCGGAGTTTAATGAACAAAAAGCAAGGGATGCGTATCCCATCATGGCAGAGTGGATGCCTTTACCGGATAAAGAATCATTCAACTACCGCAGAATTGTATCTCCGGGCAGCACGGCATTGGAAAGCAGGCCAAATGTTGTATTGGTAATGTGTGAATCGTTCAGCATGTATAAAAGCAGCATGAGCGGCAACCCGCTTAACACAACTCCGTTTTTTGATTCGCTCACGAAAAAGGGGATATTTTTCGAACGCTGTTTTTCCCCGCATTTTTCTACAGCAAGAGGACTGTTTGCAATAATAACAGGTATCCCTGATGCACAACTTTTTAAATTTTCTACCCGCAATCCATTAGCTATACGTCAGCACACCATCATTGATAATTTTGAAGGATATGATAAACATTATTTTTTAGGCGGCAGTCCTGAGTTCAACAACTTTGGCGGTTTGCTGAAAAATATTGACAATCTTCAGATGCATACTGAGGGTAGTTTCAAATCACAAAAGATCAATGTATGGGGCATCAGCGATAAAGATCTTTTTTTGGAAGCCAATGAAGTTTTTAAAAAGAAAAACAACCCTTTTTTTGCCATTATTCAAACTTCGGATAATCATCGTCCGTTCATGATACCTGAAAAGGATACAGCTGAGTTTGAAAGAAAGATCGTGGCGGAAGAGCAATTGGAAAAGTTTGGGTTTGGTTCCATTGAAGAATACAACAGCTTTTGTTATTCTGATTTTTGTTTTAAAAAATTCATGGAAGTCGCAAGCAAGGAAGACTATTTTCATAATACCATCTTTGTTTTTATAGGAGATCATGGCGTGGCAGGCAACGCAAAAGCTGTTTATCCTGATGCATGGACAACTCAAAGATTGACAGATGAACATGTTCCCTTGCTTTTTTATGCGCCCTATTTATTAAAGCCGCAAAAGCGATCAGAAGTAGTATCGCAGATAGATGTGTTGCCAACAATAGCCGGAATGATACAACAACCTTATGTAAATACCACGCTTGGCCGTGACCTGCTGGATACAACTAAAAAGAAAAATTTTGCTTTTATTACTAATACAGCCGGTAAAATAGGAATGATCACGGATGATTTTTATTTTACAACCAATCTTAATTTTCCTGACGAACAAATAGTGCCGGTAAGAGAAAGCGCCAGGCTGTTTTCAAGAGCAGAAAAAGATTCTATCCGGCAGCAATTGTCTGTTTTTACCACCGCTTTTTTTGAAACAGCAAGATATATGCTGATGAATAATGGGGGAGATTGAGAGATTTTAGATGTTGAGTGAGATTAAATAATCATCACGTCAGCGCATCCGTTCTCCTTCCATCGCTGTACAATCTTTTTTCATTACTCTCGTCAATATCCATTTTCTTTTGAGCAACTATAATTAGCCTGGGAGTTTTTCTTACATCATATTTACCCAATTGATAATCGCCAAAAACTTCCTGTACTTGTAATCCCTGGAAGCTTAACATGTCTGTAAAATCGCCAAAGCCAAACTTGGCTATTTTTTCGGTAAACTCAATAGGCTCTAATAAAGATTCATCGGTAATGCGAATGCGTTTGTAAAAATGAGTATCGTCCTGCCAGCGATGAATATCATAACAGGTGCCGCTGATCTCTTTCATTTCCGATGCTACCAAATGTTCTTCCGCATAATGAACATTGAGATAATCAATGATAAATCGTCCGTTTGGTTTCAGGCTTTTTGCAATTGTTCTTATAGCCGCATCATGCTCTCTTCGTGTTTTGAAATAACCAAAGCTTGTAAAAAAATTAAAAACGAGATCAAAATAGTTGCTGTAAAATGGCAACCTGATATCATGAATAAAAAAATGAAGCTTTTCGTTTTCAAATTGTTTTGCCCATGTTATGCTCTTGGGCGAAAGATCAAAACCGGTAACATCAAAACCCAATGAAGCCAGTATTTTGCTATGCCTTCCTCTGCCACAAGCAGCATCCAATACTGTTCTTACCCTGGCGGGAGACAGGTGATCTATCATTAGTTTGATAAAGGCCGCAGCTTCGTTTTCATCACGTTCAAAATAAAGCCGGTGATAAAAGGGGGAATTGAACCAGTCTATATACCAGGGATTTGACATGTCATCGTTTGCACAAATGTAAGCTGGCGCATGGCAATATGGTGACCGGAAAACCGTATTTTTGCTGGCAATTGAAAAACATTTTAACCCCATATAAGGGTTAAGGCTATCATGAACCATTAAACTAACAATAACATTTTACTGTGGCATTGATCAAAAGTATTTCCGGCATTAGGGGAACAATAGGGGGCAAGCCCGGCGAAAATCTTACTCCTTTGGATGTAGTAAAATTTGCGGCAGCCTATGGCAGCATAATAGCCGGCAAAAATAAGTCAGCAAAGATTGTTATTGGACGTGATGGCCGTATCAGCGGCGCCATGGTTCGTGACCTGGTGGTCAGCACACTTACCGGGCTTGGCATTGATGTGATAGATATTGGATTATCTACTACTCCCACTGTAGAGATAGCCGTGCAAATGGAAAAAGCAGACGGCGGCATCATTCTCACCGCCAGCCACAATCCCAAAGAATGGAACGCTTTGAAGTTGCTGAACAGCGATGGCGAATTTATTTCTGCTGCTGTTGGCGCTAAAGTATTGGATCTTGCTGTTAACGAAGACTTCAGTTTTACTACTGTAGATAAACTGGGAGCTGTAGTTCATGATGATAGTTATTTACAAAAACATATTGATGCCGTTCTGGCTTACCCGTTGGTAAATACGGAAGCAATTGCTGCGAAAAAATTAAAAGTGGTGGTAGATGCCGTTAATTCTACCGGCGCTACTTATGTGCCTGCATTGCTGAAAGCACTGGGCATAACCAATGTGGTCGTTTTAAATGAAGAAGTAAACGGCAAGTTTGCTCATAATCCCGAACCGCTGCCCGAAAATTTAATTCAGTTAAGTAATGCAGTTGTAAAACAAAGGGCTGATCTCGGTATTGCAGTTGATCCTGATGTTGACCGCCTTTGTTTTGTAAATGAAGATGGCAGCATGTTTGGCGAAGAATATACGCTGGTTGCCGTGGCTGACTATGTATTGAATCATCGCAAAGGAAATACGGTGAGCAATATGAGCAGCACCAAAGCATTAAAAGAGATCACTATTAAAAACGGCGGCGAATATTTTCCTTCCGCAGTGGGTGAGGTGAACGTTGTAAAGAAAATGAAAGAAGTCAATGCTGTGATTGGCGGCGAAGGCAACGGTGGTATTATCGTTCCTGATTTTCATTATGGCCGTGATGCCCTGATTGGAATTGGTTTGTTTCTTAGTCATCTTGCTGCGCATAAAAATGGTATGCGTTCATTAAGAGCCAGCTACCCTGATTATTTTATTGCCAAGAAAAAACTGGAACTGCAGGAAGGCATTGATGTAAAAGCAGTGTTTGAAAAAATTCAGAAAAAATATAAAAACCAACCCGTCAATACTGAAGACGGTCTGAAAATAGAATTTGATAACGATTGGGTGCATCTCCGCACTTCCAATACCGAGCCTATTATCCGCATTTATTCAGAAAGCGATTTTGAAACCAAGGCCAATAATATTGCAGTGAGGCTGATGCAGGATATTAAAGAATTTATTTGACTTCTAACGAGCATTACGTTAGAATATTTACAAAGGATATATTTTAATTATCTTTAAAACATGAATTTGTCTATAGCAGATAAATTAATGTTGCAGCGTTTTTTTGCAGGCAGGCCGGTAAAAAGGGCTTATGTTTTTGGCTCATATGCCCGTAATGAAGCTGATAAGGAAAGCGACATAGATTTGCTTGTTGAGCTCGACTATTCAAAACACATTGGCATGAAGTTTTTTTCTTACCGGGAAGAATTAGAAAACTTGCTGCACAAAAAAGTAGACATTGTTACAGATGATGGCATCTCCCGTCACATAAAACCGCACATAGATAAAGACAAGATTTTAATTTATGAAAGAAGCCCTGAATGATAAAGTAAGGGCAAAACATGTGTTGGATGCCATTTCTGAAATAGAAAAGTATCTTGATGGCATTACGTTAGATCAGTTTCAGCTAAACTCGGAAAAGAAGTTTGCTACTATTAAGCAAATAGAGATTATTGGAGAAGCGTGTAACAATATGTCGGCTACTATAAAGGAGACCCATCCGGAAATAGAATGGAAATCTATAAAAGGTTTTCGCAATATTTCAATTCATGAATATTTCGATGTAAGTATTCAATTGGTTTGGCAAATAGCGCAAAATGATCTGCCTGTATTAAAACAACAATTTGTTGAGATAGAAAAAGGCTTGTAACCGATCAGATTGTAAACAGGCTCATTATTCAAAAAGTAACAGCAACTCACAACATATTTGCCGCGACGGGTGCATTTCAAATTGTCGCGTTAATAATTGAACTTAGTAGTCAACTAACCCCCACTTTATGACAAAAGAACAATTTATTGCATCGGTTACAGCTCATTACGATGAGTTGGCTGCTTTAAA
>Ga0187893_10013450_pt1 | contig 11392 bp, 5 predicted proteins | sample MA1701074metaG_FD_139574 | JGI IMG/M metagenome (GOLD analysis project Ga0187893, IMG submission 139574) | White microbial mat communities from a basaltic lava cave in the Kipuka Kanohina Cave System on the Island of Hawaii, USA - MA170107-4 metaG ...
ATTCCCAAGGCGCCCTCTTCCGGGTGGAGCGGCTCGCCGGACTGCGGGTCGAGGTCAGCGATTTTGGCGACGCCGGCCAGGGCGACCTGGGTACCAACCCCGTTGGCGTCGCGGTGGTCGTGCCCAGCTGTTTCGGCCGAATCCCGACCCTCGTCGGCGACAACGGTAATAACGTCCTCCTCGGCTCGCCCGGGGCCGATGTGATAGCGGGCCGTGAGGGCGACGATCTCATCGACGGCCGGGGCGGCGATGACCGGATCTGCGGCGGGGAGGGCAACGACGCCTTGCGCGGGGGATCCGGGAAGGATCGGGCGGGTGGCGAGGCCGGCGCCGATACGCTCGAAGGCGGCTCCGGTAACGATCGGCTGGATGGCGGTACGGGCCCGGATGTCACGCTCGGCGGCAAGGGCACGGACCGTTGCAAGAGCGGTGAGGCGAAGCTCGGCTGCGAGCGCTGAGGTCGCGAGGCGCGGGTGCGCCAGCAGATCAGGAACGCGAGCCGTTCGGCGATCGGCTCGCCGAGCCGGAATTCGGCGCGTGGTCCGAGGAGCAGCGATGGCCGCAGCAGGGTGTGGCTGCGGAAGGGAAGGGCGAGGATCGCTCGTTCCAGCTCTCCCTTCACGCGGCTATAGAAGATGGGCGAGCCGGCGTTCGCGCCTAGCGCGCTGACCAAGAGAAAGTGGTGGCTCCCCCGCGCGAGCGCGGTGCGCGCGAGGGTGAGCGGGTAATCGAAGTCGATCTTGCGGAATTCCCGACGCGAGCCCGCCTTGCGGAGGGTCTTGCCCACAGGTCCACCTGTACTTTATCTCGTCGCCAAAAAAGGGCGTTTAGTCCTATTCGCCTCAGGATGCGTTATTCTAAGGGGGAGGGGTAGAGCGCGGCGAGCCCCCTGGGCGTGGCGTTTATCCAGAAGACGGCCTGCCCCGGATTAATACCTAAACGCTGAGTCACCACTCGAACGACTTTGCCCTTACGGACTGCTCAACAGAGCTTTTTCAGAACACACTGTGATGTGGACTCGTAGCGCGACTTTCTCCTTGCGCCGGTGGTTCCGCCGTCTCCTGCTCATCATCGACAGGGATTGGATCCACTGGATCGCGCTGGCGCTAGCATCCACGCTCCTCGCCGTTGCGGACCTTAGCCTTCTCGCCCGGACAGTAAGTTTCGTATCGCTCTTCGTGGCGTACATTGTCATGCGGAAAGTAGGCGGTTGGCTCAAGCGCACCGCCGCGGCCGCTGCTCATGAGGAAGATGCCTATTGGCCCGCGCTCTACAAGTATCTCGTGGACACCGAAGATGTGCTCGCGCGCTTTGTGATCGAGAGCGATCCGTTCTTCCTACATGAGGAACGAGCACGGTCGGATGCAACCAGCGACATCGACCGTGCACAGTACGTCGCCCTGGCGGCAAGCCTCTCGCACGAGCACTTGAGCCATCGGTATATCACCCGCGGGCAGCGCAACCCGAAGCGCACCAAGGACCTGGTCGCGCTCCTCACGGAGGGCCCAGAGCCGGTCCTTGTTACGGGAAAGCCAGGGAGCGGAAAGACCCTATCGCTCATATTCACGTTCTTCCGCCTGAAGAAACTCTATCTGGAGGGCCGCAGTCCACTCGTGCCGGTCTTTATGTACATTCGTGAGATGGAGCCGTCTGCTCTCGACGAAATCGAGCGGATGACCAAGGAGTCAACGGTGGAACGCATGGCTACCATCGCCTCTCACTGCCCGCTTGGGAAGGCCAACAACCGGATCCAACGCGACTTCCACCGGCTCATGGGTGAGCGGGCGCGCTCAATTCAGTTTGCTTTCATCCTTGACGGTCTGGATGAGTTTCGGGATAAGCACCGCTACAAGCAGCTTTTCGCGGTGATCAAGGGATCTATTCAGGCGGATATCACCAGAGAGCATAAGTTCATCGTATCGTGTCGCGTCGATGAAATCCGTGGCTACCGCTCCACACTGGGGGCAAACATCGCCGAGATCGAGCCGCTGAGCCTGCGCCGCGTCGACGACTTCGTGTCGCGTAAGCTCAAGTCGCGCAAGCTCCAGGGCGCGAACAGGACCCGGCTCGAGCGGATGCTGAGCGGCCTCAGGTCGCAGGCGAGCAAGCATCACATGGGAGTCTACCTGGGTAACCCCTATTTTCTATACCTGCTCGTGTTGTACTACGCCGAACAGGCGAATGCTCCGGGCAAGGGCATAGCGCTAGCCCTGGACATCCGCCCACTGTATCTCGCCGAGCTCGAACGAGAACTGAAACGGCACCAGCTCGTTCTTGACGAGGAGCTCAAGACGGCCGTGGATCTCGTCCTGGTGATCGGGGGTGCAGTGGCGGCTACTCGCGTGGGCCTCGAGCGGGCAGCGCAGAGCGCGCTACGTTTGGCGGATGTAAACCTAATTGAGCGGTGTTACAACGGTCTGCTGGCGCTTCATCCGAGGCTCCAGGAGGACGCAGCGGCAGCGCTCGACCGTTCCGAGCAGAGGGCGTATAGCGCGCTGCGGGACCTGCTGGGCCGCACGATCCAGGACACAGTGTTCAGGGCGTTGCAAGGCGACCGCTCGGCAAACAACCTCGCGCTGCAGCTGCCCATCCTACTTCGTCTCTCCAGTGCCGACGAGATCGGTCTAGTGGCGCGATGGGTACTGGACAAACCCGAAGAATCGGCGGGTCGCTTGCTGAGCGTCGCGGTTTACGGTGCGGTAATGCAACTCCTCGGCGAGAGCAGAATCGTCGAGCCGGCGGGCGATGCTATCGGCCAGTTCAAGAACCAGCGGCTCCAAGACTACTTCGCGGCCTCCTTTATAGCAGCGGTCGGCTTGCCAAAATTCGCGGAAGAATTCACGGAAACCGGCGCGGTCAATTTCTGGTGGGATCAGGCGCTTAGCATTTACTTTGCAATCGCGCAAGATCCAGGCGCCGATCTCCTGTGGCTACTCAGGCGGAAAGATGAAGACGATGTCGAGCACCTTGTCCGCTGCGCCCGGTGCTCGGCGTACATCCCAGAATCATCCCCGAATCTTTGAACGCCGCGCAAAGTCTCCAGACCGCCCTCGAGACGCTCCGGGCACGCCTCACAGCCTCCCTCAGGATGGGCGAGCTCGTGGCCCAGTTTAAGGTGTGCGAAGCGTACTGCGAACACCTTCGGCGACCTTCGCACGTAACCCGAGACGATCTTCGGTCCGTCGCCATAATGCTGCGCGATCGTGTGCCGGCATTGCGGCACGAATACGCGCTCGCCCTGCGTGCGTTCGTCTCAGCGGGTGGCCGACTCGGGATCCGTTGGCTGTACCTTGTTGACTACTATCTCCGGCTCGGTTTCCGTCAGGAGTTGCTTCCCTGGCGCTATTGGACCCCTCCCGCGACGCTGGGCCGTTGGCCGTCAGTGTACATGCTCGTGTACGGAACGGCCTGGTTGCTGAACGCGATCCTGAGCGCCGCAACCGTCATTACTGTCCTCGCTGCGTTTTGGGTGTTTATCGCTGAGCCCATCTATACCGCTGGCGCTCAACTGAGCTTTCCGGCCTTCCTGCAAGCCGTCACCGTCACCCTCTACATCGGCCTGTCTATCTACAACTCGTTTGGCAATCCGATCACGCCGCTTTTCTCGTTCTGGGCCACTCCCTGGTACCTCGTTTCGCGCCTCTGGCGATCGCTGCGTGCCCTCGGGGGAGTAGTATGGCGGCTGGTATCGAACCCGCTCCGTCGTCTATCTATAGGAACTGCTCGGGAAGGGCAGAGCTTCGCGGCGCCCACTCAACGTCGAGAGCAGGTGCTCGCGGTGCCCACTCAACGTTATGACCGCTATCGGCACCTCCGTGCCCTTAACGCGGTCGTATCGATTGTAGCGGCACTCGGCATCTTCGGCGTACTCCCCTTCGTTGGGCGCGAGGCAAGAGACCGGGTCACAACCCCGCCCGCAGTCGTCGGTTGGTCGGCGCCCGATCCGATAGCGCCCCCGCCCAGTTTCTACCCGCCCCTCCCGCAGCCCACGGTCAGTGAGCAGACATACACCTACGAGCGACTGCGTGCTGACCTAGAAGGCCAGCTCGCCACCTTCCGCAGCGACCTAAAGCAGTTCATCCAACGTGAGGGCGAGCTGCTAACGGTGCTCGGTGAGATGGACATGGATTCTGCTGACTGGGCGCGCGACGAGTTCAAGGCAAAGGCGCTCGACGACAAGAAGTTTCTTGACGAGCTCGAAGAGATCCGGCAAAGAGGCGAAGCGCTTTTGGATCGTGTCCGAGCGATCCAAGCAGCTCGGACACGGCTCGCGGAGGAAGCAAGGAATTTTACGGCAGTGGCGAGGTCGCTCAAGACGATGCAGAGCGCTGGTGATGACAGAGCTTTCCTTGTGACGGTAGGGGAGGAGTTAGCCGCGGCAACGCGGAACCTTCTCGCCCGGGAGCGTGAGCTCGAGGCGGGGGACGCGGCCCTTGACGAGCTCGTGTTGGCTGCCGCGCGCTATCGGTACCTGACGCGGACGGAGCTGGCACGGCTACAAGCCCTTCACGATGACTTCGAGCTGTATCGGGAACGCGCGAAGGCCGCCCTCGGCGTGATCGAGTCCCTCCTCAAAGGGACTACTGGAAGGGCCTACGAGTCCTTGTCGCAAGTGCTCGAGAGCCTGCGCCGACAGTCCGCTGAGTCGCTCGAAGCCCTCGCTAAAGCCGACGATTCCGACGACGCTGGTGCATTGGGGCTATGGGACGTCATAACGACAGCGAGGGCGCTCAAGGAAAGGGTGGTCGGTGGCCGGGACCGTGTCGACAAGCTCTTTGGCACAGCCCATGCCGTTATCGAGGAGATCGACCTAGCAAGCGACAAGTTCGCTAATAGCATGATGGCTATGACCGAGGACCACGCGAAACTAGTCAAGGAGGGCGCCTTATATCCTGAAGTTGATCCTGGGTCGCTAGAGGAACAAATTAGGATGCTTCACGCCCGCAGTGAGCCCTTGGCGCAGGAGCAGCAAAGGGCGCGCGCTGGCCTCGATATGCTGAAGAATCAGCTCGACAACGTCGTGCAATCGGCGTCGACGCAGGCAGATGACATCGCCGCAAAGGCAGAGGCGCGACTTGTGGCAAAGGGCTGGGGTCTCGCCCAGGTGGGGGGAATCCTCATTCCCCTACTGCTTGCAGGCTCCTATACGATGAGTCAACTTCGTGAGCGACGTCTGATCACGGAGATAAACGCATCTCGTAGCCTTGTGATACTGCTTCAGATCGCTACCAATAGTGCCCACACCCTTTTTGTCCGGCGTGCGGCCGTGAACAGGATCGCCGGAGAGTGCTTCGCGGATCTGGAGGCGCTCGATAAAATCAAGTGGGCGTGTAGGTTCATCGAGAGCCAGGGACACCGCAACGACACGTGGATCGCGGGCCAGCTCGCACGCGAGGCTCACGGGACCGAGCGCCGAATCAAGGAGGCTGAGTCGATCCTGTGATGCGGGTGTTCGATATCGATATTGAGCACTGCCCTCACTGCGGCGGTACCTTGCAGATCATCGCCGCCATCGAAGATCCCATCGTGAAAGCCAGGCCCACGGAAGGGCCTGCTTGGCGCGCCGAGGACGCAGCGCCAAGATCCTCGCTCATCTCGGCTTGTCCGCCCGGGCACCGCCCCGAGCACCTGTGCAGACATTCCATCCTCAGGGCGCCCAGCATGGCCGCCTTGGGCCCCGGCCAGTCTTCGACTGGCGCTCGTACGAGCCCCTGGCCTTGGCTTTCGCTCTTTTCCGCACGACCTGGTCCTAAACGAACACCCCGCCCGGTCCAGCTCTCTGAGCCGACAGCCCTCCCCTTGGCTCTAGTTCACCCAAGACGCCAGAATAGCCCGATAAATCCCGATTCCAGGCCGAGATTGCACGTGTTTGACACCTGACAGGTTCAGTCGTATCTTCACTTTTTACAAAAAAAGGCCTTTTAAAATTCTTATTCTCTTGACTATTCCCTTTGCGGGCGAGTGATATGAGCGCACTCGATCAGATCCCTGCGCCTCTTCGTCCGCTGGCGGCTCGCGCTCTTGCCGCAGTATTCCCGATCTACGTCCCGGACACGCTGAGCCAGTTCCTGCGTGACACGATTGACGAGGAGCGGCGGCACCTCTCGTCGATGACGAAGAGTTGGACGCAGGATCACTGGGAGATGCTGGGCCAAAAGCTCGCGGGCGCGGGACGCACGGTCCGCGTGCGCAATGTGACCGAGGCGCTCGCGGAAATCTCGTTCGACATCCCGGTGGCAGGAGCCGAATTCCGCGTTCACGACGCTGGCAGCGGGGTGTTGCCGGGGCGTGGCGATCGCCCCGGCTCGCTGAGCCTGAAGCCCGCCGCGCTGCGGCTGCTGATCAAACAGACGACAGACGAGATGGGGCCTCGGCAGACAGCCGAACGATGGCGCGCGGCGATCGCCCAAGCGTTCAATGGCGAGCAGGAGCGCGGCCAGAAGCTCGCGCCAGCGACGGGCGAGTGGATGACGGCGGCGCGCAACCCGTTAGCGAACGCCTGCAACAGAATCGCGGAAGGCAACGCGGCATCATTGAATTCGAATGTCCGCATCGCAACGCTCAGAGAAAGCCTCATTGACGCGGAGGTGCGGTTCGAAACGGTTCAGGTCAAGTGTCAGGCGGCGCTGGCGCGTCTTGCCGAGACTACCGAGCGGCGGCGGTTGGCAATCGAAGCCGCCAGGGGTGGGCAACGCGAAGCCGCGGCGCAGGTCGCGGCGCTTGACGACTGCGAGCGCGCCGTCGCAGAACTGACGGAGTTAGAGAAAGAGGTGCAGCACCTTCGTCGCGACTTAGACAATCGGCGCATAGAGGTGGACGCCGCGCGCGAGAACCATCGCGACGTTGCGGAAGCCGAAACCTCCATGCAGAAGAAACAACAAGCCTACGAGCCGCTGGGCTGGCCGCGCACTATCGTGGTGGCGGTAACGCTTGCCGCCGTAGGCTGGTACATGGTATGGCGGCTGACTACCTTTAATCCGCAGGCGCCGGTGTTTTCGTGGCTGCTCTATGCGGCCGAAGGCTTTAGTGTCTTCACCCTGCTGCTGCATCTTTTCATGGTGTCGCGGCTGACTGTCCGCCAAGCGCCGCTGCCCAAACCCGGGCATGCGGTGGACCTGTTCATTCCTACCATCAACGAGCCGGTGGATATCGTGCGCCGCACGGCCATCAAAGCCATCGACATGGAGTATCCACACGAAACCTACATCCTCGATGACGGCAACCGACCGGAAATCTTACAACTGGCGGCAGAGCTCGGCTGCCGCTACCTGGCGCGCCGCACCAACGAGCACGCCAAGGCAGGCAACCTCAACCAAGCCCTTGCGTATTCCAGCGGCGAGTTCATCGCCCTCTTCGATGCCGACCATGCGCCGAAGAACACGTTTCTTACCCACACGCTCGGTTATTTCGAGGACAAGGATGTCGCCTTCGTGCAGACGCCACAGGATTTTTACAACCTCGATTCTTATCAGCACCGCGTCGCCCGCGCCAAAGGGCGCGTATGGTCGGAGCAGTCGCTATTCTTCCGCATTATTCAGCGCGGCAAGGATTACTGGAACGCCACTTTTTTCTGCGGCAGCTGTGCTGTCATCCGTAGATCGGCGCTCGAAGCTATCGGCGGCTTCGCCACCGGCACGGTAACCGAGGATATCCACACCTCCATCCGCTTGCACAAGAAGGGCTTCGGCTCGGTCTACCACGCCGAATCGCTGGCCTTCGGCATCGCCGCCGCGCAAATCGAGCCGTTCCTGCGCCAGCGCATCCGCTGGGGCCAGGGCGCCATGCAGGTCTGGCGGCAGGAAGGCATACTCTTAAACCGTGATCTGACGACTGCCCAGAAGCTCAACTACCTCGCCTCGATGATCACCTATTTCGACGGCTGGCAGAAATGCGTTTATTATTTGACGCCCGCCATCGTGTTGCTCACCGGCGTCATGCCGATGGTCGTCAGCAGCGCTGGCGAGTTCCTCGTCCATTTCGTCCCCTATTTCGTGATGACGATGTGGTGCCTTGAAGAATCGGGACGCGGTTACAGCGAGCCGCTCTTTGTCGAGCAGTACAACATGGCGCGCTTCGCCGCCTTCTGTTTCGCTACGCTCGGGTTGTTCAAAGGCAATCTTCGCTTCCGCGTCACCAACAAGCAAATGGCAGCCACCCGCAATCACCGCTGGTATTTGCTGCCGCAATACGGTGTCTTTATCCTCAACGCCGTGGCTATGCCGCTGGGCGTGAACTTCCATCTCAATGCCGGGCAGCTGACGCTTTTTTCACTGTCCGCCAACCTGACCTGGGCGCTGATCAATCTGACACTGGCGGCGATGGTACTGGCATTTTCACTGCGCCGCGGCCTCTACTGTCGCCATGATTACCGCTTCAGTATTCCGCTGGTGGCAAGGCTGCGTAGCCCGCTCGGGAAAGGCAGCTTCGCCGCGGTGAACGACGTTTCCTCCACCGGCGCTTTGATATTGGCCCCGCGCGAATGGCAGGTCAAAGTAGGCTCAATGCTTTCCGGCGTACTCTATCTGCCGGATGGACCGCTGCCCTTTCATGCTATCATCCGCTCACCGCATGACGGCCGCGACTCGCTGTCGGCATGCGCTCTGGGCTGCGAATTCTGGTGGAGCGACACGGCGGCCCGCCGGCGCATGGAACAATTCCTCTACGGTTCGGACTTTGAATGGCAGGTGCATAATTTAACAGAAAAAAGCAAAACTCCGCTCGAACGGCTGCTTGGAATACGCCATCCTCAGCCCATGCCTTTCCCGTCATGGCAATGCGGCACGTCGGGCCAGCTGTCCTCGATAGTGCTCAATCCAGGGGCCAGCGTGCCCAGCGCCGGCATCATTTCGGTGGATTTCCGCACCAAGCGCGGTGCCGTGATGGTCTTCGCTCCCCTGCCGGAGAACCATGCGCTCGAAACTTCAGTGCTGACCCCCGATGGCTGGAAGACCATGATTACCAGAGTTGCCAACCAGAACCAGCAGGTGGCCAGAACCACGGCCAATGTTTATCTCTATCAGCTAGAAAGCATTCCTGCATGATGGCCAGGATTCAGGCAGCGGGCTTATGTGCGGCGCTTGTTTCAAGTCTGGCCCCGACGGCTTTCGCCGGGGATAACCTGTTCATCGCCGGCGGGCAGATCGGCGGCCAGAACAGCAGCTATGGCCTGGCGGGGGTTATTACGCCTTTGCCCGGCAACAGTCTCGGCAACGGCTGGGTCGGCCAGGTATTCGCCGAGGTGCTTACTTACCGCTACAAATCAGGGGCCGCTACCATTGATGCCCTGGCGCTGGGCACCAGTCTTTCCGTCGGCTACACGAAGGGTTATGCTGATGGGTGGTGGGGAGCGTATGTCGGCCCGTCTTACCGTCATACCGATCTTTCACCCAATGATCCCAGTAACGCTGCGGAAGGCGGCGTTGTCAGCGCCCGGTTGCAGTTACAGGGGGAGCACCATCTGTTGCAAAACGTCAAGGCGAACGCCATCGTCAGTTACGAGGCATTCAGCACTAACGCTTACTGGACGCGCCTGCGCGCGCTGTATCGCATCAGCGGCGATATGTATATCGGGCCGGAAGGCGTGTTGCAGGGCGACGATAGTTACGAAGGCTATGCAGCGGGTATCGCGTTAGTCGGCATTCAATTCGGCAAGCAGATCAGCCTAGGGTTTGACGTCGGCGTCAGCAAAACGCGAGGCGTTGACGCCGCGCCTTATGGCGGGCTGGAATTAGGCGCCAATTTTTAGTTTTTTTGAAAGAAAAAGGCTACCGGTTTCCTGGCAGGCCTCTCGTTGGCAAGTCCTAAATAATTAGGACGTGGTGCAGGTAGTACTTGCGCCAGCGTTCATCGCGTCGACAATGCCAGTAGCGCCGAACACAATGGCGACGCCGATGCGACGATGTTGCGGAATCTCATCGGCAAGTGTATCGCTATGCTCGTGATGCATTTCGGCCACCCTGCCCCCGAAATGCACTCGCATGACGCGGCAATTGATTGGACCGCGATTCGTCCTGCGTCCGCAGCGTCGCATCACTGCGGTGCGACACAGATCCCACACTGACTTTACGGCGCGATGCGTCTCCTGCCCGGCAACGCCAGTTCGCTAAATTCTTCATCCAGGTCGCCGCGAAAGCACAGGTGGTTATAAGGATCGTCGCGTTCATCGCGGCTACGCCTATCAGGACACTACGAGACTGACGTGCACAGCACAAGCAAGCACTGCCGACGACATTGACAAATTGCATTAGAAAGAAATAATAAGGCCGTGAGTAGCAGATGGCTTACGTCCGTGCTGGCTGGTTTTTCTCTCATCATAAGCCCGCTGGCGCCCGCCGATAATCTCGTCGATGTGTACCAGCTTGCCGAAACCAAAGATCCCGAATTGCTGGGAATTATAGCCTCCTACCAAGCCACGCTGGAGCAATACCCGCAAGCACGCGCCCAGTTGCTGCCCTCGCTCAGCTTCAGGACCGAGGTTGGACGGAACTTCCAAGATGTCACCCCCGAGTCGAGCTCGGAGGAGTTTGCCACCGGGAAATTCCAGTTCACGGGCGAGCTGTACGAGCTCAGGCTCACCCAACCCGTGTTTCGGTATGATCGCTGGGTGCAATTGCGTCAGGCCGATACCCGTATTCAGCAAGCCGCGGCCGAGGTCGATGCAGCCCGCCAGGATCTTGGGGTTCGGGTGAGCGAGCGCTATTTTGATGTGCTTGCCGCCCAAGACGAGATCGTGTTCAGCCGTGCGGCAAAGAATGCCCTCCGACGGCAATCGGATCAGACCAAACTCCAATTTGAGGTCGGCATCATCGCGATCACCGACGTCCGGGAAGCCCAAGCCGGATACGATCTGGCCGTGGCGCAGGAAATACTGGCACAAAATCAGCTCGACAACGCCCGCGACGCCTTGCGCGAAATTACCGGCGCCTACCACCAGAAGCTCGATGTCTTGACCAAGGAGATCCCCCTGATGCTTCCCGATCCCGCCGACATCGGGCAATGGACCTCGAAGTCGCTATCGCAAAACCTGCGCATCAGCGCAGCGAAATTCGCCTCTCAGACCGCGAATGAGGAGATCCGGCGCCAACAGGCGGGACATTTGCCGACCCTAGACATCGTGGGACATCATGGAACCGTGGTGAGCGGCGGCCGTTTCGGGGATGTCGATACCGAGTCGAGCGCGATCGGGGTCGAGCTGAATGTACCGATCTTCGAAGGGGGAGCCGTCGTCTCGCGCACGCATGAAGCCGAACACCGCTATACACAGGCGCTGGAAGAAGTCGAGCGGCAAAAACGCACCGTGCAACGCGAGGCTCGCGACGCCTACCTGGGGGTCGTGGCCGGAATCAGCCGCGTCAATGCGCTTAAACAAGCGGTGGTTTCCAATGAAACCAAC
>Ga0187893_10013451_pt1 | contig 11391 bp, 7 predicted proteins | sample MA1701074metaG_FD_139574 | JGI IMG/M metagenome (GOLD analysis project Ga0187893, IMG submission 139574) | White microbial mat communities from a basaltic lava cave in the Kipuka Kanohina Cave System on the Island of Hawaii, USA - MA170107-4 metaG ...
GCCAGCTCGACGGCGAGATGGAACGGAAGCGCCCCGATCCCGCCCGGAACCGCGACCCGCACGGTGAGCGTCCGCCCGAGGCCTCGACGCAGGCGCACCAGGACGTCGCCGAGCGCGTTTTCGATCCGCTCGATCCGGCAGCCGCGCGCCCAGACCTCGACGTCGAGCCCCTCGGAAAGGGTGGCGAAGGTCGCGACGCCGTCCTCGAGCTCCCGCGTCTGGACCGGCACGAGCGGACGGCGGGGCAGGTAGGCGTGCAGGAGCGCGTCGGAGGGCGCCTCGCCGTCGGGACCGAGGACCTGCACCCGCACGGGCCGGACGCGTCCCACCACGTCGATCGGCTGCAGGCGCGGATCGACGCAGGTCTCGCCGCCCACGACGAGGAGGCGCGGGATCGTGACCAGCTCCTCGGCGATCGGTCCGGGGCCACTCAGCTTGAGCGCCGCGTCGTAGCTGCCGGGCCGGAGGTCGGCCAGCTCGAAGCTCCCGTCCTGCTCGAGCGCGCGCACGAGCGTGCCGGGATCCTCGGGGAACGGCGGATCGCGCCGGCGCAGCTCGAACCGCAAGAGGTCGGCGGGAACCGTCGCCTCGACGCGCACCGACCCCGCGACCCGGCCCGGCCTCTGCAGCACGACGCGCAGCTCGAGTTCACCGGCCGAGAACTCGACCGGAACGGCGTCGAGGTGGCCGTCCTTGCGCGCGCGCAACCGTCCGCGGAACCGCCCGGCCGGGCCGAAGATCGCGAAGCGGCCGTCGGCGGCCGTCGAGCAGAACGACACGTCGAGCTCCATCCACCCGGCCGACCCTGCCGGCGGGCCGGTCTCGATCGAGCACTCGGCGCCGGCCACCGGCCTGCCGGCGTCGTCGACCACCTCGCCCGCGGCGACGATCCGCCGAGGAAGCAGCCGGAGGACGCCCACGTCGATCGTGTCGCGCCCCTGCGCGCGGCCCAGCTCGACCCGCGCGCCGGAACTTCCCTGCCCGGCGGGATCGATACGACGCAGCACGAGCGCCCCGCGCTCCGCCTCGTTCAGCGAGCGGCCGTCGATGCGGAAGCCGCCCGCGGAGTCGGTCACGAGCTGGCACGCTGCGACGGAGCCCGGCTCGTCGCCGGCGGTGAACGCGTAGAGGAGCCCCAAGAGTGGCGCGAGCACCAGCCGCTCGCCGCCGGCTCCCTCCACGCGGCCGACGATCCACGGCTTCACCTGCGCGAGCGGGATCGCGAGTTCGACCGTCCCGCCGTCGCGCGTCGGTCCCGCTCCCTCGGCGACGAGCTCCGCGCTCGATGAGATGGACGCCTCGACGCGCAGCTGCAGGCCGGTCGCGATCGCCGTCCAGCGCGCGACGCCGTCGACCAGCGCGGCCTCCTCGAGGAAGCCGGGCTGGATCGCCGGGTCGGGATCGACGGCGTCGAGGCGGACCCGACCGCTCGCGACCGCGGTCGAGCCGCGCTCGTCGACGAGGCGCGCGACCACCGTGCCGCAATCGGGCAGCTCGAGCTCGACGGGCACGGGCGAGGCGACGTCGATCGGCGCGCACACCGGCTCCGGCCCCAGCATCAGGACCCTCACCACGTAGACGGAGTCGGGCGTGCGCGGCGGCGCGAGGTCGACGCCGTCGAGGGTCGCCTCGCCGTTCGAATCGGTGTAGGCGCGCCGTCCGTAGCCGTCCCAGTCGCTCTCGGTCTGGAAGCGGCCGAAGCGGACCGGGATGCCGGAGCGCGGGCGTCCGGCGCGATCGACGACGCGGACGCGCACCCGCCGCGGCGGGCCGAGCTCGAGGCGCAGCGGCCGCGGCGCCTCCTCGTCGATCACCCCGGCCGCGCGCAGCGCGCCGGAAGTCGCGAAGAGGACGGACTCGCGATCGCCGCGCGTGGGCACGCGGGCGCACCCCTTCGCGTCGGTCACGACGACGGCCGCCGGCTCGGCGGCGGCACCGGGCGCCTCGGCGAGGAGCCGGTCGAAGTCGACGCCGTCGAAGTGGGTCGGGAACCAGCAGACCTTCGCTCCGGCCAGCGGCCGTCCGCTCCCGCGCTCCTCCACGACCACCGGCCAGCCGTCGGGCGGCCCGTGGTCGGGCGCGGCGGCGTCCGGGTCGTCCGGCCCGTCGGACACCGGATCGGGCGCGCGTTCGACGGCGAGCGGCGCCTCTCGATCGAGCGGCGATCCGCCGTCGTTCACCGGGTCGGGCCGCACCTCCGCGCGACCTTCGGCCGGAGGGCGCGACACCCCGATCGCGAGCTCGCTCCCGTCGTCGCGCAGCCACCGCCACGCCGCGACGCCGACGAGCCCCAGCGCGACGATCCCCGCGCCGACGACCGCGCCGTGCCGGACTGCGCTCGACATGACCAGGCATCAAAGGGATGCGGCCGGCGCCCGACAAGACGGGCGCCGGCCGCTTCGGGCACCGCCGAGGATCCGCTCCTCGCGCTGATGGTGCGGTTCGGCGTGCACGAGGTCGTCCGCGACGTTGCGGATGCGCGCCGGGATCTCCCGCCCCCCGGGCGTCAAGACCGCGTCGCGGTATTCCTCGATCAGCAGATCGAGTTCGTCCAGTCGCGCGAGGAGCTGTTCGCGCTCCTGGATCCGGTCGCGCAGCAGGTGCTCGCCCGGGAGCTGCCGGAGCAGCCGGGGCGCCGGTCCGGGCGAAACGTGGGGAATCAGCATCGGCCTCTCCGTCGTGGATCGCTGCGACCGCTCGGCAACGGCCATGCCGCGAGGCGCGCGAGGCGGCGATCGGGCGGGGCGCGACGGAGGGAGGGACGCGCGCGTTTCGCGGCGCGGGCGATCTCCCGCCAGGGTCCTGATCCGACAAGTTCGCGAAGGAAGTCGGAGGTCAGGTTCGACGCTGGCGAGGAGGACCGACGCAGGCGACTTCGAGAGCAGTTGGCGAGGAGGCCCGACGAAGCCAGGGACGAACAGGGCCCCGGATTCCAACGCGAACTTTCGGATCAGGACACTAGGTTGGGGAGCCCTGCTCGCCGCGACGATCCGGGGTCGGCGCGCGAGCGGTCGGAGGAGTGAGCCGCCCCTTGCCGCCGACCATCCTGCTCCTGGTGGTCGCCTCCGCGGCGATCCACGTCGGCTGGAACGCGCTCGCCCGCTCGGCGCGCGGCTCCGAGCAGTTCGCGTGGCGGGTGAACGTCGCCGGCGCCGGACTGCTGCTGCCGTTCCTGATCGCCCGGCGGTTCGAGCAGCCGTTCCCGCTCGACGGGCGGCTCGTCGCGCTCGCGGCGCTCTCGGCGCTCTTCGAGGCGTTCTACTTCGTGCTGCTTCAGGCGGCCTACCGGACGGGCGAGCTGTCGGTCGTCTATCCGCTGAGCCGCGCGGTCGCGCCGCTGCTCCTGCTGGGACCGGCGCGCCGGGTGAGCGGCGACGCGGTGAGCGGGGTCGAGCTCCTCGGGATCGCCGTCGTCGTGGCGGGCACCGCCTGCATCGCGAGTTCCGCGCGGCGGCCGGCCGCCGATCCCGGAAGCGGCGGCCAGGGCTCGCCGCCGGCGCTGCCGCGGACGATCCTGCTCGCGCTCCTGGTGGGCGCCGCCACCGCCGCCTATCAGCTCGTCGACCGGCTCGCGATGCAGCTCGCCCCCGCCGGCGCCGAGCTCGACTTCCTCGCCGTCATGCAGCTCCTGCTCGCCGGGTGGCTGACGCTGTGGCGGCTGCCGCGCTGGGGGCGCGAGCGTCGGGAGCGGGCGCTGCCGCCGCCGCCCGTCCGCGACGAGCTGCGCACCGCGCTCTTCGCCGCGATCGGCATCCAGGCCGCCTACTTCCTGATCCTCCTCGCGCTGCGCGAAGGCAACGTCGCGCTGGTCAGCGCGGCCCGCAACGTCGGCGTGCCGCTCAGCCTGCTCGCCGGCGGCCTCGTGCTGCGCGAGCGCATCGATCGCACGCGGCACGCCGGCGCCCTTCTGATCGTCGGCGGCCTGCTCCTCGCGGTCGACTGGCGCGGCTGAGCGGAGCGGCCGCGCTCTACGCGGGAAGAACCGCTCGATCGGGCCGCCGCCGAAGCGGGCGCGGACGATGCGCCGGTCGCGCTCGATCAGGACGACGGTGTCGCGACCGGCGAGGCCGAGCAGACCCATCGAGCCGGGACGGTCGGATCTCGAGCCCGCGGAACGGGCGATCCCCTCCCGACCGCGGCGACGGCCTGGACTCGCACCCGCGCGCCGCGGAGGACGGGGGCCGGGCGCGGGAAGTTCGCCATGGGCCTGCTCCGCCGGCTCTTCGACCTCGAGGACGGACGCGCCGACCGCGGGATCCCGATCGGCTGACGCGAGCGCCGCCCGCTCACTCCGGCGCGCGCTCGGCCCGCCGCTGCGCGAACAGCCAGTTCCAGAGCTCCGGATCCTCGTAGGCGCGGGTCCAGCAGTCGTGGCCGAGGTCGTCGTAGATCGTCAGCCTCGCGCGTCCCCCGGCCGACTTGAGCGCGAGCACCATCTCCTCGCTTTTCGCGAGGGGGACGAGCGGATCGCGGCGGCCGTGGAAAGCCCAGACCGGCACGTCCTTCAGGCGGCGCGCGGCGATCCAGTCCCCGCCGCCGCACATCGGGACGAGCGCCGCGTAGCGGTCGGGCCGGTCGCTCGCGGCGGCCCAGGCCCCGAAGCCGCCCATGCTGAGCCCGGTCAGCCAGACGCGCGACTCGTCGACGCGCAGCGTCCGACCGAGCTCGTCGACCAGCGCGTTGAGCGCGAGCGGCGACCAGCCCGGCTGCTCGCACTGCGGCGAGACGACGATGCACGGCAGCCTGCGGCCGGCCTCGAGGAGCTTGGGCGGACCGTGCCGCACGACCGCCCGGAGGTCGCCGCCGCACTCGCCGAGGCCGTGCAGGAAGAGCAGCAGCGGCCACCGCTCGCCCCGGCGCGCGCGATCCCCGTACCCGTCCGGGAGGGCCAGCAGGTAGCGCAGCCTCACGTGCACCGAGACCCGGGAATCGAACGTCTCCTCGGAATGGACGGCGCGCGCCGGATCGGGAGAGGCGGACCCGGGTCCGGCGCAGCCGGTCGCCCCCGCCGCCGCCGCCACCACGACCCCGATCGGACCGGTCCGCATGCGAACGCTCCTGGTTGCCGGCGGTTCCCGACGCGGCGCGATGGTAGCCTCGCGCCGACCTCTCCCGGAGACCGCCTGACGTGAGCGCGCGAGTCCTCGTCCTCTCGGCGTCGGCGGGAGCGGGCCACGTGCGGGCGGCGCAGGCGGTGGAGCTCGCGCTGAAGGAGCTCGCGCCCGACGCCGACGTGATGAACGTCGACGTGCTGACGCGCACCAACGCGGCGTTCCGCCGTCTCTACGGCCAGGCCTACCTCGAGCTGGTGAACCGGGCGCCGCACGTGCTCGGCTGGTTCTACGACCGGCTCGACCGGCCGCCCTCGGCCGCGCGGAAGGGCGACCGCCTGCGGATGCTGGTGCAGAAGCTCAACCTTCGGCCGCTGCACGACCTGCTCGCCGGCGTGCCGTGGGACGTCTTCGTCAGCACCCACTTCCTGCCGGCCGAGATGATCGCCGCGCTCAAGAGGCGCGGCCGGATCCACGCGCCGCAGCTCCTCGCCACCACCGACTTCGAGACCCACCGCCTCTGGGTGAACGAGCCGTGCGAGCGCTACTTCACCGCCACCGAGGACGGGGCGGCGTGGCTGGCCCACTGGGGCGTGCCGCGCGCCGCCATCGCGGTGACCGGGATCCCGATCCACCCGGTCTTCCGCGAGAAGAAGAGCCGCGAGGAGTGTGTCGCGCGCCAGAAGCTGCGCGGCGACCGGCCGATCGTGCTGCAGCTCGCCGGAGGCTTCGGCGTCGGCCCGGTCGAGGAGATCCTGGACGGCATCCTCGCCCTGGAGCGGCCGCTCGAGGTCGTGGCGGTGGCGGGACGCAACGAGCCGACGCGCCGCCGCCTCGAGCGGGTGAAGCCCCCGCCGCGCCATCGCCTCGTGGTGCTGGGCTACACCACCGCCATCGACGAGCTCATGGCGGCCGCCGACGTGATCGTGAGCAAGCCGGGCGGACTCACCACCTCCGAGGCGCTGGCGCGCGGAGCGGCGATGGCGATCGTGAACCCGATCCCGGGCCAGGAGAGCGGCAACTCCGACTTCCTGCTCGAGCAGGGCGCCGCCGTCAAGATCCAGCACGTCCCGACGCTGTCGCGCAAGCTCGGCGCGCTGCTCGACGACCCGCGTCGGCTCCAGTCGCTGCGCGCCCGCGCGCGAAAGCTCGGCCGGCCCGACGCCGCCTTCGACGTCGCGCGCGCGGCGCTGCGTTTCGCCGCGCGGCGCGAGTGAACGGGCCGCGGCCGTTCAGCGCTCGGGCGACCCGGGCTCCTCCACCTCGAGGAACTGGTCGGTCGCGATCCCCTCGAGGCGGCTCACGCGGCCCGACGGCCAGCGGATCTCGAGGAGGTCGACGCGCTCGGCGGCCCCCAGCCCGAAGTGGGCCGGCAGGTCGCTCTGCGACAGGTAGGACTGCGCGCTGCGGATCTCGCGCACGAGCCTCCGCTCTCCGAGATGGACGACGACGCGCGCGCCGATGCCGTCGCGGTTGCTGCCGCCTGCCGCGGCCCCGGGCCGCATCGCCCCGACGGTGCGCACCGCGAGCCAGCGGTTCCCGCCGCGCGGCGACTCGTTGCGCCACAGCCTCGCGGGCGACGAGTTGCAGCTGATCGCGACGTCGAGGTCGCCGTCGCCGTCGAAGTCGGCGATCGCCAGGCCTCGCGCGTGGAGGCGCGTTTCGAGCGCCGGTCCACCCTCGGCGGCGAGGCTCTCGAACAAGCCGTCGCCGCGGTTGAGGAAGAAGAGCGGGAGCTGCGTGGTGCCGGCGAACGACCCGGGCGGGCGCAGCAGATCGTTGTGCGGCTGGATGTGCCCGTTCACCACCAGCCAGTCGAGGCGCCCGTCGAGATCGGCGTCGAACAGCTCCGTGCCCCAGCCGATCGAGAGGAACGACGGGTTTCCCGTCCCCGACGGCTGCGCGCGATCCTCGAACAGCCCGTCGCCGACGTTGCGGTAGAGGGCGTTGGGCTCCCTCTCGTAGTAGGTGGCCGCGAGGTCGATCCGACCGTCCCCGTCGAAGTCGCCGGTGGTCGCTCCCATGCCCGCGAACGGCCGGCCGTGGGAGCTGATCGCCACCCCCGCCTCGTCGGCGCAGTCGGTGAAGCGGCCGGCGCCGTCGTTCCGGAGCAGAAGGTTGGGGCTGCGGTCGGAGGCGACGAACAGGTCCTGATCGCCGTCGTCGTCGAAGTCGAAGAAGGCGAGGGCGAGGGTGCGCGCCCGCAGGTCGGCGATCCCCGACTGCCGCGAGAAGTCCTCGAAGGTCCCGTCCCCGCGGTTGCGCAGCAGCAGGTCGGGAAGCGGCGGGTACTGCACCGGGTTGCAGTAGCGCGAGATCCGGCGCTTCGGATTGGAGAGCCCGAACTCCGAGCAGGCCAGGTTCTTCGCGCGCGAGTGGTCGAGGCAGCCGCCGACGTAGAGGTCGAGCCAGCCGTCGCCGTCGACGTCGGCGAAGGCGCAGGCGCCCTCGGTTCCGTCGGGACGTCCGAGCGCGCCGGATTCCACCGCGACGTCGGTGAACCGCCCGGTGCCGTCGTTCCGCCAGAGTCCGTTCTGCTCGTCGAAGCGGGTGACGTAGAGATCGAGGTCGCCGTCGTTGTCGAAGTCGCCCGCGCAGGCGGCCATCGAGTAGCGCGCGTCGCCCAGCCCCGACTCGGCGGTCGCGTCGACGAAACGGCCGCCCCCCACGTTGCGGAAGAACGCGTCACGGGGCGCGAGACCGCGCGCTCCGTCGACGAGTCGTGCGCCGTTGCAGAAGAAGAGGTCGGGATCGCGGTCGCCGTCGGCGTCGAAGAAGACGACGCCGGTGCCGAGCTGCTCGACGTAGTACCAGCCGCCGTCGCCGTAGCCGTTCACCTGCTCGAAGTGGACGCCCGCCTCGGCGGTGACGTCGACGAATCGCACCGGCGAGGAGCCCGTGCGCTCGGGGAGAGTCACGGCCGCCGGAGCTTCGCGCAGGCGGCGGGGCGCTTTCGCGCCCTCCCCGCACGCCGTGAGGAGGAGGATCCCGGCGACCGCACAGGCCTCCGTCGGCGCGCTACTCCGCGACACCATGGATCGAAGTCCCGGGGTGCTGCGTCGCCCAGCTGTACCACTCCTCCATCGCGTAGACGACCGGCTCGAGCTTCCGGCCTGCGAGCGGGCCGTCGCGGGCCACGCCGGCCGCGTTCCAGCGGCTGCCGGTCCCGGAGTCGAGGGCGGCGCCATCCTCACCCCGGGTGAATCGCAGCTCCTTCCCGTCGAGCGTGCGCAGGAAGGCGGCTGCGAGATAGGTCCCCGGCTTGTGGAAGACGACGATCTCGCGGCCGCCGAGGGTGTCCTCGAGGAACGTCCCGGCCCGGTCGAGCGCGCTCATCGGATAGGCGCGCTTCGCCCCGCCCACGTCGACGCCGAGGACGAGATCGAACTTCGGGAGCCGGGCGTCGGGGTGGAGGATCATCCTCCCCATGGTCGGACCGAGGATCGCCGTACCTGGAATGTGCCTTTCGCCGTGCCCCTGCCGGAGGGCGGCCGGCGCCGTCGCCACCCGGGTGGCCGGATGGAGCTCGAGCCAGTCGGCCCAGGTCGCCTGATCGACGCGCCGGCGCTTGAGCTTCGTCCCCTTCAGCGGACCGCTCATCCCCTCGCCGAGGAATGGCGTCCACCAGGTGCCCGTCTCGTCGTCGATGCAGCAGATCGTCCCGTTGTAGAGGCCGTTCACGCGCAGGTGGAGCCGGCGCCCGTCCACGATCGGGTCCCAGGCCGCCGCGCTGCTGCACATCTCGCACAGGATGATGCAGACCGCCTCCCCGTCGAGCGTCAGGTTGGCGACGTGGTAGTTGTTCATGATCCACCAAGGCAGCGCCCAGGCGAGCTCCCCCGACACGTAGCCGACGACGGGATCGGTCGGGAGCATGTGCGCCGCCTCGGCGCCGGGCACCCAGTCGGGAGCCGTCATCGGCTCCATGTGCTGCAGCACGTAGTGGTCGCCCTCGGACTCGCTCGCGTGGGCGTCGAACTCCTCGAACGGTCTCACCTGGGACAGGAAGTCGTCGTCGCGGGCGTCGCACGCGGAAAGCGCGAGCGACGCAACCGGGAGCAGAAGCGCGGCCGTCCGCGCCGCGGGACGGCGCGAAGCTCGTCGGCGACCGACGACCGGTGATGCGGACATGCGCTTGGCTCGGACGGATCGGGAAGGCGGGGCGGGCCGCGGCGAGCCGCGAGTTCTAGCACCCGCATGCCGGACTGCCGAGGTATGGATCGAGAATGGTCCGCTGGCTGCTCGTCCTCTGCACCCTGCTCGCGCTCGCGCTCCGGCTGCACGGCCTCACGGACGAGCCGCTCTGGTACGACGAGATCCTGACTTTTTTTCGCGCGGACGCCGCTTCGCCGCTCGGCGTCCTGCGCAACCAGCTGCGCGACTGCCAGACGCCGCTCCACGACCTCCTCACCTGGTTCCTCGTGCGGGCGTGCGGCGACGGCGAGATCGTCGCGCGGCTGCCGGCCGCGCTCTTCGGCGCGGCGCTCGTGCCGGCGGCATGGGCGCTCGCGCGCGAGACGTTCGGCGCGGGCGCGGCGGCGGTCGCCGGAGCGCTGGCGGCGGTCGCGCCGGTGCTCGTCGCGTACGGACAGGAGGGACGGCCCTACGCCCTCTTCGCGCTGCTGTCGGCGCTGCTGCTGCTCGCCGCGACCCGCCTCGCGCGCAGCGGCGGCGAGCGCGGCCACAAGCTGCTGGCGTGGTGCGCGCCGCTGATCCTGGTCACGCACTACTACGGCACGCTCGTGCTGGCGGCGGTCCTCGTCCACCTCGCGTGGAATCTCGGCGCCCTGCGCCGGCGGCTGGGGCGGCTCGTCGTCGCGCTCCTCCCGGCGCTGGCCGCGGCGCTGGTCGGATCGCCGGTCGCGCTCTGGCAGCTCAGCGGCCCGAGCGGCGCGATCGTCTACCAGCGGCCGGGCGCGCGCACGCTCCTCGCCGCGCTCGACGGCTGGACGCTCGAGGGGGCCGCGGCCGCCGCCGGGGAGCTGGACCGCTGCACCTTCGTCCAGCTCGGGCTCGCCGCGGCGGGCGCGCTCCTCCTGCTCGCGCGCCGGCGAGGCGGGGACGGGACGGCGGCGATCGACGGGGCCGTTTCTCTCGCGGGGAGCGGCGGGGACGAACGCGTCCTCCGGCACGCGAGCCGCGCGCTGCTGGCGGCGGGGACGGCGGTGCTGCTCCTGGCCGCCGCCTGGCCGCAGGAGCGGGTCGCGGCGCTCGCCGCGCGGCTCTTCCGCGACGGGCGCGAGCTCGACGAGGCCGGTCGCTCCTTCGTGGGCGGCCTGCGCCTCCTCGCCGTCGCGGAGGGCGCCGCGCTGCTCGCGCTCGGCGGCGCGGTGCGCGCGCTCCCGCTCCTCGTCCGCCGGCTCCCGCCCCGACGCCCGGCCGATCCGCTGCTGCCGCTGGCGATCCTCCTCCCGCTGGCGGCGATCGTCACGCTGGATGCGCTCGGAGTGGTCACCTTCCTGGCGCGCCACACGATCTACGCGGCGGGGCCGCTCGCCGTCCTCGCGGGCGGCGCGATCGCCGGCCCCGGCCGGCGGCCGACGACGGCCCTGCTGCTCCTCGGGATCCTCGCGGCCGGCAGCGCGCGAGGGATGCGCTCGACGCCGCCGATCCGCGGCCATCCCGACTACCGCAGCGCCGGCGCGCTCGTGATGTCGCGGGCCGACCTGGCGCCGCTCGCCCATCCCGACTGGACGGCGCGCTGCGTCGAGTACTACGCGCGGCGGCCGTGGCGGTCGGTGGCGGGCGTCGACGACGAGGCGCAGGCGCGAAGCTTCGCCGCCGGGCACCCGCGTTTCCTCATGCTCACGGCGTACGAGGGATTCGTCGATCCGCGGCGGGTGCGCCGCGCGCTCGAGGAGACCCATCGCGCCACCGCGCTCGAGTCGCCGCGCGGAGTGCGCTGCGAGCTGTGGGAGCGCCGCTGACGTCACTCGATCGAGTCGCCGGGCGCCAGCGTCCAGGCCTGCGGGTGGCGGGTGAATCCGACGCGCGGGTAGTAGCGCTCGGCGGCGGGCGCGGCGAGCAGCACGATGCGCGCCTGCGGCGCCGCGGCCTGCGTGCGGCGCATGAGCTCCCTGCCGATGCCGCGACGCTGGTGGGAGAGCCGCACGGCGAGGTCGGAGAGGTAGGTCACGTAGGCGAAGTCGCTGAGCGAGCGCGCCACGCCGACCAGCTGCTCGCCGTCGCGCGCGCTCACGACCAGGTTGGCGTGCGCCAGCATCGCCGCCATCCGCTCGCGCTCTTCCACCGGCCGCCGAGCGCCCAGCGTCGAGGCGTTGTAGAGCTCGATCAGCTGGTCGAGATCGAGGTCGTTGCCCAGCGCGTAGCGGATCGCCAA
>Ga0187893_10013452_pt1 | contig 11391 bp, 7 predicted proteins | sample MA1701074metaG_FD_139574 | JGI IMG/M metagenome (GOLD analysis project Ga0187893, IMG submission 139574) | White microbial mat communities from a basaltic lava cave in the Kipuka Kanohina Cave System on the Island of Hawaii, USA - MA170107-4 metaG ...
ACGTGACGCCGAACGAGATGATCAGCCAGTTGTACAGGAAGGAGAGGAATGGCAGGCGGAAGACGTAAAAGCCGATGTCTCGTTGGAAGATCGGGTCCCGGGCGCCGAAAGGGAGCGTGTTGGTGAATCGAATGTAGGTCTCCCACTCGGCCGCCGCCTGGACGGCAGACAGCACCCCGAGCGCGAGGGCACCGGGGATGAGCAGGCGGCGGAAGTACGGCTCGATGACCAGCCGGCTCGGCAGGCCGAACCGATCCTCCACTTCGAGGAGGACGTCGGTGGCGGCAAAGCGGCCCGCCAGGGAGAGATTGACGTACAGCAGCAGGGCGAAGGCCAGGCCGAAAGCGCAGGCGAGCAGGATCTTCGTCGTCAGGATCGTCAGAAAGACCGACTGGAGCTTGATCTCTCGAAACCAGAGCCAGTCGGAGTAGAGGGGCACCGCCTGACTGCTCAGGGAAAAGACGACCAGCAGGAACAGGAGGAGCGCGATCTGCCTCCCCCTGAGCTGGCCCGGCGTTCTCAGTCCTCGCGCCATCTCCCTTCTCCTGTGTCGCTCTCAGCCATTGCGAGACACAGCCGAAGCGCTCCGGCCCGGAGGGTCGTTGCGAGCCGGAGGTGAAGCAATCTCTTCGGGATTGCCACGCGCCCTTCGGGTGCTCGCAATGACATCTTGCTGTGCATAGGTATTACACGACGTGAAGCGCCCGTCCAACCTGCGTCACGGCGGCGAGCGCATCGTCCAGATCCGCTTTGCTGTGCGACGCCGTGACCGTCAGCCTGATCCGTTCGGTCCCACGAGGAACGGAGGGATGGCGGATCCCTTGGGCAAAGATACCGCGCTTCAGGAGCTCCTCGCAGAACTGCATGGTGCGCCCGCTCCCCCCGATCATCAAGGGGATGATCTGGGTCTTGCTCGCGCCTGTGTCAAACCCGGCCTCATCCAATCCTGTCTTGAAGTACCGAGTATTGTCCCACAGCCTTTCCCGCCGCTCAGGCTCGTCCTGTAACACGGTCAACGCCTCGAGCACGGTCGCGACCACCGCCGCCGGCATCGCGCAGGTAAAGATAAAGCTCCTGGCCCGGTTGATCAGGTAGTCGATCAGCGTCCGACTGCCTGCGACGTATGCGCCGAAGCCGCCCAGAGCTTTGGCGAGGCTGCCGGTCTCGATGTCGATCCGGCCGGACACGCCCAGCGCCTCGACCGTCCCGCGGCCGCTCTCCCCGAGCACGCCGATGCCGTGCGAGTCGTCCACCATAATGAAACACCCGTATTGCTCTGCCAGCGTCACGATCTCCGGCAGCGGCGCCAGGTCGCCGTCCATGCTGAAGAGCCCGTCTACGACGATCACCTTTCTCCTGGCCGCGGGCTCCGCCTTGAGGAGCTGTTCCAGCGCTGCGAGGTCGTTGTGCGGAAACACCCTGACCTGCGCCCTCGACAGGCGACATCCGTCGATGATGCTGGCATGGTTTAGTTCGTCGCTGAAGACGGCGTCGTGCGAGTCGGTGAGGGCGGAGATGACGCCCAGATTGGCCTGATACCCGGTGCTGAACACCAACGCGGCCTCGGTCTGCTTCAAGGCCGCCAAACCCTCCTCGAGTTCCGCATAGAGGCTGTGGTTTCCCGAGATCAGTCGCGCCGCCGAGGCGCTGCAGCCATCCCGATCGATCGCGCGTCGGGCTGCCTCTTTGAGACGCGGGTGGGACGCCAGGCCAAGATAATCGCTCGATGCGAAGAGGATTGCCTCTTTGCCGTCCACGAGGATCCTGGGGCCCCCGCAGCCCTCGACCTGTCGCAGCCGTCGGTACAGCCCGTCCTCGCGCAGGGCGTCGAGCTCCCGCTCAAGCGAGACCATCAAGTCGCCCCGCAACCCCCGATCGCCCTGAGCGTGCCGTGTCACCCTCTCCTCCATCATGAGATCGCAGCGATACCTCGCATTATAGGGGGAGCCCGTAAGACCGGCAACCGCAATCGTGCAGTGCCCTGACTAGCGGTGCTCCTCATGTCACGTGCCGATAGGTTCCTCGTTGTTGCTTGAGTCGTCCGGCCTGAACGAGGCCCGGCGACGCTGGATGAGCATCTCAGCCTCTTCGGCCGGCACCCCCAGGTGTTCGAGCGCCCGGCGCAGGAACTCCATGCCTGCCTCGAACTCCGGCATTACGACCTCGAATGCGCCGGCCTTCCGCAGGCGCTCCAACCCTGAGGCGTTGTGCGCTCTCGCAATGATCTCGATCGAGGGGCGAATTCGGAGGGCCTCCATGATAGTCAGCTCCGCAGCGGGGAAGTCATAGTGGGTCACGGCCAGGAGCTTGGCGCGATCGATACCCGCGGCCCGAAGAATATACGGACGTCGGGCGTCGCCGAAGAGACAGGGCTCTCCGGCGCGTCGCAGCTCGTCAACTCGGAGAGGGTTCAGCTCGATAACCACATACGGAATCCCCTTGAGCCGAAGCTGAGCGGCCAACTCGCCGCCTATGCGACCGCAGCCGCAGATGACGATGTGATCGTTGAGTGCGGAGGCCTCTACGGATGGGTCTTCGGCCAGTAGGGGTTCCTCGGCGCCGTGACTGAACCGGCGAAGGAGCCATGGAGCACCGACGCGCAGCAACAAGGGGTTGACCAGGATTGAGATGAGCGCGCCGCCGAGGACCAGCCCGTAGAGGTCGCTCGTAATGAAGGCTCGATCGGCCCCAAGTTTGGCCAGCACAAACGAGAGCTCACCTACGTGTGCGAGCACCAGGCCGGTCAGCAGCGCCGTGGGAGCTGCGTAGCCGAATGCCCGAACCACCGATGCCACCACCACGGGGCGAATGATCAGGATGACCCCGACCACCGTCAGGAGCGCTCCGGGGTGCCGCCACAGAAGGACAGGGTTCACAAGCATTCCCACCGACACGAAGAAGAGGCTCGCGAACAGATCGCGGTTGGGAACGAGCTCCGCCAGGACCTGCCGGCTGTAATGTGAGCGGCTCACGACGACGCCGCCCAAGTAGGCGCCCAGTGCGGGAGAGAGCCCGATGGCCGCCAGGCCGACCGTCGTGCCGATGACCACCAGGACGACGGTGAGTACGAAGAGCTCGTGCGATCGCAACCGCGCCACGATGGCGAACAGCGCGGGGAGCAGTAGCCTCCCGGCGACGTAGGCGCCGCTGAACAGCGCGAGCGCCTTCGCCAGCGCGACCAGCAGCGGACGCCACGCGTTCTCCCCCGCCGAGGCCCAGGCTGGGAGCAATACCAGCATGGTGATCAGGCAGAGGTCTTCGACGAGGGTCATGCCGACCGCAATCTCGCCGTGCGGGGTATCCATCTCGCTGCGATCGAGAAGCGTCTTGAGGGCGACCATCGTACTGGCCAGGGACATGATGGCCCCGAAGAAGACCTGCTGCACTAGGGGGAAGCCCAAGGCGCGGCCGATCCCCATGGCGAGGGCCCCGATGAGAATGGCCGCGAGGAGGCCGCCCCCGATTGCGACTCTACGGACTCGGTGGAGGCGAGCCACGGGAAACTCCACGCCGATTTCGAACATCAGCAGGATCACCCCGATCTCTGCCAGGGCCGAGACATGACGGATGTCGCTCATGGGTCCTGGGGTGTGAGGTCCGATCAGAATGCCGCCGAGCAGATAGCCGACCAACGGAGGCTGGCCAAAGCGCTGCGCCGCCACGCCTCCGAGGAATGCGGCGCCGATCGCCAGGGCAAGATCGCGAAAGAACGGAAGCTCCGGTATCACTGCGTCACCTCGTATCAACCGATTCCAGGATTGGCGGCGCCGGTTCGCAGAGCTCCGCCGGGGATCGCTGGTCCGTGCTGAGCTTACTGTAGTCGAACTGATCAGGCTCGCCAAGCGCTTTCATGCGTGAAAGTCGAAGTCCGACGTGGATTGCAGGCAGGTCGCTTGAATACGGCAACCGGACATGATAGGCTCCTGTGGTCGGAGACGATCGTGGCGAGCGGCCGGGCAACGTCCCGGCAGGGTCGGGTGTTCCCTCAGAGGGCGCGGAGGAGGGGCATGCCAGAAACAAAGGTGGGTCGAGTGAAAGAGTACTTTGCGAAGGTGGGTGTCGCAGGGATTGAGATCACCGAGGGCCAGCTATCGGTGGGAGACACGATCCATATCAGGGGTCATACGACCGATCTGACCCAGCGCGTCGATTCGATCCAAATCGAGCATCAACCGGTTCAGAAGGCAGGGCCGGGTCACATCATCGGGATCAAGGTCCGCGAGCGCGTCCGTCCCAACGACCAGGTTTTCAAGGAGACCGCATAACGTTTGGTTTCCGCGGGTCGGTTCGTCCTCTCGGCGGACCGTTGCGAGCCGGGCTTCCATCAGCGCCGTACGATGGGATCAATGCCGGGAGGGGCCCGGAAGCGCGCGATGCGCGACCCCATGAGGCGCGACCATACTTGGGGCCTGCCGGGTGACAATCTGACTTCTGGCCGGGCGAAAGGGCTTGACATTTTTTTTGGCTGAGCTAAGTTTGTGAGCACTTACTTTCATTCGGGGTTGGCCCGTCGAGCGTCAACCTGCCATTGAGCGAGGTCAGAGCGTGCAGGAACGACTAAGCGGTGAGGAGCGGCGGCAGCGGATCGTTGAGGCGGCCGTCGAGCTGTTTTCGCGGAAGGGATTCAGGGGGACCACGACCCGCGAGATCGCTGAGGCTGCCGGCATCAGCGAGGCGATGATCTTCAAACACTTTGCGACCAAGCAGGAGCTCTATTCAGCTATCATCGAGGCGAAATCGATCACCGAGGAGTTGGTCGCTCGAGCCGCGAAGGCAGCCTCCGCAAAGGATGATGCGGGAGTCCTGCGCGCTGTGGGGCTGACGATGCTGGAGCAGACCGAAAAGGACCCGACCTTGATGCGCCTCCTGCTCTTCAGCGCGCTGGAGGGACACGAGCTATCCGACATATTCTTCGACTCTCGCGTGAAGCGCCTCCATGAGCTCCTGAGCAGCTACATCGGCACACGGGTTGCCGAGGGCCAGTTCCGCGCGGTCGATGCGCTCGTCTCGGCGCGGGGTTTCATCGGGATGGTCGTCCACTACCTGTTGATTCATGAGCTGTTCGGGGTCAAGCGTCCCCCGCGCGCTTCTCCGGCGGACGTGATCGAGACATTCGTCTCCATCTTTCTTCGGGGGATCCAGCGATGAGCCGGTCGCCCCTTTCGGGTACCCGTCTATTCTCCCGGTCGATCCTCCTGTTCGGCGCGCTGCTGGCGTTCGGGTGCTCGAGGGATCAGCCCGCCAAAGCCGGTTCAGACGGATCGAAGGCCCAGACGATCGCGGTAACGGTTGCCCCGGTTACGGCCGGCGAGGTCGAGCGTCGGGTGGAGGTTGTCGGGACTCTGGAGCCGGACGAGGAGGTCGCCGTCTACGCGAAGGTCTCCGGGTATCTCGAGAAGATCTTCGCGGACCTGGGGGACCGGGTCAAAGAGGGGCAGGCGCTCATTCGGCTCGACCAGCGCGACTTCACGCTCCAGGTCGAGAAGGCCGAGGCGATCGTGAGGCAGCATCGGGCGAGGCTCGGCGCAGTGGACGGCAAGGAGACCCTCGGCGACGATCAGCAGTCGCCCGTCCGCCAGGCGAGGGCCAACTACGAGGACGCGGCCCTGTGGTACGAGCGGATGGAGAACCTGCACAACGAAGGCGCCGTGTCGCGGAACGAGGTGGATACCGCCAGGGCGAAGCGTGATGCCTTGAAGGCGATGCTTGACGGATCGCTCGATCAGGTCCGGGCACTTCGCAGCCAGCTCAAGGAAGAGGAGGCGGCGTTGGACCTGGCCCGGCGAAACCTCTGGTACTCGGTGATCAGGGCCCCGATCGACGGCTCGGTCAAACAGCGGGACGTCTCGGTGGGCCAGTATGTCTCCGGCGGGAGCATGCAGAACACCAGACTGATGACCCTCGTTCGGGACGACCCACTGAAGCTCAGGGCGTCGGTGCCGGAGAGATTCCAGGGTCAGGTTCGGCCGGGGCAACAGGTCCGGGTTGAGGTGGAGGCCTTCCCGGGGCGGGCATTCGGCGGATCGGTGACGAGGGTCGGCCCCGCCGTCTCGACCGACACCCGGACGTTTCCGGTGGAGGCGCAGGTCGGCAACAGAGATCGGGTGTTGAAGCCGGGCTCCTTCGCCAGGGCGCGAGTCCAGGTCGGACTCGACCGCGGCGTCGCGTTCATTCCCGAGGACGCCCTCTACTACTTCGTCGGCATCACCAAAGCCTTCGTGATCAAGGATGGAGCGGTCGAGGAGCGGCAGGTCAAGGCCGGTGATCGTCGCGATGGGCAGGTGGAGATCGTCGAGGGCCTCAGGCCCGGCGAGCAAGTTGCGACCTCTCGCCTCAGCCAGCTCTTCGGGGGGGCCACGGTCCAGGTCATCGCTTCCTCCTCACTCGAACCCTCTCCCCCCGGGGATGAGCGGCGGAAGGTGAGGAGCGAAACCGAGCGCTGAGCCATGTCGCTGATCGAGATCTGCGTCAAGCGCCCCGTCTTCGCGACGATGCTGATTGTTTCGCTCGTCGTGATGGGGCTTGCCTCTTTTCGCGAGCTCGGGCTGGACGTCTTCCCCAAGGTGGACCTTCCCACCGTCACCGTGACGACCAGGCTCGAAGGGGCGAGCCCGGAAGAGATCGAGAGCACCATCACGAAGCGGATCGAGGAAGCCGTCAACACGATCAACGGGATCGACGAGCTGCGCTCCACGACCATCGAAGGCCAGTCGCAGGTCTTTGTGACGTTCGTGTTGGAGCGGAACATCGACGAGGCCGCCAACGACGTCCGTGAAAAGGTGGGGACCGTGCTCGCGGAATTCCCCCTGGGGACGGAGGCGCCGGCCATCGAGAAGTTCGACCCCGACTCGGCCCCGATCATGGCGATCGTGGTTTCCGGCAAGCGCTCGGCCCGCGAGATCACCGAGCTGGCCGACAAGCGGATCAAGCGGCAGCTCGAGACGGTCAAAGACATCGGGGCCGTCACGCTGGTCGGCGAGCGCAAACGGGAGATTCAGCTCTTTGTGAACCCGCACCGCCTGGAGGCCTACGCCCTCTCGATCCAACAGGTCAAGCAGGCGGTCCAGCGCCAGAATGTCGAGGTCCCCGGAGGCAACATTACCTGGCAGACCCGCGAGGAAGGCCTGCGGACGCTCGGCCGGATCGAACGGGCGTCCGACTTCAATGACCTGATAGTGGCGGACTACAAGGGCGCTCCCGTTCGCGTGAGAGACATCGGCTACGCCGTGGACGGCGAAGAGGAGCCGCGGACCCTCTCCCGTCTCGACGGGCGCCGGGCCGTCTCCCTTCTGGTTCAGAAGCAGTCGGGCACCAATACGGTCGCGGTCGTCGATCGGGCCAAGGCGAAGCTTCGCGAGATCAAGCAGAACCTCCCTCCGGACGTCGAATTTCAGGTGGTCCGCGACCTGTCCCGTTTCATCAAGCGGTCGATCCTTGAGGTGGAAGAGCACTTGTTGCTGGGCGGGCTCCTGGCCAGCCTGATCGTCGCGTTCTTCATCGGCCGGCTCTCGCGCCGGGAACAGATCGTCCTGGGGGTGCTCCTGGCAGGACTCGGGGCCGCGTTCTTCCACGGAGACCCCGTGCTTCTGCTCAAGGTGGTCGTCGGCTCCATTGTCGTAACGCTGATCCTGTTCCTGACCGTCCCCCGACTCCGGCCTGCGTTCATCGCCGCGATTTCGATCCCGGCGTCGATCATCGCCACGTTTACCATTATGCGGATGGCCGGCTTCACGCTCAACAATCTCACGATGCTCGGTTTGTCGCTCTCCACCGGGATCGTCATCGACGACGCCATCATCGTCCTGGAGAACGTCTTCCGGCATGTGGAAGAGGAGGGGCGGCCCCCGATGGAGGCGGCGGTGACCGGCGCGAAAGAGATCGTCCTCGCCGTCATGGCCACGACCCTCTCGCTCGTGGTGATCTTCCTCCCCGTCGCCTTTATGGGGGGGCTGGTCGGACGCTTCTGGAACAGCTTCGGACTCACGGCCACCTTCGCCATTATGGTGTCGCTGCTGGTGGCCTTCACCTTGACCCCGATGCTGAGCGCCAGGATGCTGAAGGCCGAGACCCGAGGCGGGGCAGGTGTCGAGCGTGAGCACCGCGCAGGGTCCCGCGCGACCGGTCTCTACGGCCTCATGGAGAGCGGATACGAGCGGCTCCTGGCTTGGTGTCTCGAGCACCGGCCCGCTGTCCTGCTCCTGTCCCTCGTGGTGTTCCTGTCGACCCTGCTGCTTGCCCGGCAGATGAAGCCCGATTTCGTCGTCGATGACGACATGAGCGAATTCGAGGTGATCGTCGAAACGCCGCCGGGTTCTTCTTTAGAGCGGAGTGACCAGGCGCTGCGGAGGCTTGAGGCCGACCTCAAGACGATCCCGGAGGTGGAGCACCTGTTCACCACCATCGGCGTCAAAGGCAAGAACCGGGCAAACGTGACGGACGGCTCGATCTACGTCGGCCTGAAGCCCCTTCGGGAACGCGGGCGGTCCCAGCAGGAGATCATGCAGCAGGTCCGCCAGACGTTCAAGACGTACCCCGACCTGCGGGTCAGCGCGCAGCAGATCAATCTGATCTCGGGGGGCGGCTTCAAGCAGACCCCGTTCAACCTGGTCCTGCGCGGCCCTGACCTCCAGAGGCTGGACGAGTATTCCCAGGTGCTGGTGAAGCGACTCTCCGCGGTGCCCGGCCTCGTGGACGTGGACACGAGCCAGGCCCAGCGACGGCCCGAGCTCCAGGTCTGGATCGATCGGAAGAAGGCGTCGGATCTCGGGATCAGAGCGGAGGATATCGCATCCACGCTTCGGACCATGGTGGGCGGCGAAAAGGTCGGTTTCTACCGGGAAGGGGGGGAGCAGTACGACGTCCGTCTCCGCCTGTTGGAGGAGCACCGCAAGGACGCGACGGTCATCTCCGAGCTGACGGTGCCTGCGGCGAACGGCCGGCTCGTGAAAATGAACAATCTCGTGAGGCTCAACCCCGGGCGGGCCCCGGCCCAGATCGACCGGTATGCCCAGGAGCGCCAGATCACCGTTCATGCCAATCTCTTTCGGATCGCCCTCGGAGAGGCGACCAGCCAGGCCGACGCGGCCGTCAAGGAGTTGGCGCTCCCTCCCGGGTACGGGACCGCCTATCTGGGCAGGGGAAAGCTGATGGCCGAGGCGTTCTACAACTTCGCCATCGCGTTCGTCCTGTCGATTCTCTTCATCTACATGGTGCTGGCCGCCCAGTTCGAGAGCTTCATTCACCCGGTCACTATCATGGCGTCGATGTTCCTCTCGCTCCCCTTCGGCCTCGTCAGCCTGATGGTGGCGGGGAAGACGCTGAACATCTACAGCATCATGGGGCTGTTCCTTCTCATGGGGGTGGTGAAGAAGAACGCCATCCTCCAGGTGGATTTTACAAACGTCCTGCGGGGCCGAGGCATGCCCCGCTACGAGGCCCAGCTCGAGGCCGACCGGGCCAGGCTTCGGCCGATCCTCATGACGACCCTCGCGATCATCGCGGGGATGCTTCCCGTCGCGCTTGGAAAGGGCGACGGTGCCGCCTCCCGGGCGTCCCTCGCCACTGCCGTCGTGGGGGGCCAGGCCCTCTGTCTCCTGATCACGCTGCTGGTCACCCCGGTGATATACTCCTACTTCGACGACCTCCGCGGCCTCAAGATTGTATCGTGGCTCTACGAGTTCCGCCTCTGGTCCTGGCTTCGGGCCAAAGCCGCCACCGGCCTCTCGTCGCTTCCTGCCCGTCACCGCCCCTTGTCGCCGATGGGCGAGAGGGATGGGTGAGGGGGGCGGTGATGGAGCTGACCAGGCGGCAGGAGATCATGGCGATGCTTCGGGAGCGAGAGTGGACCCTCGACGCACTGGCGCGGAACTTCGTCGTCTCCAAGAAGGTGATCATCAACGACCTCGAGCATATCGCGCGAACCATCGCGCGCACATCCGTTCGAGGGGGATCGGGACAGATCCTGCGACCGTCGGCGGGCTCAAGACAGGCCCGTCTCCGGATTCACGCGCCAACCTGCGAGGATTGTGGCTACCGGTTCAAGGACCGGGCGAAGTTCAACGACCCCTCCCGCTGCCCACGGTGTAAGAACGAGCACCTCCAAGCCCAGCGCTTCCGCATTACCTGATCCCGTGCTGCACCGGAAAAGTCGGATGCCACGTCGGATTCCTGAATGCGGCCGCGCGCGACTCGGCACCACCAGCCTTCTGGCCATTAGCAACCACTTTGCGCTCCGTCGCCGCTCCGGCCGCGCCCGCTGGCGCTCTGTAGCTTGAATTGCCTCATGCCGCTTGCCATAGCGCGAAAAAAGCCTGTACTCGCTCCTAAACCCTTCCTGAACGTCATCGTCAAAATCGATAGGATCGGCGTTCGGTTTGCACGTGAATTGCATAGACGCTTGCATATGATGTGAGGATGTGATTAGATAAGCGCCCTCGTACCTCCCTCACGGCTTAGGCGCCCGTCATGAGTCGGGCTACCCACCTCGGCGACCTGGAAGCTGGAACCCGGGACTTCTGTTGAACGCAGATGAAGTGGCTGAAGCCCCGCTGGACAATTCAGAATAGGCTGATCGCCCTCTTTTTCTCGACGCTCACCACTCTCCTCGCCTTCGCGGTCTTCTGGTCTTGGTGGGAGCTCCGGCAGGAACGGGTGGACCGGGCGGCGGACCTTCGCCGCACAGCCGGCCATATCGCGAGCCGATCGCAGGATGTCATCGGCTCGATCGAGCAGCTCCTCGCCGGCCTCGCACGAGTCCCCGAGATCAGGGGCCTGGAACCGGAGCCGGCCGGGACCCTCCTTCGTGACCATCTTGCCCGTTATCCTGCCGTGGCGAATCTGATCGCCCTCACATCCGAAGGCCGGCTGTGCGCTGCGGCCGTTTCAGTCTCTCGACGGGCGGCCGCGTCGTATTCGGATCAGCCCTGGTTCCGCCAGGTGCGCCGAACCGGGCGCCCGACGGTCACGAGCGTGAAGATGGGTGAACGCGGTGGCCAACCTGTCATTATCGTGGCCGTCCCTATCCGGGACCAGGCTGACAGCCAGGTTGGAGTCCTTGGTGCCGTCGTGAAGCCGGACCGCCTGTACGACCTCTTCTCGGCGATCATGCTGCCGAAAGAAGCGCTCGCCCTGGTGGATGCCGCGGGAATGATCCTCGCGCACGCGCCGGAGCCGCAATCGTGGGTGGGCAGGCGGCTGGGGGATGGCGCGCTGCTCAGGGTGCTGGCGGTCGGCGTGCCGGGGGCCGCCGAGGGACTTGCAATTTTCGACGGGATCCAGCGGCAGGTTGCGTATGCGCCCATCCAGGCCGGCTCGTTTGGCGCCCTCGTCAGCCTTCCGATGATTGAGGTTCCGTCGCGTCTGTGGCCGCAGGCCCGGACCCTCGTCCTCCCG
>Ga0187893_10013453_pt1 | contig 11390 bp, 11 predicted proteins | sample MA1701074metaG_FD_139574 | JGI IMG/M metagenome (GOLD analysis project Ga0187893, IMG submission 139574) | White microbial mat communities from a basaltic lava cave in the Kipuka Kanohina Cave System on the Island of Hawaii, USA - MA170107-4 metaG ...
GAAGAGCAGCAGCGCGAAGAGCGCCAGCCCGACCCCGAGCACGCCGAAAATGAGCGCGTGACGCAGCGCCCGGGCGCGCTCGGAAGCGGCGCGCGTCGTGATGAAATCCGCGCCGTCGGGCATCGACGCTCGATTCTACTTGCCCGACTTGAGTCGCTCCAGGGCCTGCTTGACGAGGGCGTTGGCGGGATCCAGCTTGAGCGCCGCGTTGTATTCGTCGGACGCCGCCTCGTTCATGCCCTGCGCCTCATAGAGCACGCCCAGGTTGTAGCGGGCGGACACGGACTTGGGATTGACCTCCAGCGCCTTTTCGTACGAGGCCTTGGCCTTGGCGTACTGGCCGCGCTTCGTCTGCACGATCCCGAGATTCACCCACGCCCCCTCGTTCCACGGATCGATTTCGGTCGCGCGGATCGCGTGCTTTTCCGCCTCGGCGGATTTGGTAATCGCGAGCAGAAAATTCGCCAGGTAGTAGCGGTATTCGAAACAATCCCCGTCGAGCTTCACCGCCTGCTGCAGCCCGTCCGCCGCCTTGCGCCAGTTGTGCTCGTAGCTGTACGCGGTCGCGACCGCGTTGAAGAGGTCCGGGTAATTCGGGACGTATTCCTTGCACTTCTCCAGGAGCTTCAGGGCCTCCTTGGTGTTTTTTGCGGAGAGCTGCTGCTCGACCTGCTTGGCGAGGTCCAGGTACTCGGCCTTGCGCTCGGGCGTCAGCGGATTCTCGGGGAACACGCGAAGCGACAGCATCGCGCTCTCGACGCCGGGCCGGGCGGCGCCGAACTTGTCGGCCGGCGCGGCGAACGTCGCGAGGAATTTCCGCTTGCCGTCGTCGACCAGGAGGCGAAGCTGCTTCGTCGCGCCCTCGACGACGAACTTTTTCGCGGGGTTCGCGCCCATCTTGAGATCGAGCGGTTCCTTGGGGTCGATCTTTTCGGAGTCGACGACCTTGGCCATGTAATCCTTGAGGCCGATCTCGCTTCGGTCGATGCGGAGGTCAATCTGCGGCCGGAATCCGCCGTCGGCCGGGCCCAGGAAGCTCGCCACCACGCCTTCCGCGGGGGTTCCTCGCTCCCAACCCTTGGGGAAGTTGATGCGATAGTTGTTCACGGCTTCGCGATAACAGATTTCCAGGCGAACCGCAGGCTTGGGCGGAAGGGGGGTGCTGCCGGGCGCGGGTCCGGAATCGGGTTTGCGCTTTTCGGGGCCGGACTCTTTTTTCGGAGGCGGCGTCCAGGGCTTGCGCTCGATCCGCTCGACCTCGTCCCGGTCGACCTCGATCTCGCCCTTGTCCGTTTCGATCCGGACGTAGCTGAACCCCTCCTCGATGACGCGGCCCTCGATCGTGCGACCGTCCTTGAGGTGGACGATGTCGGCGAAGGCCGCCGAGGAGAGGATCAGCAGGGCGGCCGCGATTTTCACTGTCATAGAAGACGCTGCCCGGGGGCTCGTTCCGCTCCCGGAATGAACCCTCGGGCGGCGCCTGCCGTTTGGATAGCAGGCAATCCCGCTTGCAAGAGTGGGGAGGTCCGTGACGGGGGCGACCCCGCCGGGCCTCCTTTTTTATATCAGGAGCCGCGCGGAAACGCCAGACGGTCAGCCTGGCGGCTCGGGCCGGCGCAGCTTTCGGTAGACCCAAGGCGCCAGCAAAATCACGACCAGCAGCGCGAGCGAAACGACGGCGTTCAGGACCAGAAACGTCGCATCTTCGGCCTTGCCTTCAAGCCAGAGCGCCGCGAGCGAGGCGCTCGAATAGACCACGACGAGCGTCGCCGGCAGCATTCCAAGGAAGGTCCCCAGCGCGTAATCGCGAAATCGGACCGACGTCAGGCCGCACGCGAAATTGAGGAGGTTGAAAGGAAACAGGGGGATCAGACGGACCTGGATCACACGCAGCAGGCCGCGCTCGCGGAGCGCCGCGTCGAGTGCCTGCAGTTTCGATCCGTCCTTCAGCTTCGACTCGATCCAGCCGCGGCCGAGGGTCCGGGCCACCCAGAACGCCCCCCACGCGCCGAGGTTCGAGCCCGCCACGACGAGGGTGACCCCCCACCCCACGCCGTAGGTCGCGCCGATGAGGACGCTGGGGACGGTGCCCGGCATGCCGAGAATAGTGAGCGCCGCGTAGCCGGCGATGACCGCCGCCGGGGCCCAAGTCGTGTCGCGAACGGACTGGAGGGTTTCGTTCACCTTCGCCGCGGTTAGGTGGTCCTTCAGCCAGAGAAAGTAGAGCAGCGCGGCGCCGGCCATCAGCATTGCGAAAACGGCCGGCTTGATCCAGCGCGCCATGGCCCGATTCAACCCGAGGCGCCGCGATCGTGCTACAATTCGAGGGTGGACGATCCGATGATCGCGCTGGTCTGGACCGATTCGCTGGCCGCGGAGATGATCGCCGCCGAGCTGGAGGAGCAGGGGATCGACGTCCTGCTGGAGCCCGTGCATTCGGGGCTCTTCAGCTCGCCGATCGGGCGCGTGCGGGTGCGGGTGCCGAAATCGCGGGCGCCGTCGGCGTGGGTCGTCCTGGAGCACCTGCGCGGCAAACACCCGAACCTGTCGCTTGACTATGTGGGGATCAGCGAGCTCCCCCCGTTCGCGGCGGGGTAGGTTGAATCACTTGCCTGCGCGGGTCTTGAGCGCGCGGACCGTCATCGGGTTGAAGATGAACCGCCCGAGCGCCTGACCCTCGGACGCGTTCCCGCCGCCGCCGCCGCCGCCCCCGGCCGGCGCGGCCTTCTTCCCGAACTCGCCGAGCTTACCTTCCCCCAGGATCCGGTTCACGAGCCCGCTGCTCTTTTCGCGGAATTCGTCATCGTTGAGTATTCGGGCCTCGCGCAGGATGTCCAGGATCCGCGCGTGCTCCTTTTCAAACTCCTCATTGTTCAAACCCCCGAAGCGCTCGGAAATCTTTTCGAGCTGCTGCTCCAGGAGGTCCGGCACGCTCAGGTCGAAGTCGTTGTCGCTGAGCTGGCGGATCTTTCCGATCCCGTCCTCCAGCTGCTTGCGGAACGGTCCCCAGACGTCGGCCCGCGGCGCGGCGGTGATCACGGCAATCTGCTCCGCGGTGAGGATCTTGCGGACCTCCTCCATGAGCGGCGCGAGCTGCTGGGCGACGCTCTGCTGGGTCTTGCCGGCGTTGCGCTGAAGCTCCTCGACGCGCCGGCGCAGGTCTTCGGGGAGGTCTTCCCCTTTCGCCAGCGCCGCCTTGGCCTTCTTGAGGACGTCGAGCGCCTCGGTGAGCGCGTCCTGGTACTGGGCGGCGAGCTCCTTGAGCGATTCGGCCGCCCTGGAGATGAGGTCCAGGAGCGACGACGCCTGTTCCTGCGTCAGCTTGGCCTGCTGGAAGAGGGCGAGGATCCGCACCTCCTCGCGCTGCTCTTCAAGCTGCTTGAGCTCCGGCGGGCGGATGTCCTCGTCCTGGAGGGCGAGGAGCGACGAGGCGAAGGCAAGAACGGCGATCATGGCTGAACCTCCGAGCGAATCTGTACGAAACTATACACGCCGGCCGGGCGAAGGGTTTCAATCATTGACGGTCGACCGTCCGGGGTCGATAGTCAGGGGCGGCCGTGCAGGAGTTCCATTTTTCGACCGCCGTTCGCGTCCGGCTTCCGGAAACCGATGCCATGGGAATCGCCTTCCACGGCTGGTTTTTCACGTATATGGACGTGGCGCGCAGCGACTATCTGCGGAACCTCCGCCTGATGGAGGGGGTGCGGCCGACCAAGGACTTTTACAACGTGGTGGTGCGGGCCCGGTGCGATTTCAAATCGCCGGCGCGGTTTGACGACGAGCTCGTGGTGCACGTCCGGGTGGCCGAGATCGGGCGGACGAGCTTCCGGTTCGAGTTTGCCATGCAGCATCGGCGGGAAAACCGGCGGGTGGCGGAGGGGGAATCGGTCCATGTCGCCCTTGACGAGCGGTCGTGGACGCCGATCCCGGTTCCGGACGAATTCCGGCGCACCATTCGGGCGTTTGAAGGCGAGTCGCTGAAGGAGGGGTAGCGCATGCCCTCTGGGAGGCTTTGCCTCCCAGAGGGCATGGGGCCCTCCCTTGCATGAAGGCGCCGACCCGGCGACAATGGTCAGCCCTCGCCATGTGGAAAAACCTTCGCGGGTGGGTCATCCTGGCCGCCATCCTCGGCGGAGGCTACCTGCTCCTGCATTTTGTCCTCTTCCGCCCCGCCCCCATCGCCGTGCGCGTGCATGTCGTCGCGCGCGGGATCGTCGAGCGCACCGTCAACAACACGCGGGCCGGCAGCGTCAAGGCGCGCCTCGCGGCGGAGATCGTCCCCGACACCCAGGGCCGCGTCATCGAAATTGTCAAACGCGAAGGCGCGCGCGTCTCTCAAGGCGACCCCCTCCTGAGGCTCGACGACCGCACCGCCGAGGCCGCCATCGCCCTGGCGAGGCGGGATGTCGAAGCCGCCGTCGCGCTGCGGAATCAGTCAAAAGTCTCCGCCGACGAGGCCGTGCGCGAGTTCAAGCGCCTGGACGGGCTCCGGGCCGAAGGGGCGGTCTCCAAGGCCGAGTGGGACCGCGCCCAAAGCCAGGTCGACCTGACCGACGCCGCGTTCAAGGCGGCCGAGGCCCGCGTCGAGGAGCAGCGCGCCATGCTCGCGCAGGCGGAGCTCGAAAAGGAAAAGCTGACGGTCAAGGCCCCGTTCGGTGGGGTCGTGGCCAAGGTGTACGTCGAGCTCGGCGAGTGGGCGTCGCCGGGAAAGCCCGCCGTCAAGCTCATCGATCTCGACCAGCTCTACATCCGCGCCGAACTGGACGAGGTCGACATCGGGCGCGTGCACGAAGGCCTGGACGTCCGCGTCACGCTCGATCCCTACAAGGGCCGGACGTTTCTGGGGCGCGTCCAGCGCGTGGCGCACCATGTCTCCGAGCTGCAGGCCGAAAACCGCACCGTCGAAATCGACGTGGAGCTCACCAGCGGTGTGGACGGCGAGAAGTTCAAGCCGGGCACCTCGGCGGACGTCGAAGTGATCCTCGAAACCACCAAGGGCGACACCCTTCGCCTGCCGACCCTGGCCGTCATGGAGGGGGGAAAAGTCCTCGTGGTCAAAGACGGCACCGCGCGGGAGGCCAAAATCGAAAGCGGCCTGCGAAACTGGGACTGGACCGAAGTCAAGACCGGCCTGGCCGAGGGCGACCACGTGGTCGTTTCGCTCGATCGCAAGGAGGTTAAGGCGGGCGCCTGGGTCACGATCGAGAAGGAGGACGATCGATGATTCGGCTGGAGGGCATTTCGCGCGAATTTCGCACGGGACAGCACGTCGTGTACGCGCTGCGCGACCTGACGCTTCACATCCCGCCCGGGCAGTTCGTCGTCCTCATGGGGCCGTCCGGCTCGGGGAAATCCACGCTGCTCAACATCATCGGCTGCCTGGACCGCCCCACCGATGGACGCTACACCCTCGACGGCCGCGACGTGACTGGCCTCCCGGACAAGTCGCTCGTCGAAATGCGGCGCAACAAACTCGGGTTCATCTTCCAGACGTTCCACCTCGTGCCGCGGCTTAACGCCTCGCGCAACGTCGAACTTCCGCTTGTGTTCGCGGGGGTGGACGCGGGCGACCGGCGATCTCGCGCCCAGCGGTCGCTCGAATCCGTGGGCCTCGCGGAGCGGGTGACCCACCGGCCGGACGAGCTGTCGGGCGGCGAGCGTCAGCGCGTCGCCATCGCCCGGGCGCTCGTCATGGACCCGCCGGTTCTGCTGGCCGACGAGCCGACCGGGAACCTCGACTCCGCCTCGGGCGCCGAAATCGTCAAGCTGCTCGTGGAGCTCAACCGCAAGGGACGAACCATCGTCATGGTCACCCACAACGAGGCGCTCTCGAAACTGGGACACCGCCTGATCCGGCTGCGCGACGGCGCGATCGAGCAGGACCTCTCGACGTGAGCCCGCGCGATCTCCTGTCGATTTCGATGGGCGCCCTCGCGGCGCACCGCGTGCGGACGCGCTTCACGGTCGCGGCGGTGTCGATCGGCGTGGCGTCGGTGCTGCTGCTCATCTCGCTGGGCCACAGCGCTCAGGAGTACGTGCTCAACCAGTTCGCGGGGGTCGGCTCAAACCTGATGTTCGTCGTCCCCGGGAAGGTCGAGACCACGGGAGGCCCGCCGATGGCGAGCGGCACCACGCGGGACGTCACGCTGGAGGACGCGGAGGCGCTGCTGCGTCAGCTGCCGCGCGTCCACCGCATGGCCCCGATCGCGGTCGGGGTGACCATGGCCTCCTACGAGGGGCGGTCGCGCTCGATCACCGTCATCGGCTCGACGTCCGAGTTCGTGCCGTTGCGGAATCTCAAGGTGGCGGCGGGCTCGAACCTGCCCGAGATGGACGCGGCGCGCGCCATGCGGGTGTGCCTGATCGGCGTGAAGATCCAGCTGGAGCTGTTCGGCGAGCGGAGCCCGCTGGGGGAGTTTGTGAAGATCGGCGATGAAAAGTACCGCGTGATCGGCCTGATCGCGCCGGAGGGCGAGTCGATGGGCGTCAACATCGACGAGCTCGTTCTCGCGCCCGTCGCCAGCGTGCTCAAGATGGTCAACCGTCGGGGGCTGTTTCGCGTGATGCTTCAGGTCGGAAGCCACGAGGAGGTCCGCGAAGTCCGTCGCGAGGTCATCCGCCTGCTGAAGGAGCGTCACGACGAGGAGGATTTCACGATCATCACCCAGCAGGCCGTGATGGATTCGCTGGGTTCGATCCTCGGGATGCTGACCCTGGCCGTGAGCGCCATCGCGGCCATATCGCTCGCGGTCGCGGGCATCGGGATCATGAACGTCATGCTGATCTCAGTCGCGGAGCGGACCGCCGAAATCGGTCTCATGAAGGCGATCGGGGCGAGCAACCGTCAGGTGCTGGCGGTCTTTCTCGCCGAGGCCGCGACGCTGGCGCTGCTGGGGGGTCTGGTGGGCGCGGGGGTCGGGATCGTCGGCGCGAAGACGGTGGAGCTTCTCGTGCCCGCGCTCCCGATGTCGACGCCGCTCTGGGCGATCGAATCCGCGCTGGCGGTGGCCATTTCGATCGGCATCGGGTTCGGGGTGCTGCCGGCGCTCAAGGCCGCGCGCCTGACGCCGCTCGAAGCGCTCCGGGGGAGGGTCTGATCGATGCCTCCCGGCGAACTGATCCCCCTGTTGTGGGAGTCGATCCGCGGCCAGAAGCTCCGGTCGGCCCTCACGATCCTGGGCATCGTGATCGGCATCGCCTCGGTGGTGCTCTTGAGCTCGATCGGGGAGGGGACGCGCCGGGGGATCGCTTCGCAGTTCACCCAGTTCGGAACGACGCTCATGTCGGTTCTTCCGGGAAAGACCGAGACGTTCGGCGCGCCGGGGTCGCTCCTAGGGACCACCCGGCGCCTCAAGCTGGAGGACGCCTGGGCGCTGCGGCGGGTGGAGGGGGTCCGCGAGATGGCCGCGAACGTGGCGGGCGTCGCTCCCGTCGAGGCCGGAGAAAAGTCACGGAAGGTCTACATCTACGGCGTGCTGCACTCGGGGCAGGACGTGTGGAAGTGGTATCCGCGGGTCGGCACGTTCATCCCGGACGGGGATCCCTACCACATCCCGGCGGTGTGCGTGCTGGGGCCGAAGGTCGAGCAGGAGCTCTTCGGAAACGCGGGCGCCCTCGGCGAATGGGTGCGGATCGGCGGCGGTCGCTTCCGCGTCGTGGGCGTCATGGAGTCGAAGGGGACGCTCCTCGGGTTCGATCTGGACGACTCGGTCTACATTCCGATCGTGCGCGCCATGCGGCTCTTCAACCAGGACGAGGTGCACGAAATCCACCTGGACGTGGCGCACTACGGGGAGATTCCGGCGGTGGCGGAGCGCGTCAAGCAGGTCATGATCGATCGGCACGACGGCGAGGAGGATTTCACGGTCATCTCCCAGTCCGCCATGCTGGACGTCATCAACGACGTCATGGGGATCATCACGAAGGGGGTGATCGCGATCGCGGCGATCGCCATTTTCGTGGGCGCGATGGGCATCCTGACGATCACGTGGGTGTCGGTCCACGAGCGCACGCGCGAAATCGGCGTGATGAAGGCGATCGGGGCGAGCGATGGCCAGGTCCTGGTGATCTTTTTGAGCGAGGCGATCCTTTTGTCGACGCTGGGGGGGTTTGTGGGCGTGGCGATGGGGATCGGCCTGGGAAGCCTGCTGGCGGCGGGCGTCCCGGGGCTGCGGATCGAGCTGCCCGCGACCATTGTGCCGATCTGCATCGGCGTGTCGGTGGTCGTGGGGGCGCTGGCAGGAGTGCTGCCGGCGCGGCGTGCGGCGCGGATGGATCCGGTTCAGGCGCTGCGCGAAGAGTGATGGGTCAGGAAAGGTAACCTTTTTTGACCCACAGCCCCAGCCACCCGCGAATCTCCTCCCGGAGCATGACGTTTTCCGAGACGAGCCAGCGGGCCAGGCGCGCAGAGTCGCCGCCGGGCTCCAGCGAGGCGACCGTGCGCTCGAGCGCATTCAAGTGGCGGAGCATCTTTCGGAACCGATCCACCAAATAGAGCCGGCCGCGATCGCCTTGGGGGGCGAGCCGTCGGATCTCCGACCTGAGCGGCGCCCGCAGCGTGGGAATCAGGGCCTCCAGCAGGCGTCTCGGACACGCCGAGTCGCGGCCGAGCACGTCGCGCATGACTGAACCCAGGTCCGGCTCGTCGCGGCCGATCGTTTCGGGCGGAGCCTCGGGTTCCTGCGGAATCGGCTCTTCGATCGGCTGATTCGCCGTGTCGGGACGCTTCTCGGAGGTACGGGTGCGCCCCCGGTAGTGGTCCACGACGTCCGACAGGGTGATTCGCTCGCTGGGCGCCCGTCCGATGCGCGCGTGCGCCCCCGCCGATCGCCGCGCTTTCCAGGGAGCCGGCCGGCTGGAAGGGATATCGGAGGTGACCGCAATGACTTCCGTACGGTCCCTGGAATCATTAAGCCGGATCACCTTAGCCTGAATGGGGTGATCTAAACCCGGCAGAAACGCCGGCAGACGGTCCCCCGGCTCGGGAATGGCGCCGGATCCGCCCACAGGGCCTTTCAGGGCGCAACCGTGCCAGACGTACAGGACCCAGGTTTTCAAATCTCGAATCCCCCGGCGATACTATACTTTGACGTACCCATAGCCTTCAATGATGGGTTCTTTTATGGGTTCTGAAGCGCGCGCCGGACTCTCCAAAGCCCGTCGGGTCATCGTCAAACTGGGCACACGGGCCCTGATGGGCGACGACCGGGATATCGATCGGGCTGCGCTTTCCCGGCGCCTGGAGGAGCTGGTCCGGGCCCGAAAAGAGGGCCGCCTGGTCGTTCTCGTCAGCTCCGGGGCGATCGGTCTGGGGTGGACGCGGCTGGGCTACGCCAAGCGCCCTGTGACCATGCCCGAACTCCAGGCCAGCGCGTCGGTCGGCCAGAGCTACCTCATGAAAACCTACAACGAGCTGCTCGCGCCCATGAAGCTCCAGGCGGGCCAGCTGCTGCTGACTCACGAGGACTTTCGCGACCGCCGCCGCTACCTGAACCTTCGAAACTGTCTCGTGGCGCTTCACGAGGCGGGCGCGCTCCCCGTGATCAACGAGAACGACTCGGTGTCGGTGGACGAGATCCGGTTCGGCGACAACGACATTCTCGCGGGCCTGCTGTCGAACGCGATCGACGCGGATCTCACGGTCCTCTTTTCGGACGTCGACGGCGTCTACGACGGCGACTCGAAACTGGACGTCATCGAAGCCGTGGACGGGGGGCTCGACCGACTCGTGAAGAAATCAACGGGCGGATTCGGGTCGGGCGGCATGGCGTCGAAATTTTCGGCCGCGCGCACGATCACCCAGGGGGGCGGCGCGATGGTCGTGGCGCACGGCAAGGCCGACACGCTGGACGACATCCTCGCAGGCAGGAACGTCGGGACGCTGTTTCTCCCCTCCCAGGAGCGGATCGAGCAGCGGAAGCGCTGGATCGCCTTTTCGACCAAAGAGGCCGGGTCCCTCAAGGTGGACGCGGGAGCCGAGACCGCCATCCTGCAGCGCGGCAAGTCGCTGCTGCCCGCGGGCATCACCGGGTGCGAGGGCGAGTTCGAGGTCGGCGACGCGGTCGTCGTCGTTCGCGCCTCGGACGGTCGCGCGATCGCCAAGGGGCTGACCAACTACTCCTCGGAAGAGGTCCGCAAGATCATGGGGAAAAAGACCGAGGAGATCTCGAAGCTGCTCGGGGCGAAGGACTATGACGAAATCATCCATCGCGACAACATGGTCTCCCTGGTGAAGCCGTGATCCGGGCCGAGATGGAGGCGCTCGCCGCGGCGGCCAAGGCGGCGTCGGCGTCGCTTCGAAAGGCGTCCGCGGCCCGGCGGTCCGAGGCGATCCGGTCGATCGCGGCCGGGATCCGCCGGTCGGCGACGGAGATCCTGTCGGCGAACGAGGCGGACTTGCGCGAGGCGACCGGCAGCGCGGCGCGCCGGGACCGGCTCCAGCTGACGCCGGGGCGGGTGGAGGAGATGGCGCGCGGCGTCGAGACCGTGGCGACGCTGCCCGACCCGATCGGGCGGGTGGTCGACGAACGCAAGGGCCCGAGTGGGATCCGAGTGACGCGGGTGCGCGTGCCGCTCGGGGTGATCCTGATGATCTACGAGGCGCGGCCGAACGTGACGGCCGAGGCGGGGTCGCTCTGCCTGCGCGCGGCGAACGCCGCGATCCTTCGCGGGGGGTCAGAGGCGAAGCGATCCAACGCGGCGATCGGGCGCGCGATTCAAGCGGGCCTGTCGGGCGCGGGATTGCCGGCGGAGGCGATCCAGGTCGTGCCCCGTCCGGAGCACGAGGCGGTGGGGGAGCTGCTGAAACTCGACCGGCAGATCGATCTTGTGATTCCACGCGGCGGCGAGGAGCTGATCCGGCGGGTGGCGGCGGAGAGCCGAATCCCGGTGCTCAAGCACTTCCGGGGGAACTGCCACGTCTATGTCGACGCGGCGGCGGATCTCGAAATGGCGGAGGAGATCGCGGTTAATTCCAAGGTCCAAAGGCCGGCCACCTGCAACGCGGCGGAAAAGCTAGTCGTTCACGAAAAGGTGGCGACGCGATTCCTGCCCCGCGTGGGGGAGCGGCTGCGCAAGGCCGGCTGCGAGATCCGCGCCGACGAGCGGGCGCGGGCGCTGATCCCGGGATCGGCCGCGGCGACGGCCGAGGACTGGGAGAAGGAGTACCTCGATCTCGTGATCGGCGTCAAGGTGGTGCGCGACCTGGAAGAGGCGATCCAGCACATCAACACGTACGGCTCGGCGCACACCGACGCGATCGTGACGCGCGATGAGGCGGCGGCGCGCCGATTCTTGGACGAGGTCGATTCGGCGTCGGTGCTGTGGAACGCGTCGACGCGCATGGCGGACGGCGGCGAGTTCGGCCTGGGGGCCGAGATCGGCATCTCGAC
>Ga0187893_10013455_pt1 | contig 11389 bp, 12 predicted proteins | sample MA1701074metaG_FD_139574 | JGI IMG/M metagenome (GOLD analysis project Ga0187893, IMG submission 139574) | White microbial mat communities from a basaltic lava cave in the Kipuka Kanohina Cave System on the Island of Hawaii, USA - MA170107-4 metaG ...
CAGTGGGAGACCACCCCCAATGGCCTCGCCTGCTGGCGGGGGGCTTAGGGCTCCACTCATCGACGAGTTGACGCCATCTGCAGAACGACGTAGCCTGTCGCTGGCCTTGAACCAGCGGTCGTCCCATGCACGGACCGATCTGGCCAAAATGGTTCCCGGCACCTTTATCTAGTCCGTTATCTGGACCAGGAAACCTTCCGATTCAATGTACGGAAGGGTAACGATCAAGACCGCTATCTGGCGGCGGGCGGCGTGTCCAGTATCAGCAGTTGATCGGACAAACGAGTCATTAAGCAGCAGATTCGACGGAAGCGCCAAGGGAAAGGGAAACGGAAATAACGATGTTTGTGGGACGACGACCTGACGGCAGTATTTACGGCACGTGGACGTGTCGTCAGCCAGACGACGGCGATCATCCGAATGTCGAAGAATTGCCTGACGATCACCCAGAGGTTGTCGAGTTTATGAAACGCGTACCAACCCAAGCACAAATGACAGCAGAGGATTTTCGCCGTGAAAAGGAAGACCAAGAACGGGTTGACAGAGAGATCCCCCAGCTCCAAACCTTTGTCCATCGGCATAGTCAGGCATGGACGGAATTGGAAACCGCGTTGAGCGCCCTGCTCTACGTCTCTCTTAATATTCAGCCTAAATCCAGTCATATTGCGTATGCGGTCTACTATGGACTCAACGGATTCAATGCGAGACAGACTGTTGTGAACAACACCATCATACAACTCATGGATGAAAATAAAGACCTAGAACCCCTTCGCGATCCGTGGGCCAAGATTGACAAAAAGCTCGAAGATGCACGTCGCAGACGGAATACTATCGTGCACGGCACAGTCCAAACGTTAATCTATGGTTCAAGGCCAAGAAAAAAACGAGCATTGTTAAGCCCTCTTCCATTCGACGCAATTCGCCTCAACCGAAAAATAAAGGAGGGCGAAGACCCTGGGTTAAATGTCAATGAGTTATCAACTTCCGTGCAGAAAGTGGCTAAACTCAGCATATGCATTGATGCAGTGAACAAGGTCATTAGTGGTCTTCATCAATCTGGGAAAGCCACATTGTCAAAAACAATTCCTGAACTTGAAGCAAGTCTGACGGCCTTAAATAGTCCGTAGTCAATCGGCCTGATTCTTCCAGCACTCGGGAAGAAAAATGTGTCAGGCGCCGTTATCTGAATTAACGCGAGTGCAGGGCCGTAACCGTTTTCGGAAATTCCTGCGAGTTGAGAAGAAAACAGGGACAATCTACTTTTCTGATCGATCTCGTCGGCGGCGCACGTGGGGGATTGACTGAATGGTGTCGGAGGGGATTAGGTGCGGCTGGTTTCGAGGCGATCCATGCGGATTTTCAAGGTGGCGATGTCGGTTTCGAGGGTGTGAATGCGTTGGTCGAGCTAGGAAAATGAGAACTGTAGGAGGGCCCGCATTTCTTTGAACTCGTCACGAATCTCCCCACGATGTTCTTGCAACTCATGTCGAATAGTGGCGTGACCTTTCGCGATCTGGCGAATGTCACTTCTAAGCGCTTCGGCCACCACGCCAAAATGACGTTTGATCTCTTCCATCTGCTCGGCGTTCATGGGTCGCTTGTATAGACCGATCTACTCAAAAATGCAACGGCAATTTCCGCCAGAGAGACGAGAATGGTTGCTTTTTAAGACGCGCCTGACAGGGCAGGTGCCGTAACCGCATAATGAAATGCACGCGAGGTGAGCCGCCGGAAAGCTGGCCGCCACATTTTCCTCCCACCAAACATCGATCACCTTCACGACGCGACGTCAGGTAGCAGGACATTGAACAAGGCGAAGCGTTAAGGGGACAGGCTTGTAAGCGGCCTGTCCCCTTCTTATTTTTAGGTATACGGACTTCCTTCGGCGGGGTGGCAGAGCCCTGAGCGCAATTCGCCGGAGGAACGAGGCGCCCATCGAGACTGTGCCAGGATGGAAAGCGGAAACTGACTGAGTCTGCGATGAAATTTCCGAAGGATTCCGCCTGGCACAGTCCGAAAGGGCCGTTCCGGGAGGCGCTGGAGCGAAGGGCTCTGCCACCCCACCGCCGCGTCGTCTCCGAATTCTCCCTTCGGTGAGTTGACGCTATCTGCAAAACGACGTAGCCTGTCGCTGGCCCTTGAATCCGCGGCAGCCTCATAGACTTCACAAATTGGAGCGAAGCCGGGCTGGGCAGTATTCGATTTTCGTCAACGACCAATGGCGAGTGTGCTTTCGATTTGAAAAGGGCGATGCGTGCGACGTTGAGATAACGGATTATCATTGATGAGAGGTGCGCGATGAGCATCCCCAACAAGCGAGCGTGTAAGGTCCGTCCCACTCATCCGGGCGTGATGCTGCGGGAGGATTTCTTGCCGGAGTATGGCTTGACCGTATCCGGCTTTGCAGAATCTCTTCGGGTGTCTCGTCAGACGGTGAATGAGTTGCTGCGAGAGCGACGTGCGGTCAGTCCTGAAATGGCGTTACGTCTCTCTCGCTTATTCGGCAACAGCCCCGAGTTCTGGTTGAATGCCCAGCGTGCGGTGGACCTGTGGGTGGCTGCGCGGAACATCAAGGGGAAGATCAATCACATTTCCCCGCTGACCGCTGCATAGCCTAGGGCCGATAGCTTTAAGGAATACAAGTTTAAGCGATTCTTGTGAGGACCTAACGATGAAGAAACTCAAACGCGCTCCAGCACGATTCCTGATCTGCGTGGACAACAAAGGCTATACCGTTTCTCTGGAGAAACGGAAGATCTACCTAGCTTTTCCTGATTCCGATGCCCTCAAGCATGGTCAGGTCCGTGTCATCGACGAATCCGGCGAAGATTATCTCTATCCGAAAAGCCTCTTCCTGCTCATTACAGTTCCCTAATCTGTCCGGAAAGCCATTCTCGAAGCGGCATAGTGAGTTGAACCTGCGGGGAAGCTGACCGATAGATTTTCCTCCCACCAAACAGCGATGACCTTCGCGATGCACCGTTATGTCGCAGGACGCTGAACAGGGGGCATCGTTAAGGGCAGAGGCTTGTAGGGTCTTCTACACTTCCCCCTAGGGCGGCCTGGTTTACTCCCTGACTGCGCGCATCATCCCAATTTCCCGTTTCATTTTCAAGGGTAGCCTGGTTGATCCTCGATTGCGCGCGTCGAACGAGCACATTCCTATCGTGCGCGTTCCGCGAGCAGGAGGATTACCAGGCTGCCCATCCCATTCTTCTGCGACCGCGCGTTGCGCGAGCAAGGGGAGTAATCAGGCCGTCCCCCCCCCATCCGAAAGGGCCGTTCCGGGAGGCGCTGGAGCAGAGGGCTCTGCCACCCCGCTTCAGATTTGTTCGATTGATTCAGTGGGTGGAGTAAAGAGAGTCTGTGCAGGTTGCGATTAGGCCGCTTTGTCGGTCGGAAGGGCCTCGTTGTCCTCTGCTTGCTTCCTCAGCTGCTGATGGAGCTGCTCGAGTTCGCGTATACGCCGATCTCGTTCTGCTAGCTGTAACTCGACTTCATGGAGTGCGATTCGATGCTTCTCATCCCGTTCAGTGAGTTGTACGTCAAGCCACTCAACCAATCCCCCCGCCGATTCCGATTCCTGGAGTCGCGTGTGAAGTCGATCGGCATCGACACCATGATGTTCTAAGCTAGTGGAACGCTCTTGTGAGGAGAGTACTTCTTGGTTGGTATTGCTAACAGTTTGCGATGCCAGCATCTGACTTTCTAGCGGCTGCATCTTCGAGGTGGCGTCTCTCAGCTGATGCCGTGCCTTCTCCAACATCTGCTCTTTGAGGTGCATCATGGCGGTGACGTCCGCGAGCTGTTGTATGAGTTTGCCAGCAGATACGTTTCGAAGCAGCCATCCGACTGCGCCGCCGATTCCAGCCGCGATGATGAGACATCCCAGCATTTGGTTGATGAACATACTCATAGGTTGTTCTGTCCTTTCACTCGTAGTTCGATTCGTCGGTTGCGCTGGAGGCCGGCCCGATTTTCCGCCACCGAAAGCGGTCGTGAGGCGCCATAGCCTACAGCGGTGAACTGCTTGGGCAGGCCGTGCTTGGTAAAGTAGCGCCGCACGGCATCAGCACGGCGCTGGCTGAGTTGAAGATTATAGTCTGGCTCGCCATACTTGTCCGTATGCCCGCCAATTTCGATGGCCGTGCGTGGGGCATGCCGTAATTGGTCAATCAGTTGGTCTAGTGTGGCGAAACTGCGGGGAGTCATCGTGGTGCTGTTCGATTCAAACTCGATGGACGCGCGCGCGAGGATCTCATTTAATTTCTTCTGGAGCAAGGGGGAGGGGATTTCAGCCAGTGATGGAGTTGTCGGGGATGGGGCCACCGGCAGGGATCGAGCCTTCGGCAGGGATGGAGCCTTTGGGGATGGGGCTGCCGCTAGGGAAGGGACTTTCTGGGATGGAGCCTTCTTAGACGGACCCGCCGAGGAAGGACCCGCCAAAATACGATCTTCCAGCTCCAGCCCTGCCTGCGTCAGAGGGGCAATATCGCGCAGCACGATGGCCTTGGTATGATTACCGCCGACCTGGCCGCTCACGACAATCGTGCGGCCGTCGATGATGATAGAGCCTCGTTCCGTCATGTGGCCTAAAACGGGGAGAACCTGGGAGACGTTGTCGGCCCAGGCGACAGGCCCCACTCTCGGATCCACCGCCAACTCATCGACGACGTTGCCTGGCGTGGCTCCATAGAGTTCTTGGGCTCGCTGAAGGATTGCGGCCTTGCTGGTCTCACTGGGAAGCGAGCCACGGAGGATCAGCATTCCATGCTCTACACGTGCATGAAAGTTGGCAGGGGTAGGGGGGCCCGATGCTGTTGATGGGGGAAGGTGGCGTGGAAGGCAGAGAGCGGCAAGGAGGCCAAGTGCAACAATTCCAGCTGCTAAAATCGCTGCACTCTTCATGGTTCACCTCTTGGACGGACAGGCGCTTGTATGCCTCAGTAAAACCTAGCAGATAAGTGAAGAAAAGGTGTCAGGAGCCACTCTTGTCCATAATAAACTTTCAAGTATTGGATAGCCTCTGATCGGAATGCCTAGATTTGCTGGCGGCCCCGAGGGGCTCGGGAAGCCATGAATTCAGGCACTTCGCGATGGATCTGTCTTATGGGGAGATTCCCGCTGGGTTTTGGACAGGATCTACACGATCAAGGGAACTCAACTCTCAATCAGCATACATTACATATAATTTCAATGGGATACAGGCAAGAAGACTCTGGTTTAATCTTGTCTTGGATAGCAGTGGCCAGAAACCATTATCGGAGTTAACGATCTGAATTGACTCGGGCCAGTGCTGTAACCGCGTAGGAAGTCCTACGATTCCAGTCTGCCGCGAAAATGACTGAGTCTGCGAAGGAATTTCCGAAGGATTCTGCTTAGCACAGTCCGAAAGGGCCGTTCCGGGGGCACTGGAGCTGAGGGCTCTACCACCCTGCCTTATCCGCTATTCTGAGTGTCCTTTCGGGCTGAGCGGCTTTCCATATTTGTGGTATTGTCGCGTACCCCTTTGATCGCGGGCCACCTCATCTGAATGTCGACTATGGGCTTTGTCCAGCAAAACTTATCAGACTCGTTCAATAGATTTTTCGCCTCGGAAAAGTCGAGCGGGATCTTGCTGATTAGTTGCACTGTAATCTCGCTCTTGTTGGCAAATTCCTCAATCGGCGCAACTTATTTGAGTGTGTGGCAGGGGTATGTCGGTGGTCTTAGTCTTGAGCATTGGATAAACGACGGACTGATGGCGATTTTCTTCCTGCTCATCGGATTGGAACTTGAACGCGAACTGTACAGTGGTGAACTGGCACAGATTAAGAACGCACTTCTTCCGATTTTTGCGGCCATCGGCGGAATGGTCGTGCCTGCGCTGATTCACGTTTCGCTCAATGCGGGAACATCGACGCAAGCCGGAGTCGGGATTCCGATGGCTACGGACATCGCGTTTGCTCTTGGAGTCCTGGCCATTCTCGGAAAGCGTATTCCCGCGTCGCTGAAAGTGTTTGTGGTGGCCTTTGCCATCATAGACGATTTGGGCGCGATCGTCGTGATTGCCGCGTGTTACACGACGAACCTTTCGGTTTGGTATCCTCTTGGTGCTGTAGGAGTTTGGACCCTGTTGTATGTGCTGAATCGTCTCTTCCGGGTCATGTCCCTCGTTCCCTATTTGCTGGGCGGCGCGTTGATGTGGATTCTCATGCTTCAGTCAGGTGTTCACGCGACGATTGCCGGCGTGACACTTGCCTTTGCAATTCCATTCTATGCCAAAGACGAGGACGAAAAATCACCCTCCCACAAACTCGAACTGTTCTTACACAAACCCGTTGCGTTCATCATCTTGCCGATTTTCGCACTGGCAAATACGGGCATCTTTGTGGGCGCGGACTGGATCCACAACGTGACCAGCACGAACAGCGTCGGCATCATCGCCGGCTTGATTCTGGGCAAACCTTTTGGGGTGACATTCCTGTGTTTTGTCGCTGTTGCAAGCGGCATATGCCGCTTACCGTCCGATTTGAATTGGCGGAATATTTCCGGCGCTGGAATTCTTGGCGGTATCGGATTTACGATGTCAATATTCATTGCCAATCTCGCCTTTGTCGGAAAGGCGGAGACAACAAACGCTTCAAAAATGGCAATACTTTTCGCGTCTCTGATAGCTGGGACCGCTGGTTTTCTATGGCTCAAACTTATGGGAAGACCAGAAGCGCTGGTAGCAAAATGATTTTAAGGGATACGGCCACTTAAGCTTCTTCCTGGTTCACGAGGGCGGCCTGGTTTGCTCCCTAACTGCGTGCGTCATCCCAATTTCCCATTTCATTTTCAAGGATAGCCTGGTTGATCCTCGATTGCGCGCGTCGAACGAGAGCCGTTTGACTCTCTGCACCTCTCTCTAGGGGAGTGGTCGAGGCTGCCCTTTACTGCGCGCATCGAGCGACCACCGCTTCATCGTGGGGGCTCTGCGAGCAAGAAGGGCACCTGGCCGCTCCCTCTCATACTTCTGAGGCCGCGCGTTGTACGAGCAAGGGGAGTAATCATGCCGCCGACTCCGCTTCGCCTTCGAGTTCCCCCTGGGCAAGTTGACGCCATCTGCAAAACGACGTAGCCTGTTGCTGACACTTGAACCATCAGGCAACCATAAAATAGAGCGAAGATTTCTATAATCGGCACCATAAGAGGAGGAATTACTATGGGAATGCAACCGCTACAGGATTGGGCACTGATTGAACCGTCGGAGGCCAAGGGAAAGACCACCGGGGGGTTGTTCATCCCCGACACGGCCAAGGAGAAACCAGTAGAAGGAAAGGTCCTTGCCGTGGGGAAGGGGCGCTGGGAAACGCCGGAAAAGAAGTCGGGTAGTAAACCCAAAAAGAAAGAGGAAAAAGTCTTCAGGCCCACGGTCCTCAAACCGGGCGATCAGGTCCTCTACGAAAAATACGGAACGACCGAGGTTGATCTGGACGGTAAGGAACTCGTTCTCGTCCGCGAGTCCGACGTCCTGGGCTTGGTGGGGTAGGAAGGGTCGTTTAGATTTTCCACTCGCTCGAGCACCTCATAGATCATTGCTTAGCTGTGCAACGCCGCTGGATAGGCTCCGCGGCCATGGCTCGCCAACTACGCGAGTGTCACATCATGCAATGGGCCTCTCACTGCATATTCGACTGACGATTGGTTGACAGGGTTGCCGGCAAGACAGTAGCCTGGCACCGTTTCCCGTTCCACTTTTCACCTCGCAGGGTCATTGCATGACTGAGCCTGAGATTGCCAAGCCGGATGCCGACGAGCTTATTCGGAAGCTGCATGAGCGGCCACAGATGCCCGTGGCCGAGTGGCTGCGAGCCCCTGCGCACGTGCACTACAAAGCGTTTCGTATGATCGACCCGCCGGTGCAACGGCCGGCAAGTCGTGACGAGTTCAGGTCTCTTCTGGAGGCCTTCAAGATCTCCGCGGACGCGATGGCCATCCATGACACGTTTGGCTATGGCGTGAAGGTGGAAGCGAGCGGCGAGCGGCTGATTCTGATCTGGCAAGCGCACACAGAGTACTACAGTTATCAAACCTGGCATATTCCCTCCAACCACGCTGGTGAAGTGACCTTTGGCCCGATGACCTTCCCTCAGTACCGGTCTCCGATCACTCCGCTCGGTGCGGAAGTGTGCCGTCTGGATATTCTGCTGATGATCAAACCGTTGCCGGCCAGTGAAGCGTTGCGCCCTCAGCTTCCCGGCCCCGTCATGTATGGCAGCCGGATTCTCGATGAGGAGACTGCGTTGGTCACCAGCTTTACACCGGACGAGCATGGGCGCGAGCGCTATTGGGTCACGGTAGGGTCTGGCAGGTCCAGCAAGTCTCATCTGAAAGACATCGTGGATGCCATTGTTTGGATCGAAACCTATTACCACTTGTTGCTCATGCAAAAGCCGTTGTTTTCGGCTGCGATCGATCAGGCCTACAAGTTCGAGCAGGTGCACTTGAAGCAGCGTGAAATCATCAGCGAGCATATCGGCCACGCCGACTCCCTTGCCCTACAGCGTTGGCTCAATGGGCTGACGCAAGACTGGTTAAAAACAACAAGGCTGTCCAGCAAGTTGCACTTCGAACTGTCCGCCTCTGTTCCCTACGACAAGATCGTGCACCGGACGCTGGCGTCACTCGAAGAACATACGCTCCCCCTGTATCGTCCGATGTCCGAGTATGTCCTCAGCGGGATCACCGGGGTGGCGGAGGGCAATCAACAACTCCTGAAGCGGATGGATACTCTTCGCAGCGGATTTGAAGGGACAATTTCCATTATTCGCGCCCGCGTCGATCTCATGCTGCAATCCCAGAACCTGACGCTCTTGATCAGCGTCGACAGGACGACGAAGAGCCAGGCCATCCTCCAGTACACGGTTGAAGGTTTGTCGGTTATCGTGATTGCCTACTATCTCAGCGGGCTCATGGCCTATATCTTCAAGGGTATTCATGAGATGGGGTGGCTCGGCAATGCGGATATTGCCGCCGCATTGTTCGTTCCGCTCTCGCTCGGTCTCGCATTGGGGATTACGATCTTCGGACGAAAACTTCTCCACAAGAAATTCTCCGGCGAATCCACGCCTGCTGCATCAGAGAAACCTGAGGCCTAGCAAGAAGACCGTTATTTGGTTTGTCTTGTTCGTCTGATTTGTCTGATATTTGGGTTAGACGAAACTAACCAGACTAACCAGATAGACCAGAGAAACCAGACAGACCAGATGGGATGATCCTTCTGGCTCACTCAGGGCAATCGATGAGATAGCGAGGTCGCGTGGGCAGATCGGTGGCAATCTGTTGGGCCTGGCAGGGGGGAATATCTTCCTTCAGTCGCTTCAGGAGTCTGATGACCTTCATGCTGGGAGGCACCTCGCATATCCATAGGTGCGTGCCGGACTCCAGTTCTTCGATGTGCCGTTGCACGCGAAACCCTGGATGCTCCATGAAATACGCAGATAAGAATCCTCCGATGGCCTGGACCACCCAGGGGTGCGCGGTGGTATAGCGGTAGCTGACTCGAAGCTCAACCACCTGTACGGGCTCTTGTTCATCCATCGTTATATGGAAGTATAGTCTGTTTCAGATGCTGAAACTCCGAATATCTTGTACCTGCCACGGCCTGCTTGACCAGCTCCTTATCTGCGTGTAGGGTCCCGTGATGCGTTTGGCGTGCGCGCGGGACTGGCGCGACAAGCAAGAAAAGTGAGATGTGCCTCACGATACACTATCAGTGGAATACATTTGAAGATTGCAATTATCGGCGGAGGACCGGCCGGTCTCATGGCCGCGGAGGCGGCGAGTGCCGCTGGCGCACAGGTCGATCTCTATGACGCCATGGCGTCGGTCGGCCGCAAATTCCTCCTGGCCGGGAAAGGCGGCCTGAATCTCACACACTCTGAACCGTTTGAGAAATTTCTCTCACGCTATGGGGCACGGCGCGCGCAGATCGCGCCGCTACTTGCGTCGTTCGGGCCTGACGCGCTGAGGACCTGGGCTCGTAGACTCGGCATCGAAACATTTGTGGGCACTTCCGGGCGCGTGTTCCCCACCGATCTCAAGGCCGCGCCGTTGCTGCGCGCCTGGCTCCGCCAGTTGCGCCAGGCCGGCGTGGGATTCCACATGCGTCATCGGTGGTCCGGCTGGGACGAGCAGGGGACGCTCCGCTTTGCCACGCCGCAGGAGACTCATTCTGTTCGGGCCGATGCGGCGGTGCTGGCTTTGGGTGGGGGTAGTTGGCCCAAGCTCGGCTCCGATGCTTCGTGGGTACCGCTGCTGACAGGACGCGGACTTCACATTGCGCCATTGCAGCCGGCGAACTGTGGCTTCGACGTGGGCTGGAGCGAGCATTTTCGGGCAAAGTTTGCCGGGCAGCCGGTCAAGTCAGTGGCTATTGTTATGCGGAGTAATACCGGTACAGAGTCCTGGCATCCTGGGGAATTCGTGATCACGGAAACTGGTGTGGAAGGCGGTGTGATATATGCGGTGTCCGCCTCCCTTCGCGGCGAGATTCGGGCGAAGGGAGTGGCGACCTTGCGCCTCGACCTGACGCCTGACCGAGATATGCCGCGCCTGACTCACGATCTATCTAGGCCGCGAGGCAAACGTACGATGGCGACGCATCTTCAGCGGCAAGCACATATCGAAGGCGTGAAAGCAGGGCTGCTTCGGGAAGTGATTTCGAAAGAGGACTTCGCAGACCCGGCTCGTCTAGCTGCCGCAATCAAGGCGTTGCCGTTGCGACTCGTCGCACCGCGCCCGCTGGAGGAAGCGATCAGTACGGCTGGTGGAGTTCCATTCGAAGCGCTCGACGAACGGTTGATGATCCGTACGCTGCTAGGCGTCTTCTGTGCCGGAGAAATGTTGGATTGGGAGGCGCCGACCGGAGGTTACCTGCTGACGGCCTGCTTCGCCACTGGTCACGCGGCGGGTGCTGGGGCAGCAGCATGGCTCAACGAGGACGTGAAACGTGAGACGTTATTCGCGCGAGACTCGCGAGAAAAGCGGGACGAGCGAGACTGAGGAGGGTTCGAGTCGCGCCTCGCTCGTCTCGCACGTCTCGCTCAGCTTATTGGGGAGTGGCAACCAGTCCGTTAACGGCTCCGATGGCGCGATACTTCTGGTCACGTTGAGTCAGCAACTGAGGGAGCGAGAGGTCGGTGAGCTGGGAGAGTTGGTTGCTGAGGGTTTTGGCGACTCGATCGGTGATGGCATTGAGGTCCCGATGGGCGCCGCCGAGCGGTTCCGGAATCATTTCATCGACAATATGGAGGTCGACCAGGTCTTTCGCCGTCATCTTCAAGGCGGAAGCGGCATCGGGAACTTTAGTGGGATCGTCCCACAGGATGGCGGCGCAGCCTTCCGGCGAAATCACCGAATAGAC
>Ga0187893_10013456_pt1 | contig 11387 bp, 16 predicted proteins | sample MA1701074metaG_FD_139574 | JGI IMG/M metagenome (GOLD analysis project Ga0187893, IMG submission 139574) | White microbial mat communities from a basaltic lava cave in the Kipuka Kanohina Cave System on the Island of Hawaii, USA - MA170107-4 metaG ...
CCGCCCGCGGCCGCCGCTTCCGCCGCGCGGGCCACGGGACGGACGATGACGCGGGCGTAGTCGCCCGTGTGCGAGAGCACGCGAATCTCGGTCTGCGCGAGCGACGGATCGCTCTTGATCCGGTTGATGAGCGCAGCCCCCCGCGACGTCGCCGCAAACAGCCGCTCGAGCACGACGAGCGACGGACGCTGTTCGGTGATGGCCTGAAGCGCCTGAAGCGGCTGCGTGTCGGGAAACGCGAGCGCTCCACCCACACCCGCGCTCGACTGCAGCGCGCCGAGGAGCTCCGACGCACCTATGACAACCGCAGAATCCGACATATGGAAACTACAGTGTACAGGGAGCCGGAGGGGGAGCGCAACGCGCGGCGGCGCGACACCGCCGTGCTCGTCGATCTCGACGACACGCTTTTCGACCAGGGTCGCGCCGTGCTTGGCGGGCTCGACGCGGTCGCCGCACGCTTCGCCGCGCTCGGTGCGTTACCGGTCGAACAACGTCGCCACACACACGACGCGTGGCTCGACCGGCTGCACCTGCGCGTACTTCACGGCGATCTGTCGGTCGATGAGGCGCGACGGATTCGGCTCGGCCGGCTGCTCGCCGAGGCGGGGCTGCGTCCCACGGATGCGGATCTCGATCTCGCCGTACGGGAGTACCGACGCGGCTACGTCGAGGCGTGGTGCGCGATCGACGGAGCGGCAGCGCTCCTCGCGCGGCTCCGCCGCGACGCGCGCGTGGCGATCGTCAGCAACAACACGCGCGACGAACAGGTCGGCAAGCTTCGCGCGTGCGGTCTGGATCAACTGGTCGACGCGCTGATCGTCTGGGAGGACGTGCGCATCGCCAAGCCGGATCCTGCCATGTTCCGCGTCGCGCTCGAGCGTCTGGGGCCCGGCACGCGCGGCGAGGCCGCGGTGGTGCTGGGTGATTCCTGGTCGGCCGATGTGATGGGGGCGATTGCCGCGGGGATGCGCGCGGTCTGGTTCAACCGCCGCGGCGCGGCCTGTCCCGATGCGAGCCTCGCGATCGAAATCCGTGCGCTCGTGCCCACGGAGTCGATCGCGAGGGTCATTCTGGGGAGCCTGGAGCAGCCGGAGCTGCTCTAAGCTGCTGCGCTACAGCTGCGGAGCCGCCGCCGCTCCCGCGGCGGCATTGAACGCCGTCAGGTGCTTGCGGAACTCCTCGAGCTTCGCCTTGATCGCCGGGTCGACGGTCATCGTGGCGCCAGCGGCCGAGGTCGTGCCTGACGTGCCCGTCGGAGGCGGCATCGGCGTAGCGATGGATCCGGCGGTGCCGGCCACCGCGGACCCGGCGCTCGGGCCGATCAGCGTGTGCAGGCTCTGCTCGACCGCGTTGTACTTGTCCTTCCAATCGCTCTGCGCGGTGATGAGCGCGTTGAAGTTGGTGATGAGCTGCGCCACCTGAGTGCGCGCTTCACCCTGAAGCTGCGCGGCCGCGGGCAGCTGCGTGACTTCACTCAACACGCGGCGCGCTTCCGAGAGATGCTGCCGCGCCGCAGACTGGTCCGGCTGCGCGGCCGCGGCGGGTGGCTGCTGCGGAGGCGTCTGGTCGGTTGGCGTCGTGGGCGGCGGCGTGGACGGCTCCGGCTGCGTCGGCGTCGGTGTCGTGGTGGTTGTCGGCGGCGGAGTCGCGCTCGGCGGAGCGGCCGGCGGCGCCTCCGGGGAAGCCGTGCCGATCTTCGCGGCGGCGAACGCCGTCACGTGGGTCCGTACTTCCGCGAGCCTGGCCTTCGCGTCCGCGCCGATCGCGGCGTCCGCCGTCAGGCTGGTGATCGCCTTGTCGATCGCGGTCACGTTCGTGGCCCACGTCTTCGGGCTCGCCGTCTCGAGCGCCGAAAGCTGGCGGCGCAGGTCGGCGATCTTCGAGGCCGCGGGTCCGGTCACGGCGTCCTTCGGAATGCCGTCCAGCGCCGCTTTGGCCTGGCTGATGTGGTCATCGGCCGACTGTGTCGAAGTTGCCGGCTGTGTCTGCTCTTGCTGCGGTTGCGGATCAGGTGTCGTCGGGGCTGGCTGCTGGGCTGCCGCGGGCGCGGTCGTCAGCGCCGCAATGGCGGCGGCGGTCAGCCAGGGGGGAAGGCGTGTCATGTATCTGTTCCTCCTAGTTTCCCTGCGAAATCCAGGCATTCAGGGAGCAAGCAAGGTGCCACCTCCGACCTCGGCTGGCCGAGCCGTGGTACGACGCGAGCGCGAGACGACCCTGAAGGGTCGTACCACGAGTACGCTCATCCATGAGATCGTGTGTGAAAGCCGGCCGCTTCCAGCGCGACGCGGACTTCCTCGAACAGCTGGCGCGCCGGCTCTGACGCGCCCGCGCGGGTGAGGGCGCGATCGACGTTGAACATGCGAAAGCGGATCGCCTCGAGGTGAAACGCGGCGATCGCGCGCTTGAGGGCTTCGCACTCCTGAAGAAGGTCGGGCGTCGCGATCCCGCCTGGAGACCCGATGAGGGCGATGAGCGCCTCGAGCTTCAACTGCGCGGTGTCTCTCGCGTCGCTCGTGGTCATGACGGTCCCGTAGTATAGTCGCGGTCGATGCGCGCAGGGACTTCCGTGTTGTGCGCGGCCGGCCGCCGGCACCACTGGGCCGGCGCCGAGCGGCTGTCTCTCAAGACGTTCCGGCATGGATACGCGCTCTACGACATCGGCAGCGGACGATACCGGGTCGACGAGGACGGGTACCTGATCGTCAACGAGGGGGAGCCGTACCAGATCACCGTGGACTCCGCGGCGCCAGTCGAGTCCTTCTGTATCTTTTTCGATCCCGGCCTGGCGGAGGATGTCCGGCGCACGATGGTCTCGCCCGACGACCGCCTGCTCGACGACCCGAACGTTCGGGCGACGCGGTGCGATTCATCGAGTGCGTTCATCCGCACGACGATCTCGTCACGCCCCTGCTCGAACGCCTTCGCTCGGCGCCAGTTCACCGCCGCGCGGATCGCGGATGGCTCGACGAGCGTGCGCGCGAGCTCGCCTCGGCGCTGTTGACGGTGGACCGCCGCGAGCGTGCACGGTCCGATCGTCTCGACGCGGTGAGGCCCTCGACGCGGCTCGAGCTGTATCGCCGCATTCAGCGCGCCCGTGACTACGCGCGCGCCTCTCTGGACCGGCGGCTGGAGCTGAAAGACCTGGCGAGGGTCGCGTGCCTGTCCCCGGCCCACTTCCTGCGCACATTCCGGGGCGGTTTTGGCGTGACGCCGCACGCCTTCCTGACGCGGGAACGGCTCGAGGCGGCGACGCGTCTTCTCGAGAGGACCGACACCTCGGTGACCGACATCTGCCTGGCGGTCGGCTTCGAGAGCCTCGGCTCGTTCAGCTGGGCATTCCGCCGCCGCTTCGGCCTCTCACCGGTGGCGTGGCGCCAGGCCCGAAAAAAGCATTCTGAAAGAAGCGCCCCGTCCCGTTCCTGAGGAACACTTTCCGTATGAGTCCAGCCGAGATCAAACTATCGACCATCGGACAGGTGTCGATGAATGCGAAGGACATCGCCCGCGCCATCGCGTTCTACCGCGATACCCTCGGTATCCGGCACCTGTTCACGTTCGGCACGCTCGCGTTCTTCGACTGTGGCGGCGTCAGGCTGATGCTGGGCCTGCCGGAGAAGCCGGAGTTCGACCATCCGGGATCGGTCCTGTATTTCAAGGTTGACGACATTCGCGCGGCTCACGCGACGCTGGAGGGCCGCGGCGTCGCGTTCGAGGGTCCGCCGCACCTCATCGCGAAAATGCCGGATCACGAGCTGTGGATGGCGTTCTTCCGGGATTCGGAGGCAAACCTCCTCGCGCTGATGGCGGAGGTCCGCCAGTGATCCGTTTCCTCCCCGCGATCCTTGCGCTTGCGGCGTGGGCCATCGCGGTTCCCGGACTGCACGTCGAGACGACGGGAGCGGGACCCGTCGTCGTGCTGGTCCATGCGTTCCACATGGATCTGCGGCAGTGGGACGAGCAGCTGCCCGCCCTCACCGGGTACCGCGTCGTTCGTTACGATGTGCGCGGTCATGGGAAGTCCGAGCCGCCCGGGGAAGGCTACGCCGCTCACGAAGATCTGGCCGCAGTGCTGCGGGATCTTGGTGTCGAGCGCGCGTCCATCGTCGGTCACTCGATGGGTGGACAGATCGCGGTCGACTTCGCGCTGGCGCACCCGGGCAACGTCGACAGGCTGGTCCTCGTGTCCCCAGGGATCGGCGGCTTCAATGCGCCTCCCGCGGAGTGGTTCAAGCCGATCATCGAAGCGGTCCGGGCCGGCGACTCGCGCCGCGCCGGCGAGCTGTGGTGGGAGAGCCCGTTCATGGCCGGGGTGAGGGCGCGAGGATCGGCGGGCGATCCTTGCCGCCAGATCGTGATGGACAACGCGCGAATCTGGACCTTGCCGCGCCGCGCGGACGCGACGGATCAGGTCCCGGCCATCAAGCGGCTGTCCGAGCTGAAGGCCCGGACGCTCGTGATCGTGGGCGAGCGTGACGAGGCGCCTCTGCGTACTCTGGCTCAGCGGATAGTCACCGACGCGGCGAGCGCGCGCCTGGTGGACATCAAAGGCGTCGGTCACATGGCGCCGGTGGAACGGCCGGGCGAGTTCAACCGGGCGCTCGTTGATTTTCTCCGCGCGCCCTAGCCGTCAGGTTGGTATCGCTCGCGCCACCAGTCGACGCGCGGGTCCATCACGCGACGCCAGAGCGGTGGTGCCAGGGCCAGCACGAACATGGCGCCATATCCGGTCGGGAGCTGCGGCGCGCCGCCGAGCGCGTACAGGACCTGGTATCGCTTGCTCGCCGCGACGTGATGGTCCGCGTGGCGCGCCAGGTTGATGAGGATCCAGTTGCTGACGCGGTGGGTCGAGTCCCAGGAGTGCCACGGCATGACCCGCTCGTAATGTCCCGGCGCGACCTCCCGGCGGACCAGCCCGTAGTGCTCGATGTAATTGATCGTCTCGATCAACAGGAAGGCGACGACCGACTGGGCGGCCAGAAAGAGGATCCCGCTCCAGCCGTACCGCAAACCGACGCCGGAATAAAGAAGGATCAGGACGGCCGCGTACCGGAGCATGCGGTTCGCCTGTGTCAGCGTCGGATGGCCGTGCTTGCCGAGCCGCCTGGCCTCGATTCGCCAGGCGCTCCGGACGCCGCCGAGGACGGTGCGCGGAAGAAACGCGTACAGGCTTTCACCGTAGCGAGCAGTCGCCGGGTCGCGCGGCGTGCCCACGTGGCGGTGATGACCGTGCACGTGCTCGATCGCGAAGTGGGGATAGGTCACGGACAAAAGGAGCAGATCGCCGAGGAGCCGTTCGTGGCGCGACGGCCGGTGAGTCAGCTCGTGCGCGAACGTCATCCCGATAGCGCCCGCCGTCAGGCCGATTGAGAGCGTGGTCCCAAGGGTCTCGACGGCCGTCATCGCTCCTGACGCGACCCGTTCGAGGCCCCAGACGATCAACGCGAGCTGAACCGGTACCCACAGCCAGGTGATCGCTCGGAACGCAGGGTCGTCCGAGAGCGCAGGTTCTTCGGCCGCGGACGGGTTCCGGGGATTCAGGCCGACGAGGGCGTCAATCGCCGGCACGATGACATAGAGGATAGCCACCGGAAAGAACGTCCAGCCTCCCCCGAGCCGGCCGGTGACCACGATGATCGGCGCCAGGAGGAAGCCGATGGTGTGAGGAAGGGCCCGGACCACCGTGAATCATTCTAACTGCTGCTCGACCCAAGGGCCTCCAACCTGCGCCGAAGGAATCGCCGCTCCGGCTCGCTGCACGGGCAGGCAAGTGCGGCCCGGAAGGCATCGGCGGCGCGCTCGTAGTCTCCCAGCTCCGACAGGAACTGACCCTCCACGGCTGGCAGAAGGTAGTCACCGTCCAGCTCCTCGCGACGATCGATGGCCGCGAGAGCGGCGAGCCCGGCCTTGGGGCCCTCCACACGCGCCACGGCTACGGCGCGGTTCAGCGCGACGACCGGCGAGGGGGCGCACGCGAGGAGCCGATCGTAGAGCGCCAGGATCTCGGGCCAGGCGGTCTCTTCGCCGGTGATCGCGCCGCGGGCGTGGACGGCGGCAATCGCGGCCTGAAGGTGATAGGGCGTCATCTCGTCTCCGCGCGCCGATCGCTCGAAGTGGGCGAAGCCGAGCCCCAGGAGCCCGCGATCCCACCGTCCTCGATCCTGATCGGCGAGCACCACGACGTCTCCTGCTTCGTTCACACGCGCGGGGAGGCGTGCCGCCTGAAAGGCGAGGAGAGCGGCCAGCGCGTCGGCTTGCGGCGAGGCGGTCGCGGGATGCTCGGCGACCAGCCGCGCGAGCCGGAGCGCCTCCGCGCAGACGTCCGTCCGCACGAGCGACTCGCCGCCGGGCGCCGTGAAACCCCGTTGAACATCAGGTAAAGGACTTCCAGAACGCGCTCAATCTGGATTGTGGATTGCTGAATGCCGAGTTGGCGCAGCTGTCTCTTCGCCCTCACCAGCCGCTGGGCGATCGTCGACGGTTCCGCCAGAAACGCTCGCGCGATCTCCGCCACGCTGAAGCCGCCCACGGTCTTGAGCGCGAGCGCGACGCTCGCGTCCCGCGACAGTGCCGGGTCGCAGCAGAGCGCCATCATCTGCAGCTCGTCGTCTTCGAAGAGGCGGTCGATCGAGGCGTCGTCGGGGGCCATGGCCTGTCTCGTCCGCTCGAGCTCTGCGACAATCGCATCTTCGCGCTGCCGAAAGGCGCCGTGACGACGGAGCGTGTCGAGCGCCGCGTTGCGCGCGACGCTCAGGAGCCAGCCGCCCGGGTTGGCCGGCACGCCGTGAAACGGCCACTGTTGCAGCGCCTTGACGAGCGCGTCCTGCACGACCTCTTCGGCCAGGTCCACGTGCGCCGGGCCGAACAGACGAGTGAGGTGCGCCACCATCTGCCCGGCGCGCTTCCGGAACAGATGCTCGACCAGCGGGCTGACTTGCCCTGAGCGCAATCGTCCCTCGGCTGTGCTCGGGACGACCCTGAGCTTGTCGAAGGGTCGAAGGGCATCAGACGTGATCAACTTCGCGAATCTCGATCGACCCGAACTCCAGGTGCGGGCAGTCGCGACATCGCTCGACCGCCTGGTCGTAGCTGTCGGCAAGGATGGTGAAGTAGCCGCCCAGGACTTCCTTGGCCTCGGCGTACGGACCGTCGGTCGTTCGCACGCGGCCGCTCTCGCGCCGCATCGTCCGCGCCGCACCCTGGGTCAGCTTGGCGCCGCCGGCGAGCAGCCCTCGCTCGCGCAGGCTGTCTCCCCAGGCAACGTATTTCTGGATGATGCGCTGGATCTCATCGGCGCTCAGCGACGCAAACTGCGCCGGATCCTCACGAAGCACGAGCATGTACTGGGGCATGGCGCGCTAGTGTACTTTTGAAAACTGCTGTTTCTCGACGAAGACGGTTTTGCCTTGCTTCACGAAGTCCCAGACCGTCGTGAACCGACCCTGACTTTCGAGCGTGTATTGCGCGCGGTGCATATGGCCGGAGCCTGCGGAGAGGTTGGTGGCGTCGAGAAACTCGAACGTCATCTCGCCAGAAGCTGGATTGTACGACGCGAGCTGCATGCGCGGCTGATTCTTCGCGATGCAGTAATGGGAGAGCACGAGCCGGGATCCGTCGAGGTGATACAGAGTGACCATCTCGCCGCCCGCGCCCATCTTCGGATCGCTGTACTTCTCGAGGAGGGCAGAGCCGTTGGCGACGATCTCGAAGCGGGTCACGGCGCCTTTCCCGTCACCCGCCGTGGCCTGCCAGGTCCCCGCGAGCTGCTTCAACCGTTCGAACGCCGCCGCCGCATCCGGGTTGCCGTCGCCCTTAAGCCACACCATTGCCGCCAGCGCTAGTGCCAGGTGCTTCATGCGCGAACCTCCCAGTCAGTCCTCAAGACGAACGGGGAGCCGGAAAATCGACAGTGGGGCCTGGGGCTTGGGGCTTGGGCTGACAAGCCCGGTGCCTCGAGCGAAACCAGCTCATCAGGCTTCAAGCCCTCGTCCCCAAGCCCCGTCAAAGTTCCGCGTTCGTCTCTGTCGGTCCGCGGCTTATTATCTGGCGCGGAGGGAGCGGCATGGGACACGCGTTCAGAGACTTCCTGCTCAAACAGAATGCGTTGGCTCTCGCGGTCGGCGTCATCATCGGCGCGGCGATCGGAAAGGTCGTGGGGTCGCTCGTCGCCGACGTGCTGATGCCGCTCATCAGCCTCGGGCTGCCGGCCGGCGAGTGGCGGGCGGCCAAAATCGTTCTGTCGGAAAGCGTCGGAGCAGACGGGAAGCCGGTCGTCAACGCGATCAACTACGGCACGTTCGTCGGGACAGTCATCGACTTCGTCATCGTCGCGTTCGCGGTGTTCATGATCGTCCGGTATATCCTCCGGCCGGCGCCGGACGCGCCGACGAAGGTCTGTCAGTTCTGCCGTGAGACGATTCCCGCCGAGGCCAAGAAGTGCAGAGCCTGCACTTCGGTTGTCTGACACCGGAGGCGACGATGGTCGCAGTGACGCGCAATACCGGGATGCTGCTGCTCGGGATCTACCTGATTCTCGTCGGCATCACGGGCCTCGTCTCGATCCCGGTGCCGTTCGCGCTTCACGCAATACTCGCTCTGCTGGCGGGGGTCTTCATCCTCCTGGGGCGGTAGTCGTCTATCGTAGCGTCCGGCTTCAGCCGGACCTGGGCCACACGTTCGATTCATTCGCGCAAGGCTGGCGGGCGCCTGAAGCGCCTCGGCGCTGGCGGAAGGAGCTCCTGCGCGGCGTCCGCGGTGAAGGGCGCAGAGCCTTGATCGTTTCTTCCCGCCTCTCCTCCCGCCGCGTCTGTACGGTTCTTTGTTCTCCGCCTTGCCGTGTCCGCCGCCCCCGCGCTTCTCGCCGCCGCCGTGGATGGCGTTGACGGTCGCCCAGGCGCGCCGCTCCGCCTCGCGGCCGGAGAGCCCGCGTCCCCGATAACCCTCTTCGATATGCTCGGCCTTCCGCCAATCACGAGGAGCGACGCACATGCCGAAACTCCCCATCCCCGCACGCCCGACGTAAAGGTCGAGCCTACCTTCGACGAAATGGATACACGAGCTGGGCGACCAGACCCGCGGGCACGTCATCATTGGTGATGCCGAATCGCTGCGGCTGGCGGCCGGGCGGCATGTAGAACGTGCCGAACGCCAGATCGATGAAAGGAAAGAGGCCGGCGAAGTTCTTGTCGAGCCCCTCTTCCTCGGTCGTGTGATGCCAGCGGTGAAAGGCCGGGCTGGCAACGAGGTAACGGAATGGTCCGTAGCTCCAGCTCACATTGGCGTGGAGGAAGAGGGCGTAGAACGTGAGAAACGGCACGAACGCCGCGAGCGCGGCGCCGTTGAACCCCATCCAGTACAGCGGAAGGACCTGGACAATCCGCGACACCGCGTCGTTGACGGGGTGCAGCCGGACGGAGGACAGCCAGTCGACATTCGTAGACGAGTGGTGTATCGCATGGAAACGCCAGAGCAGCCGTCCGTGAAAGAGCCGGTGCGACCAATAAGCGAGCAGATCCGCCAGGATCAGGATCAGCGGCACCTGGACGGCGAGCGGCAGAGACGACGCCCACGTGCGCCGGGTCGTGGCGACGCGGCGAAGCTCGTCCAACGTCACACCTTGTGAAAGCGCGATCAGGACGAACACGATGCCGAGCGAGATCCGCGTCGCGAAGCGGGTGACGAGCGGCGTGAAGAACCAGTAGGCGACGTCGACGCGCGTGTCCGCCGGTCGCCTGCGCTGCGCGGGGAGCGACGGCCGCCAGCGCTCGAGCAGCCAGAAAACGGCCGAGAGAATCGGCAACCCGACGGCGAGCGAGACGAGCGTTGGTGAGCGATCTATGACGCGACCCTCAGATGAGTTGGACCCTCGGCAATCGAGAAAGATACGCCAGAGCCGTGAGCCCCCGTGACGGCTCCCGGCGCATTAGATTAAAGATGATGCCTATGGCGGGAAGGCCCCTCGTCTGGGCGCTGACGCTGACGGCGGCGACTGCGGTCGGCTCGGCGGAGCTGAAGCCGACGACGAACGCCGCGTTCGAGAAGTACGTACGCCTGACCGAACAGCGCATGGACGCAGAGCTCGCCCAGGCATCCTTTCTCTGGATCGACAGGCTCAACGGTCAGGCCAGGAGTGACGCGATGGCCCGGCTGAAACGGGGACAGCTGGTGATCGAACGGCTCCGGACGCGCGACGGAGCGACGGAGCTCGACGCGCCGGACGGCATGATCCACCACTGGGTCGGCGTCGTCTTTCTCCCGGGTGTCAAAGTGGATGCGGCGGTGTCGCTCCTCCAGGACTACGACCGCCACGCGGGGATCTACGCCCCGAACGTCGCCGCGTCGAAGACGCTCGAGAAGAGGGGCGATCGCTACCGCGTGTTCCTTCGGTTCTACATGAAAAAGGTGATCGCGGTCACCATGAACACCGAGCACGAGGCTGCGTTCACGCGGCCCGCGCCCGATCGCGCCTGGAGCCGCATTCACAGCACGCGCATATCGGAAGTCGCCGACGCCGGCACTCCTCAGGAGCGTGAGCTGCCGCCCGGCCGCGACCAGGGGTTCATGTGGCGGCTGAACACGTATTGGCGGTTCCTCGAGCGGGACGGCGGCACGTACGTGCAGTGCGAATCGCTGACGCTCTCGCGCGACATCCCGTTCGGGTTGGGCTGGCTGATTGGGCCGTTCGTGACGAGTGTGCCGAAGGACTCGCTCACGTTTACGCTCGAGAAAACGCGCGCCGCCCTGGTGGGCCCGGCAGCGTAGCGTCCGGCTTTAGCCGGACCCGTGGCGTCCGCCTTCAGGCGGACCGGCCTAAGACCACTTCTTGACCAGGATGGCGCGAGGGTAGAGCAGCGAGAATCCCGCGCGCTGGGCGTTCTGCATCGACTTCGATCCCGGCTGGACCGTTACGGTCGCGAGGTCGCAGCCGTAGTACGCCGCGTCGATCAGCCGCGCGCGCAGCACCGCGCTCTGTACGCCCTTCCGCCGGTGTTCGGGGACCGTCGCCGCGCCGGTCAGCTGCGCCAGGCCTCCTTCCAGACGCACCGAGCCACCGCCGGCGACGGTGCCGTTGCGGTGGGCGACGTATCGAACCGAGCCGTCGATCTCGGCTTGATCCCGGAACGCGCGTTCGAGCGTTTCACGCGAGTAGCTCTCGTGCGATGCGGGTCCGTCGAAGGTGTCCGCCTGCGCGAAGCCGGTGATCATCGCATCGATCCAGAGCGGACCGTCGGACGACTGCAACCGCGCGACGGTGATACCCCTCGCCTGATCTTCAACTTGCCGCCGGGCCGCGTCGTCGATGTACGCGGGGTCGAGCGAGAGGCCGAGGACATTCTCGAAGTTGAGGAGGACGTACCCGCGGCGCGTCAGCATCGCGCCGACCGCGG
>Ga0187893_10013457_pt1 | contig 11387 bp, 8 predicted proteins | sample MA1701074metaG_FD_139574 | JGI IMG/M metagenome (GOLD analysis project Ga0187893, IMG submission 139574) | White microbial mat communities from a basaltic lava cave in the Kipuka Kanohina Cave System on the Island of Hawaii, USA - MA170107-4 metaG ...
CCGAAGCCGTTCCGCCCGCTGCCGATTCGCGCGCTCAACTTCGCTGGCCGCGCGCTCGCGACGATCGGCGTGCGGACCCCGAGCCTCGACGAGAGCGATCTGCTCGAGGCCGCCGCGCGCGAGAGCGGTCTCGCGGACTTCGGCGCCGACAGCTTCCGCGCCGGCCTGCGCGAGCTGCTGCGCAGCTTCGAGGGTGAAGCGCAGCTCACGCTGCTCGGCCGCGGGATGGCGCGACGCACGGTGGTCGACGCGCTCGCGACGCGGCTGCGGCTGGTCGACTGGCGCAAACGCCATCCCGAGATCGCGAGCGAGGAGATTCGGCGCCCGCTGCTCGTGCTCGGCATTCCGCGCACCGGCACCACGCTGCTGCACGGACTGCTCGCGCAGGATCCGAATGCGCGCGCGCCGCTCACGTGGGAGGTGGCGACGCCCTGCCCCGCGCCGGAGAGCGCGAGCTACGACAGCGATCCGCGCATCGCCGGCGCGCGCGCGAGCGAGCGCAACATCGAGAAGATCGCGCCGGGCTTTCTGGCGATCCATCCGATCGGCGCGCTGCTGCCGCAGGAGTGCGTCTCGCTGACCGCGTCCGAGTTCATGAGCATGCAGTGGGAGGCCACCTACCCGGTTCCCTCGTATCAGCGCTGGTGCGAGGCGCAGGACCAGGCGGCGGCCTATCGCTGGCATCGCGCATTCCTGCAACACCTGCAGTCGCGCCATCGCCGAAATCATTGGGTGCTGAAAACGCCGGCACACCTGCTGACGCTCGACGCGCTGTTCGCGGAGTACCCCGACGCGCTCGTCGTGCAGACGCACCGCGCGCCCAGCCAAGTGGTGACGAGCCTCGCGAGCCTCGAGTGCACGCTGCGCGGCGCGTCGACCGACGCGATCGAGCCGCGCGCGCAGGGGGAGGAGGCCGCGGCGTTGATCGAGCGCATGCTGCGCGCCGGCGCGGCCGCGCGGGCGGCGCACCCCGAGCGCGAGGCGCAGTTCTTCGACCTCGCCTACCCCGACCTCGTCGCGGATCCGGTCGGCAGCGTGAAGCGCGTCTACGAGCGCTTTTCGCTGCCCTTCGCGAGCGAATTCGAGGCGCGCATCCGTACGTTCCTCGCCGACAACGCGCAGGACAAGCACGGCGTGCACAAATACGCGCCGGCGGTGTTCGGGCTCGACGTCGCGCAGCTCGAGCGCCGCTACGCGTTCTACACGCAGCGCTACGACGTGCGCGGCGCGCGCGGCTGACCCGCCCGCACCCGGACGCTTCGTGACTTTGCAAGAAATGGGGTCAGACCCGTTTCTTGCAAACTCCCGCGTCAGCGCGCGCGGTCGACGGCCTTCATCGGGTCCTCGGTCGCACGCATCGGGTCGCCCGCGGCGGCGCTCGGCGCCGGGATCTCGACGACGCGCTCGGGCACGTCGTCGTACTCGAGCTGCAGCGCGCGCGTCATCGTCGCGTGCATCTCGTACAGGCAGGTGATGTAGGTGAGCTCGAGGATCTCCGCGTCGCCGAGCCCAGCGCGCAGCGCCTCGAACACGCCGTCGGGCACGCGGCCGCCCTCGAGCACGAGCGCGTCGGTGTAGGCGAGCACCGCGCGCTCGAGCGGCGAGTAACAAGTCGCGACCTGCCAGTGCGGGATCGCGGCCACCTGCTCTTCGCGGAGCCCGACGTCGCGCGCGGCCTTGCAGTGCTGCGAGAACACGAACTGGCTGCCGCGCGCGAAGCCGGCGCGCGTCTGGCCGAGCTCGCGCAGCTTCGGGTCGAGCTTGCGGCGCGGGCTGCGGTAGACGCCGAAGCCGGCGACCGCGTGATCGAACACGTCGGGCACCAGCGCGAACACCGTCCACCAGTTGCCGGGCGTGCCGGTCGCGGTGCCGGGCTGCGCGATCGGATCGCGCTCGCCGAACAGCGCTCGGTACAAGCGCTGGGCGCCGTCGTGCGCTTCGGCGCTAGGAACCTGTCGAAGTCGCGGCATGAGGCCTCCTTCGCGGGCGGACTCTATGGCGAACGCAACCGGGGCCGCTGCGCGCGGCGTCGCGGCTGGCGGATACTGCGCGCATGCCGGTCCGCCTCGAACGCCCGCCCGAGCATCCGCACGTCGCGCTCGTCACGCTCGACCGGCCCGAGAAGGGCAACTCGCTCGACCCCGCAATGCTGTGCGATCTCGCCGGCGCGTGGCGCGAGCTCGCGGCCGACGACGCCGTGCACGCGATCGTCGCGACGGGCGCCGGCGAGCGCGTGTTCTGCTCGGGGATGGACCTGACGCGCACGATCCCCGCCGCGCAGGCGCTCGCGCGCGGCGAGACGATCGACCCGCGCGACTTCGAGGGGCTGCGCCACGTGAGCACCGCACTGCTCGCGGGCTTCGATCTCGGCAAGCCGCTGATTTGTGCGATCAACGGCCACGCACGCGCCGGCGGCTTCGACCTGATGCTGGCGAGCGAGCTGCGCTACGCGGTGCCGGAGGCGACGTTCGCGCTCGAGGAGGTGGCGCTCGGCCTCTACCCGACCGGCAACGCGACCGTGCTGCTGCCGCGCCAGATCGGCTGGGCGCACGCGCACGAGCTGTTACTGACGGCGCGGCCGATCGACGCCGAGCGCGCGCTCCGCATCGGCCTCGTGAACGACCTCGTCGCGCGCCGCGAGCTGCTCCCGCGCGCGTTCGCCGCCGCCGACGCGATCGGCGCGAACGGCCCGCTCGCGGTGCGCGCGACGCGCGCCGGCGTGCGCGAGCTGCTCGCGCTGCCGCTCGCCGACGCATACGTCCGCCAGGAGCAGCTCGGCCGCCCGCTGCGCAAGACCGACGACGCCCGCGAAGCCCAGCGCGCGTTCGTCGAAAAGCGCAAGCCCGTCTTCCGCGCCCGCTGAACCCCGCGGCGGGCGATCAGCTGCCGAGCCCTGCCATGAGCACGTACTTCCACTCGAGGAACTCGCCGAGGCCGTGACGGCCGCCTTCGCGGCCGAGGCCGGATTGCTTGACGCCGCCGAACGGCGCCATCTCGGTCGAGAGGATGCCGGCGTTGATCGCGACCATGCCGGTCTCGAGGCCGGCCGCGACGCGCCAGGCGCGGCCGAGATCGCGCGTGTAGAGGTAGGCCGCGAGGCCGAACGCGGTCGCGTTCGCGAGCCGCAGCGCCTCGGCCTCGTCCTCGAAGCGGAACAGCGGCGCGACCGGCCCGAACGTCTCCTCGTTCGCGAGCAGCACGCCCGGCGGCACGTCGGTCAGCACGGTCGGCTCGTAGAAGGTGCCGCCGCGCGCGTGCCGCCGGCCGCCGCACGCGAGCTTCGCGCCGCGCGCGAGCGCGTCGGCGACGTGGCGCTCCACCTTCTCGAGTGCGGCGTCCGTGATCAGCGGGCCCTGCGCGACGCCCGGCTCGCGCCCATCGCCGACGACCAGCCCGCGCGCCTTCTCGGCGAGCCGCGCCGCGAACGCGTCGTAGCTACCGGCCTGCACGTAGAACCGGTTCGCGCACACGCAGGTCTGGCCGGTGTTACGGAACTTCGACGCGATCGCGCCCTCGACTGCGGCATCGAGATCGGCATCGTCGAACACGAGGAATGGCGCGTTGCCGCCGAGCTCGAGCGAGACGCGCTTCACCGTGTCGGCGCACTGCGCCAATAACAACCGGCCCGTCGCGGTCGAGCCGGTGAACGAGAGCGCGCGCACGACCGGGCTCGCGGTCAGCACGCCGCCGATCTCCTGCGGATCGCCGCAGACGACGTTGAACACGCCCGGCGGCAGGCCCGCGCGCTGCGAAAGCACCGCGAGCGCGAGCGCCGAGAACGGCGTCGCTTCGGCGGGCTTTGCGACGACCGTGCAGCCTGCCGCGAGCGCCGGCCCGACCTTCCGCGTCAGCATCGCCGCTGGGAAGTTCCACGGCGTGATCACCGCGCTGACGCCGATCGGCTCCGGCACGACGACGATGCGCGCGCCGGGGAACGGGCTCGGCACGACCTCGCCGTACGCGCGCTTGCCCTCCTCTCCGAACCACTCGAGGAACGCCGCGGCGTAGCCGATCTCGCCGCGCGCCTCGCCGAGCGGCTTGCCTTGCTCGGAGGTCATCAGCAGCGCGAGGTCCTCGCGGTGCTCGAGCATCAGATCCGCCCAGCGCCGCAGCACCGCCGCGCGCTCCTTCGCGGTCTTCGCGCGCCACGCGGGCAGCGCCCGCTCTGCGGCCGCGATCGCCGCTTCGACCTCCGGCGCCGCGAGCCGCGGGGTCGCGCCGATCCGCTCGCGCGTCGCGGGATTCACGACGTCGAGGCACGCGCCGCCGCGCGCGCGTACCGGCGCGCCGTCGATCCAGCAGGCCTCGAGCAGCAGGCCCGCGTCCGAGAGCTTCATGGCCCCTCCTCCACGAACGGTTCGTGGGGGTTAGCAGCCCGCGCCGGGCGCACGCTGCGAGCTGGCGACGACGGCGGAGCGCAGCGGGCGTCGAATCGCCAGCGACGCAGGCAGGCCTCGCGAGGCGCGGCGACCAGCAGCGCGCCGTCGCGTCCCGTCCACGCGAGCGGGATGCGCCGCTCCGCGAGCCGCTCGCGCACCTCGCGGTGCGGCCAGCCGAAGCGCCCGTGCAGCGGCGCCGACGCGATCGCGAGCCGCGGGCTCACCGCGTGCAGCAGCGCGCTCGTCGACGACGAGCGGCTGCCGTGGTGCGCGAGCTTCACGACATCGGCACGCAGCTCGGCGCCGCTCGCGAGCAGCGAGAGCTCGCCGCGCGCTTCGAGATCGCCGAGCAGCAGCGCGCGCAGCCCCGGAAGCTCGACGCGCAGCACGAGCGAGCGGTCGTTGTCGCCGAGCCCGCGCGCCTCGGCGGGCGGCCAGAGCGGCGCGACGCGCAGCGCGCCGCGCACGAGCGGGGCATCGCCGGCGCCGAGCTCGCGCACGCGGACGCCGAGCGCGCGCGCGTGCGCGCCGAGCGCGCGAAAGCTCGGATCGCGCACGGCCCCGCGCGGGAGCCAGAGCTCGCGACACGGAAAGGTGTCGAGCACGGCCGGCGCGCCGCCGCGGTGGTCGAGATCCGCGTGCGTGATCGCGAGCGCGTCGAGCCGGCGTACGCCGAGCGCAGCGAGCGCAGGCACCACGATGCGGGCGCCAGCGTCCCAGCCGTCTGGCGAAGCGGCGCCCGCGTCGATCAGCAGCACGAGCTCGCGCGACTGCACGAGCAGCGCGTCGCCGTGGCCGACGTCGATGAACACCATGCGCGGCGGCGCGGGCTCGATCGCGGGCGGGGGCAAGAGGGCGAGCGCCGCCTGCGTGGCGACCGTGCAGGCCAGCCGCAGCCAGAGCCGGCGCGTGCGCAGGCCGAGCGCGAGCAGCGGCGCGCACGCCGCGAGCGCGAGCGGACTGGGCGGCGCCGGAATGAAGCGAGGCGCGAGCTGCGCGAGCGCGAGAGCCGCATCGAGCGCACGCGCGGCGAGCCACGCGGCGCTCGAGAGCAGCGCGTCCGGCGGCGCGCCACCGGGCGAGCTGAGCGCATGAGCGGCTGCGACGAACGCCGCGGGCATCAGCAGCGCGCCCGTGATCGGCACGGCGACCACGTTCGCGACGCCGGCGAGCGGCGGCGCCGCGCCGAAGTGGAGGGCCGCGATCGGCGCGGTCGCGAGCGTCGCGCGCGCGGTCGTCGAGAGCGCGAGCGCGAGCCAGCGGCGAAGCGCACCGCCCGAGCGCTCGGCTTCGGTCGCGCGGCCGATCACCAGCGCGGCCGTCGCCGCGAACGAGAGCTGCGCACCTGCGGCAAACAGCGCGGACGGATCGAACGCGAGGACGAGCAGCGCGGCGAGCGCGAGCCCGTGCGTCGCGGAGCCGGCGCGGCGCAGCGAGATCGCGAGCGCGACGCCGCCGAGCATCGCGAGCGAGCGCAGCGCGGGCGTCGCGCCGCCGGCGAGCAGCGCGTAGCCGGAAGCAGCGAGCACGCCGAACGCGAGCGCGGCGCGGCGCGTGTCGCAGCGCTCGCACAGCCGCGCAGAGCGGCGCAGAATGCGCGACGCGCCCGCGTATGCCGCGCCCGCGGCGAGCGCCAGATGCAGCCCCGAGACCGAAAGCAGGTGCGCGATCCCGAGCGCGGCCCACGCGCGCCGGTCGCGCTCCGGGAGCCCGTCCTGATCGCCGAGCGCGAGCGCGGCGAGCAGCGCCCCGCCCCGCCCCGTGCGGCGCAGCACAGCGCTCGCTTCCGACCGCCGATTCGCGATCGAAATCAACGGGTTTCCCGATGGCTCTTCGACGATTTCAACCAGCGCGGGCGACGGCACGTCCGCGACCCGCCCGATGCCCGCGCGCGCGAGTGCGAGCGTTGGATCCGCGGCGCCCGGATTCGCGACGCCCGGTCGTAGCGGGCGCGTACGGATCGCCGCACGGATCCGCGCGCCCGCGGGCGGCGGCGGCGCGCCCGGCGGGAGCGAGGCGCGTACGTGCGCGGGCCCTGCGCTCGCAGGCAACACCCAAGCCGTGTGCTCGAGCTCGAGCCGAGTCGCGCCGGTGAATCGCTCGACGCGCGCGACGCGCGCCTCGATCACCGCCTCGCCCCGCGGCTGCGCGAGCGACGCGCGTGCGGGTGCCACGCGCGATCCCATCAGCGCCGCTCCAGCGGCCAGCGCGGCGACGAGCGCTGCGAGTGCGCGCCGCGACGTGCGCGCGCGAAGCCCGAGGCTCGCGACGCATGCGAGCAGCGCAGCCCCGAGCGCCGCGCTCGCGACGCCCGGCCAGCGATCGCCGGCGATCAAGCCGAGCGCGAATGCAGCCGCGAGCAGCGGCGCGCCTGCACGCATCGCGCGCTCCGCGGGACCGGAGTGAGCGCAGCGTACGTGCGCCGATTGCCGAACGGAACCGCGCGCGCGATCGATTTCCTAGCTCTCGCTCGCGCTCGCGTGCGGATGCGTGCGGCCGCGTCTCGGGTGAGCCATTGGGGTCAGACCCCGTGGACTCACCGCGGTCAGTGCAGCACGCGTCCGGACGGCGGCGCCGGCTGCGGATTCTTCATCCGCACGACGTAGGCCGCCAGCGTCTCGAGCGCCTCGTCGAGCTTCTTCAGCTCGTCGGTGAAGCTGCTGAGCAGGCGCTGCATCTCGCCCAATTCGTCGGCGGCCTTGCGCAGCTGCGTCAGCTCGCGGCGCTGGGCGGTGACCGCGAGCGCGATGCCGGCGATCACGCTCTGATAGCGCGCGCCATCGAGGACTTCGCTGCGCTTCGCGATCGCCGTGGCGAGCCGGCGCGCGAGCTCCGGCTCGAGGCCGCGCGAGACGAGCTCTGCCTGAATCGATTCGACGCTGCGTTCCACGCCGAACGGCACGAGCAAGCGCGGTGCCACGCTGGCGGCGCCGGCAACGCGCGTGCAGCTGGCGCGGCAAACGCGCAACAAGCTCACGCTTCGCTCCCGACCTCGGTCGCGGGCTCGGCCGGCTCACTGGGCGGCGCGGCGTCCACTCCTGGGAACTCGCTTACCACCCCGCCCTCGGAGATGGGCGCCTCGAGCGCGCGGAAGAACGCGTGGATTCGTTCGGCGTCGGCGCGCGCGATGCCGCTCACGGCCGCGAGCTCGTCCACGCCCGCCTCGCGCACGCGCTTCAGCGCCCCCAGCTCGCGTAGCAGCGCGCGCCGCTTGCCCGGCCCGATGCCCGGGATCTCCTCGAGCACCGAGCGCATCCCGACGCGGCGGCGCAGCGAGCGCTGGAACTCGATCGCGAAGCGATGCGCCTCGTCACGGACGCGCTGCAGCAGCAACAGGCCGCGCGAGCTCGGCAGCAGCAACACGGGGTTCACGCGCTCGGGCAGGAACACGCGCTCGGCCTTCAGCCCGCCGCTGCGCTTCACGCGCGGCGAAGGGCTCTGCTCGTCGCGCTCCTTCGCGAGGCCGACGTGATCGTGCGCGAGGCCGCGATCGCGCAGCAGCGTGGTGGCCACCTTCAGCTGGCCGCGGCCGCCGTCGAGCACCCACAGGTCGGGCAGCGGCTCCTTCTCGAGCTTGGCGAGCCGGCGCGTCAGCACCTCGCGCATGCACGCGAGGTCGTCACCGGCCGGCGCCTCGTGGATCCGGTAGCGGCGATAGGAATTTTTGTCGGGCGCGCCGTTCTCGAACACGACGCGGCTCGCGACCGCGAGCGTGCCGGCGAGATTCGAGACGTCGTAACACTCGATGCGGCGCGGCAAGCGCGCGAGCCCGAGCTTCTCTTGGAGGTCGGCGAGCGCGCTGTCGACGGTCTCGCGCTCGGCGATGCGCCGCTCGAGCGCGCTCTCGGCGTTCTTCAGCGCGAGATCGCCCAGCTCGCGCGGCGCTCCGCGCTGCGGCACGCGCACGTCGACGGCGCGACCCGCGCGCTCGGCGAGCCACGCCGCGAGCGCCTCGGCGTCGCTCGGCAGCGTCGATACGAGCACCTCGCCAGGGGCCGCGCCGACCTCCTCGCTCGCGTAGAACTGCGCGAGGAAGCTCGCGAGCACGTCGGCGTCCGGGATCTCGACGTTCGAGAAGGCGTGCTCGGCGGCGCCGATCACGCGGCCCTCGCGCACGTGCAGCACCTGGATCTGCAGCTCGCCCGCGCGCCGCGCGAGCCCGAACACGTCGCGATCTTGCGCGCGCTCCGAGACGATCTGCTGGCGCGCGACGGTGTCCTCGACTGCAGCGATCCGATCGCGCAGCCGCGCCGCCAGCTCGAAATCCTCGCCCTCCGCGGCCTCCGCCATGCGTCTCCGTAACAGCTCGCTCAGCTCCGCCGAGCGCCCGCGCAGGAACAGCTCGGTGCCGTGCAGAAGCTCCGCGTAGGCTTCCTGCGTCACGCGCGCGACGCACGGCGCCGGGCAGCGCCCCATCTCGTGCTCGATGCAGGGCCGCCCGCGGCGCGCGTAGTCGCGGAACACGGCCTCGCTGCAGTTGCGCAGCGGGAACAGCCGGCGCAGGTGATTCAGCGCCGCGCGCAGGTTCACGCTCGAGGTGTAGGGCCCGAAGTACTCGGCGCCGTCCTTCGCGAAGCGCCGCACCTGCGTCAGCCGCGGCCAGCTCTCGCGCCGGTCGAGCCGCAACGCGAGGTACTGCTTGTCGTCGCGCAGCCGCACGTTGAACGGCGGCTTGTGCCGCTTGATCAGCTCGTTCTCGAGCAGCAGCGCGTTCTTGACGCTGTCGGTGACGAGCACGCTCACGTCGGCGACGCGCGCGACCAGGTTCGGCACCTGCTGGCGGCCGTCGCCGCCCAGGAAGTACTGGCGCACGCGCCCACGCAGGTTCTGCGCCTTGCCGACGTAGAGCACCTTGCCGCGCATGCCCTTCAGCAGATACACGCCAGGTGTCTGCGGGAGCGCGTCGACGCGCTCCTCGAGCGCGCGCAGGGTGCCCTTGTCGAGGCTCACGGCCGCAAGTTACCCGGCGCTGAGTGCTGCAAACGTGGAGCGGCAGCGCTCAACGGCGCCGCTCCTCTCCGGTCGCGAGCCAAGCAGCGCATTCCGGGCCGAGCTCGTGCAGCACTCGCTCTTCGTACTCCCGTGCGTCCGCGGCGGTGAGCACGTCGCGCCAGCGGCCGTTCACGCCCTTGTGGATGAAGACCTCCGCGCCGGCGTCCCAGGACGCGCCGCCGAGCGGAACGCTGCGCGTCGCGTTGCGCTTCATCCAGTCGAACGAGCAGTACTCGACCAGACGCGGCCAGGCGGCATCGCGTACCGAGATGCCGAGGAAATCCGCGATGCGGCGCATCTCGCCCGCCATGTCTCGCTTCAGGCTCGCGAAGTGAACGAACCGCACGTTCGGCAGCGCGCGGATCGCCCACCAGCTCCGAACGTTCTCCCAGAACGGCCAGAACGGATGGCCGTCGCGGTGCAGCCAGTCTCGCCAGTAGTCGCGCAGGTCTGCGGGAGGCGGCCCGATCGGGGGACCGACGCGCCCCGGCGTGTCGTTCAGCGCTTCGTACCAGGTGCGGTTCGCGTTCGCGTGGTGGTTGTACAGGCTGCAGACCACGTCCCGGCCGTCGCGCCCGATGTAGAGATACTTCGCGCGCGGCGAGACCACGAGCGCGTCGACCGGCAGGTGGGTTTTCAGGAAGCGCCGATGCGTCTGCGCCTCGACGAGCGGCAGCTTCACCGCCTTCGGCGGCACGCGCAGATCGAGCCACGGCGACATCTCGGCCACGGAGAGCTCGGGATCCGGGCCGAGCAGCATCTGGCCGATCATCTGCTGCATCCAGGTCGTGCCCGACTTCGCGTACGTCGCGATCACGATGTCGTCATCTCGAAAGCGCAGCTCGTTCCAGATCGTCGAATCGAAGTGGTGGCTGTGGAGCTCGCGCGTCTTGCGCGGCCAGCTCGTCGGCTCGGTCATCGGCTCATTCCTTCACTTCCCGTCGATCGCGCACCGCATACGCGCGCTTCGTGAAGTACCAGCGCCCGCTGCGTTTCGCGTAGGCGTCTTCGTAGCGCCCGTGCACGACGATCTTCGTGCCGTCCTTGCCGTGCAACATCTCCTGTTGCCACCACGTGGCGGTAGCGCGGTCTCCCTCGACGACGAGCGACCCGGCCGACGCATAGAACCCGACGAACGAGAACGCCGACATCATCTGCTTCCACTGCGACACGATCTTCCTCTTCCCGGCGATCTCGCCCGCGCCAGGCAGCGACCAGACCGCATCGTCGACCCAGTTCTCCGCCCAAGCCTCCGCATCGAATCGCATCACCGCATCGTTGTACGACTCGACCAGCTCGCGAATCGCAACCCGGTCCTCGAGCGGTCCACTGCTGAGCATCGATCCACCCTCCTGTACCGAGAATGGCGAAGCGCGCGGGAGGCGCGCCGCGACGGCGCGCCGATCCGCGCCCTTCCACTCGGGAGGTCCGCGACGGCGACGTCGAGCACGCGCAGCCGCGGCTGCGCTGCCCGCAACAAGGAGGAACGTCCCCGCGTCGCCTTGTTAGGTGCGCGCCAGCCGCTCCGCCTCCAGCTGCTTCACCCGATCCCGCAGCTCCGCCGCCCGCTCGTACTCGAGCTTGCCGGCCGCCTCTTTCATCTCCTTGCGCAGGGCCGCAATCACCAGCGGCAGCTCATGCCACGGCACGTCCGCCTCGCGCTTTCGCTTCTCTTCGCGCGTCGGCACCGTCACGTAGTCCTGCTCCCAGATCGAGTCGCGCAGGCTCGCGATCTTCTTCACGACGCTCTTCGGCGTAATGCCGTGCTCCGCGTTGAACGCGAGCTGGAGATCACGGCGACGGTTCGTCTCGGCGAGCGTGTTGCGAATCGACGCCGTCTCCTGGTCGGCGTACAAGATCACTCGGCCGTTGATGTTGCGCGCCGCGCGCCCGATCGTCTGGATCAGCGAGCGCGCCGAGCGCAAGAAGCCTTCCTTGTCCGCGTCGAGGATCGCGACCAGCGAGACCTCCGGGATGTCGAGGCCCTCCCGCAACAAGTTGATGCCGACCAGCACG
>Ga0187893_10013458_pt1 | contig 11385 bp, 11 predicted proteins | sample MA1701074metaG_FD_139574 | JGI IMG/M metagenome (GOLD analysis project Ga0187893, IMG submission 139574) | White microbial mat communities from a basaltic lava cave in the Kipuka Kanohina Cave System on the Island of Hawaii, USA - MA170107-4 metaG ...
CTTCACTCGAAACGCCTTTCTTGTCGTGGTGCGAGTTTTCCTTCAAACACTCATACGCACGGCGGAAACGGCGTTTCGGGCTATTCCGCTGGATCTCGAGGAATAAATCGCGCTTGTCCGAGGACTAGCGCGCAATTTGGAGTTGTGCCTCCCCCTGCGAGTGGGCAAGCTAGCGCGCTCCCAGCATCGCGGCAACACCGATCCGCAAGAGCGTCCTCACCGCCGCCTACAAGCGGCTCGCTGCCCTGATCGTCGAGGCCCGCGATGCCCTCGGAGTGAGGCCGCGCGACCTCGCGCCCCGGCGGGGGGACTATCCCTCGTGCATCGCGAAGGCTGCGAGCCATGAGCCGCGTATCGACGTGGTGAGATTCGTCCGAATCGCCCGCGCCATGAAGCGCGACCCCATCCAGCAGTTCGCCGAAGTCGCCCGCCACGTCCCCGCCAGAACGGACTGGACCCGCGCGCGCGGTGCTCTTCAAGGACGAGCGCGCGAGCCTCCTCCACGCCGCGACGGCGAACTGGCCGATCGGAGGGGGCGCCGGGCGCCGGGGGCCGGAGGACCGGGACTTTGTGTTCCTGTCGAGCCGCGGCCATCTGCACTGGGACCATCGGTCGCCATGGAAGCGGTCGGTGCGGCGGGCGGGGGTGGACGGGCGGAAAGGGCTGTCGCTGTATTCGCTGAGGCACAGCAAGGCGACGCACTTCCTCGAACACGGCTCGCCGTCGGACCTGCAGGCCATCCTCGGCCACTCCAGCTACGCCACGACCTCGCGGTACACGAGGGCGCTCGGGGCGAGGACGAGGAGGGGGATCGAGGCGCTGGACTTTGTCCAAATCGCCGAGTTGGGGGACGAGGCCTCCTGAGCTGGCGCCGGCGCGCAAGTCGCCGCGCACACGATTACGAAGTCCGCTAGCCTGTGAGGGCGAATGCGCGCCCAGACGCGGAACAATCGGCTATCAGAGTGGTCGGGTCTCTTGCTCGGCATGGCGTGCCTCGCGCTTCTCACGCGCGACGCCTCGGCCGACAGTGTGCTGTTCGACAACGGCGCGTTCTCGGGCACGCAGGAGGGAAGGAACGCCAGCGGGAATCACTGGGTCCTCGACGACTTCTTCCTGTCTGCACCCGCCACGATCACAGCATTCGAGTGGAGCCAGCACGACGATCTTCGTTTGGCCTACTCCTTCACAGAGATCGCCATCTACGGGGGCTTCCCGTCCGGTACGAGCCTTGTCGTGTCGTGGACCGGCGTCGCAACGAGGACTCCGAACACGACTCCGGTACTGTTCACCTTCCTCTACGGTTTCGACTACGTCGTCGCCGGCCTCTCCATCGGCCTTGGCGCGGGTACGTACTGGCTTGCCGTCCGCAGCCAATTTCCGGGCGGAGGCTCCACGTGGGACCAGACCGTCGGCACGGCCTTCACGACCGCGGGGCGCTTCCAGTGGTCGGAGGGAGTGGGCCTCGACCCGCTGCCGGGGAAGTTCTACACCACGGAGAACTCGGCGTTCAGGGTGCTTGGAGTCCATGGCGCACTCGTTCCCGAACCAGCATCGGTGTTCCTCGTAGCTACCGCCCTTGCCCTCCTGGCACTCCACCGATCGCGTGCGCGGTAGGGGCTGCCGTGGTGGGGAGGGTGGACCACGCGTGTGCCGTGTCGCGAAAGTCGACCCTATCCCCTCTCGGCCTCTCTGCCGCCCCGCGCAAGCGGACGCGGAGGGGACCGCGGCGTTGGGTCTCGCTGGTGACTCAAGCTGCGCAGGCTCAGGGCGTTGCCCCAATCACGAGCGCGGGGCCACGGTCGTGGGCTTGGATGCAGACGCTGCCGTTCAAATTGTGCACGAAACGCAGTCGGATGTGGCCCGGGCGCTCCTCCCGCACGTAGCCGCCCTTGAGCAGCCCATCGAGGTCGAGGCGCAGACATGCGATGAGATGTGCGGGCGCACTCCCCTCTCTCCTCCACGAGAGTCGCATGAAGACCTGATCTCCCCCGTTCGGGAGAACGCCGTGGTGATGGCGGCTTGATGCATCATTGCCCGTCCAGTTCCGATGCCGAGGCGGCAGGTTCGAACCCTCGACGAGCGTGGCGGGCTCCATGGACCGGGATTCTACCGGCGGCACCTCGGCCGCGGGAATCAGGCATGGGAGGTTCTCGCATCTCGGAGATCGAGTTGGAGACGCCGAGTCCGGTGGGTTTCCTGGGCCTGGCGTCGAGCCCCGCCTACGTCCGCCAGCCCGAGGGCAACGGCTGCGCCGAGCGCTTCATCCGCCCGCTTAAGGAGCAGATCCTCTGGCTCCGGCGCTTCGCGACCGTCGAGGATCTCCACGCGGCGCTCCGTGCGTTCAAGGAGCGCCACGACCGCGAGTGGCTCATCCAACGCCACGGCTGGGTCAGCTTGAGCGAGCACCACAGACGCCTCGCGACTGCGGAGTAAGTAGCACCAGTCTTGTGTCCAGGGAACCGCGTCCGCTACACTTCGGATCAGGACGCCTCGTCAAGCCGATCGAGGATCGCTTGCCACGCATCGGCGGCGTCTGCAAACTCGTGGCACACCGAAAGGCGACACGTGAATGGGGGTGCCCGCACGACGCAGAGGTGAACTTCACCGCCGATGCCGACCCACTCCGACGCCGGTACTTTGGTCTGGGTGTCTTTCTGCTCCTCCATTAGATCCACCAATGTGGTTGTTGCGCCATTGGTGAGGAGGGCATCCACTGCGGCCTGCATATCCCTCAGCGCAGGTTTCGCTCCGAACACGTCCGCAAGGCGCTCTGCGCGGTACCCGCTCACGGATCTGTGCGCATAACCTACGAAGCGCTCCTCAGTCCGGCTGTATCCGAAGTGGTAAACAGTCGTTGTTAGGTCGACCGCGTCGGGCTGTGCCTCCTTCAGGTGCTGATCGATGACTCGGAGTTGAGACTCTGCCATGTCGACAAGCGCCTCGATCCCCCGTGCGATCACGTTCTCGTAGATCGTGCAGAGCCAGTGCGTCATGAGCGATGACCGGCCCGTGCCGCACATGACTGTGCCCAGATGGGGAATGGGGTGGATCTTCGAGGTGAAGCTCAGGGGGCGCCTGTCGACTGTGCAGCAGAGGCTGTCGCTCGCGATGACGACTTGCTGGGGCTCAAGAATGAAGAGTAGGGCGCTCATCCGAAACGTGCCTCCTGGCTCGTAATCCTCGCATGTTGCCGAGAGACCCACTCCCTGGCGTACTGGCACAACGTCACCCAAGAGTTCCACTCTCGCAGCATCCGTGGATCAGCCGGCGCCCAGTCGGCGGTGCATCGGCAAGCGGGCAGCGCTGGTGTCCTGATATCATCGCAACTCCCCGAGTCGGACCCTTGGGGATGCGAAGGAGCGAGCGATGGGAGCGAAGCGGAAGGGCACAGGAGCGAAGAAGGGCACCCCCTCCGCCGCCAACCTCGGCTTCGAGGCCACGCTCTGGGCCGCCGCCGACAAGCAGCGCGGCCACATGGACGCCGCCGAGTACAAGCACGTAGTCCTCGGTCTCATCTTCCTGAAGTACATCTCCGACGCCTTTCAGGAGCGCTACACCACGCTGGTCGCCGACCGTGCGGCGGGGGCCGACCCCGAGGACCGGGACGAATACCGCTCGGTGAACGTCTTCTGGGTGCCGCGTGAAGCCCGCTGGGAGCGTCTCCAGGCCAACGCCAAGCAGCCCACAATCGGGAAGACGCTCGACGACGCCATGGCCGCGATCGAGCGCGACAACCCCCAGCTCAAGGGCGTGCTCCCGAAGGACTACGGCAAGCCCGCCCACGACAAGCGCCTCCTCGGCGAACTGATCGACCTCATCGGCACCATCGGCCTCGGCGACGCAAGCAACCGCAGCAAGGACATCCTCGGCCGCGTCTACGAGTACTTCCTCTCGCGGTTCGCGAGCGCGGAAGGCAAGAAGGGCGGCCAGTTCTACACGCCGCGCTGCGTCGTGCAGGTGCTCGTCGAGATGCTCGCCCCCTACAAGGGCCGCGTCTTCGACCCCTGCTGTGGCTCGGGGGGGATGTTCGTCCAGAGCGAGCGATTCGTCGAGGCGCACGGCGGCCGGATCGGCGACATCAGCATCTACGGTCAGGAGTCCAACCCGACGACGTGGAAACTCGCGAAGATGAACCTCGCCATCCGGGGCATCGACGGCAATCTCGGGCCGGAGCACGCAGACAGCTTCCACCGTGATCTGCACAAGGACCTCAAGGCGGACTTCGTTCTCGCCAACCCACCCTTCAACGACAGTGCCTGGGGCGGCGACCGCCTCCGCGAGGACGCCCGCTGGCGCCACGGCGCGCCGCCGGCCGGCAACGCGAACTTCGCATGGGTCCAGAACTTCATCCACCACCTCGCCCCCAACGGCCTCGCCGGCTTCGTCCTCGCGAACGGCTCGATGTCGAGCAACCAGTCCGGCGAAGGCGAGATCCGCAGGAACATCGTCGAGGCCGACCTCGTAGATTGCATGGTCGCCCTCCCCGGCCAGCTCTTCTACAGCACGCAGATTCCCGTCTGCCTCTGGTTCCTCGCGCGCAGCAAGAAGAACGGCCGCTTCCGCGACCGCCGCGGCGAGACGCTCTTCATCGACGCGCGCAAGATGGGCACGATGATCGACCGCACCCACCGCGAGCTCACGGAGCAGGACATCGCCAAGGTCGCCCGCACCTATCACGCATGGCGTGGGGATAGGAGAGTTGAGCGGTTTGGGGACGTGCCCGGCTTCTGCAAGAGCGCGACGTTGGCCGAGATCCAGAAGCACGGCCATGTACTCACACCCGGCCGCTACGTCGGCGCCGAGGCGCAAGAGGACGACGGCGAACCCTTCGAGGAGAAGATGGCGCGACTCGTAGCGACGCTGCGCGAGCAGCAGGCCGAGGCCGTGAAGCTCGACGCCGCCATCGAGGCCAACCTGAAGGAACTCGGGTATGGCGGATGAGTGGCGCAACTGCCTGCTCGGCGATGTGATCGAGCTGAAGCGTGGCTACGACCTGCCGGAACGCGAACGCAGGGTGGGCGTAGTGCCGATCATCTCGTCCTCAGGGCCCAGTGGGTTCCACGACAAGGTGAAGGTGAAGGGCCCAGGTGTCGCAACCGGTCGATACGGCACGATCGGCCAAGTGTTCTACGTGCCCACCGACTTCTGGCCCCTCAATACGACGCTCTACGTCCGGGACTTCAATGGCAACGATCCCCGATTCGTGAGCTACTTCCTGCGCGGTCTCGATTACCTCGCCTACTCCGACAAGGCGGCGGTTCCCGGAGTCAATCGCAACCACCTGCATCAAGCCGAGGTTCAGCTACCGGAAGACGTGGACGAGCAGCGCGCCATCGCACACGTCCTGGGGACGCTGGACGACAAGATCGAGCTGAACCGCCGCATGGCCGAGACCCTGGAGGCGATGGCGCGGGCGCTCTTCAAGAGCTGGTTCGTGGACTTCGACCCCGTGCGTGCGAAGGCGGAGGGGCGAGACACGTGGTTGCCCAAGGCCATCGCAGATCTCTTCCCGGACACCTTCGGGGAGTCGGATCTGGGTGAGACCCCCGCTGGCTGGTCAGTGGCGGCGCTTCCGGACGCCATCGAAGTGAATCCGACGCGGCGCCTGAGGAACGGGACGATCGCGCCATACCTGGACATGGCGAATATGCCGACGCGAGGGCACACTCCCGAGCGGGTGGTGCCGCGGGCGTTCGCTTCCGGAATGCGGTTCGTGAATGGAGACACGCTCGTTGCCCGGATCACGCCGTGCCTAGAGAACGGCAAGACCGCCTTCGTTGACTTCCTCGAGTCCGACGAAGTCGGGTGGGGATCGACGGAGTACATCGTGATGCGGCCCAAGCCGCCGCTCCCGGAGGAATTCGGCTACTGTCTTGCCAGGAGCGAGCCGTTCCGAGAATTTGTAATCCAGAGCATGACTGGATCGAGTGGGCGCCAGCGCGCCCCCGCATCGGCGCTCAACCACTACGAGCTGACCCTGCCGATGCCTGCTGTGGCGGAACGGTTCGGGTCGCTGGTTCGCCCGCTATTCGCGAGGGCGGGGAGACTGTCTGTAGAGTCCCGCACCCTCGCCGCCCTCCGCGACACCCTCCTCCCAAAGCTCATCTCCGGGGAGATCCGGACCGGGGACGCGACGCGGTTCCTTGAAAGGAGTCCTTGATGCCCGCACCCCACAACCTCGGGCGGCTTGAGCCCGTGGACGTGCGTAAGGTTTGGCCCAGCGAATCGGCCGAATTCACGCCATGGCTGGCGCTGCCAGAGAACATCCTGCTCCTCGGCGAGACGATCGGGATGGAGCTGGAGGTCGCGGCGCAAGAAGCGGACGTCGGTCAGTTCCGGGCGGACATCCTGTGCCGCGAGACGGCGACCGGTGCGTGGGTGCTGGTGGAGAACCAACTCGCGAAAACGGACCACGTCCACTTGGGCCAGCTCCTCACCTACGCGGCAGGTCTCGACGCGGTGACAATCGTGTGGGTCGCGTCCCGCTTCACCGGTGAGCACCGGGCGGCTCTCGACTGGCTGAACGAGATCACGGCGGAGAAGTTCCAGTTTTTCGGTCTTGAAGTGGAGGCGTGGCGCATCGGCAGCTCGCCGCCCGCACCGAAATTCAACGTGGTCAGCAAGCCGAACGATTGGACACGGGATGTCAGGGAGACTGTGGACCCGGGTCACACGGAGACCGGCAAGCTGCAACTGGAGTTCTGGCGCGGGTTCAAGGCTTACGCCGATCAGAACGCGAAGCGGTTCCGCGCAATCAAGCCGCTTGCCCAGGCCTGGATGACGATCGCGATCGGAAGGACCGGTTTCAACCTCTCTGGCGTCGTCTCGACTTGGAGTCCGACGAAGGAGAGCTACGGGGAAGGAGAGTTGCGCGCGACCCTATACATAGACCACAGGAGCGCGGGGGAGGCGTTCGCGAAGCTCCGCGAAGAGAAAGACGCGATCCAGGCGGAGGTTGGGGAGGATCTCCACTGGTACGAGGTCGAAGGCGTGAAGGCGCGAAAGATCTTCGCGAGGAGGAGCATTACGCTGGCGAACTGCCAGGAATGGCCCGAGAGTTTCAAGTGGCTTACGGAGAAGCTCGATCGCCTCCACGCCGCCTTCCAGTCTCGCGTGAAGGCACTTGTCCTCGGCGAAGGGATGGAGGAGGGAACGCGGCCTCCTGCTGACCCTAAAGCCTGACCGAGACGAGGAGTACGCGGCGATGGTGCGCGGCACATTCACGGAAAGCGATGTCGAGGAGGCCGCACTTGGGTGGTTCGGGGGAGTGGGCTACGCCATCCTCCACGCGCCCGACATCGCCCCCGGCGAACCCAAGAGCGAGCGCGCCGACTTCGGGACGGTCGTGCTTGAAGGCCGCCTCCGCGACGCCCTCGCCCGGCTCAACCCCCACCTGCCCGCCGAGACCCTCGACGACACGTTGCGCCGCGTGATGCGCTCGGAGTCGCCGAGCCTCGTCGGCGCCAACCGGGCGTTCCACCGGATGCTCGTCGACGGCGTCGCGCTGGAGTACGCCGTGGCCGAAGGCGCGACGAAGGGCGACAGCGCCCGCCTCATCGATTTCGACGACCCCTCCGCGAACGACTGGCTCGCGGTCAACCAGTTCGCGGTGAAGGAGGGGCAGCGCGAGAGGAGACCGGACATCGTCGTGTTCGTGAACGGGCTGCCGCTCGCGGTCGTCGAGCTGAAGAACCCCGCCGACGAGAAGGCGACCGTCTGGAAGGCGGTCGAGCAGATCCAGACCTACAAGCGGGAGATCCCGTCGCTCTTCGTCTTCAACGAGGTGGTCGTCGCGTCGGACGGCCTGCAGGCGCGGGTGGGCTCGCTGACCGCCGACCGCGAGCGGTTCATGCCGTGGCGGACCATCGGCGGCGAGGAGACCGCCCCGGCGACGACGCCGGAGCTTGAGGTGCTCCTCCGCGGGCTCTTCGACAAGCGGACGCTGCTCGCCTTCCTCCGCCACTTCGTAGTCTTCGAGGACGATGGGGGCGGCAACGTTGCCAAGAAGATCGCGGGCTACCACCAGTTCCACGCGGTGAGGGCGGCGGTCGCGGAAACGGTGAAGGCGGCGCGACCGACCGGCGACCGGCGCGCCGGCGTCGTCTGGCACACGCAGGGGTCCGGCAAGAGCCTCACGATGGCGTTCTACGCGGGCGCAATCGTGCTGCACGACGCGATGCAGAACCCCACGCTCGTGGTCCTCACCGACCGGAACGACCTCGACGACCAGCTCTTCGGCACCTTCTCGCGCTGCCACGAGCTGATCCGGCAGGCCCCCGTGCAGGCGTCCAACCGCGCGGACCTTCGGAGGCTCCTGAAGGTCTCCTCGGGCGGCGTCGTCTTCACGACCATCCAGAAGTTCCTGCCGGAGGTGAAGGGCGACGCCTTCCCTCTCCTCTCCGACAGGCGCAACATCGTCGTCATCGCCGACGAGGCGCACCGGAGCCAGTACGACTTCATCGACGGGCTCGCGCGCAACATGCGCGACGCGCTGCCCAACGCCTCCTTCATCGGCTTCACCGGCACGCCTCTCGAAGCGACCGACAAGAACACGCGCGCGGTCTTCGGCGACTACATCAGCGTCTACGACATCCAACGTGCGGTCGAGGACGGGGCCACCGTCCCGATCTACTACGAGAGCCGCCTCGCCCAGCTCGAACTCGACGAGCGCGAGAAGCCGCGCGTCGACCCGCAGTTCGAGGAGGTCACCGAGGGCGAGGAGGAGCAGACCAAGGAGAAGCTCAAGACGAAGTGGGCGGCGCTGGAGGCCATCGTCGGGTCGGGCAAGCGCATCGAGCTGATCGCAAGGGACCTCGTGGACCATTTCGAGAGGCGGCAGGAGGCGATGGAAGGCAAGGCGCTCGTCGTCTGCATGAGCCGCCGCATCTGCGTCGATCTCTACGAGGCGATCCGCCAGCTGCGACCGGGCTGGCACGACGCCGACGACGCGAAGGGCGCGATGAAGGTCGTCATGACCGGCTCGGCCTCCGACCGTCAGGAGTGGCAGCAGCACATCCGCACGAAGACCGCGCGCGAGGCGCTGGCGAAGCGGTTCAAGGCGCCCCCGGACCCCCTGAAGATCGTCCTCGTGAGGGACATGTGGCTCACCGGGTTCGACGCCCCCTGCCTCCACACGATGTACGTGGACAAGCCGATGCGCGGCCACGGGCTCATGCAGGCCATCGCGCGCGTCAACCGCGTCTTCCGCGACAAGCCCGGCGGGCTTGTCGTGGACTACCTCGGGCTCGCCGACGAGCTCAAGCGCGCGCTCGCGGCCTACACCGAGGGCGGCGGCAAGGGGGCGACGGCGCTCGACCAGGAGGAGGCGGTCGCCGTGATGCTGGAGAAGCACGAGGTCTGCTGCGCGCTCTTCCATGGGTTCGACTATTCGGGATGGGCCTCGGGAGCCGGGGCCGCGCGCCTGCGGATGATCGGCCCGGCGCAGGAGCACATCCTCGCGCAGGAGGAGGGCAAGGCGCGGCTCGTGAAGGCGGTCTCGGACCTGTCGAAGGCGTTCGCGCTCTCGGTGCCGCACGCGGAGGCGATGCGCATCCGCGACGACGTCGGCTTCTTCCAGACGGTCAAGGCGGCGATGGTGAAGGGCGACGCCGACCGCGCGCGCGAGGAGGAGGACATCGAGCACGCGATCCGCCAGCTCGTGTCGCGGGCGATCTCGTCCGGCGAGGTGATCGACGTGTTCAGCGCCGCGGGGCTCAAGAAGCCGAACATCTCGATCCTGTCGGAGGAGTTCCTGGCCGACGTGCGGGGGATGCCGCATCGCAACGTCGCCGTGGAGCTGCTGCGGAAGTTGCTCGCCGGCGAGCTGCGGACCCGTTCGAAGAAGAACCTCGTCCAGTCGCGGTCGTTCGCGGAGATGCTGGAGGAATCGCTGAGGCGCTACCGCAACCGCGCCATCGAGACGGCGCAGGTCATCGAGGAGCTGATCGAGCTCGCGCGCAGGATGCGCGAGGCCGCCGGGCGGGGGGAGGCGCTCGGGCTCAACGAGGCAGAGCTCGCCTTCTACGACGCGCTGGAGACCAACGACAGCGCGGTGAAGGTGCTCGGGGACGAGACTCTCAGGACCATCGCCCGCGACCTCGTGACGGCGGTGCGGAACACCGCCTCCATCGACTGGACGCTCAAGGAGAGCGTGCGGGCGAAGCTGCGGGTGATGGTGAAGCGCGTGCTGAAGAAGCACGGCTACCCGCCGGACAAGCAGGAGAAGGCGACCCGGACGGTGATGGAGCAGGCGGAGCTGCTTTGTGCGGGGTGGGCGGGGTAGATCTGCCGCCTTGGTGAAGCGATCCGGGTGGGTGCGACAGTTGCGAGCCTCCCGCCGTTCCTGCCCGCCGTACGGGCAGCTACCCCCGGGCTGGTACAAGGTATTCTGTGGCCGATGAGCGATAGCACCAGCAAGTGCCCTACGTGTGGCGTGCATCTGCCCGACCACCAATCAGCCGTCGAATGCCCTGGGTGGGTGGGATCGTCGTTCCGCGCGTCGTTCAATTGAGCGGTTCGGTCGGAGGCACCGGCTCCCTGAACGCCACCATCACGGTGGTCCCCTACCCCACGAGACTGCTAGAGATCACGCGGCGACTTCGCGAAGGTGGCGAATACACAGTCTCTGTGATCACGTCGATCATGGCGTGCGAGGTCGCGACCGAGCGAGCGCTCTCTGCGGCATTCAAGGCGAATAAGCTGGAGCACATCGAAGACGCAGTTAACGAGTTCATGAACGGCCATGTGCTGAACAACGATCGGCATCGCAAGCTATACAACGCGCTCACGGGTGATGCAATAGAGCAAGAGCCCTTCTGGGGCCGTTGGAAGCAGGCCGCGGAGCTTCGCAACAAGATAATCCATGGCAGTACGCAGGCCACGGCGCAGGAAGCCGAGGGGGCCAACATCGCCGCCGACGAATTTGTGAGTCACATGATGAAGCGGACGGCGAAGGGCGGTCCCTGATTGACCTGCGATCCGGAGCGACAATCATGTGTCCGACACATCTGCTCAATCGTCGCTTCCGGACGATCCTCTAGCGATGCACGCCGACGAGTCGCTCGCGCCAGCGACCAGCCGCCGCGGGATCGTACTGCTGGAGTTCAATGGTGTCCGCAATGAGAACGTTTTCCAGGTCTGTTGCCTCATCCCAGTTGTGCCTGCGGTACGCCTCACCGAGCCGGTTCAACCGGCGCTCCATGCGCCGCTCAATGGATCGTGCTTTCTCAGCAGGCGACGACAGGTTCGGCTGATTTCGCCCGCCGGAATGTGTCAACGATTGTGAGACACCGACCTGTAGCATTTAGTGAGCTACCTCCACGAGGGCAACGCCCTCGTGTTGCCTCGTCGCCGCGACACGCGGCGACGAGGGTCCCGGGACGAGAA
>Ga0187893_10013459_pt1 | contig 11385 bp, 11 predicted proteins | sample MA1701074metaG_FD_139574 | JGI IMG/M metagenome (GOLD analysis project Ga0187893, IMG submission 139574) | White microbial mat communities from a basaltic lava cave in the Kipuka Kanohina Cave System on the Island of Hawaii, USA - MA170107-4 metaG ...
GTCATCGTCAGGAGGCCGAGGATGATGTCGCCCGCGTCTCCCACGGCCGCCTTCTTCCCGCCGATGCCGTCCTCGCAGGTCAGCTCGTTGTGGTCGATGTCGCGGAATCCGCCCAGTCCCTCCCACTGCGCGAAGGAGGCGCCGACGGATGCCGTGCTGAACTTGTTGGTGAGGTCCGACGGAACCCGCTTGCCGGGCTTGCGCTTGGGTTCGACGCGCTTGGGCTGTTCGCCGCCCCCTCCGCCCGAGGTCGGTTCGACGCGTCCGCCTTCGGGCAGTCGGAGGAGGCCGCCGCCGCCCCCTTGGCACCCGGTGACGACCGCGACCGACAGACCGAGAACGAGATGCCGCATCTTCATGGACTCCCCCGTGTGCCGCAGGCCCCGTGCGGGCTACTTGTCGTCCTTCCCCACCAGCTCTTTGAGCAGCTTGTCCTTTTCGATGAGCTCGCGATACCTGGCCCAGTCCGCGGCCGCGCCGTCGCGGTCCCCCATCTCCGATTTCACCTTGCTGCGGATCCAGTAGCTCGTCCAGAGCTCCGTGTCCTTCTTGATCGAGAGGTCGCAGTCGGCGATCGCCTCCTTGTACCGCTTGAGCTGCCACCGGCACATCGCCCGCTGGCAGCACGCCTCCGGGAAGTCGGCGTCGCGGTCGATCGCCTTCGTGAAGAACCGCTCCGCCTCGTCGTACTTCCCCTCGGCGAACTTCCCGCAGCCGCGCTCGAACATGAGATCGGCCTCCCGCTTCTCCTTCTCGACGCGCAGGCGGTCCTTGAGCAGGTTCTTGAGCGCCGACGAATCGGCGACGGACACGGACTTGCCGCACATCGCGTCCATGATCGAGGTCTCGAGCTCCCGCAGCTCCTTCTGCTCCAGCTCGCGGTAGTACTTGCGGCGCAGCTTCAGGTAGACCATGACGCCGCCCGAGACCGTGAAGCGGATGTTCGTGCCGTCGACGTTCTCCGTCCGGGTGCAGCCGTCGTAGGCGTCCGGAACGGCGACCTTCCGGCCCGGGCGCGCCGCGATCTTCGCGAGGAGCTCGGACGTCACGGCGTTCTCGCGCAGGATCTGGCAGAACATCACGAGATCGAAAAGCGCATGGAGCTGGCGGAAGACGACGCGACGCTTCTCGATCTCCTCGTAGTGCGCCGTGAAGATGCGCGCGGCGTAGTCCCGGACCGGATCGATCTTTCCCGTGCCGACGAGCGCGTCGCCGCTCACGGCCATGACCTCGGTCATGAGCTGGACGCGGGTCTGGAACATGACGAGGCCCCGTCCGGGTTCCACCTGGAGGTCGCCCGGCTCGGGGCGCATCGGCGTCAGCCAGAAACGTGCGTGGCTTGCCTTCACGTCGTCCTTCGGGTTCTCCTTGATGCGCTCCATCTGGAGGTCGAAGTTGCATTTGAAGCCCGGGATCGGGTTCTGATCGAACTTGATCAGGCCCATGTTGATCTTCTTCATCTCGTAGTCGGCGTCGAGCATGACCCTGGCGAGGTTGCTGTCCTTGGGGACGCCGAAGACGCGCACCTTCTGCTTGCCGGCGGTGTCGTTCGGATCGGGGTCGAGCGAGCAGCCCGGCTTCTGCCCGTCGATCCAGACGCCCTTGAGGGCGAGCGTGAGGTCGTCGAGAAGCAGCGTCGCGCGATCGTCCTTGTCGCCCGGCGTGCCGATGAGCACCACGTCGTCGTTCTCGGCGTCGATCATGTACCCCAGGATGCGCTTAAGACGGCCGAGTGTGCGGACGTCCTCGGGCAGTTCGGCCTTGTCCCCGGCGCGGGCCATCAGGTTGCGGAGCGACAGCGCCACGAGCGACTCGTTGACGCCCGACCACGGCATCTTCATGTAGCCGAGCTTCGCCGTCAGCGCCCCTGTCGAGAGCGCCGACGTGACGCGCCGCTTCATCGCGCGCAGGGTCGAGAAGGGGTCCTTGCTGGCGACCAGGTCCCTCTCCATCTTCTGGAGCATCTCCAGTCCGCGCTCTTCACTCTTGGCCAGGACGGCCGAGAGCTCGGCGGGATCGACGAACATGCGGACGCCCTTCTCTTTGCGCTTCTTGACGTCGTCGCTGAAGATGCGGTCGGGCTTCGGCTCGTAGGGGGGAAGCACCATCGGGTCGGGGGTCTTACGGCCGTCGAAGGCGGAGTTGCTCCACTCGCGCGCCCTCTCGTCCCAGCGCTCAGCGGGCGCCGTCATCTTCCCCTCGCGCGAGCGCCGCTCGCGTTCCATGAGATCGTCGAGGAGCTTGCTCTTGAACTCGCGGCGCGCCGGCTCCAGTTCGCGCACGCGCGCCACGTCGTCCGTGCGCGTGTTCGTCTGGACGGTGAGTTCGCGGACAGTCTCCGTCTGCTGCTGGGCCTGGCGCTGGCGCAAATCCCAGGGGGTCCCGCGGGTGTCGACGGCGTCGCCGCCTCCCTCGTCCGGGAGCACCGGATGGCCGAAGTCGAAGCCGTTTCCTTCCAGGTCGATCTCGACGTCCGGCGCGGGCACGGGCTCGGCCGCTTTGAAGCCCAAGGTCAGCGAGAGAATGGCGACTGCAGCGACGATCCGTGCCATGCGATACCTCCTACTTGTCCTTCGTGGGCGGGGGCTGCTTCTTCGAGAGCGCCGTGATGGAGTTCGTAACCTTTTCGCGCACGACGGATTCCGCCGGACGCTTGTCCGCGTATGCGACGAGCACCGTGCGCTCCCCGAGGAAGTGGCTGTAGAGGTAGTAGTGGCGCTCGTCCTTCAGCTTCTGGCTTGAGAGCGTGTAGGTCAGGATCTCCGGACGGTCCTTTCGCCGCACGACGTACGTGAGCTCGTGGAAGAGCAGGCTCTCACCGCCCGCCCGCGACCGGGTCTCCCAGACCTCCACGGCGAACCCGTCCGCCGCGTCGAACTGGCCGACGCGTTCGAAATCGCACTGTCCCCACTTCTTCAGGATGACGCGCAAATCGTCGGCGAGCGGGTCGCCTTCGGCCTTGGAAGCCTCCGCCCAGGCGAGGGCGTAGGCGCTGAGCCGGAAGTGGAGCAGCGCCAGCGTGCGGTGGGTGGCGCGCAGATCCGGAGCCTGCTGCGCGAGCCGGGCCGCGGCGGCGCTCTGGAGCCGGCGGTATTCCGACTCGGATGACGTGCCGGCCATCCATTCGCCGAGACGGTCGTACACCCAAGCGAGCTCTTCAAGGAGCCCGACGTGCCCCGCATTCGACCTGAGCGATTCGATCAGGCTTTTTGCGGCGCCGAGAAGATCGGCACCGCGGTCCTCGGATTTCGAGGCGACCTCCAGGAGTTCCTGGCACATCTCGAGAGCCTTCCGATGCGGCTCCGAGTCTTCGATCGCCTTGACGATGCGGCGCTTGTCGAGACCGTCGAGCAGCGTCATGGCACGGAGCGGACCGAAGCCGCTCACCTTGAGCTCCAGCACCGTCCCGGTCGCGCGGTAATAGCCGCTGTAGTGAAGGTCTTTGAGGAAGATGAAGTAGAGGACGTCTCCCTTCTCGGAGCGGAAGACGCGCGCCCTCCGGGAGCCGACGGATTCGTCCACTTCACGTTTGAACGTCCACGTCTCGCAGGGCCCCTTGGCGGCGTCGGCGTCGAGCTCGCGCAGGAGCGCCGCCGCCTCGGCGGCGAGGGGTCGCGCGTCGGCCTCGCTGTAGAGTTGCAGCAGGCCTTTGAGGGCGACCTTGTCTTTGGGCTGCGCGGCGACGGCGTCTTCCGCGCGGGCGCAGACCGCCGCGAGTCGGGAGGGGGCGCCGCTTGTCAAGGCCTGCTCGATCGCGCGGACCAAGTCCTCGTTCTGGAGCAGAGGCGAGAAGAGGAGGAAGGCGAGAACCACGTGCACTCAGTGCTGATTATATCGCCGCTATTGCGAAACTCAAGGTGAGTCCGGAGCGGCGGAGCGGCCGCCCCAACCGCCCGTTCGTCCGTCCGTATGCGGTGCGTCATCACTTTGGAGGCTCGAGATGCGATTCCCGACCCGCGGCTCTTCATCGCCCTGCTCGCCCGCGGCTCCGCCTCCGCGCCGCCCCCCGCGCCGGAACAGGCGACCCTCATCCGCCACGTGCGCGTGTTCGACGGGGCCGCCGTCAGCGGCGCTCGGAAACGTGCTCATCCGCGGGACCCGCATCGCCGAGATCGGCCCCCGCCTCGACGCCCCGGCCGACGCGACCGTCGTCGACGAAACGGACGGACGCTTCTCCCGGGCCTCATGACGCGCACTTCCACATCTGCCAGCGCGAGAACTTGAAGAAGCCGTCACCGCGGGCATCACGACCGTGCTCGACCTTAGGAAGCGACGCGCGCGTCGGTCGCCGGCGGAAGGAGGAGTTGAAATCGCGCGCGGCCGCGACCTGGCCGAACTGCGATTCGCCGGAAACCCCGCCACGGTTCCCGGCGGCTCGTGCGAGACTCGCCTCATGCCACACTCACCCGGTTTTCAAAGAGCGCCCGCCTCTGCCGCGGGTGGCTGCGGGCTTCGATCACCGCAGGTCTTTCGCGTTCACGGCACGGAGAGAAATCGCGCGCGGTGCACCGCGAACATTTGATAATCGACGCATGGACTACAACATCCACATGGACGTGAAGTACCCGCCGCTCGAACTGGTCGACGCGGGCAGGCTCGCCGACGAGTGCCCCGAGAAGTGGTGGAACCAGACGCTGTCGCGCGTCAACGACTCGCTCGTCCGCCTCGGCGTCTTCGAGGGCGAGTTCCACTGGCACAAGCACGACCGCGAGGACGAGTTCTTCTACGTCGTCGAGGGGACGCTCCTCGTCGACATCGAGAACCGGCCCACCGCGGAGCTCCACCCGCGACAGGGGATCGTCGTGCCGAAGGGCGTGATGCACCGCACCCGCGCGCCGAAGCGAACCGTCGTCCTCATGGTCGAGGCGGCGACGGTCGTGCCGACGGGCGATCAGAGCCCGGCGTAGTGGCCGCCCTTCTCCACCCGCACGAACTTCGAGTCGATCACGACGGCGATCGGCGCGTTGTCGTGGTCCGTCTCCGAGGCGCAGTCGTACGCGTACGCGCGCGCATCGTCGAACGACGCAAAGTCGCGGATCGTAATCCGGTCGTCGTGCTCGAGGACGACCACCCGGAACGTGCCCGGGGCGATCGGGCCGTGCGCCTTCGCATGCGTGACGAAGAAATCCTCGCTCATGGCAGGTCCCTCAACCGCGGCCACCGGCGGTCGCGCTCGCTCAGCACGGGGTCCGCGACCGGCCACGCGATCCCCACGTCCGGATCGTTCCACGCGAGGCCGCCCTCCGCCTGCGCTGCGTACGGCGCATCCACCTTGTAGAGCACGTCCGCCTCGTCGGTCAGCGTGAGGTACCCGTGCGCGAGGCCGCGCGGCACGAAGAGGATCGCGTGGTTCTCGTCGGAAAGCTCGACGGCCACGTGCCGGCCGAACGTCGGCGAGCCGCGGCGGATGTCGACCGCCACGTCTAGCACGCGGCCGCGCACGCAGCGCAGCAGCTTCGCCTGCGCGTGCGGCGCGCGCTGGAAGTGCAGGCCGCGGAGCACGCCCTTTCGCGACGAGCGCGCGTGGTTGTCCTGCACGAAGTCGGCCGCGATTCCGCCCGCGGCGAACTCGTCGCGCTTCCACGTCTCGGCGAAGAAGCCGCGCGCGTCGCCGAGCACGCGCGGACGCACGAGGACGACGTCGGGAACCGCCTGCGGGATGAATTCGAACGCCACGCGGCGATGATAGCGTCAGAACGCCCAGGGCGCGAGCGACAGGACCGCGACGGCCGCGGCGGCGCCGATCGCGAAGAACGCGATCTCGCGGCGGTGGCGCGCCACGCGGCGGATCGTCGTCGCGATGGTCGTCACGCGGCGGGCCCGCACCGGCTGGCCCGCGCGCCAGCGCAGGAGGTCCTCGATGAGCTCGTCGGCCGACGCGTAGCGGTCCTCGGGCGCGAGTTCCATCGCCTTCAGGCACACCGCCTCGATGTCCGGGTCGATCGAGCGGTCGAGCATCCGCGGGCGGACGGCGTGTCCGCGGAGGATGTCCAGGAAGAGGTCGCCGATGTCCACCTTGCAGAACGGGACGTCGTCCGTGAGCAGCTGATAGAGGAGGACGCCGAGCGCGTAGACGTCCGTGCGCGCGCCCGCCGGCCCGTGCGACGACTGGATCTGCTCGGGCGCCATGTAGTACGGCGTGCCCGCGGCGAGGCCCTCGGCCGTCAGCGCGGGGTCGGTCGCGGCGCGCGACAGTCCGAAGTCGACGACGTGCGGCTCGCCTGCGGCGTCGACGATGATGTTCGCGGGCTTGACGTCGCGATGGATGATCCCCTGCGCATGCGCGTGGGCGAGCGCGCCGGCCACCTTCACGAGGATGTCGACCCGCGCCCGGCGGTCCAGCCTGCCGTCGCGGAGGAGGGCTTCGAGCGTGCGTCCCTCGACGAAGTCCTCGACGATGTACGGGCTGTCGTCGTGCTGCCCCACGTCGTGGACGGCCGGGATGTTGGGGTGGCGCAGCCGCGCCAGGTTGCGCGCTTCGGCTGCGAAGCGGGCCGCGCCGGCCGGGTCGTCGAGCTCCCCCACCCGAAGGACCTTGATGGCCACATCGCGGTTGAGACGGATGTCCCGCGCGCGATACACGCGCGCCATGCCGCCCTTCCCGAGCGGCTCACCCACTTCGTAGTGCGCGATGATTCGGGCCACAGCGGGCTGAGAGCAACCCGCGTGCCACGCGATTCCGGCGCGAAATCGCGGTTATCGAACGATTCTGTGTCCCGCGAGCAGAGCAAGCGTGGCCAGGAGTGCCGCGGTTGAAGCGGCCGGGCCGCCGCCGCAGCCGGAGCGATGGCTCGAACCGCCCCCGCCACCGGTCGACGGCGGAGGCGCGGGAGGAGGAGGCGGCGGGGGCGAACTGCCGCCGAGCTCGTCGTGCCCGATGTCGTAGGCGGCGCCGCCCGGCCGCGCTCCGAGGTCCCAGTCGTTCGTGCAGTCGGGCGTTGGAGTGCCCGCGTCGATCGCGGCGGTCGCGGTCGCGGCGAGGTGGAAGTCCTCCGCGGCGGCGTTGACGAGCATCGACGCGCTGCCGCTCGTGAGATTGCTCGTCAGCGTGCCGGTCGCGCCGTCGCGCGCCCAGATCGTGCCGTCGAGCAGGTTGTTGCGGATCTCGGTGCCGGTCGTCGAGGCGAAGCGGTACTCGATCGGCGTGCCGTACGTGCCGGAGAGGATGATCGTGTTGTTGATGACTTTCGCTCCGGGGCAGTCGGAGATGTAGATGCCGACGTCGCCGCTCTGCGAGGCGCCGCGGTAGATCACGTTGTTGCGGACGATGCCGCCGACGTGGTCGTTCGGGATCGCGCCCGACGCGTCGACGAGCCCGAGCGAGATTCCGCGCTGGCAGTTGATGAACGTGTTGCCCTCGACGATCGTGTTCGTGCAGCCGTTCCACATGAGGACGGCGGGGCCGGCGAGGCCGCCGCCCGCGGGCGCGCGGATGTTGCGGAAGCGGCAGTGGCGGATGACCCAGTTGTCGCCGTTGTGGATGTCGACGCCGTTCGTATAGTCGGACGGCGCGGTGGTGGTGTACTCGATGTCGCAGTATTCGACGGCGCCGTTGTCGATGCCGTTGCCGGGGACGGAGTTCCACGAGCCCTTCACGAACTGTTCGCCGGCGTCGAAGATCCGGCAGTTGTAGATGCGGATGCCGCTCGTGGCGCCGTCGCCGTGGAGCTGGAACGGGTGGTAGTAGACGTTCCCGACGGAGAGGTCGGCGAACGTGATGTTGGTGCCGTTGGCGACTTCGAAGCCGTGCGGGACGGCGGGGTTGGTCATGCCGAGGCCCTGGATGACGACGTCGGCGCGGTTGCCGGTGGCGCCGCGGATGATGCAGTTGTCGACGTTGCCGTCGATCCAGAGCTGCGCGGAGAGGGTGTAGGTGCCGGGGTTGATGACGATCTTGCGGTTGGAGACGAGGCCGGCGATGGCGGAGTTGAGCTGGGCGACCGTCGATACCGTGACGGTCGACGTGAGGCCCGGCGGGTCGGCGAGCGCGGGCGGGCTGTCGGGGGATTGAGCCGCGGAGGAAAGCGTGAGGACGAGCAAGAGGGCAAGCACTCTCATAAGCACCTCCGGGGAGAGGGTGCCTGCGGAGGCGGGGCGTTTCAGAAGAAAGAACGCCCGGGGGGGCGAACCGCCAAGGCGCCAAGCGCAGGACGCTAGTCGTCCTCGTCCTCGTCCTCGTCGTCGTCGTCGTCGTCGTCCTCGAGCGCCTCGCGCAGCGTGCGGATCTGCGCCGCGTCGAGGAGCGGTGTGACGCGAGCGACAAGCTCGCGCTTGAGGCGGAGCGACGACGCGCCCGACGCGCCGCGCGGGAGGTCGTCCACGTCGAACGCCATCCACGTCTTCGGCAGGCCCTCGCGCGCGCCCGCCGCGGCGGTGACCATGAAGGCGTCGCGCAGCGCGCTCTCCTTCGCCGCGTCGAGCTTCATGCGTGCGGCCGTGCACGCGGCCAGCGCCTCGGCGGCCGTGCGGTAGTCGCCCGGCCGGAAGTAGACGTACACAAGCGGGTTCTTCGGGAAGTCGCGGCCCGCGCGCCTTGCCTGCCCGCGCTCCCGCACGAACTTCGCGTAGTCGCCGCCGACCTTCGCGCCCGCGGGCGAGAGCGTCACCCACGCGCCGTCTTTCGCGCCGGCTCCGCCGACGTTGGCGGCGCCCTCGAGGATGCGCACGTCGACGTGCGCGGCGTCCGCCACGTCCACCCAGACGCGCGCGGTCTGCGCGACGATCGTCCCCTGCGGCGTCTCGATGCGAAGCTCGCGCCCCTTCGTCTCGTACTCCGCCGTTCCGGTCATGTGGCGCACGGTGCGCGGGCCGGTGAAGAGGACCGCGAACATGACGAGCGCGGCGGCGGCCAGGCCCCACGCGGGCACGAGCCACGCCCAGCGGCGGCGCGTCACGGGCGCGGCGGCGGGCGCCGTCGACGGCGGCTTCACGGCCTCGCGCGCGAGCCCCTCCTCGATCGCCTCCCAGACGCGGGCGGGCGGCTCGGAGCGCGGGAGCGCGGCGAAGCGCGAGAGCGACGCCTCGAGCGCGTCCCGGCGGGCGCGGCAGCTTCCGCACGACTCGAGGTGCGCGGCGACGGCGTCGTCCGGATCCGCGAGGTGGCGCGGCAGGACTTTCTCGATCGCGGCACAGTCGGTCATACGGCCTCCGTCGTCGCCATCCGGCGGGTCAGGTGCTCGAGGGCGTCGGCGAGCCGGTACTTGGCCGTGCGCACCGAGAATCCCATCACGTCCGCGACTTCCGAAAGCGGCTTGCCCTCCACGCGCGCGAGGATGAACACCGCGCGCTCCTCCTCGGGCAGGTCCGTGATGAGGCGCGAGAGCTTCTCGTGCTCGTCGCGGATCGCCGTGCGCTCCTCGGGGCCGGCCTCCATCGCGGGCGCGAAGTCCGGCTCCAGCGACACGGCCTTGCGGCGGCGCATGCCGTCGCGCGCCGCGTTGAGCGCGATCGTGTAGATCCAGTCGGCGAACCGCTTGGTCGGCTCGAACTGCTCGATCCCGCGGATCACGCGCAGGAACGTCTCCTGGAGGACGTCCTCGGCGACGTGGTCGTCGCCGACGTAGCGGCGGAGAAAGTTGAAGAGGCCGACGCGGTGGCGCTGGTAGAGCACAGCCATGGTCTCCCGCGTCCAGTCGAAGGAGGCGCGGCAGCGCGTGACCAGTGCCTCGTCGCTCAGTTCTGCGTCGCCCATGGAATCAGCTTACCGGAGAACGGGCCGGGGCGGCGAGAGGGCAACGAAATCGTCAGCGCTCGGACGTCGCCTTGACGGTCGACCCGTCGGAGACCAGCCGCACGTTCCCGTGCCGGGCCGTCACGTAGACCTTCGCGCCGACCGCCCCGAAGAGCTCCTTCGCGAGCTCGCCGGGCGACGCGGGTTTCCTGTCCTTGTACTCCGCAAGACAGGAGGCGACCGCGATCTCCGGCTTCACCGCCTCGGCGAAGCGGCGCGACGTGAAGAAGCCGTGGTGCGGCACGACGAGCACCGTCGACTTCAGGTCCTCTTTCGTCGCGAGGAGCGCCTCCGCGCCCGCCTCTTCGATGTCGCCGGGGAAGAGAAAGGCGCACTTGCCGTGGCGCACGCGCAGGACGATCGAGTTGTCGTTGAGGAAGTCCTTGTCGTTCGACGCGACGCCGTCGCGGGGCGGCGCGAGCACTGTCACCTCGAGCGCGTCGTCCCACGCGAGCGTGTCTCCCGCGCGTACCGTGCGGACGTCCGCCGCGCGCTTGCGGAGCTTCCGGTAGTCGCCGTCGATCGACTTGTGGTCGAGCCCGGCGTCGATGAAGCTCTTCACGCGGAGGTGCTTGAGGAGGTACTCGGCGCCCTCGTAGTGGTCGCGGTGCGGATGCGTCACGACGAGGCCGGCGATCTCCTCGACGCCGCGCGCGCGGAAAAACGGCAGGACGGTGTCGCGACCGTCGTCCTTCTTGCCGGTGTCGACGACGTAAACGGCGCCCGACGGCGTTTCGACGACAACGGCGGTGCCGTGCTCCTTGAGTTCGAGCACCGTGACGCGGAGCTCCTGGAGACCGGTGGCGAGCGTGATGAGCGCGGCGATCACCGGAACCTCACCCTGTAGACGTCCCCCGGGAGAAGGTCGGTCTGCGGCACCTCGATCACGACGCGCAGCCCCCACTCCGGGAGGACCGGGTTCGCGCGCAGCCGATCCGGCAGCGGCTCGACCGCGGCGCCCGTGGACACGACGCGCCCGTCGATCACCGCGCCGGCATGGTCGCGGGACCGGAGGCTTGCGCGCGCTCCGGACCCCACGACCATGGCCTGCTTCGGGGACACGAAGGCTGTCACGCGGGTCGAATTCGCGACGACAAGGCGTACGACGGGCGCGCCCGTCGCCAGCCACTCACCGCGCGTCGCGACAATGCGCATCACACGGCCGGACGCGGGCGAGGTGATCCGGTAGCTCGCGAGCCGCGCCTCGAGCTCCGCCACGCGCGATTCGTGAACCTTGAGGGCGAGGCGCGACGCGTCCGCCTCCGGCTCGTCGTCGGGTTCGAGCTTCCGCCACTCCGCGAGTCGCAGGCGCTGTCCCCGGACCGCCTCCTCGCGCGCCGCGACGGTCTTCTCGAGCACGTCCCGCCGGAGGGTCAGCTCCTCCCCGCGCGCGGCCATCTCGAGGCCGTCGCGGACCAGCGCCTCCACGCGCCCGATCAGCGGCGTGAGCGCGCCGATCTCGGCGCGATCCGCGGCCTGCTCGGTCGCGAGCCGGTCCGCCTCCTCGCTCAGGCGCCGTCCGTCCGCCGCGTGGTCGTTCCGGCGCGCGGCCGACCGCGCCCGCCGTTCCGCCGCGTCCGCGGCCACGCGCAGGCGCTCCCGCTCCAGCTCCGCGGTCGCCAGCCGGATCTGCGCGTCGAGGTCGCCGGCGTCAA
>Ga0187893_10013461_pt1 | contig 11385 bp, 12 predicted proteins | sample MA1701074metaG_FD_139574 | JGI IMG/M metagenome (GOLD analysis project Ga0187893, IMG submission 139574) | White microbial mat communities from a basaltic lava cave in the Kipuka Kanohina Cave System on the Island of Hawaii, USA - MA170107-4 metaG ...
CTGCTGCTCCGGGCCGCCTAGCGCCGGGATGAGGCGGATCTGGAAAAAAGAATCACTCTCGGGGCGCAGAAACGCCATGGTTTGACCATCTGGCGACCAGGCGGGCGCAAATGATGCGCCTTCCTTGGTGAGTTGCAGCGGCGAACCGCGGCCAATCAGGCTCAGATAGATTTGCGGAGGCCCGTTTTCCTTGTCGCCATCCCAAGCAAAGGCAACCTGGTTGCCATCGGGTGAAAGACTGGGATCCGATTCCCTGCCTGGGTAGGCGGTCAGCGGCACTGCGCTCAGCGGCGCTTCCGAGCCGCCCCCGAGCGGGAAAAAGCGCCAGGCGCCCACGGCGGCGGCCAGCACAACGAGTGCCGCCGCCGAGGCCCAGAGCCATCGGCCTTTGTAAGCCGGAGCGGGCGGCGGACTTGTTCCGCTGGGCGAATCGTCACGAAGATCCTCAAGTTCCAGCTTGATTTGGGCCATGGACTGCGCGCGGCGTTCTATGTCCTTGCGGAGACACTGCGCGACCATGCGCCCGATTTCGCGCGGAATCCCTTCGCGGATTTGGGCCAGCGGCGGTGGTTCGTTTTCGATGATCGCGGCGAGCGTCCCCATTCTCGATTCGCCTTGAAATGGCCGCTGCCCGGAAAGCATCTCGTAAAAGACGATACCGAAGGAAAAAATGTCGGAGCGGTGGTCGAGCTTCAGTCCTTGCGCTTGCTCTGGAGACATGTATGGCGCGCTCCCCATGACTGTCCCCTCTTCGGTGAGTGCGCCTTGCGTCCGCGTCTCGTCATCGGGACCGGCAGCCTCCACCGAAGTGAGTTTGGCCAACCCAAAGTCGAGAATCTTGGCCAGTCCCCTGTCGTTGACCATGATGTTGGCCGGCTTGAGGTCACGGTGTACAATCCTGGCTGCGTGAGCCGCCGACAGCGCGTCCGAGATTTGGACAGCGAACTTGAGCGCTTCCTTAAGGCGGAGCCCGGTTTTGGGGATCAGTTCATCCAGTGTGCGGCCAGGGATGAACTCCATGGCCATGTAGTCAATGCCATCGGCTGAGTTGATGTCGTAAACGGTGACGATGTTGGGGTGGTTGAGAGCCGATGCCGCCTTGGCCTCCTGAATGAAGCGCGCTTTGCGCTCCGGGTTCGCTACCTTCTCCGGAGGGAGCACCTTGAGCGCAACGAACCGGTCCAGCCGCGTGTCGCGTGCTTTATACACCACGCCCATGCCGCCCTCACCCAGCTTTTCGACAATTTCATAGTGAGCCAGACGTTTACCGATCATAGGGAAAGGCGGCGGAAGCAGGACTGCTGCAAGTTGCCCATTCTATCGAAACAAATACGGCCGCGCCAGCCGCGCAGATCCGCCAAGTGCTGCGCATTTGCACGATTGTGCTAGAATGAGTTTGTAACAAATGAGGCGGGCACTCTATTTCCTTTCGGTCAGCCTTGTTTTTGCGCAGCCGGTTGCCGATGTTCAGCCCGCTGTGTCGACGGACCCGGTAACTCATGACGCCGACGATCCGGCGATTTGGCGGAACCCCAGTAATCCCGCGGAGAGTATTGTCGTCGGAACAAACAAAGTTGCCGTTCCGAACGGCGCCATCTTCGTGTTCGGGCTGGACGGCAAGATCCGCCAGAAGCTCGGTCCGCTCGACCGGCCCAATAATGTGGATATCGAGTACGGCATGCATCTCGGGGGAAAACCCGTGGATATCGCGGTTGTGACCGAGCGCCTGAAGAGCCGCCTGCGCGTGTATGCAATCGAAGGGGGAAAACTGCGCGAGGTGTCCAGTCCCGGCGGAATCGCCGTGCTGGAAGGCATGCAGGGCGAGCAGGCGATGCCCATGGGGATCAGTCTTTACCGGCGCCCCAAAGATGGAGCGATCTTCGCCATCATCAGTCCGAAAAACGGCCCCGGCGTGAACTACCTCTGGCAGTACCGTCTTGCCGGCGACGGGGCCGGTAATGTCAAGGGAGTTTTTGCGCGCCGCTTCGGAAACTACAGCGGCAAGGGAGAGATCGAAGCCGTTGCCGTCGATGATGAGTTGGGCTACGTCTACTATTCCGACGAGGACGACTCCATTCGCAAATACCACGCCGATCCGGACCACCCGAAAGCTCCTCAGGAGTTGGCCCGTTTCGGAGAGACAGGCTTCCAGGGTAACCAGGAAGGGATAGCGATCTATGCCGGGCGCAACGGCGCCGGGTATATCCTCTGCACGGACCAGCTTCTGAATCAAAGCCTCTATCGCATCTACCGCCGCGAAGGGGCCAAGCATAATCCGCACGATCATTCGGAGGTAGTCAAAATCGTGCGTGGCGCGTCGGATTCCACCGATGGGCTGGAGGCCAGTTCTGCCTCGTTCGGGACGCGGTTTCCGCGCGGGTTCGTTGCGGCAATGAATAGCAAAGGAAAGAACTTTCACTTCTACCGCTGGGAAGATTTCGCGGCGGCAGGACTGGTGAAGCTGCCTTAAGCGGCATCATAGCCCGCCGGTTCAAAAAAAAGTTCATGCGCTGATTAAACTCCAGACACGATTCCGCGTTAGTAGATGTATGGAGACATACATCGGAGCAAGCCGGTCGTGGAGGAGTCCTCAGGCGGACACGGCTGCCCAACTACATCAGGAAGCTTTAATCTTCCAGGCGGATGGAAAGCTGCGGGAGGCGGAGGTCCGCGGCTTGGAAGCCCTGCGGCTGAAGCGGAGCGACAGGCGCAGGGACCGCCAACTGGCGTTGTTACTCAACACGCTGGCTGCCATCCGCCTGGATAGGCGCAATGACCGGCAAGCGCGCAAACACGCGATTGAAGCGATGGAGATTTTGGCCGGGTTGGGGGATCCAGGCACGGACGCCGAAGCCGACCAGCAGCGCGTCCGGGCACTCTGCCTTATCGGGCGGAGCCACATGCACGAGGGAGAGTACGCGGAGGCTCGGCCGCTATTAGAGCGTGCCATGATCCTGGTGGACAATTGTCTGGATCCCATTAGTCCGGAGAAGTGCCACGTACTGGTCCTGTTGGGCACGCTTTCCCAACGGGCCGGGCATGTTTACGAAGCCGAGGAATGTTTCCGCTCGGCGCTTGCCGTCGCGGAGCAGGCTTTCGACAGCCATCACGGCGAAGTGGCCCGCGTGTGCCAGCACCTGGCGCTGCTGGCCGGATCGTTCGAAGACACAGCCGCGCTGGAAGCCTATGCCCGCCGGGCCTGCGAGATCCGATTCGGGCTCTTTGGATCCGCCAGTCCCTTGACGGCCGCTGCGCAGACCGGTCTTGCGCTGGTGCTGGAAGCGCGCGGGGAAGGGCATGAGGCTGGCCAGAAATACCTTCAGGCCATTGGTTTGTTCGACGGGCACTATGCCGCCGAGCAGTATGAGTACTCGATTCCGCTCGAGACGTTGCGCGACTATGCCATCTGCCGCCGGGGCGCGGTGCGCCATCTGGCCGCGTGCGGACGCTTGGATGACGCGCGGCACTACTCGGCGCGCGCGCTGCGTGTCTTTGAGCGCGTGCTGGGAGCGGATCATCCGTTCAGCCGCGAATGCCGCGGGGAACATCAGGGGTTTCTGAAGAGCCTTAGGCGGCGCAAGAGAAAGGACGGAGCCGGCCTCTGGATGTGTTGGCGGTTTTTCTCATTCAGCCGCTGAAGATCTTCGCTCGCGGGCTTCAGCCGGATCCTTGTAAACCTCTTCGCGGATAATGCGCGTAGTCGCATCCAACAAGTATTGCTCGAGCGCCTTTTGGATCTCGCGGTATTCGGGCCAAAGCGTTTCTTCAACAAACGACTTTGGAGCGCGAACCATTACGGTTGTGTGGCGCTGGCGGCTGTAGCGGTAAGGCTCGATACCATATCGCCGGCACAATGCGACGAACAGCCTGCGCGACCACTCATCGGCCAGAGTAAATCGGAATTCGGTCGGGCTCTCGCGTTTTTCCGCTTCGCCCAGTCTGCGCCGGATGCGCTCCATCGCGGCCGCGGCGGCCATCCGTTCGCCATCGGTGGCGGCGCCCGCAAAGAGGGCTTCGATGCGCCGGAGTTTGGCGCGTAGCTCTTCTTCCAGGTTCATTCGGTTTTTTCCAGGACTTTCAGACGATCGTCCGGGGTCATCTTTTCGGCAGCGTAGCGTAAAACGAGGCGCGCCGTGCGGCTCCGCCACCGCCGCAGGAACGCCACTGTTTGTTCCGGACGGTGCGCGTAAGTCTCCTTAAGCAACCATCCGGCGCCTTTCTGCACCATCTCATCGTTATCCTCCATCAGCAGCCCGGCAATCTGAAAAATTTCCCTGCCATGTCGCCCGCGCCTGGCTTCGCGAACCAGGCTGACGGCGGCGGCGCGGCGTTTCCAGCGATTCGGCGAAGTGGCCCACCCAGGCAGTTGGGAAATTAGTTGTGGTTCATTCTCGATGGCCGCGGCGACGAGTGACGTGCAAATGCCGTCGCAATGAGCCCAGTTGCGGACATAGCGATCGATCCAGCGGTCAAAGAGGCGGAACTCACAAGCGCCGCAGCTCTTTGCAAACCGGCGGTAAAGGTAGGCGGCGAGAATGCCCTCCTCGATGGTTCCGCTTTTCAGCAGTTCCGTGCAAAGCCAGTTGCGATCGGCAGGCGGCCAGCCTTTTACCTGCGGCCAGAGCTCCCGCTCGAGTTCTTTGACCTGTTTGGCGGAGACGCCATAGGCCTCCACAGGCTCTTTGAAGAACCGTTGGATCGCCTCGCGGCCTCTGACGGTCCCCGACTCTTTGAGCCGGCTCCGGATATAGCCGGGCAGATCCTCGCGTGTCACCTGCCAATGGTACACTCGGAAACATGACAAATGGGAATAGTTTGTTTCCCATCTATGGAGAAGGATTCCTGCCCGATGGCCTGGGAACGACGCCCCGCATTACGAGCCTGCTGATCAAGCCTGCTTCGGCGGTGTGCAATCTTGATTGCGCCTATTGTTTTTATCTCGATCGGGACGCGGACCCATACAAGTCGCTGCCGGGGCGGCGGATGACGGACGAAACGCTGGAGCGGCTGGTGGATACGTTTTTGTTCTACTCCTATCCCAACAGCGTGTTCGCCTTCCAGGGAGGTGAGCCGACGCTGGCGGGGCTGGGGTTTTTCCAGAAACTGGTGGAGCTTGAAAAGCGGCTGGGGCGCGACGGGCAGAACGTCAGCAACGCGCTTCAAACCAACGGCATGCTGATCGACGAGAACTGGTGCCGCATGTTCAAGGAATACAACTGGTTGATCGGGCTGTCCATGGACGGACCCGAAGAGTTGCACGACTTGTACCGGTTCAACAAGAGCGGACGCGGGACCTGGAAGCGCGTGATGCAAACCGTCGAGACCATGCAGAAGCACAAAGTGGATTTCAATATCCTGTGCGTGCTGAACCAGGCCAACGTGGACAAGCCCAAGGAATTGTACCGGTTTTTCACAAAGATGGGGGTGGACAACGTACAGTACATCCCGTTGTCGGAGTTTGACGCGGACGGCAAACCGCTGCCTTTCACCATCACCGCCCAGCAGTACGGGCGCTTCCTGTGCGAGACCTTCGATGCCTGGTGGCCGGACCGCCGCAAGGTGCGGATCCGTTTCTTCGACAATATCGCGGAAGCCCTGGCCGGGCAGAAACCGGGTAGTTGCACGATGCATGAGACCTGCGACAGCTATGTCGTGGTGGAGTACAACGGCGACATTTACCCTTGCGACTTTTTCGTCGAATCGGAATGGCGGCTGGGCAACGTGAATCTGGATTCGTGGAGCGAAATCTCCCGCAAGCAGCGCCGCTACCAGTTCGCCCGGAAAAAGACGCTGGCGCATCCGGAATGCCAGATATGCGAATACCAGTCGCTGTGCCACGGCGGCTGCCCAAAATCGCGGCACGCCCAGCGCCGTCAATTTGAGGACCTCGACCATTTCTGCCAGGCCTACAAAATGATCTACGCGCGTAGCGTCGGACCGCTGAAGAAGGACGTGGAGAAGATTCTCGGCCACGCGGTGGAGACGCCGCAGTTTCACTCGATCAGCCCTTACTGAGCCTCCCGGCCCGTTCCCGGCGGCCCTCGCGCGGGCTCACCAAATAAAGTTTTTTTCGTTTCAAACAAGAAAGGCCTTGATTGTTTGAAACGGTTCTGTCAGAATGCGGGAAACGCCAGACTGTTTGTGTTTGTCCCGATGTGTGGGTTTCTCCGGATTACGAATGAATCCAGGCCGCGGCGGCCAGACGGTCTCCGCGGCTTTTTTTCCCACGCGGCCGGAGACGCCGGGACGCACAATCCGCCAGGGTGGTTTGGGCGGTGCGGCCGCCAGGCCGGGATCGCCTCGATTCCTTGACTGACAGGTGAAAAGAATGAACTTGAAGGAAAGCTTAAAGGAAAAAGGGGTTGTGAAGTGGTTCAACGCCGCTAAAGGATACGGGTTTATCCAGCGGGACACCGGTGAGGACGTGTTCGTGCATCACTCGTCGATCCAGATGAACGGGTACCGGACGCTTAATAACGGATCTCCAGTCGAGTTTGAGTTGAAGGAGGGGCCCAAAGGATTACACGCCGAGAATGTGAGTCCGAATTAGCCAGCCGGGCCGGGACCGAAGCGGTAAAAGCAGGCGCCGGGCCGGTCACTCCGGCGGGGCCATCAGCCGGATTCCGCTCCACTGCTCTCCGATGACGATCGAGTTGGCCGGATTCGCAGGAAGATAGCGCACCAGCACTGGACCGGGAAGCAAGGAAGCGTCCTGCGGGAGTGCGTCCGCAAACGGCGAAACATCCTGCACGACTTGATAGGAAACGCCGCCCACGTGGTAGCTATAGCTGACGCTGTGGCCCTGAACGGCGGTGATTTCGGCTTCCGTGATTCTTCCGCGCGCGCCCAAATAGAGCCGCCGGGCGCGTTCCGCTTGCTCCGGCGACCGGCGTTTGCCAATCATTAGCCAACCAGCCAGCAACAACAGACACGCCGCCACCACACCAAGCAGTACGATGGCGGCCGTGGAAGTCACGCGGGCTACGCTAGCGGGAGGCTCCTGTTTCCTGAAACACCTTCGCCCAGTCGCTCAGGAAGGCCTCCAGCCCCTTGTCGGTCAGGGGATGGTTGAAGAGTTGGTCCAGGACCTTGAAGGGCATCGTGCCGATGTGGGCGCCGGCAAGAGACGACTCCAGAACATGCAGCGGATGTCGAAGGCTGGCGGCCAGCACCTGAGTGGGGAACCCGTAGTTCTTGTAAATCGTGACAATCTGGCGAATCAAGTCCATCCCGTTTGTGGAGATATCATCAAGCCGGCCGACGAAAGGGCTGATGATATAGGCGCCCGCCTTGGCGGCAAGCAGCGCCTGAGTAGCTGAGAAACACAGCGTCACATTAACCCGGATGCCTTCCCGGGAAAGAGCGGCGGTGGCCTTGATTCCCTCCCGGGTTAGTGGCGCTTTGACGACGATGTTCTTATGAATCCTGGCCAGGGCGCGACCCTCTTCGACCATGCTCTTGCTGTCGGTGGCGACGACTTCCGCGCTGATGTCGCCATCGACGATGTCGCAAATCCGGCGCACCTGCTCCTCGATCGGCTGTCCCTCTTTGGCGATCAGAGTCGGGTTTGTCGTAACACCATCCACGATCCCCCAGGCGGCGGCTTTCTTCAGTTCCTCAAGGTTTGCGGTATCCAGAAATATCTTCATAATTCACCCTTTGACAACGTTGTTTTCAAGCACCCCAATGCCCGTGATCTCCACCCGGACCGAATCGCCAGGCGCCAGGGGACCAACTCCGGGCGGCGTGCCAGTAGCTATCAAATCGCCCGGCTCCAGCGTTAGAAACTGCGTGATGTAAGCGATTATAGCACCGGGGCTAAAAATCATATCGGCCACGGACCCGTCCTGCTTCAGATCTCCATTCACCCAGGTGCGGATACCGAGAGCGGGGAAATCGACATCCTGCCGGGAAACAATCCACGGTCCGGCAGGGCAGAACGTGTCACATCCTTTGGCCCGAGCCCACTGGCCGTCCTTCTTTTGAAGGTCGCGCGCCGTGATGTCATTAATGATGGTATAGCCATAGACATAGTCCATGGCGTCGTCATGGGCTATTTTGCGCGCCTGCCGGCCGACGACCAAGCCGAGCTCACCCTCGAAGCTCAACTGCGAGCTGATCGCCGGGTAAACGATGGCGTCACCGGTGGCGATTAGCGAGGAGACGGGCTTATAGAACAGCAACGGCTCGGTTGGGACCGGATTACCGAGTTCCTTGGCGTGATCGGCGTAGTTTCGGCCCACGCAGATGATCTTGGAAGGCCAGCAGGGCGGCAGCAGACGCACCTCCGCCAGAGAATGCTCGTCTTTGGGTTCGGTGCTCCAGAAAAACTCGGTTTCATAGACGGTATCGCCCTGAACGATTCCATAGCGGGCCAGGGGCGATCCGTCGGGGACGGTGGGCCAGGCCTTGCGGTTGTGGCTGAAGCGAACGTGTTTGGGCATGAATTCCTTTTCCGGTGGCAATCTGCCGTTATTCTGGCATGGTAATCGAAACCTTGTTGGACGGGGCGCTTTCGTTGCCGAGCAGATCGACGGCCGAGACAGCATAGTCGTAGCGCCGTCCGGCCACGACCGCTTTGTCGCTGAAGGCCGGGGACTCGATCGGGCCTGCGATCTTTTCCAGCGCCTGGCCCGGTGAGCCGCGAAAAACGTAATAGCCGCGAAAATCGGGTTCTATGCTCCGGTCCCAGGCGACCTCGATGGATTGAATGCCCGCCAGGATGACGAGGCCTTTGGGAACAGCGGGCGGGAAGTTATCCTGGCGAGTGATGCCGGCCACTGGAGACGGCTCGCTCTCGATCTCCCGATCGCCGGATCGCGCGTGACCCTGCACCTGGTAGCGGTAATGCTTGGGGTGCTCAGCCGTTTGATCGAGGAAGGAGGAGCCGGCTACAGCGGCAAGCAAAGCGGGCTCCTTTTCGTTATCCGTGTAGCGGTAGACGCGGAATTGAGCTGCTGGGGCGGCTTCCCATCTCAGGGCCACCCCTTCGGCCACATTGCGCGCTTCCACGTGAGGCGTTGAAAGAGGAGTGGCGACGGTGACGGCGATGAGGTTGGACCACGGAGACCAGCGTCCGCGCTCATTTCGCACCCGCGCGGCGCAGAATACCTCTTTGCCGGCCAGATCGCCGGCCGGAGCCTTCGCCTGAATCCTGCCGTCCGCCGCCCAATCGGGCCTGGCTTGGACGGGAATGCGGCGAGCGGATTGGGCCCACCGCTCCAGATCAAAGGGACCACTCTCGGGGACGCCGACGCGCAGCTCGACTTCGCTGAATCTGCCCGGATCAAGTCCTTCGGTCGTTCGCTTCGGCAACTGGAATGAGACTTGTAAGGACGCGCCACGCTGAGTGACGCTAAGATTGCCGACCGCTTGCGGGATATAGAGCGCTGGCGGCTGGGGGTCGCCCACGTAGCCACATCCGGCCAGAATCGCGGCCCACAATGGGGCGCACATCCGCCCTTTCATCAAAGTATGTACCGGCTCAGATCCTGGTCCTTGACGATATCGGCCAACTGCAGGCGGACATAGGCGGCGTCCACTTTGAAGGTTTTCTTCTTGGTGTCCGGCCCGGAGAAGGAGATCTCCTCGAGCACCTTTTCGAGGATGGTATGCAAGCGGCGGGCGCCGATGTTCTCGGTGCTCTGGTTGACCGTGGCCGCCGAGCGGGCGATCTCCTCCAACGAATCGTCCGTGAAAATGAGCTTGATTCCTTCGGTCTCCAGCAGAGCGATGTACTGTTTGACGAGCGCGTTTTTCGGCTCCCGGAGGATGCGGATGAAATCCTGCTCGGTAAGAGACCGGAGTTCGACCCGGATCGGGAACCGGCCCTGCAATTCCGGTATCATGTCGCTCGGCTTGGAGACGTGAAAAGCGCCCGCGGCGATAAACAGAATGTGATCGGTCCGGACGAACCCGTATCTCGTGTTGACGGTGGTTCCTTCGACTATGGGGAGGATATCGCGCTGGACGCCTTCGCGGCTGACGTCGGGGCCGTGGCCCGATTCGCGCCCGGCGATCTTGTCGACCTCATCGAGGAAGATGATGCCGTTCTTTTCCACCCGCTCCAGCGCGACGCGCGTCACCTGGTCCATGTCGATAAGTTTCTGCTCTTCTTCCTGGATGAGGTAGTCCAAGGCTTCGTTGACCCGCAGTTTGCGGCGGCGCGTGCGCGGGCCGAAGAGGTTGGGCAGCATCTCCTTGAGATTCATGTCCATATCTTCGAGGCCCGTGGCGGTGATCTCGAAACTCGGCCCGCGCTCCTTTACATCCAACTCGACAATGCGATCGTCGAGTTTGCCGGCGCGCAGTTTGTCGCGGAGTTTCTCACGCGTTCGCTCGGAAGAATCCGACGGCTCCGGCTGTGGCGGCATGAGCAAATCGAGCAGGCGCTCCTCCGCGTTGCGCTCGGCGCGGTCGGAGACTTCGTCGAGCCGGTCCTCGCGAACCATGTCAATGGCGATCTCGACGAGATCGCGGATCATGGACTCGACGTCGCGCCCGACGTAGCCGACTTCGGTGAACTTGCTCGCTTCCACTTTCAAGAAGGGGGAATTGGCGAGTTTGGCGAGGCGGCGGGCGATCTCGGTTTTCCCCACGCCCGTCGGTCCGATCATGAGTATGTTCTTGGGCATCACCTCCTCGGCCATTTCCGGGTCCAGGCGCTGCCGGCGGATGCGATTCCGGAGCGCAATGGCCACGGCGCGTTTGGCATCGGCCTGTCCGATTACGTGTTTGTCGAGCTCGCGCACGATTTCACTGGGAGTCAGCTCGTCGAGTGCGGGCCGGTCGTCCAGCGACTGGCTGGGAAGGTAAATCACCATCAACCAAGTTCCTCAATTGTCAAATTCCGGTTTGTGTAGATGCAGATCTCACCGGCAATCATCATGGATTTTTCGGCGATATCCCGGGCCGGGAGCGTGGTGTTCGCCGTCAGCGCCACGCCGGCGGCCTTGGCGAATGGTCCCCCGGAGCCGATGGCGGCGACCTCTTCATCGGGTTCGATAACGTCTCCGTTGCCGCTGACGATGTAGGTGTTGTTCAAATCGGCCACCAGCAGCAGGGCTTCCAGGTGGCGCAGAACTTTATCGGTCCGCCAGTCTTTGGCCAGCTCGACTACGGCGCGCGCCAGGTTGCCGTTGTGCTGCTCGAGTTTGGTTTCAAAGCGGGAGAAAAGAGAAAATGCGTCGGCCGTGGATCCGGCGAATCCGGCCAGAACCTTGCCTGAGTAAAGGCGGCGCAACTTCTTGGCGTTGCCCTTGAGCACTTCGTGGCCGTGCGTGACCTGTCCATCGCCGGCCATTACGACTTTACCGTTACGGCGAACGCAAAGGATGGTAGTGGAGTGAATGCGGGAAGGCATGAAGCTAATACTCTATTTTAGCC
>Ga0187893_10013463_pt1 | contig 11384 bp, 8 predicted proteins | sample MA1701074metaG_FD_139574 | JGI IMG/M metagenome (GOLD analysis project Ga0187893, IMG submission 139574) | White microbial mat communities from a basaltic lava cave in the Kipuka Kanohina Cave System on the Island of Hawaii, USA - MA170107-4 metaG ...
CAGCGCTGGCCGGCGCATACCGGACGTGGAGCGCCGACACCACGTACCTTGCCCGCGCCGCCGCGCTGGGCGCCCTCGCGGCGACTTCACGCCCGCAGGCGGTCCCGGTGCTGAAGGAGGCGCTCGCCGACCGCGAGTGGGCGGTCCGTCTCCGCGCCCTGGAGCTGCTGCGCGGCATCGATGCCACGTCAGGGACGGCCGCGGCGATCCGTCCGGCGCCCGCGCAGTCGCCGCCGGTGCCCTACACGTCGAACGAGCTGATCTCGCCACCCTTCTCGCCGCATCTGTATCTCGAGACGGCGAAAGGAACCGTCGAGATCGAGCTGGCCGTCAACGACGCGCCGCTGACGGCTCAACAACTGATCGCGCTCGCGCGCCGGGATTTTTTCACGGGGCTGCCGTTCCACCGCGTCGTCCCGAACTTCGTCGCGCAGGGGGGCGATCCGCGCGGTGACGGCGAGGGGGGACCGGGGTTCACGATCCGCGACGAGCTGACGCCGCGGCCGTACCTTCGTGGCACGGTCGGAATCGCGCTCGACTGGAAGGACACCGGCGGGAGTCAGTTCTTCATCACGCACTCGCCGCAGCCGCACCTCGACGGTCGATACCCGGTCGTCGGGTCCGTGGTGGCTGGTATGGATGTCGTGGATCGACTGCAGCAGTGGGACGTGATTCAGCGCGTGCGCGTGTGGGACGGAATCAAACTGACGCCCTGAAAAGGAAAAAGGGGGCGATTGCGCCCCCCTTTCCTCTTTCAGCGGGGTGACGGCTACCGCTTCTTGCCGCCCTTTTTCTTCCCGCCGCCCTTCTTGGCCATTACTCGTATCCCCCCCTTCGTTCGGGTGTTCGATCGCGAGGGCCTCTACCGCATCGCCCGCCGCTGCCTCCTGGCACGCCAGGGAGCGCCTGCGGCGCCCTCACTTCGTTGGGTAACTCTCACACGCGCTGGGAACCAATCTCCGGCTCGCCGTTGACCGCAGGTAAGAGATCCGCACCTGAAAAAGTTTGGGGGTGTCGCTCGAGCTGACACCCCCCCGATCGGTTGACGGGAACCTAGCGCTTCTTGCCGCCCTTCTTCCCGCCTTTACCGCCCTTCTTCGCCATTCTTCCTCCTGGGATCTGACAGCTCAGCAAAGTTGCCGCGAGCGAAAAATTCTACAGGTGGGCTGAGCGGACCACCGTCACACAAGATGTAGATTGTGCATGAGAAAAAATCACTGTCAAGCACAAAGTGCCCAAAAAGTCAAAATTTCGACGCGTGTCGATCGACTTTTCCGCGCGCGATGACGTCGATCACGCGCGCGTCGATCGTTCAGCTCACTGCGGAGCCGGTGTGAGTCGCGCGAGCGCGCGCGTGGCGCTGTCGCGCGCGTCGGCGCCGGCGCCGAACAGCTGCGACGCGAGTCGATACATCTCGATGGCGGCGGTGCGGCGTCCCGCGCGCTCGTGAATGGCGCCCGCATCGAGATACGCGGCGGCGACGAGGCTCGGCGGCGCGCCGCCGCGAGCGGCGAGCGCGCGCTCGATCTCTGCGAGGGCCGTCGCATCCTGGCCGCGCGCGGACAGCACGCGGCCATAGCGGGATCGAGCGACGAAGCCGCCCGGCGCGAGTCGCAGCGACCGCGCCAGCGTGGCGGCCGCCGTCGCGGTGTCACCCCGCTCGAACGCCCGCCAGCCCTCGAGCGAGAGGCGATACGCCTCGCCGGCGCGTGAAGGCGGTCGGCGCCCGAGCGCGCTGCCCGCTCGCTCCCGCACGCGATACGGATCGCTCGACGGGGTTGCGGCGAGCGCGGCCTTGAACGCCACGGCTGCCTGCGAATGCATCCCCATCCGCTCGTAAGAATGGCCGAGTCGGAGCTGCGCCTCCGAGACGACACCAAATGGCGCCTCGGGCCTCGCGTTGACGATCGATTGGAGGTGCTCGATGGCCCCGTCGGACTCGAACAACGTCTCGAGGTGCCTCGCGATTCCGAGCCGGGCCTGGGCATCCGCCATCGGCGCCAGCATGACGCGCTCGTCGCGCGCGGCGGCGAGCAGCGTGCGATAGGCGGCGAGGCTGGCGGGCAGATCGTGGAAGTAGACCTCGTGAACCTCGGCGATCTGCGTTGGAAAGCAGGGATTCGCCGGGTACCGTGCCTGCAGCCCTTCCAGGAGGTCCAGCGCGAGGTCGGCGCGCTGCTCATACCACAGGTAGATGAGGTGGAGCTGGTAGTCTGCTTCTCCCTGCAGGAGCCCGCCGGCGTCCCGCGCGCGCAGCATCTCCGCGAGCCCTTCGTCCTTGTCACCGCCGGGCAGCAGCAGGAGCCAGCGGAGGACCTTCGCCACCGTGGGCGCGACCCCCGCGTAGTATTTGTAGAGTCCCAAGCCGAAATAGGCGTCCGTCAACTGCGGATCGAGAGCCAGCGCCCGATCGAGCGCCACTTTGATTCGCTTGCCGTCGCGCGCCGCCGCCAGGCGCTCCTCGCGCAGCACGCGCCACTGCGCGCGCGCCGCATACGCACCGCCGAGATAGAACCACGCCTCCGCGTCCATCGGATCCCGTTCGGTCCAGTCGTCCGCGCCTTCAATCGCGTGGTCCACGAGCGCTTGGAACCGAAGATCGAGAGCGAGGTTGTGCGGATCGAGCTGGATGCGCCACCAGAGCGCCGTTGCCCGAAGGACGTCGCAGGCTTCGGCCGGCGCGGGGCCGTCGTTGAGCCCAACGGGCTCGGGCCGTGCCCATGGCCTGGCCTGAAATGGACCGCAGGCGCGCTCCAACTCATCCGACGCGCGATCGAACCGCGCGTCGAGGATCGCGTCGTAGGCGCGAGCAAGACCCTCGGATCCACGGAGCCGGCGCGCGCGTGGCGCAGGAGCCGCCGCTGTCGCGGCAACGGCGATTGCCACGAGCATGGCGGTGAGCGCGCGCCTGGGGCTCATGTAAGAGTGGTCCTGAGCTGCTGCTTCTCGGCGTGCCGCTCCATCGCCAGCTTGATCAGCCGGTCGAGCAGCGCCGTGTAGGGGACTCCGGTCGCTTCCCACATTTTGGAGTACATGCTGATGGTCGTGAAGCCCGGAATCGTGTTGACTTCATTGATGTAGATGCGGCCGTCGGCGCGGCCGACGAGAAAGTCCACGCGCGCCATGCCCGCGCAATCTATCGCGCAGAAGGCTTCGATCGACTGCCGGCGGATCGTCTCGACCAGCGCGGGCTCGAGGTTGGCCGGGATGACCGACTGGGATCGCGAGTCCAGGTACTTCGCTTCGTAGTCGTAGAATTCGCGGGACGGGATGATCTCTCCGGGCACGGACGCCTCGGGGGACTCGTTCCCGATGACGGCGCACTCGATCTCCCGCGCGTCCGGTATCGCCGCCTCGACGACGATCCGGCGGTCGAACTCGGCGGCGAGATCCATCGCGGCCGCGAGCGCGGAGATCTCCTTCACTTTCGAGATGCCGACGCTCGACCCGAGGTTCGCCGGTTTCACGAACAGGGGCAGCCCCAGTCTCGACACGAGTCTGTGGCTGACGGTGGACGGGTCGCGGATCCACTCACCGCGCAGGACGACATCGTACGGACCAACCAGCAGGCCGCGCGCCGCAAAGAGGACCTTCGCGATTCCCTTGTCCATCCCGACCGCCGACGCCAGCACGCCTGCGCCCACATACGGGACGCCGGCCAGCTCGAGCAGCCCCTGAACGGTGCCATCCTCTCCATAGGGACCGTGCAGCACCGGGAAGAGGACATCGAGCGACAGGCCGGTAATCGCCGCGCGGGGCCCGACGCTCGTTTCTGCACCGCGATCGATCGCGATCATCGTTTCGTCGCCCGGACACGGCACGAGATGCACCTCGCGCCCGCCGCGTACGGGCCGCGCCGCTTCCGACCGAGCGTGCTCGATCACTTCGGCGGCGGAGGAAGCGAGCGGCGGCTTGTCGGCCAGCGTCCAGCGTCCGTCCTTCTCGATCCGGATGGGAACCGGCTCGTATTGCGCGCGATCGAGGTTCGCGAAGACGGCTGCCGCCGAGGCGAGCGACACTTCGTGCTCTCCCGACCGGCCTCCGTACAACACTCCGATGCGCAGCCGCTTCACTGGCCCTTCTGGATTCTGAATTCTGGATTCTTGAGTCCACCACCATTATAAAAGAACGTGCCTCACGGCTTCTCCTTCGAGGTCACGCATCGCTCCGGGCTCGCCAGGCGGGGCCGGATGATCACCGCTCACGGCATCGTCGAGACGCCCGCGTTCATGCCGGTGGGCACGCAGGGCGCTGTGAAGGCGATGACCGAGCGCGATCTCGTCGATCTCGGAGCGGAGATCATCCTCGGCAATACCTACCACCTCTTCCTGCGTCCGGGCGACGCGCCTATCGCGCGCCTGGGCGGGCTCCACCGGTTTATCGGCTGGAATCGTCCCCTGCTCACCGACAGCGGCGGCTATCAGGTCTTCAGCCTGGCGGGCATCAGGCGCCTGAACGACGAAGGGGTGCGGTTTCGTTCGCACCTCGACGGGACAGAGCATCTGTTGACGCCCGAGCGCGCGGCGGATATCCAGGCGCAGCTCGGCTCCGACATCGCGATGGTGCTCGATGAGTGCGCGGCCTCGCCGGCGCCGACGGGCTCCGCGCGCGAGGCGATGGAGCGCACGCATCGATGGGCGGCGCGCGGGCGGGCGCGGTTTCAGGCGATTCGGGGCGGCGAGGTCGACGGTCTTCTCGTGACGAACCCGGGTCAGGCGCAGTTCGGGATCGTCCAGGGCGGTATCGATCCCGATCTACGCGCCGAGAGCGTGCAGCGCACGCTGGATGTCGGGTTCGAGGCCTACGCCATCGGCGGACTGAGCGTTGGCGAGCCAGTCGACACGATGTACGACATCGTGTCGCACACGGCGGCGCTTCTCCCGGAGGATCGCCCGCGCTATCTGATGGGAACCGGCATGCCGGACGACCTGATCGAGGGAGTCGCGCGGGGGGTAGACCTTTTCGACTGCGTGCTGCCGACGCGCAATGCCCGCAATGGCCAACTGCTCACGCGCGAGGGCCGCCTCGTGATCAAGCACGCGCGCTTCGCGGAGGATCCGCGGCCCCCGGATCCTCAGTGCGTGTGTTACACCTGCCGGGGCTTCTCGCGGGCGTACCTGCGGCACCTTTTTCTGGCCAACGAGATGACCGCCGCCACCCTTAACACGTTGCATAATCTCCACTTTTACCTTGACACCATGCGACGCGTAAGGGACGCTATCGTGTTTGGTACATTTGAAATGTTCCGGCAGGAGTTCCATCGGACTTTTTCCCGCACCCGCGCCGTCGAATGACCCCGAGTCCGTTCTTGAATCTCATCCCGGTCCTGGCCATTCTGGCCATTTTCTATTTCCTGGTGATGCTACCGGCGAAGAGACGGCATCAGAAGATTCAGGAATTTCAGTCCGCGCTCAAAGTGGGTGACCAGGTCGTGACCACCGGCGGGATACACGGCGAGATCACCCGCATCGACGACAAGCTGGTGCAGCTACAGATCGCCGACAAGGTCCGCATCCGTATCGCGCGCGCGGCCATCGGCGGCTACCAGGGCCAGGAGCCCATCGTCCCCGAATCGCAATGAACAAAAGTCTTCGCTGGAAATTGATTCTGATCCTCGCCGTCACGGCGACAGCGGTCTACGCCTTCTATCCGCCGCGGGAGAAGATCCGCCTTGGCCTGGACCTCAAGGGCGGCGTGCATCTCGTCCTGCGCGCCCACACCGACGATGCACTCCGGCTCGAGACCGAGACGACCGCGGAGCGGCTCCGCCAACAGCTCCGCGAGCGCACGATCACCGTAGGGTCGGCGCAACTCGTAGATGCCACGAGCTTTCGCGTGGATGGGGTCCCACCGGACAAGGATGCGGAATTCCGCCGCGTCGCCGACGACGAGACGGCCGCCGCGTTCAACCGCGCGTCCGGAGTGAACGCGTACACGTTCACGCTGCGGGATCCGGTGGCGCTCCAGCTCCGGCGCGAAGCGGTGCGGCAGGCGCTGCAGACCATCGAGCGTCGCGTGAACGAGCTGGGTGTGGCCGAGCCGATCGTCGCGGAGCATGGGTCGGCGGGCGACCAGATTCTCGTTCAGCTCCCGGGCGTCACCGACGTTCAGCGAGCGAAAGACATCATCCGGTCTACGGCGGTCCTGGAGTTGAAGCTCGTCGAGGATGGCCCGGCGGCGAGCCGTGAGGCGCTGCTCGCGACGCGCAACAACCAGATGCCCCCAGACATGGATGTGGTGCCGGGGACGAGCGAGCTCAACGCCCCCGGAGCTCGGCCTGAGACCGTCTACTACCTCGTTCGGAAGGCGGCGGTCGTGAGAGGGAACGACCTGCGCAACGCGCGGCCGACGCTCGACTCCAACAACCAGCCGGCGGTCAACTTTCAGCTCAACCGCGAGGGCGCGCGGAAGTTCAGCGCCGCAACCGGCGAAAACGTCGGTCGCAGGCTCGCGATTATCCTCGATGGCCGCGTGCAGTCGGCGCCCGAGATCAGGAACCGGATCGACACCGACGGCATTATCGAGGGGTCGTTCACGAACCAGGAGGTTTCCGACCTCGCGCTGAAACTCCGATCTGGCGCGCTGCCGATCTCGCTGACCTATCTCGAGGAGCGGACCGTGGGGCCGAGCCTCGGTGCGGACTCGATCCGGGCGGGCATCGTGGCCTCGGTGGGCGGGATGGTGCTCGTCGCGCTCTTCATTCTCCTGTACTACAAACTGACTGGCATCAACGCGATCGTGTCAGTGCTCATGAATCTGGTCATCCTCCTGGGGTTCATGGCGTACATCGGAGCGACGATGACGCTGCCCGGCGTCGCGGGGTTCATCCTCACGATCGGCATGGGTGTCGACTCGAACGTGCTGATCTTCGAGCGCATCAAGGAAGAGCTCGCGGCGGGCAAGGGCCTGCGCGCGGCGGTTGCGGCGGGCTTCGACCGTGTCTTCCTCACGATTCTTGACACGCACGTCGCGTCCCTCATTGCCGCTGCGTTTCTTTTCCAGTTCGGGACCGGCCCGATTCGAGGATTTGCGACGACGTTGTTCTTCGGGCTGCTGTCGAACGTTTTCACAGCGGTGTTCGTCTCGCGGACGCTCTTCGAGCTCGTGCTGTCGCGACGGAGCGTTGCGAAGCTCAGCATCTAGGACTGCGGCCGAACGCTGGAATGCGCTGATCACGATGCAGATATTCACGAACGTCAACTACAACTTCATCCGGTGGCGCTGGCACGCGCTGGCGCTGTCGACCGTGGTCGTCCTGGCCGGCATCATGGCCATCCTGACGACCGGCCTTCCGCTCGGGATCGACTTCTCGGGCGGCACCGTCATCATCGTCAAGTTCGAGAAACGGGTCGAGGAGCAGGCCGTGCTGAACGCGCTGGCCTCGGTCCCCGGAGAGAAGATCGTTCAGCGGTACGGCGATCCTCAGGACAACGAACGTCTGATCCGCCTGCCGGAGCTCGTCACCGAGCAGGGCGCGAGCCTGGAACAGGGCGCCCGCGCTGTGCTCGAGCGTCTCAGAGCCGCGGACCTCGGCAACTTCGAGGTTCGGAGCACCGAAATCGTGGGGCCGGTCATCGGACGTGATCTGCAGTATAAAGGCCTACTCGCGACGCTGGCGTCCGTCGTCGGGATCACCGCGTACATCGCGATCCGGTTCCGGTTCAGCTTCGCCGTCGGCGCGATCGTCGCGACGCTGCACGACATCTTCGTCACGGTCGCGTTCCTCAAGTTTTTCAACTACGAGTTGTCGTTGAACATCGTGGCGGCGATCCTCACCATCACTGGCTATTCGGTCAACGACACGATCGTCATCTTCGACCGCGTTCGTGAGAACCTCCGGTCGATGCGCCGCGACGCCCTGGAGCAGGTCGTCAACACGAGCGTCAATCAGACCCTCGGACGAACCATCATCACGGCCGGGACGACGTTCCTTTCGGTGCTGTCGCTGTATCTGTTCGGCGGCGAGGTGCTCGAGGGCTTCGCGTTCACGATGCTCGTCGGCATCGTCAGCGGGACCTACTCGACGATTTTCATCGCGTCGGCGATCGCGATCCTGCTCAGCCAGCGTCGCAAGGACGCGCAGGGCCAGGCGGTACAGGCCACGGCGGATCGCCAGCGGAAGAAGCGCGCGTGAGCCACCGATGGCCGCCGCGCGACGCCGATCGACTCTGACGCGCTGACCTTGTGACTTTCCTGGCGGCGATCGTTCTCGGGATCGTCCAGGGCCTGACCGAGTTCCTGCCGGTCTCGAGCTCGGCGCACCTCATTCTCGGCCGTGCGTTTTTCGGTTGGGACGCCGGCGCGCTGGGACTCGCATTCGACGTCGCCTGTCACCTGGGCACGCTCCAGTCAGTCGTGCTGTTTTTCCGTGCGGAGCTCGTGCAGATGGCGACGGCGCTTCCGAGGGCCCTCACGGCATCCGATCCGACCGCGCGCCTGGTCCGTCTCATCGTCGTCGGCACCCTGCCGATCGTCGCCGCCGGCCTGCTGTACACGCATGACGTGGAGGCCGCGCTGCGCACGCCCCTTGTGGCGGCCGTGATGCTCGTGGCCGGTGGCGTGCTGATGCTCGTTGCGGAGCGCATCGGCCGCGGCGTTCAGAGCGAGGAGGCCCTCGGGCCCGGAGGAGCGCTCGCGATCGGGGCAGGTCAGGCGGCTGCGCTGGTTCCCGGAGTGTCGCGCTCCGGCACGACCATCAGCATCGGGCTCTTCCTGGGATTGCGGCGAGACGCCGCCGCGCGGTTCACGTTTCTCCTCAGCATCCCGGCGATTCTGGCGGCCGCCGCCAAGGAAAGCCTCGAGCTGGCCAGGACGGGCCTGTCGGGAGATGCCGCGGCGCTGTTTGCCGTGGGGATGATCGTCTCGGGTGTGGTGGGGTATCTCACGATCCGGTTTTTCCTGCGCTATCTCGCAGGTCATCGGCTGGACGTGTTCGCGTACTATCGCTTCGCGCTCGCCGCGGTGACGTTCGTGTGGCTCTGGGCCAGGCACTAGGCACGAGGAACGATTGTGTGGCAATGGCTCCGGCGCAGCTTCGTGACCGGCTTCTTCGTGATCGTGCCGCTCGGAATCAGCATCGTTGCGTTCGTCTGGATCTTCCGGTTCGTCGACGGGATCACGGGGCCGTATTACGCCAGATGGCTCGGACGCGAGATCCCGGGCCTCGGAATCCTGACGACGGCCGTCGCGATCCTGGCGGTGGGAGCGGTTGCGACGAACGTCCTCGGCAAACGACTGCTGTCGCAAGCCGAGGGATGGCTCCTGCGCGTCCCGGTTTTCAAAACGGTCTACGCGCCGGTCAAGCAGCTCGTCGTCGCGTTTTCACCCGACAACGAGTTTGGCTTCAAGCGTGTCGTGCTCATCGAGGACGCATCGGGACGGTTCCTGCTCGGGTTTCTGACGCGCGAGTTCACGGTCGATCGCGGGTCGGGGCCTGAGGCGATGATTTCGGTGTACGTGCCGACGAATCACCTGTACCTGGGGGACGTGGTGATCTGTCCGCGCGATCGCGCGGCGTTCCCCGACATCACGGTGGAGGAGGGCATCCGGGTGTTCCTGACCGGCGGGATGGCGCTCGCGGCGCGGCTGCGGCTGCGGCGCGGCGACGACCGCGTTCATGATTTCAGGGTGTAGCGCGGTTCGCGAACCGCTTCCGTCGTCTTGCGGACCACACCAGAGCGTTGGTAGGATTAATGATTTCTGTGAACCGAGAGGTGTCATGAAGGGGATACGTCACGCGGCCGCGGCGGCGGCGCTCACGCTCATTGCCTCGCTGTGCGGACCGCCCGCCCTTGCCTACGCGCAACCGGCGGCCGAGCCGCCCGCGGCGCACGCGCAGGCCGCGCATCACGGCAGCGAAGCGGACCTGATCCTGCCGGACTTCAGCCAGGTCACGTTCCGTGGCGTATCGTCGGAAACACTGCTCCTCTCGGGCCTCGCCGTCTGCGTGCTGGGGCTCGTCTTCGGGCTGGTGATCTTCACGCAGCTGAAGAACCTGCCGGTTCACCGGTCGATGCGGGAGATCTCGGAGCTGATCTACGAGACCTGCAAGACCTATCTGGTCACGCAGGGCAGGTTCATCCTGATCCTCGAGCTGTTCATCGGCGTGATCATGGCGTTCTACTTCGGCGTGCTTCGCGACTTCAGCGTCATGAAGGTCGCGATCATTCTCATCTTCAGCCTGATCGGCATCGGTGGCAGCTACGGCGTGGCCTGGTTTGGCATCCGGATCAACACGTTTGCCAATTCCCGGACGGCCTTCGCGGGGTTGCGCGGCCGGCCGTTTCCGATCTACGAGATCCCGCTGAAGGCGGGGATGAGCATCGGCATGCTGCTCATCAGCGTCGAGCTGTTCATGATGCTCTGCATCCTGCTCTTCATCCCTCGCGACTACGCCGGCCCGTGCTTCATCGGCTTCGCGATCGGTGAGTCGCTCGGCGCGGCGGCCTTGCGGATCGCCGGCGGGATCTTCACCAAGATCGCCGACATCGGGTCCGACCTGATGAAGATCGTCTTCCACATCAAGGAAGACGACGCGCGCAATCCGGGCGTCATCGCCGACTGCACCGGTGACAACGCGGGCGATTCGGTCGGCCCGACCGCCGACGGCTTCGAGACCTACGGCGTCACAGGCGTCGCGCTGATCTCGTTCATCGTGCTCGCCGTCAAGGACCCTGTCGTTCAGGTCCAGCTCCTGGTGTGGATCTTCATGATGCGCGTCATGATGATCATCGCGAGCGGGCTGTCGTACCTCCTCAACCACGCGATCGCGAAGGCGCGATTCGGCGCCGCGCCCAAGTTCAACTTCGAAACGCCGCTGACCTGGCTGGTCTGGCTGACCTCCATCGTGTCCGTCGCGCTGACGTTCGTCGTGTCCTATTGGCTGATCCCGAATCTGGGCGACGGGACGTTGTGGTGGAAGCTCTCGATCGTCATCACGTGCGGGACCCTGGCCGGGGCGATCATCCCGGAGCTCGTGAAGATCTTCACCTCCACGGAATCGGGCCACGTCCGCGAGATTGTCGTCTCCTCGCGCGAGGGCGGGCCCTCGCTGAACATTCTGTCCGGCCTGGTCGCGGGGAACTTCAGCGCCTACTGGCTTGGGATGAGCATCGTCACGCTGATGGGGATCGCGTACGCGGTGAGCCAGCAGGGGTTCAGCGCCCTGATGATCGCCGAACCGGTCTTTGCGTTCGGGCTCGTGGCGTTCGGTTTCCTCGGGATGGGGCCCGTGACGATCGCCGTGGACTCCTATGGGCCGGTGACCGACAACGCACAGTCGGTCTTCGAGCTGTCGGTCATCGAGACGCTGCCCGGTATTCGCGAGGAGCTCAAGCGCGAGTATCGCTTCGACGTCGACTTCGCCCGCGCGAAGCATCTGCTCG
>Ga0187893_10013465_pt1 | contig 11384 bp, 6 predicted proteins | sample MA1701074metaG_FD_139574 | JGI IMG/M metagenome (GOLD analysis project Ga0187893, IMG submission 139574) | White microbial mat communities from a basaltic lava cave in the Kipuka Kanohina Cave System on the Island of Hawaii, USA - MA170107-4 metaG ...
CGGTGCAGGGCGCCGCGCAGTCGAGCCTGAGCGGGTCGCTGCTCGTGGTCGGGACGACCGACGATCCGAAGCTCGTCGAGGCGGCGGCCGACGCCGGCTCGCGGCTCGTTCTCGTGGCGTGGAAGCGCGACGACGTGGCCGCCCAGCTCCTCGACGCCGTGGCGGCCACGATCGCCGATCCCGCAGCCGCGGTGCGGCGCGACGTCCCCTGCGAGCTCGTCGGCGCCGGCGTCACATCTCCGCCCAAGGACGGATCGTGATCGCCCGCGGCGTCGTCGGGCAGTGCTGCTCGCAGACGCCGCAGCCCGTGCAGCCGTCGCGCCTCACCTCGACCCGGCCGCGGTCGTCGAGCCCGATGGCGGCGCTGCCGAGCGGGCAGAGATCGACGCACTCGCGGCAGGCCTCTCCCGCGCTGCGGACGCAGGTGCCGAGGTCGACCACCGCGTGGCCGATCCGGATGGCGTGCTTGTCCACCAGGGTGAGCGCGCCGCTCGGGCACGCCTTCATGCACGAGAGGTCGTCGCAGACGACGCAGGCCTGCTGGCTCGGGACCAGGTGGGGGGTTCCGTCGCGATCGGGATCCGCGGAGCGCAGGAGCTGGATCGCGTGCACCGGGCAGGCCGCCACGCACTTCCCGGAGCGCTCGCAGGTCGCGCCGAACGACGCCTCGGCGAGCGCGCCGGGAGGCCGCAGCAGAGGAGCGGGCCGGGCCGGCGACCGGCGCGGGGCGCCCGGCGGGAACGAAGCGCGCACCGCCCGCGCGGCCTCGTCGACTCCGTCGAAGAGCACTCGCAGCCCCTCCCGGAAGAAGCGGCGCCGCGGGGGCGGAACGGAGGAATCGCTGCCGGGGGGAATCGCGGGAATCCTCGCCGAGTGAACCTGGAGCGGCCCGATTACGTCATCGGGTCAGTCTGCCCGGGACCGCATCGCGGCGCCAACCGCGGGATCCGTGCGCCCGCGTCCTGAGCCGAGGGGTGGCATCCGCACGGATCGGGACTACGATGTCCACCTCGTGCGCTCGCGCGTCGGTTCCCGCGCAGGCGGGGACTCGCGGGCGGAGCGGGTTTCCCTCGGACGGAAGGATCAGCTCATGAATCGCAAGGGTGTCGGGCGGGGAGCTTGGCGGTTTGCGCTCGCAGGAGGGCTGACGCTCGCGACGACGAGCCTGGCGGTCGCGCAGGGGACGCACGATCCGGATCGGGGTGCGCAGGCCGCGGACGACGACTTCGCGCTGCTGCGGGCCGAGGTGCCGGGACTGCGCGCCCATTGGGACTTCGAGCGCGGCGTCCCCGACTTCATCTTCGGGCGTCCGATCCGACTCTTCGACCCGCCGCAGGACGACGCCCAGTACGACGCGACCGCGCGCCGGTTCGTCGACCTCTTCCCCGGCCTGTTCGGATTCGACTCGTCGGTCCTAGCGACCGACCAGGTGAAGCACCTCGAGCTCTCGACGATCGGCACGACCGACAAGGTCGCGGTCGGATTCTCGCAGTGGGTGGGCGGGCTCCCCGTCAAGGGAGGCAACGTCGCCTTCCTGTTCAACGCCGACGGGGCGATCGTGGGCATCGAGAACAACGGCCTGCCCGGCGTCGCCGAGCTCGACGTGGCTCCCTCGATCTCGGAGTCGCAGGCGACGGTCCTCGCGATGGCCGCCTTCGGCCATCCGGGCGCCCGCGTCCTCGGCGTCGAGATCGCGATCGTGGCCGATGCGGCGGGAGCGCGCGGCGCGCTCGCGTGGATCGTGGAGCTCGGCGGCCTCTGGGACGACGCCGCCCGGCTCCCGCTGCAGCGGAAGTTCGAGGTCGACGCCCATGCGGGCACGGTGATCCGGTCGACGAACTCGATCCACACGGTCACCGACCTCTTCGGCAACACGAGCATCTGGGCCACCCCGGGCACGCTGCCCGACACCACGAGCAACCCGGTGGCGAAGTTCAAGTACCAGCGCGGGGACGTGAAGTCGCCGGTCGGGAACAGCGTGACCGACCTCAAGGGTGAGTGGCGGATCACCTACTCGGGCAGCTCGGCCCAGACCGTCACCTGGTCGTTCAGCTCGTCGTCGACCTACGCGTGGGTCGATGACCAGGGCGGCGGCGACTACACCAAGAGCAAGTCGATCACGCCGGGCGTCAAGAACTGGACCGGGCTCAACCAGGTGCCCAGCCAGTACAACACCGCCGAGATGAACGCGCAGCGCAACGGCGTCCTCTTCCGCGAGTGGGTGGTCGCGCTCGACCCGAACGACACGACCATGGACTTCCGCCAGCGCCTCAACGTGAACATCAACTCGACCTGCAACGCCTACTACAACGGCAGCTCGACCAACTACTACCGCAAGGGCGGCGGCTGCAACAACACCTGCTACTCGACCGTCGTCGCGCACGAGGTCGGCCACTGGGCCAACGACAAGTACAGCTCGGGCAACGGCTCCGACGGCTTCGGCGAGGGGGCGGCCGACACCTGGGCGATGTACATCTACGACACGCCGATCGTGGGCGAGGACTTCTTCACCAACGGCGGCGACATCCGCGACGGGCGCAACCAGCGCCAGTACTGCGGCTCGTGCGGCGCCGGCTGCTACGGCGGGGTGCACGCCGACGGCGAGGTGCTGATGGGGGCGCTGTGGAAGGTGCGCGACCACCTCAACACCACGCTCGGCGACGCCGCGGGCGACGCGGTGGCCGACAGCCTCTACCTGCGCTGGTTCCAGGCCTACAACGCCACCAAGATCTGCGACACCAACGAGACGCAGATCCTCACGCTGGACGACGACGACGGCGACATCACCAACGGGACGCCGCACTCGGATGACATCGAGGCGGGGTTCGAGGATCAGGGCTACCCCGGCATCTACTAGGGGCGTCGGGCGATCGGGCGCATGCAGCTGACGAAGGCGCCGGATGAGAGGCGACTGACTGCAAAGTCGGCGCCGCGGCGCCTTCGCAGCTGATTGGGTGATGGCTCGACTGCGCGCATGCAGCTGACGAAGGCACCGCAGGTGCAGTAAGAGCTTCGGACGAAAGTGCCGCGGCACCTTCGCAGCTGATGCGCGAGGGGTGAGGGGTGGGGGGCGGGGAGACGGAAGCTCAGCGGCGGCGGAGAATCAGGAGCGCGTCGAGCTGGCGGTCGTCGAGGGGGCGGGGGCGGGTCCAGTCGTAGCGGAAGTCGTAGGTGGCGACGTGCTCGAGGTCGGGCACGGTGCGCAGGAGGCGGCGCACCTGGGCGGCGTCGTAGGAGCGGAACCACCAGGTGGTCTCGGTGCGGCGGACGCGGCCCTGCTCCTCGACGACGAGGCGGCAGCGCACGCGCTCTCGGCGGAGCGCGGTCTGCGGCGGCCAGGTCTGGATGTTGCACACCACCTTCACGCCGTCGCTCCGGGCGACCCAGCGCTCGTGGTCGCACTCGAGCCAGTCGTAGTCGGAGAGGTGGAAGCCCAGGACGTAGAGGCCGCCCCGACGCAGCGAGCGGGCGACGCACGAGAGGTGGGAGCGCGCGCTTCGCTCGTCGAGCAGGTACTTGAAGGTCGAGACCAGGCAGTGCGCGAGCTCGAAGCGCTCGCGGAAGCGGAACGACTCGAGCCGCGCCACGCGCAGGTCGGCGTGCAGCCGTGAGCGCTCGAGACGGCGCGCCGCGTAGTCGAGCATCGCGCGGCTCGCGTCGAATCCGGTGACGCGCCAGCCGCGGCGCGCCATCTGCTCGACCAGCCGTCCGCTCCCGCACGCCGGCTCGAGCACTCGCGGCGGCCGCGCCGGCGCGCGCACGCGTCCGTAGCGCCGCAGCGCCTCCTCGAGGAAGTCGGCCTCCTTCGCGGTGTCCTCGGCGAAGACGAGGTCGTACCAGCGCGGCGTCTCGTACCAGTCGACTGGCTCGTAGCGGGGCATCGGGGGTCGCAGGCGGCCCGCTCAGCCGACGCTGAAGTACTTCGCCTGCGGGTGGTGCACGACGATGGCGGAGGTCGACTGCTCCGGCTCGAGCTGGAACTCCTCCGAGAGCGTCACCCCGATCCGCTCGGCGCGCAGCAGGCGGTTGAGGACGGCCTGCATCGACAGGTCGGGGCAGGCGGGGTACCCGAAGCTGTAGCGCGACCCGCGGTAGCCCTGGTGCAGCAGTCGGGTCATCTCGCGGGCGTCGTCGCCCGCGATGCCGAGATCGGAGCGGAGCTGGCGGTGCACGTACTCGGCGAGCGCCTCGGCCATCTCCACCGACAGACCGTGCAGATAGAGGTAGTCGCGGTAATGGTTGGCGCGGAACCAGGCGCGCGCGACGTCGCTCGCCTGCCGCCCGACGGTGACGAGCTGCAGCCCGATCACGTCCTTCTCGCCCGACTCCGCCGGCCGGAAGAAGTCGGCGATGCAGCGGCGCGCGCCGCGCGCCTGGCGCGGGAACCACAGACGCGCGAGCTCGCGCGTGGCGGTCTCGTCGTAGATCACCACGGTCTCGCCCACGCTCTGGCAGGGGAAGAGGCCGAAGACCGCCTGCGGCTGCAGGATGCCCTCCTTCGCGCAGCGCTCGAGCAGCTCGCGGTAGGCGGGCCGCGCGTGAGCCTCCACCTGCTCCTGCCACTGCGCCTCGCTGCGCGTGCCGCGCCGGAAGCCCCACTGGAACTGGAACAGCAGCCGCTCGTTGAGGAATGGCACGATCGACTGGAGCGGCACCTTGTCGAGAACTCGCGTCCCGAAGTAGGGGGCGTCGGGAACCGCGACCGCCGCGAGCTGCGGCGCCGGCACGTGCGCCTCGTCGCGCGGCACGGGGCGCTCGCGGATCGAGAAGGCGCGCTGCCGCTCCTCGCCCGAAAGGAGCTCGTCGCCGTCCGGCGCCGCGGCCGCCGCCGGGAGCCCCGCCGCCGCCGGCGCGGCCACGAGCGCGGCCGCAGCCGGCGCCGCGACCGCCCGTCGCGGCTCCGCGCAGAGCCGACCCACGATCTCGAGGCCGTCGAAGGCGTCGCGCGCGTAGGAGAGCGGGCCGCGGTAGAGCGCGCGCAGGTCCTTCTCCACGTACTGGCGGGTGAGCGCCGCGCCGCCCAGGATCACCGGCGTCGCCACGCCGAGCCGGTTCATCTCCTCGAGGTTCTCCTTCATCACGACGGTCGACTTCACCAGCAGCCCCGACATCCCGATGGCGTGGGCGTCGTGCGTGCGAGCCGCCTCGAGCATGGCCGAGAGCGGCTGCTTGATGCCGAGGTTGAACACCGTGTAGCCGTTGTTGCTGAGGATGATGTCGACCAGGTTCTTGCCGATGTCGTGCACGTCGCCGCGCACGGTGGCCAGCACGACGCGGCCCTTGCTCTCGCCGCCCGACTTCTCCATGTGCGGCTCGAGCCAGGCGACCGCCGCCTTCATGGTCTCGGCCGATTGCAGCACGAACGGCAGCTGCATCTCGCCGGACGCGAACAGCTCGCCCACGGTCTTCATGCCGTCGAGCAGCAGCTCGTTGATGATCGCGAGCGGCGCGTGGGTCTTGAGCGCGGTCTCGAGGTCCCGGTCGAGGCCCGGCTTCTCGCCGCGCACGATGCGCTCCTTCAGCCGCTCCTCGACCGTGGCCGCCGCCTTGCGCTCGCGCGCCTCCTCCTTCACGTTCTCGAACAGCCCGATCAGCTCCTGCAGCGGGTCGTAGCCCGGCCGCCGGCGGTCGAAGATCAGGTCCTCGGCCACGCGCCGGTGCGTCTCGTCGATCTGGTAGAGCGGCCGGATCCTCGCCGCGTGCACGATGGCGGCGTGCAGGCCGCGCTGGCGCGCGTGGTGCAGGAAGACCGAGTTCAGGACGTGGCGCGCCGCCGGCTTGAGACCGAAGCTCACGTTGGAGAGGCCGAGCAGCGTGTGGCACTGCGGCAGCCGCTCGTGGATCGCGGCGATGGCGTCGAGCGTGGCGACGCCGAGCCGGCGGTCGTCCTCGTTGCCGGTGCAGATCGTGAACGTGAGCGGGTCGATCAGGATTTCCTGCGGGCGCACGCCCCACTTCGAGCCGGCGAGGCCGACGATGCGCTCCGCCACCGCGACCTTCTCGCCGGCCTCCTTGGCCATTCCGCGCTCGTCGATGGTGAGCGCGACGACGGCCGCTCCGAACTTCTTCACCAGCGGGAGCACGCGCGCCATGCGCTCCTCGCCGTCCTCCATGTGGATCGAGTTGACGATGCAGCGTCCGCCCGCCAGCGCGAGCGCCGCCTCGATCACCGGCGCCTCGGTGGAGTCGATCGAGAGGGGCGCCGGCACCTGGGTGGAGAAGCGCTTCACCGCCGCGCACATGTCGGCGCGCTCGTCGCGACCGACGTAGGCGGTGCAGAGGTCGACGACGTGCGCCCCCTCCGCCACCTGCTCGCGGCCCATCGCCACCATCCCGTCGAGGTCGCCCAGCTCGAGCAGCTTCTTGAACTGCCGGCTGCCGTTGGCGTTGGTGCGCTCGCCCAGGATCAGGAAGGAGTCGTCCTGACGCAGCGTGACCGCGCCGTAGAGGCTCGAGACCGACGGCGCCCACTGCACGGCGTGCACCGCCGGCTCGAGCCCCGCGCAGGCGTCGACCACGGCCTTCAGGTGCTCGGGCGTGGTGCCGCAGCAGCCGCCCACGATGCGCACGCCGTCCTCCGCCACGAAGCGCCGCAGCCAGTGGGCGAGGTCGGCCGGCTTGAGCGGGTAGTGCGGCTGCCCGTCCACCATCTGCGGGAGACCGGCGTTGGGCTGGCAGGAGACCAGCGCGGGCGCGTGGCGCGCCAGGAAGGCGACGTGCTCGCCCATCTCCTGCGGCCCCGTCGCGCAGTTGAGCCCGATCACGTCGATCGGGTAGGGCTCGAGCGCGGCGAGCGCCGCGGCGAGCTCCGTGCCGACCAGCATCGTGCCGGTCGTCTCCATCGTCACCTGCACCAGGATCGGGACGCGGCGGCGCGCCCGCTCGAAGGCGCCGAGCACTCCGCAGAGGGCCGCCTTCGTCTGCAGGACGTCCTGGCAGGTCTCGATCAGGACGGCGTCGACCTCGCCGTCGAGCAGCCCGAGGGTCTGCTCGCCGTAGCTCTGCTCGAGGATCGCGAACGTGGTGTGGCCGAGCGAGGGGAGCCGCGTCCCGGGGCCGAGCGAGCCGACCACCCAGCGCGGCCGCTCGGGGGTCTCGAAGGCGGCGGCCGCCTGGCGCGCGATCCCGGCCGCGATGCGGTTGATCTCGCGCGTGCGCCGCTCCATGCCGAACTCGGCCAGCACGATGTCGTTGGCGCCGAACGTGTTGGTCTCGACGGCGTCGCAGCCGGCGGCGAGGAAGCCCCGGTGGATCGCGGCCACCACGTCGGGGCGGGTGAGATTCACCGCCTCGGAGCAGTTCTCGTGGCCGAGGTAGTCGGAGAGCGGGAGCTTCTGCGCGATCAGCGCCGTGCCCATGCCGCCGTCGAAGACGACGACGCGCCGACGGGCGATCTCGGGGAGCGGGGGGCGGGTCATCGGCGCCTCGGCGCGGGCCGGCGCGCCGCCTTCGCGTGCGGCCTGGAGGCGACGGCGAGCAGCGTCTGGAAGTAGGGAGGAGTGCGCTCGCGCGCGACGATCGAGGTCTCGATCGCCTCGAACCCGGCCGCGCGCAGCGCCTGCGCCAGCTCGCGCTCGAGGAAGCCGGGCCACCGGTCCTGGAACTTCTCGCGCGTCCAGCGCGCCTTGTGGCGCAGCAGGTCGAGCACCAGCAGCCGTCCTCCCGGCGCGAGCGCGCGGTACGCCTCGGCGAGCGCGCGCCCGGGCTCCTCGGCGTGGTGCAGCACCTGCGAGAGGATGGCGAGGTCGACCTCGCCGGTCCGCAGCGGCAGCGCCTCGATGGTGCCGTGGCGCAGCTCGAGGTTCCTCACGCCGGCGCGCCGCGCCTTGGCGCGCACGCGCGCGAGCATGGGCCGGCTGGCGTCGACGCCGATCACCTTCTCGCTCGCGGTGCAGAGCAGGAGCGTCAGCTCGCCGCCCCCGATGCCGAGGTCGGCGACGCGCAGGCGCGGCAGCATCCGGATCGCCGCCTTCGCCAGCCCCTCCCAGGTGCGGCCCGGCAGGTACTCGTGCTCGATGGCGTCGGCGATGCGGTCGAAGTAGGCGCGCGCCTCGCGGGCGCGGTCGGCCAGCGCGTCGTCCAGCGCCGCCCGGTCGGCGCGCGCCTCCGCGGTGGCGGCGATGCCCTCCTCGATCTCGGCCCACGCCTGCGCCACCGCCCCCGCGGCGGGCGCACGCGAGTAGAAGCTGCGCGTGCCGTCCTTGCGGTCGACGATGAGGCCGGCCTCGCGCAGCTGCGCGAGGTGCTGCGAGACGGTCGACTGGCCGGTGGCGAGGATGCGGGTGAGCTCGGCCACCGAGAGCTCCTGCTGCGAGAGCAGGTGGAGCAGGCGCAGCCGGGTCGGGTCGGCCAGCGCCCGGAAGGCGTGGCCGGTGTCGCTCAGGGATGCCATCGGTCCATCGCGATATAGCGATAGATCCGTCGCGGCAGAAGGGAGGCGGGCGCCGCCCCGGGGCGCCGCGGCGGCGTCCCCCCCCGGCCGGGCCGGCGCTCAGGAGCCGCGCGCGCAGCGCTCGAGCGCGTCCCGCAGCGCCTCCTCGAGGCGCCGGTTCTGCTCCTCGAGCTGGCGCAGGAGGTCGTCGTCGGCCGCCGCCCGCGCCGGGTCGCCCCGGTCGCGTCGCGCCTGCTCCGCCGCCCGCAGCTCCTCCTGCCAGCAGCGCACCCGCTTGATCTCGTCGACGGCGCGCACCAGATCGCTGCGCCGCGGCAGCAGGTCCGGGAGGCGCGCCGCCTGCTGCACGAGCGCCACGAACTCGGGCACGTCGGGATCGCCCGGCAGCAGCGCCACCAGCGGCTCGGCGAAGCGCTGCACGTCGGCGAGCGACGCGGAGCGCGCGTGGATGCTCTGGCGCAGGATCTCGGCGAACTCGGCCACCGCCATCGCGAGGCGGAAGCGCGGCGAGGCGTCCGTGGCGGCGGCCGCCGCCTCGGCCGCGAACAGCGCGCGCGCCTGCTCGATCACCTCGAGCGAGCGCGGCTCCTGGTAGCGGCAGCGCACCGTGCCCAGCGGCCCCTCCGCGTCGGGTTGCAGCTCGAGCTCGTAGAGCGCGATCACCTCGTGGCCTGCGCCCACCTCGCCGGCGTCGACGCGGTCGTTGCGGAAGTCGCGGTGCGCCAGCGCGCGGTTCTCGTATCCGAGCTGCCGGAAGCGGCGCACCGCCGCGGGATCGAACTCGACCTGGATCCTGGCGTCGCGCGCCACGGTGGTGAGCGTGCTCGCCAGCTTCTCGACGAAGATCTCGCGCGCCTCCTCGTCGCGGTCGACGTAGGCGCAGAAGCCGTCTCCCTCGTCGGCGAGCTGCTCGAGCAGCGCGTCGTTGTGGTTGCCCATGCCGACGCCGACGCAGTTCAAGTAGATCTGCTGCGAGCGGCTGCCGCGGATGCGCGCCACCAGGCGGTTCACGTCGGTGACGCCGGTGTTGGCCACGCCGTCGGAGCAGAGGATGACGCGGTTCTCGGCGTCCTCGCGCCGCTGCGCGAGCGCCATGTCGTAGCCGAGCCGCAGCCCGGCGTCGGCGTTGGTCGAGCCCTCGGGCCGCAGCGAGTCGAGGGTCGAGAGGATCTGCGCGCGGCGGTGAACGCGGACGGGGTCGAGCACGTTCCGGCCGTCGGTGGAGAAGGTGACGATCCCGATCGAGTCGCGCTCGTCGAGCTGGTCGACCAGCATGCGCAGGGCGCGCTTCACCAGCTCGAGCCGCCCCTCCTGCGCCATCGAGCCGGAGACGTCGATCACGAACGTGAGAGCGAGCGGCCGGCGCGTCTCGGGGCGTCCCTCGCGCGCCTTGAGCCCGATCCGGAGCAGGAGCGTCCCCTCCGCGCCGAACGGGCTCGGAGCCAGCTCGGTGTGGATCGCGAAGACCTCGGCGCCGTCCCCGGGAGGCGGCCGCAGGTCGTGGCGGAACGAGTTGACGAACTCCTCGGTGCGGACCGCCGCCTTCGGGGGCAGGAGCCCCTTCGCGAGGTAGGCGCGCACCAGGTTGTAGCTCGCCGTGTCGACGTCCATCCCGAACGTGGAGCGGGAGTCGACAAGCGTCGACACGAACGGATGGTCGCCGAAGTAGCGGAAGAACATGTCGCGCGGCGTCTCCCCCTGGCGCGGCGCCAGCCGGCTGAGGAACCGGCGCACCAGCTCGTCGGCGCGCCCCTGCGCCCCGCCCTCCATCGGAGCGCCGGGATCGAATCCGAGCGCGAGCGCGATCTGCGGCTGCAGTCCGATCAGGTCGCTCGGCGCGCAGGCCATGACGAGCCGGGTCGCGAGGATCGCCGGGTCGGGAGAGGCGCCGTCCGCGAGTTCTCGACGACCGCCGCCGCCCACGCCGGTCGGATGGCCGAAGCGGGTTTCGGTGCCACCCGCCGCCGCGTCATCGCCGCCGATGTACCCGATTCGCTCGAGCTCGCCGCCGCCGGAGGCGACCTCGCCCTCCTTGAGCTCCGTCGCGAGGTAGCCGAGCGCGCGCTGCTGGGCGCGCTCCTCGGGCGGGCGAACTCCTCCCCGCGCCTGAGCGGAAAGGCCTGCGTCGCCCCCGCCGGCTGCGCGATCCGCGGGCGAGCCCTCCGCAACCACCGAGTGGTTCGCCGCCGGCGCCTGCACGTCCTCATCGATCACCATCCCGCGCAAAGCCGCCAACGCGTCGGACTTCTCGAGTTCGCGTCGCACGGCGGCTTCGTCGTGGCCGGGTGCGGAGGGTGAGAAGCGGACGCCCGGAACCGGGAGCGGTGCAGAGTCCGGGACCGTCGGGATCCGGAACGCGAGGACGGTGCCGGGCTCGATCCCCGTCGCGCGACCTTCGATGCGCGTCGCGCGATCTTCGATCCGCTGCCACAACCAGCTCCCCGTGAACGCCGCTCCGAGGAACAGCGCCGCCGCCGCGGCGAATCGCGGCGCCGTCCACCACGGACCGCGCACGACGCTCCTCGGCGCCGCCGCGGCGTCGGCCAGCAGTCGGTCGCGGCGCGCCTGGGAGAGCTCGAGGATGGGGGCGGCGCCGCCGTCGTGCTTCACGAGCTCGATCGAGCGCACGAGCAGGTCGCGCTCGGCGCGGCAGGCGGCGCACTGCGCGAGGTGCTGCTCGAGGGCGGGGCGGCGTTCGTCGGGGAGCTCGCCGAGGACGAGGTGGGAGAGCTCCTCGGCGAGGGAGTCGCAGGGGAGGCGGGGAAGGTCGGAGTTCATCGGGCGCTCCTTTCCGGGACTCATGCGAGTCCCGCGGCGCGCATGCCGGCGGCGAGCCTGCGCAGCGCGCGGTGCGCGGTGGTGAAGACGTCGTGAAGCGTGGTGCCGAGCAGCGCCTGGATCTCGCGGTAGCTGCGCCCCTCGAGCACCTTCAGGATCAGGACCTCGCGCTCGTGGTCGGGGAGCCCGAGCAGGAGCTCCTTCACCCTGCCGC